>Ga0209023_10005057_pt1 | contig 14613 bp, 12 predicted proteins | sample LakOneMetagenome_FD_187468 | JGI IMG/M metagenome (GOLD analysis project Ga0209023, IMG submission 187468) | Freshwater and sediment microbial communities from Lake Erie, Canada (SPAdes) (version 2) | ecosystem: Environmental > Aquatic > Freshwater > Lentic | place: Lake Erie, Canada...
TTGGTAAATTTCATTTCAGCAGGTTTTACTTTCGGATAGAAATCTATCGCGATGTAATTTTGCCCTGTCAGGATATTCCCTGTCTTCATTTGCGCACGTAAACCACGTTGAATAAATTCGCGGAGAACTTCTTTATCGGGATCAAACTCACGACCATGTGACAAACGGGATGGGTAAACTTCGGCAATTACAGGCATGCGCAATTGGCGATAGTTTGAATCAAATTCAACATTAATCGACTTCACGTAACCCAACTCAATGCCTCGGAAATCAATCGGTGCACCTTTGGCAAGACCGCGTAATGATTGATCGAAATACATCAGGATTTTCACAGGATTACCATCAGAATCTTTCAGTGCTTCTGCTTGATTAGTCGCCAATTTAAAGACGGTATTATTTGCTGCAATACCCGCATTTGAGCCCTCAGGGAAACCAAAGGCAATGCCACCTGAGACAATACTGGCGAGTGATTGAGTATTTACTTGGAAACCCGAGGCATTGAGCGAGACATCTACGCCGCTTGAATGCCAAAACCGCGTATCAGTCGTCACGTAATGATCATACGGTGACTTAATAAAAGCCTGAATCTCAACGCTTTTTCCATCATTCGCAAGTTTGTATGCGCTGACTTGACCGACATTAATTCGACGGTAGAAAATTGGCGAACCAGTATCAAGTGAACCTAAATCATTGGAACGCAAGACAAAAACTTTACCAGCCTCATCTCCGGTAATAATCGGTGGTGACTCTAAGCCGACAAACTCGTCTTTATCAGTTTTAGATTTACCACCAGCAACACCTATATAAGCACCTGAGAATAAAGTATTAATTCCAGAAATACCACTTGCGCCGATACGCGGACGGATCACCCAAAACTTTGTATCATCTACAGCGAAACCACGTGCAGCATGACTTAACTCGATTTTGACAATGACATGCGAGCGATCCTCAGCCAATTCAATACGACGAACTAAACCAATGTCCACTTCCTTATAGCGGACCGTGGTTTTCCCAGCTTGCAATCCATCTGCAGTTCGAAAGGACACGCTAATGGTTGGACCCGTTTCTAGAATCGCTTTAGCAAATAATGACAAACCTATGGTTAATGCAATTAACGGAATTAACCAAACCAGTGAGAACCTCCAGCGCTTGGGTTGTGACGTGCGCGGCTCAGCCAAAACCTTGCCCGAAGGTAGCTTAGAACCTTCATTAGATGGATTCGGTGAGTTTGGTAAATCGTCGCTCGCTGGTTTATTCTCATCAGTCATTTTTTAATATCAGCCTTGTCGATCATTGCTTAAAGTATTGGTTTGAAGTACAGGTTTTCTGTAGTAGTTATCCCAAATTATTCGAGGGTCAAAACTGAGTGATGCGAGCATCGTTAATACAACTACCGCGCCAAAGGCCACCGCACCTGGCCCTGCTGAAATTGATGCAAGCGCCTGCATTTGAATCAATGCCGTCAGCAAGGACACGACGAACACGTCAATCATTGACCAACGTCCGACGAACTCAACGACCCGATATAAAAAAGCACATTGCTCCGGTCGCCAGCGCTGTTTATCCATCGTTTGCTTACGGACAACCAAAAGCAAAAAAGTCAGTATCATCAACTTCAACATCGGAATAAAGATACTTGCAGTAAAGATGACGAAGGCAACGAGATAATCTTGATTATGCCAAAAGTAAATCACACCGCTCATAATCGTATCTTGCTGTTCACCCATCAGAGAACTTGTTACCGTCATCGGCAATAGATTAGCGGGTATATACATAATGGCCGCAGCCAGCATTAACGCCCAAGTTCGCTCTAAACTACACGGTTTACGCTCATGTAAAACAGATTGGCATCTTGTACAAGACTGTGGATTTAACGATAAGGGATTCAACAGACCACAGCTATGACAAACGACGAGCGATAAATCTTTAGCCGTTGATAAATGCGTATTCGCATCATTAATTTGATCAATTTCAGTCGCTGTCTTTTTATTGAAAAATTCTAAGATATTCAAAGTTCTTCAACCTGATCCCAAATATCACTGACTTTGACCGACATCACCAGCACCATGAGTACCGTCAATGCTGCAAATGACCATAATGCCACGCCTGGAATAATCGTCACCATCACTACTAATTTGACTAAAGTAACCAATACACCAATCAGAAAAACCTCAATCATTCCCCAAATTCTAAAAACTCGAATCACGCGCAAGGAGATTGCCATACCAATAGGTTTTGTCTTTAAAAGTGTTACAGGTAACAAAACATAGAGTAGTAATAGCAATTCACATAGCGGAAAAATGATGGTCGTCAATAAAACCAAAATAGCGACTAAGCTACGTCCCTCATGAAACATCGCCATCACTGCGCCAAACAACGTGGTTTCCGAGCGAATCCCTTGTAATTCTATTTGGACGATTGGATAAGCATTGCTAATGGCAAAGATCATTAAACTGGCAATGACTAAGGGCAATAATTGCTCAAGCGTGCGTCCATTTTTATAAAGTCCAGCGCCACAGCGCAGACAATAGGCCTTCTCGCCTTTTTTTAATTCAACGCGTTTATAGACAACATCACATTCTTCGCAGCAAACGAGATTTGCCGCGTTCTGATTAACTTGTTCAGACGCAGCAGCTTGTTGTTCTTTTGGTACCACTGTGATTTCAGAGTCAATCGAATGCATAAATAAGCTTAAGGCTCATCCTTAAGTAGTTAGTAAAGCATTGACTCTGAACATATCACAAACTTATGTTTAAACGTGCAGATTTAATGTATTAGCTCAATGCATTTATATGCGTTCAACAGTAAATCCAAGCGTGACTAACTCTTCTTCTTTGCCATAAGGCGCGACAACAGAACGTTGACGCAATTCAGGCTTCAGATAAGTCTTAGCGACGCGTTGCAGATCATCGGTGGTGACTGCGAGCAAAGATTGGCGCAGTGCACGACGTTGTTCAGGCGTACGTCCATGAAGCATAGAATGACATGCAGACATCGCCTCACCTGCGGGTGAACTGGGTTTATCCATTGCCCCCATCAGCCCCAGAATTGCTTCTTCAAGCTGATATGGCTCTTGTGGAGTTTCGATCAACCAGTTAATGCTGGCTTCAAAATCATCGAATGTTTCCGCCATGCGTGGATCGCGATAACTATGGAAACGAAATGCGCAGGCATTGCCATCGTAACCAGCGCCACCGCCATACGCGCCGCCTTGCTCGCGCAATGCACGATGCAAGAAGCCGTTACGCAAATACGGACCCAGTACCATGAGCGCCGCAGTATCAGGATGATCGACTACTGTCGCAGGATAAGAAGCCGCACAGAACTGAACATTGGTTTGAATCAGCCAAGCTAAATCTTTTGATTCTGTTAATGCTTGTGCATCTATTTCAGCATGTGATGCGGCTTGAACCACAGCATCTTTTGCCCAAACTTTTGTAATTTCATTGCTTAATTTTGATAATTGGCTTTCTTCTGCAACCAATAAAAATTGACGTGGTAATCCAACGATTTGCTGATGCAAAGAAGCCAAATCTTTCAGCAGCTGAGTTTTAACAGACTCATCTTGCTCGATATTAGTTAGCAAGTCACGCAACCAAAGCAACGCAGGAAGTCCAGTATTTTCATATTCGTGCTGAGCGAGTGCGCTTAAATCACGTGATGAAGTCTGCATCGCATACGCGTGACCGGACCCACTTAAACGTGACTGCCAACGTGATTTACGCTGTTGCAGCAACTCTAGAATACGATCTGTTTCATCGAAACGTAAGCTAATAAACGAATCATGCAGCAATTGAATCGCTTCTAATTTATGCACTAACGCTTTGGTTGATAAGACCAAAAATGCACTGATTTTACCTTGATCGTTAATTTCAGTCCGTAAACTTGAACTCAGTCCTACACCACCACTCACCGCAGTTTGTTGCTGCTGTAACTCGAGATAATCAAAATCACCCGCGCCAACTGAACCGACCAACGACACATAAATTGATAAGAGTTTGCTATTCAATAAGGCTTGTGGTACTTCGATCAACACTTGGTTGTAATACAAACCATTTGTGCCAGACGCATAGCGATATAACGGCGCAGTGTGTTCGCCCAATTGCAGCGTTTTGGTTTCACCTGTTTTGATTTTTAAATCGACTGGAATATCGGCCAATCCTACTTTTGGCAGAATCGACAAATCATCGACTTGCGCTTGACGTTCGGCTAATGCCGCTGCGTCAGCATCTAATTTTTCGCGATCTTCCGCAGTCAAACCTGCTTCAATTTTGTCGAGCGCATCTTGTTCGCGTTGTAAATCACGCGTGGTTTTTTCACTGTCTGGATTTAATACCAAACGCACACGATGTTGATTATCGAGTAAATATTGACGGACTAAATTTGGTAAATAATCCACATCTTTTAGATTTTCACGTAATTCAGCCAGTAACGGTTCGATCTGCCAAACAGGTAATGGATCACCGCCATGAATGGCACTGCCTAAACCATTTAACAATAATTGCAAACCATACGGATAACTGCCGCCGCCGATTTCGCGTTGCTGCAATTCGATCTGATGGAGAACTGCTTCAACTTGTGCCGTTTGAATATCACCGCCTGCGATTTTTTCTAAGACGTTTAAAACACCCTGTTCAAATGCATCCGCTTGTTCTGGGTTTGAGCCTTGTAACCCACACAAGAAACTCATTTCATAATTACTATCATCCAGACCTAACAACGGCGATGGTGACTCACCTAAACCACAAGTTTCGATATATTGACGTAATGGTGAAGCGGAATCTTCAAGCAAAACACCCTCAACCAAACGCAAGGCAAAACGCGCTTTGATGTCAGTGGTTTTTGGTAATAACCATGACATGACGATATGCGTACGATTTTCTAAAGTTTCATCTTCAGCTAAATCAACTGCATAATTCGCTTCGACGCGTTGCGGTATGGTGTAACGTTGTTCAGGAACAGATTCAAGACGTTCGCCTTGAGCAAATTTCGCCAGTGCTTGTTCTTCAAATTTTTGCTGCAACACGGCTGGCGCTAAATTGCCATAGGTCATAAATACCGCATTACTTGGGTGGTAATGCGAATGATAAAAATCGACTAATTTTTGATGAGTTAATTGCGGAATATCGGCTGGATCGCCACCAGAATTATAATGATAAGTCGTGGTCGGATAGAGCGTATGTGCCAATTGATGATAGAGCTGATCGGTTGGCGAACTCATCGCGCCTTTCATTTCATTAAACACAATACCTTTATAAACAGGCTTGCCATCTTCTAACTCAATCCGAATGCCTTCTTGCGCAAAATCCAGCGGATCAATATTGGCAAAAAACGCTGCGTCTAAATAAACAGATAACAGGTTAAAAAAGTCAGCGTTGTTCTGTGATGCAAATGGATACGCCGTCCAATCTGATGAGGTAAACGCATTCATGAATGTATTCAATGAACGACGAATCATCGAAAAGAATGGATCGCGAATTGGAAAACGTTTTGAGCCACAAAGTGCTGTGTGTTCAAGCACATGGGCAACACCAGACGAATCCATTGGCTGCGTACGGAATGCCACCATGAATACATTTTCATCATTATCAGCTGCAAGATGGTAATGCGATGCGCCAGTTATTTTATGACGATATTCCAGTAATTCAGCAGATAGCGACTCAATCGGCTCACGACGTAGAAGTTCAAAAGTCTCAAATGCCGACGCAGCAGTTTCAAATGAGGATGTCGTGGTCAATGCAGCAGTCATGGAAACTCCGAAGGCAAAAAAATTCGCCAAAAATGTATATTAAATCAGTGTTGGATTATTTGGGCTTTTACCTACAGATAACAAGCTTTAAATGATGTTTATTCGCCAATTAACTTTGTTAATTGGCCGCACTGTACTAAAATATGCACCATTCATTAAAAATCATCATTATTCGTCTCATTTCTTTGGAAAAACCTTTTATGTCAGTTGAACTATACGGAATTGGTAACGCACTCGTCGATCAAGAATATTCAATTCAAGATGATTTTTTGACTAAAGTTGGTTTAACCAAAGGCATGATGCAGTTAGCCGATCAAGACGCACAGCAAACCCTCACTACTGCGCTCAATGCCTACACGACACGCGTTGATCAAGTTAGCGGCGGTTCAGGTGCAAATTCGATCTATGCCTTTAGTGCGCTTGGCGGTCTAGCCTTTTACGCTTGTCGTGTGGGCAACGATGATTTAGGTAAGTTTTATCTGACAGATTTGGCGGCTGGTGCAGTCCACGTGTCACCAATTTCTGAAGGTCAAGGTACAACAGGCACTTGCCTCGTTCTCGTGACACCAGACGGTGAGCGCACCATGCATACCTTTTTGGGCATTACGACTGATTTGTCGATTGATCAAGTTGATCTAAAACCACTTCAAACTGCAAAATTCCTGTATATCGAAGGCTATCTGGCAACCAGTCAAACTGCCCGTGATGCAGTGCGGACTGCGCGCGTGCAAGCACGTCAGCAAGAAAACACTAAAATTGCTATCAGCTTATCTGACCCAGCCATGGTCCAATATGCCCGCGAAGGTTTGGTTGATTTGATTGGCGATGGCGTTGATATTCTGTTCTGTAATGAACAAGAATCTCTGATGTTCACTGGCGAAGCATCTGTTGAAGGCGCGATTATTGCACTGCTAAAGCATAGCAAGTTAGTGGTTGTGACCCGTGGTGCTCATGGTGCCGCCATTGGTTATGACGATGTACGCATTGCTGTCCCACCACAAGTTGTACCTCAAGTATTGGACACCAATGGTGCTGGCGATGCGTTTGCCGGATCATTCTTATTCGGCATGAGCCGCGGCTTACCGTTAAGTGACTGTGGATATTTAGCAACTGCTATTGCTTCGACTTTGGTTGGTCAATTTGGCGCACGTTTGCGTCGCGAACAATATGCTGAAATTCTGGCAGCAACGTTAAAGAACTAAATCTGAGTGGATGGATAGCTTGATGGAATTGATTTGCAAGACTGAACAAGTTGAAGAACGCGACGCACGTAGCTTTGATACGTCTAAAGGTGAAATTATTGTCACTCAGCGCGACGGGACGTTTTATGCGTACTTGAACCGCTGTCCGCATTTAGGCGTCAGTCTTGAGTTTCAAGAAAATCAATTTATGGATATGGATCGCGAGTTTTTGATCTGTGCAAATCACGGCGCACTCTTTCAAGTGGAAGATGGCTACTGTGTATTTGGACCGTGCAAAAATCAATCTTTAACTAAGATCGAGATTGAAGTTCACTCTGATGGTGGCGTTTTTTTTAAAGCCTAAGAGTGACAGTTTTCGCAATACTCGTCGATCTACTAATGGTTTAGCATGACGATGGAAATGGTCGTTACAATTTCAGGTTTAATCACGAATTGCAACGACCATGAATTGTTCGACAAACTGTTTATCAAAAAACGCTATCGTTACCAAAATCCATAATGCACTCTACTCACTTGCTATTTAATGAAGTATTAATGCACCTTATGATACGGTAGTTGTCGCTTAACACCATAAATGCGAATCCTTATGCCACACAGAAAGTTCTTCTCCTACCCGTTTCGTGTCTATATTGAAGATACTGATGCAGGTGGAATTGTTTACCATGCAAACCACATCAAATTCATGGAACGCACACGCACTGAATGGCTTCGTTCGCAAGGGATTGATCACTATTTAATTGGCGACAAAGGTCGTGATCTCACGGCAACAAATGAAAACTTACCTGACTCTTCTTTTTCGTTTGTCGTGCATGAGCTACAAATCAGCTATCACCAACCGGCGTTGATGGACGACTTGCTCATCGTGACGATTGAAGCTGTTTCTTGTGGTGCTGCGTCATTTGTATTATTGCAGCGCATAGAACGTGATGATGTCGTGAGTGGCGTAACAAAGCGCGTTATTGTCGCTTCAGGAAAAGTAAAACTGGCTTGTTTAAATGATGATTTAAAGCCACGTCGATTACCCAGTAATATTCGTGCCTTGATACAAACTGCGCTTCAAGATTAAGAGCGCAATAGCTGACTTTTTTTAATCGAATTTGTTTTGATGAATGATTTTTGTTTTTGATTAAATTGTTTTGAACCCTTTGTTTTGTATAGTGATTACCCATGACTCCATCTTTAAGTTTTATTGATTTAATCGTTCATGCGAGTGCTGTTGTTAAGTTTGTCATGCTCATCCTCTTTGCAGCCTCGGTATATGGCTGGTATCTCATTGCCAAACTTGAGATTTTGCATAAAAAAATCAGCAAAGAAGATCAGCACTTTGAGCAAGTATTTTGGTCTGGTGCTGAACTGAAAACGCTATTTCAAAATGCACAAATCAACCCGACTAAACGTGGTCATGAGGCGATCTTTTACGAAGGTTTCTCTGAGTTTGTCAAACTGCGCCAAAAAGGGGTTAGCCGCGAAGAGCGTTTAGCTGGCACAGAAAGAATGTTACGCGTTTCATTGTCACGTCAACAAACACCGCTTGAACAAGGTTTACCACTGCTTGCAAGTATTGGTTCTGTATCACCTTATATCGGTTTGCTCGGTACAGTGTGGGGCATCATGAATGCGTTTATGGGCTTATCACAAGTTCAACAAGCAAGTTTGGCGGCTGTTGCACCAGGGATTGCAGAAGCATTGATTGCCACAGCAATTGGTCTGTTTGCCGCGATTCCAGCCGTTCTTGCATTCAACCGTTACAGTGCAAAAAGTGAAGCGGTGTATCAACAGCGCATTCTGTTTGCTGAAGAATTGACGGGTTTACTGCAACGTGAGGCGAGCTAAATGTCATTGTCAGGTAGCCCATTTGCACGGGTAAAAAAACCGCTAAAAAGCGACATGAATGTTGTACCTTATATTGACGTAATGTTGGTGCTTTTAGTTATTTTCATGGTGACTGCGCCGATGATTACGGCTGGATTGACAGTCGATTTACCAAAGGCCGTCAGTGATCCTTTGTCTAGTTCAAAAGAACCGCCAGCAATTGTATATGTAGAGGCTAATAGCAAGCTATCAGTTCAGTTTGGCAATGATAAAACTCATGCTGTCACACAAGATGAACTGCATGAAGAATTATCTCAAGCACTGGCTAAAAACCCACAACTTTTGGTGTTAGTCAATGGTGATGAAAAAGTACCATATGGCAAAGTAGTTGAAACAATGGCAACGCTACAGTCGAGCGGTTTACCGCAGGTGGGTTTAATGACTGAACAACCGCCAACGACACCGCGCAAGTGAATATTGTCATAGCCACTTTTTAGCAATGAAAATCATGGATTTAATTTATTTAATGTTGACACCAAAACTGTGAATTCAATCAACGCAATTTCACCAAGACACCCACATGGGATGCCGAAGCCGCGTCGCCTAGAACAGGTTCCGCTTGCGATTACGATTGTGCTGCATATCGTAATATTGGTTGCGTTTATTTGGTTTGGACAAGATATCAAGCCACTACCCGTCCCTAAACATATTCAAGCCGTAATTATTCCGCCACCATCAACACAAAGCACTTCGGAAGCATCGTCAAGTGCGGCGAAACAGGCGCTACCTCCTGCAAAAGAAAAGCCTCAAGAACCACAAGTGAACAAACGTGAAGTAGCCGAACGCCATGCTGCTGAAGTAGCTGCCGCGGCTGCTACTCAAAAAGCAGAAGCCTTAGCAGAAGCTCAGAAAGTGCAAGCTGTTGCTGAAGCTAAGCAACAAAAACGTGAGCAGGCAAAAGCACAAGCTGAATCAGAGAGACAGCAAGCGGTTAAAGAAGCGGCTGTTAAGCAAAAACAAGTTGAAACAGAACAAAAGTACGCGCTCAAAAAGGCAAAAGAAGCAGAGAAGCTAAACGCTGAAAAGATCAAAGCCGAACTTGATGCGAAGCGTACTAAAGAACTCGAAGCAAAACGTGTCAAAGAAACTGCTGAGAAAGAAGCTAAAGTTGCAGATGAAAAGGCAAAAACTCGACTGCAAGAAAAGAAAACTGCTGAAGATGCTAAAAAACTCGCAGCAAAAGAAGCTGCTGACAATGCTAAAGCAGTGAAAGAGCGTGCGGTAAAAGATGCGAAACTTGCGCAGGAAAAAGCAGATAAAGAAGCCAAAGCGAAAGCTGCAAAAGAACAAGCCACTAATGATGCAAAAGCAGCAAAAGCTGCCCAAGAAAAAGCCGATAAATTGTCAGCAGCTAAAGCCGCATCCGATGCGAAACGTCGCCTAACTCAGTCACTCGGAAACGATGATGCCGAACTTGGCAATCTTAAAAGCCAAGTTGCTGCAAATGCAAAAGCGAATAGTGTTGGAAAATATGCTTCTCAGATCAAGTCTCATATCAAGAGTGCTTGGCGTGTACCCGCAGGCAGCTCAGGAATTTCTGCAACAGCGCGTTTCACACTGAGTTCTGATGGTTCTGTTGCGAGTGTTGTCATCACTCAATCGAGTGGAAATGATGACTTTGACGCAAGTATTAAAGCATTAAGAAGCTTGAATGGCATTCCAATTCCTAATGATTCAGAAGTATTTAGCCAAGTGAAATCAACCAGTATTACGTTTAAAGCACCATGATTAATTTTAAATTAAGCCATAACCCAAATATTCACCTTGGAGTAAAACCCATGCACAGCCGAGTACAGTTTCTAAAAAAAAGTGCATTATCACTTGCGATGCTTTGCTTGCTGCCAATTGGTGCAAGCCATGCGGAATTACAACTTGAGATTGTAAAATCGCCCGATCAAGCACCACAAATTGCGATTGTGCCATTTGCATCAGACTCGACGTTACAGCCGATTATTCAAAGCGATTTACAGCGCTCAGGAAAGTTTGCAAGTAGCGCAAACCTGCCTGCGATGCCGACCACGAGCGGAGAAATTAATCCATCCGTTTGGCAAAACGCTCAGATTCCTTATGTGGTCGTTGGTCAAGTTCGCCAATCGGGTAACGGTTATGTTGTGCAATACGAACTGGTCGATATTCAAAAGAACACGCGTATCTTAGGCGAAACAATCAACGTTCCAGCGAATCGTATGCGCGCTGCAGCACATTTGATTGCGGATAAAATCTATCAAGCATTAACAGGCATTAAAGGCGACTTTTCGGGTCGTATCGCCTACGTGTTGCTGGATAAAGTCAATGGCGGACGTGTTTACACCCTACAAGTTGCAGATACTGATGGTCAGCAACCACGCACAGTGCTTTCGTCAAAAGAACCACTGCTCTCCCCAACTTGGGCACCCGATGGCAAAAAAATTGCCTATGTGTCCTTTGAAACAGGTCGCCCAGCAATTTACCTGCAAGACCTTGCTTCAGGTAGCCGTGAGATCCTCGCACAGTACAAAGGTTTGAATGGTGCTCCAAGTTTTTCACCTGATGGTCAATACATGCTGTTCACCACTTCCAAGGATGGCGAACCTGATATTTATCAAATGAACTTGGCAACAAAACAGCTACGCAGACTCACGAATGACAGTGCTATAGATACCGAAGCACGCTATGCACCCGATGGTAAAAGCTTTATTTTCACCTCGGATCGTGGAGGTTCACCACAAATTTATCGCTATAATTTAGATGATGGCAGCACACGCCGCTTAACCTTCAAAGGTAGCTTCAATGCGCGTGGTAGCATTAGCAAAGATGGTCAGACTTTGGCTTTAGTTCATCGTCAAAGTGGACAGAACTTTCAAATCGCTATTCAAGATTTAAACTCAGGCATCTTGTCAATTTTGACCCAAACACCATTGGATGAATCACCAAGTTTTTCACCAAATGGACAAATGATCGTGTATGCAACGCGTGAAGCAGGTCGTGGTTTGCTCTCCATTACCTCAATTGACGGACGCTTTAGAATGCGTTTGCCAAGTCAAACGGGTGAAGTCCGCGAAGCATCATGGGCACCGAGCAATTAATTCAGATTTACGAGCACTTTGAGTTGCTTGAAATCAGCTTTAAATACATTCGTTCTATTGTAATTATGGTCTTATAAAACAGACATTGACTTTCAAAATCAAAGGAAATTTAGTATGAAAAACATCTCAATTCTTGCAGTCACCGCATTATTGGCAACCTTTGCTATCACAGGTTGTACCTCTAAACCTGTTGCTAAAAACGGTAATGCTTCTGGGCTTGTCGGCGCAAATGGTGCGAATGGCGTTGACGGCGCAAACACCACGGGTTTAGGTGCAAACGGTGAATTAAACGGTAATGGCTTAAATGGCGGCGGTTTAAACGGCGGCCCACAAGATGCAGTTCGTCGTGCATTATTGGCGCGTGTTGTTCACTTCGATCTCGACAGCAGTGATATTGCGCAAAGTGACTTTGCAATCTTGAATGCACATGCAAGCTATCTTGCAAACAACGGTGCAGCACACGCTGTTTTAACAGGTCATACCGATGAACGTGGTACACGTGAATACAACATGGCACTCGGCGAACGCCGTGCAAAATCAGTACAAACTTACCTCGTGACCAATGGCGCACGTGCTGACCAAATCGATGTTGTGAGTTACGGTAAAGAAAAACCAGTGAACGAAGCGCATGATGAAGCAGCATGGGCTGAAAATCGCCGTGTAGAAATCGGCTATGACAAACTAGATCCAAACAAGTAAGAGTTTTAATCAACAAAAAGCCCAGATCATTTCTGGGCTTTTTTATAATTAACACTTTATTAATCAGCGACCTAAAATATCACGCGCAACCACTTCTTTCATAATTTCATTCGTGCCGCCATAGATGCGTTGAACACGCGAATCGACGTAGAAACGAGAAATTGGGTATTCGCTCATATAGCCGTAGCCACCGAACATTTGCAGCAAGTTATCAGCAACTTTACATTGCACATCAGATGAGTACGCCTTCACCGCCGCTGCGGTTGGTACATCCAACTTGCCTTCCATATATTGTTCAGTACAGTTGCGGATAAACGCATCAGCAGCTAATGCATCAATTTTGGCCTGAGCGAGTGTAAAACGCGTATTTTGCATTTTGCCAATTGCTTGACCGAATGCTTGACGTTCATTGACATACTTAATCGTGACATCCAATGAACCCCAAATCGCACCTAAAGCAGTCACTGCAATGCCTAGACGTTCACGTGGCAATTCTTGCATCAAGTAAGCAAAACCTTGTCCTGCAACACCGAGTAATTGATCGGCAGGAACTTTGACATTATCAAAGAACAGCTCGGAGGTATCTTGGCTATGCAAACCGATTTTGTCTAAATTAGTGCCTTTTTTGAAGCCTTCCAAACGGGTATCAACCAAGAGCAATGACACACCTTTAGCACGTGCCGTTGGGTCAGTTTTTGCCGCAAGAATCACAAGACCTGCATGTTGACCATTAGAAATGAAGGTTTTAGAACCATTTAGCACGTAATGATCACCATTTAAAATCGCGCTGGTACGCATGGATTGCAAGTCTGAACCTGCACCAGGTTCAGTCATACCAATCGCACCAACGACTTCGCCGCTAACTAATTTAGGAATCCAATATTGCTTTTGTTCTTCGCTACCAATATGCAAAACGTATGGCGCAGTGATTTCAGAATGCACCGAAATACCTGTCGATAATGAGCCATAACCTGCACGCGCCGCTTCTTCAACGAGCATCAATGAATAATTGGTTGGTACGCCATAGCCACCGTATTCTTCGGGCATATCAACGCAAAGGTAGCCATTTTCACCGAGTTTGTTCCAAACTTCGCGCGGCATAATGCCCGATTTTTCCCAACCCGCATAATACGGCTCAATATGATCAGCCAAAAAACGGCGAAAATTATCACGAAATAGTTCAAGATCAGCATCATGAGCCAACATAGGAAATCCTTGAGAGTGGTTAAAACAAATGGTTACTAGGAAATATTTTAAACAGTGTACGACGCTTTTACTGATTATAAACCAATCCCGCGCTATGATGGATTGATAAATTGATTCAGAACCAATGCTCTATTTTACAACATAGAGAAGCCTTATTAATTGGATGAAATACAGTCATGAGCACAATCAGACCTCGCCCCCAAACCAATCAATATAAAGATATTGAACATCCCTTTGCAAAATACGTGCGAATATTAGGCAAAGGTAAACGCGGCAGCCGCTCACTGACGTTTGAAGAAGCGCTCGATGCATTTGGACAGATTCTGGATGGTGAGGTTTTAGATGCGCAATTAGGTGCATTTTTGATGCTTTTACGTGTCAAAGAAGAATCGGTGGATGAGTTAGCGGGTTTTGTCACCGCAACGCGTGATCGCTTAACGCTTCCTGATCTTAAAGTTGATTTAGATTGGTCAAGTTATGCAGGTAAACGTCGCCATTATCCGTGGTTTTTGCTGGCAGCAGTGACCTTGGCAAAATCGGGTGTGCGCGTGTTTATGCATGGCGCGGCGGGTCATACGATCAACCGTTTATACACCGAAGATGTCCTCCCTGTTCTTGGTTTTCCTGCTTGCCAATCCGTTGATGATGTTGCGAAGGCGTTAGATGCGCATAACTTTGCCTTCTTGCCTTTATCCATTCTTTCACCACGACTCAGCGACATGATCGACCTGCGTAACGTGATGGGCTTGCGTTCGCCTGTGCATACCTTGGCACGACTGATTAATCCGTTCAATGCAACGGTCACCCTACAAGCAATTTT
>Ga0209023_10005059_pt1 | contig 14611 bp, 16 predicted proteins | sample LakOneMetagenome_FD_187468 | JGI IMG/M metagenome (GOLD analysis project Ga0209023, IMG submission 187468) | Freshwater and sediment microbial communities from Lake Erie, Canada (SPAdes) (version 2) | ecosystem: Environmental > Aquatic > Freshwater > Lentic | place: Lake Erie, Canada...
CACAAGCGCCGCGTCCAAACCAGGTCGGGAGATCGTACACTATGGCAATGAAGCGGAGGGCCTGGCAACGGATGCTGTCTGGGCGTCGACTTGACCTTCTCGATCCAACCCCCGTCGATATCGAGATTGAGGATATAGCCCACGGCCTTGCTTTCGTGGCGCGCTGGAATGGGCAAACCTATGGGGACTGGCCATATTCTGTGGCCGAACATTCAATTCTGGTCGAAGCCATCTTCGCGCGGCTTAATCCAGGTATTTCGCCCAAATGGTTGCTCGCCGCCCTGCTGCACGATGCACCTGAATATGTGATTGGGGATATGATCAGCCCGGTCAAGGCAGCGGTTGGTGCGGCCTATGGTGAGTTGGACGAAAGGCTGACTGCGGCAATTCATATTCGCTTTGGATTGCCGGCCGTATTGCCGCAGGCGATCAAACGCGAGATCAAGCGGGCTGACAGGATTTCGGCGTGGCTGGAGGCACGTCAGATCGCCGGGTTCTCACAAGCGGAGGCCAATCGCTATTTTGACGGTCCACCTGATTGCGATTTGTCCGGCCTAGAAATCAAACTGCGCGCACCGGTTGAAGTGCGCGCAGACTATGTTTCACGACATAATGCGTTGCTGGACCAGATGCTCACTTAAAGATGAACCCCAACAAACGACAGCCATCCACGGCGGCGACTCAGATCGGCGCGAGCGTCGGAGTGCTTGGCTTCGTTGCCAGAAAAGCTCTCAGGACGGTTTGGCAGCGGGTACTGCATGGTCGCAACAAGCAGCGAGTCGGCGATGATATTGAACATTTTTTTCTCCTTTCGGCGTCTTGATGATTGAGAGTTACGCCTTTACTGGCAAAGACACGAATCATAAAACTTTCAAATATGTTAGGAAATCTAACAGATGAATCGCCTGGACTGGCTGCGGTTCCCGTCGCTGTCCGCTCTGCGAGCCTTGGAGGCCACCGTGCGGATTGGCAGTTTTTCCGGTGCCGCCAGGGCGCTCAATGTCACGCACGCAGCTGTCGCCCAGCAAGTCAGAAACCTTGAAGAACAGTTGGGGTTCTCTTTGGTTCACCGTGACGGTCGGACGCTCGGCTTTACCGAGGAGGGCAGGAAGCTGGCCGAAGCTGCCAACGAGGGGTTCGGTACGATTCAGGCGGCGCTGACTGATATCGACAAGTCACGCGACACAAAGTCACTTTCAGTGACGATGTCTCCGATTTTTGCCGAGAAGTGGCTGGTTCCCCGGCTCAAGAGTTTTTGGAAGCGATACCCGGATATTACCGTGTCACTGCGTCCAACTCACAAGGTTCTCGACCTGCGACGCGAAGGTATTGATCTAGGAATTCGATATGGGCGCGGCAGCTGGCCAGGAATTGAGTCGACCTATTTGACATCCGCTCGATTTTTGATTGTCGCGTCACCAGAGTTGCTTTCGTCCCATGCAGCGATTGATCACGAAAAAATCGGAACGCTACCTTGGGTCGTAGAGGAAGACTGGCAAGAACCGCTTAACTGGCTTGCCAGTCACGGAATTACTCTATCGGAAGACTCTATTACTGAATTCTCGACCGAAGAAATTTGCCTGACCGCAGCACGGCAGGGGATTGGTCTTTATGTTGGAACCGCCGCTCTGGTGCAGCAAGATATCGCTGAAGGGACTTTGACTGCGATATTCGATCCTCAGGATGAGAACCCGGCATACTATGTTGTCACGCCAACCGGGCCGACTACGCAAGAGGCCCGGTCCTTTATTTCATGGCTGAGATCGCAGACCTAGATCAGCAGATCGTGCAGCGATTTGCCGGCTTTCAGCGCCGCTTCGACCCACCGCGGCTTGCGGCCCCGACCGGTCCAGGTATCAGCTACATTGGCTGGGTTGGCATACTTGGCACTGGCTGGCTTGCGCTTACGCACCGGAGCCGCTGCTACAAGTTCGCTCAGAGAAAACCCGAGCGACTTTGCCTTTTCTTCCAAAACCGAGATCGCTTCCTGTTTCTTTCTGTCTTCGAAAGATGCAATTGCCTTTGCAACCTGTGCGCTAAGATCTTTCAGCTCTTTCAGCGAAAGATTGTCGAGATTAATTGTCATTTGATTGCCCCGAATTTACACTATCGCTGTAATAATACTGGAAATATGCCAGTTCACAAGACGAGCAGCGGGAGAGCTTAATTAAAGTGCGCCTATTTAGGGCTACGTTTGGCCAAAATGCGCTGAAGTGTGCGGCGATGCATGCTCAATCGCCGTGCCGTTTCCGAGACATTTCGATCGCAAAGCTCATACACTCTTTGAATATGCTCCCACCGAACGCGATCTGCCGACATGGGATTAACCGGAGGAGGGGGCGGATTTTGCCCGGTCGAGAGCAGAGCAGACGTAATGTCATTCGCATCCGCTGGCTTTGAAAGATAGTCGATGGCTCCGAATTTCACTGCGGCCACTGCCGTCGCAATTGCACCGTAGCCAGTGAGCACGACGATTCGACAATCTGGTCGTCGGTCACGCAGCGCTTCGACGACGTCAAGCCCGTTGCCATCGTCCAGCCTGAGATCAACGACAGCGTAAGCTGGTGGGCGCGTTTCGGCGATAGCCCGGCCAGCAGCGACACTCTCAGCGGTTTCAGGAATGAAGCCGCGCTTCTCCATTGCGCGCGCCAGACGGCTGACAAATGGCGCGTCATCATCGACAAGAAGCAAACTACGGTCAGCTCCCAGTTCTTGGAATTCACCCTCAGACATCATTTCCCCGCGCGGTTCTCTGGAATCGTTCTAGATAAGGCAACGGTCGGGGTCAATTTGCTGTCTTGGCGGCCTCCAAGAAGCAGGCTGTCTTTTCCGCAAGCGTGTCCGGAGTTTCTTCCCGGTTAAAGAAGTCCACAAAGCCATGACCGGGCAACATCAGATAGGTCTGCGTCATGTGGTCGACGAGATAGGTGTCGTCCGTCGTATCCTCTGGCACCTGGAAGAACGTCTTGTATTCCTGCGCGACCGTCTTGATCTGATCGTTTGTCCCGGTAAGGCCGATCATTCGCGGATGAATGTAGTCGGTCCATTCCTTGAGAACCGCCGGAGTGTCTCGACCGGGATCGACCGAGATGAAAACTGGTGTGACTTCGTAGCCTTGTTCTTCGAGTATATCGACCGCTTCGGCATTTCGCGCGGTGTCGGTGGGGCAAACGTCTGGGCAATAGGTATAGCCAAAATAGACCAGAGATGGCTTGGAAAGTACGTCCTTGTCCGTAACGGTACGACCGTCTTCATCAGTAAGCGTGAATGGCCCACCAATAGAGGCCGCGCCACCTGCGACTGACGTTGTGCGACAAGCTGCAAACGCATCGGCGCCACCCTTAAGAGTAACGCTATACATAGCGACAAGAGCAATCGCCACGGTCGCCGTTGCGGCAACTGCGATACGCTGTGTCGAAAGTGACATTCCCATTTCCTTTGATTGCCCGACCACGCGCATTGATCGCCGATCTTGCCCCGACTATCAATTGCTCCTGTCAAGGTGAGACGTCAGGACACAGGATGCCGAACAACAGCCAGCCCTATCAATTTGACGGGCTCGCAGACCGAAGCAACTGGGTCAGGATGCGCACGCTCGCCCTGTTGCGCTGGATGGCCATAGCAGGACAGCTGGTCGCGATTTTCATCGCGTGGCGCTTCTTCCAGATTTCCATCGATCCGTTCCTTTGTCTGTCGATCGTCGGTCTTTCCGTGCTTGCGAACATTGTTTCTAGCGTTCGCTATCCGCAAAACCGGCGCTTGAGTGAACCTGAGGCCCTTGCCGCACTGCTTTTTGACAGTAGTCAACTCGCACTTCTTCTTTACGTTACCGGCGGCTTGAACAATCCATTTGCGCTTTTGCTTCTTGCGCCGGCAACCATTGCGGCAACCGCGCTTGAAGATCGCTCCACCGCAATCGTTGGCGCGCTGACGATCGTGTTTGTAAGTTTCCTGGCTGTCTTTCACGTCCCCCTGAGTTACCGAGATGGTCGATTGATAGTGGTGCCGGAACTCTTCGGTTTTGGTTTCTGGGTGGCGCTTGTCATAGGTGTCGTATTCCTCGCGTTATACGCTCGTCGCGTCAGCGGCGAGATACATGCGATGAGTGATGCATTGCTTGCGACACAAATGGCGCTGGCCCGCGAACAAAAGCTGACAGATCTGTCTGGCGTGGTCGCCGCCGCCGCACATGAGCTTGGGACGCCCTTGGCGACGATCAAGCTGACAGCTGCAGAGCTGTCGGACGAGTTGGTTGACCTGCCTGAGCTTCGCGAGGATGCGGATCTTATCAGGGCGCAAGCGGATCGTTGCCGGGACATTCTAAGATCAATGGGCCGAGCCGGCAAAGATGATCGGCACATGCACGCGGCACCCTTTGCGAGTGTGGTGCAGGAGGCCGCCGAGCCCCATATGAATCGCAAGGCACATTTGCACTTCGCCCTGCCGACCGAGCGGATGGCAGAACAGCCGCAGCTGCCGCGCAGACCGGAAATCGTTCACGGTCTTCGCAATCTCGTGCAAAATGCTGTCGACTTTTCCCGTAAAAATGTCTGGATCGATCTGGACTGGACCGACACCACAATCGTCCTGCGTATTACAGACGATGGATCTGGCTTTCCAGCTGGCGTTATTGGCCGCATCGGAGATCCATTCATGCGCCATCAGCGGGCCATTGCTCCGACCCAAGATGAGAGTCGGCCCCACTATGAGGGTATGGGCCTTGGCCTCTTTATCGCAAAGACCTTGTTGGAGCGAACAGGCGCGCAATTGCGTTTCGGCAATGCTCTGGATCCGTTTCTGACCGACGAAGAGCGCCCCGAGCGGTGCGGCGCGGTCGTCGAGGTCACTTGGCCAAGGACGGCGATCGAGGTGCAATCGTCTGGCCCACATGGCAAAAACACTGTCATCAGCACCTAGAAGGGCAATCTTCCTTTGTGCGGCTTAACCTAGTCTTAAGCCAGCATCTCTGATCCTGACGTGCGGCCAGCTTGGCCGAGCGACGGTGCAAGAGATGTCATCATTCGTACTAGCAATCGCTTTGGTTGTGGCCAGTGTCGCTTGTGCTTTTGCGGCCTTGGCCTTCTTGACTGCAGCTCAAGGGTTTTTGCCGCGCCGAAGACAGAAGTTACCGCCACTGCAGCAGCAAATCGAGCCAACCATCTTTCTATTTGAGGGCGAGGAACTTGTCGATGCCACGGGCCCCGCCAAGCGTTTGTTGGCAACCCTGGTGGAAGCTGGCTCAAACTGGCAAAGACTGGCCGCTTACCTGCGCACGCACCTTCCGGATTTAGATGACGCACTGGTATCGCTTGCGACTGACAGTCATATTCGACTGCGGTCCCAGACACGATCTGGCCTTGGTCTCTTGGCGGAACATCTTGGAGAATGTGTTCGGATCACTTTGTCTGACCCGCAGTCTGAGGGACAGGCAATCTTGATCGATGGGCTTTCGTTGCTGGCGCAGGAACAGGAGATCGCCGCGCATCGAGAAACATTGTCGTTGGTGCCCTATCCCATCTGGCGCACAAGCATGAACGGAAGGCTGATCTGGGCAAACCAGCGTTATCTGGAGTTGGTTAGAGCCCGCTTCGGCAATGACGTCGTCTGGCCGCTCCCCGAGATGTTTGAAAATTTTGCAGAGCCCGATGGCGTTCGGCGCAGGGCGTTCGGTTCGGGCGAATGGTTTGATTGTTATCGCCGAAAGTCCGAGACCGGATTTCTGCATTGCGCTCTCCCCGCAGAGGCTGCCGTGCAAGCCGAGTCATCGCGGAAAAGTTTCGTGCAAACTCTTTCAAAGACCTTTGCGGAACTCTCGACGGGCCTCGCCGTCTTTGATCGAGAGCGGCGGCTGGCCACGTTCAACCCGGCGCTTGGTGATCTGACGACGTTAAGCGGGGAGTTTCTGTCTGCCCAGCCCACGCTGGTCTCGTTTCTAGATAAATTGCGGGAAATTCAAATGATGCCAGAGCCGAAGGATTATCCGACTTGGCGACAAAAAATAGCTGATCTGGAGAGGGCAGCCGCAGAGGATCGCCACGAAGAGATATGGACGCTCCCGACAGGGCAAACTTACATGCTAAGCGGCCGCCGCCATCCGGACGGCGCCTTGGCATTGCTGCTTGAGGATATCAGCGCCGAAGTTTCTGATGCCCGCCGCCTTCGATCAGAGATAGATCTTGGCCGCATCGTGCTCGATGAGTTTGAGGACGCAATAGCGGTCTTTTCAACGACCGGCGCTCTTATCCTGTCAAACGGCGCCTATGCAAAGCTATGGGGCATCGATCAGACTGCCGCGCCGGATCAAATAACGATCACGGATTCGCTCCGCCATTGGCAGGCAAGAACCAATAACGCGAGCGCTTTGGCCGCGATAGAAGAGTTTGTCGGATATCCTTCTGCACGGGATCCCATAACGGTCGAAATGATGTCCAAGAGCGGGGGCGTACTGATCTGCCGCATCGCGACCCTGAAGGATGGATCAACATTTCTACGCTTTTCACAAAGTGACAAACGCCCCCCGGATCTCGGCCTTTCGACGGAATTCGCGGCACGCGGTTTGACGGCCTAGCGGTTTGATCGCGACCCGGCACCGGCGCGCGCTCTTGTCCGGACAGACATTTCGCTTTATCCCGCGCGGGACCCAATGACTCAGAGGAAGTCCGATGTCCGCTCCTGCGCAAAATGCTCCGAAGAAAGTCGTGCTGGCCTATTCTGGCGGGCTTGATACCTCGATCATCCTGAAATGGCTTCAAACGGAATATGGCTGCGAGGTCGTAACCTTTACCGCTGATCTTGGTCAGGGAGAAGAGTTGGAGCCGGCACGCAAGAAGGCTGAGCTTCTGGGAATCAATCCATCAAACATCTTCATAGAAGATGTGCGTGAGGAATTCGTCCGCGACTTCGTCTTCCCGATGTTCCGCGCCAACGCGCTCTATGAGGGGCTTTACCTGCTGGGGACATCGATTGCGCGCCCGTTGATTGCGAAGCGGCTCGTCGAGATTGCTGAGATGACTGGCGCTGACGCCGTTGCGCACGGGGCAACGGGCAAGGGCAACGATCAGGTGCGCTTCGAACTGACCGCATACGCGCTTGATCCGCATATCAAGGTGATTGCGCCTTGGCGTCTGTGGGATCTGACCAGCCGCACGAAGCTGTTGGAGTTTGCCGAAACGAACCAGATTCCGATTGCGAAAGACAAGCGCGGGGAAGCACCGTTCTCGGTAGATGCAAACCTTCTGCACACATCCTCGGAGGGCAAGGCTCTGGAAAACCCCGGCGACGAGGCTCCCGAGTACGTCTATCAACGCACTGTCAATCCGGAGGATGCGCCGAACACGCCCGAAATGGTCGAGATCACTTTCGAGAAAGGTGACGCTGTCGCGATCAATGGAGCGGCGATGAGCCCGGCCACGATCCTGACCAAGCTGAACGAACTAGGCGGCAAGCATGGTGTCGGGCGTCTCGATCTGGTCGAGAATCGCTTCGTGGGCATGAAGTCGCGCGGAATCTACGAAACCCCCGGCGGCACGATCCTTTTGGAAGCGCACCGCGGGATAGAGCAGATCACGCTGGATGCAGGCGCGGGCCATCTGAAGGATTCGATCATGCCGCGCTATGCGGAGCTGATCTACAACGGCTTCTGGTACAGCCCCGAGCGGGAGATGCTGCAGGCTCTGATCGACAAATCGCAGGAGCATGTGAGCGGCACTGTGCGGGTGAAACTGTACAAGGGGTCGGCGAGAACTGTCGCCCGCTGGTCCGATCACTCGCTCTATTCCGAGAAGCACGTCACCTTCGAGGAGGATGCCGGCGCTTACGATCAGAAGGACGCAGCAGGTTTCATCCGGTTGAATGCGCTGCGGTTGAAATTGATCGCGACACGGAATGCGCGCATCGCCAAGAAGGGCTAAGCGGGCCCGATCTTGAGGGGTCCAGATCTGGACCTTTTGGCAAGCCCCTGAAAGGCTTGCCATTTTGTTTTTCTGTTAGCCTGATTTTAACCCAGTCGTTCGCCGTCTCCTGTTCAAAGTCAGGTCATGCTTGTGACGCAATGTCATGCTTGCCTTGCACGATCAGCCGCACATGCTGCGGCGGCATCATTTGGAGTTATCATGGCACTTGAAGAGATCGCCGCTGGAATTCGTCCGGCTCTGGAACGTAACGCCTTTTCCGGCACACTGAAGTTCGACTGCGGTGATCAGGGTGTCATCGTTCTGGCCGATGGCACCGCATCGACAACCGACCGCGAGACCGACTGCACGATCGGAATCAGCAAGGACAATTTGACCAAGCTGCTTGAGGGTAAGTTGAACCCGATGGTGGCCATGGCGATGGGCAAGCTGAAGCTTTCCGGAAACCCCGCCGTTGCTATGGGTTTGGCGAAACTTCTGGGCTGATCAGCGCAAACGAAGCGCAGCCAGCCGTTCGTAGTACGGGAGCGCCTGATCCGCCAAACGCTGATATTCCGACGACAGGTCTGGCAGTGCGCCTTCCGGGTCTTCGAACCCTGTCGACTTGTGGACGGCGTTGTACCAATGCGGCGCCCATACACCGTCATAGGGCTTTGGCCCCACAGGCCATCTGAGCATGTTTTCGGTGAATGAGAGACCCAATGCCGAACAAAGCCCCAAAAGCGCCGCCTGTGGATTGGCCCGAATATCCGCGCTGTCGATGACCAAAGGCGCGTGCCCGAGCCAACTGGACACTTCGTCAAACAGCTCTGCCTGCTGGACGAACCCGATATCGGCCAGAGTTGGTCCTTCGCGCTTCTTGGCGTAGCTTGCCACAACGCGCGCCGGGTGTCGGATGAGAAAGACATTTTCGCACGCGCGCATGAAGGTTCGGTCGATGCCGGGGATCATGTGGAGTGTCATGTGCTTTTGGTAGAAATGCGCCTTGCCGCCCGGCGCAGCACCCCGGCACGAGGCCGCCACGCGATCCGGATCGTTGTCGTGAGCGGCAATGATCTCATCCCGCATCGGATGGTTCATGCCGGTCATCTTGAGATAGGCGGCATAGAAGGGCTCGTCCCAGGCGGCGCAATCGCCGCGCGCCGCAAAGGAATACATCATCGCGGTTGAAAGATTGCGTGGCCCGGACCACATGGCGATATTCATGTCTTGCGCTTCCTCAGCTTCAGCGGAATTCGGATACGACTTCAATTTGTCCGACTATGGCGGCGTTGAAGCTGCCAATATCTTCGGCAGGAATCCAGTATTCCTGATGGTCGCGCCCACCTGCCAATTGCACTTCGTAGGCGGAGAGATAATCGGTCGAGACTTGGAAGCGCGTGACGTAGCCAACCCCGCTCGCCTTTACGTTCCAATCGCGTGCGATCTTGACCGCGTATGCCTCGGTCGTGACGGGATAAAAGATGGGCTGTTCCGGCAGACGAGGCGGAAAAGCCTTCATCCCGCTTAGCTTTATTAGTTCCAACTCTTCTGGGCCAACCGGCCGCCAAAGGACGGTCGTTAGAACATGGTCAGTCATTGCGGTCGTAACCGCTTGTATTACCAAGGGTCATGCTGCCACCAGCTCCTTGTAGAGTTTGCGCAGGCGTTCGGTCACTGGCCCCATCTGACCGGTGCCGATCACGCGGCCATCGAGTTCGCCAACCGGGGTCTGTGCGCCAAATGTGCCGGTGAGGAAGGCCTCGTCCGCTGAAAAGGTGTCGTAGAGTGAAAAGTTTCGCTCGAACACCGGGATGCCGTTGGTTCGGCAAAGGTCGATGACCTTCTGGCGGGTGATGCCGTTCATGCAGTAGTCGCCGGTCGAGGTCCAAACCTCGCCCTTGCGGACGATGAAGAAATTGCAGGCGTTGGTGGTGTTCACGAAACCATGCACGTCGAGCATCAGCGCCTCGTCGGCTCCGGCCTTTTGCGCGGCAATGCAGGCCAGGATGCAGTTGAGCTTGGAGTGCGAATTGAGCTTGGGATCTTGCGTCATCGGCAGGCCACGAATGTGCGGAACGGTGGCGAGCCGGATCGGTCGCGGCAACTTGGGTTTGGAATGCTCCATGATGATGACCATGGTCGGGCCAGACTGCGAGAGTTTCGGATGCTGAAACGGCCTGACCTTGACGCCGCGCGTCACCATCATGCGGGCATGGGCGTCGGTCGTCATGCCGTTCGCAGCCTGAGTGTCCAGCAGCGCCTGTTTCACCGCCGCTTTGGTCATGGCAATGTAGGTCGATGTGCATTTGGCTGCGTCAAAGAGCCGGTCGATATGTTCGTCGACAAATGCCCAGCGCCCGTCGTAGAGCCGGATACCCTCCCACACGCCGTCGCCCAGCATGAAACCCGAGTCATAGACGCTGACCACGGCGTCGCGCTTGGACACGATGCGGCCATCGACATAGATCAGGATGGCTTCATTGCGGATGTCTTCTTCCGAGGCGTGGGTCGAAACGTGATCGGTCATTCTGGTCTCCCTTGGCGGTTACGCTATGCGGGAGGCAGGGCAGAGCCAAGAGGGTGTTGTAACGAAAATGACAGGAAGATGATTTGCCCGGAGCAGGTTTGTGCGGCCTTTCTGGCGCAGGCTCAGGGAGGATTTCATGCGTCTGGTTTTGATCATGCTTGGGTTGGTACTGTCGTCGGTTGCCGCGCGCGCGGATACCGCGATTTTCGCCGGTGGGTGTTTCTGGTGCGTGGAGGCGAATTTCGAAACGGTTCTGGGCGTAGGCGATGTGATTTCGGGCTACACAGGCGGCAGCGTGAAAAATCCGACCTATGAGGATGTGACGTCGGAAACATCCGGGCATTACGAGGCGGTAAAGATCCCGTTTGATGCGGGAAAAGTGTCTTATGCTGAGTTGGTCCGGATATTCCTGCATTCGACGGATGTGGTCGATGCGGGAGGTCAGTTTTGTGACCGGGGCGACAGCTATCGGTCGGCGATATTCGCGATGGACGCTGCGCAGAGAGCAACTGCCAAGGACGAAATCGCCAAGGCGGAGGTGGAACTGGGGCAAAAGATCGTGACACCGGCGCTGCCCGCGCAGACCTTCTGGAGGGCCGAGGACTACCACCAGAATTACTACAAGGGCGATGGCTATGTCCTGACCCGACGAGGGCCGAAGGTTCAGTCGGCGGCCTATGCATTCTATCGAAAGTCCTGTGGCCGCGATGCGCGCGTGAGCGACCTGTGGGGAGCTTCGGCGGCATTCGTGCATTGAGCAGGTTTCGCCCCAGCTTCTGCGGGTCGATCCGGGTGAGGGGGCCGTCTGCCCCCTCACGCTCCCCCGAGGATATTTGAGAGCAGAAAATGGAAAGTATCAGGCGCGGAAGGCTTTGACCTCGGCGAGCGTGGGGATGGCGTCGGCGGTGCCACGGCGGGTGACCTTGAGCGCGGCGGCGGCACTGGCCAGTTCGAGCGCCTGTTCGGCGGTCATACCACCATCGCGGGCGGCGGCGAAGTAGCCTGCGAACGTGTCTCCGGCACCGGTGGTGTCGGCAACCTCGACCTTGACCGCAGGCACGAAGATGCGCTTGCCGCCGCGGGGCCGCCATTCGGCGCCTTCGGCACCACGGGTCACGAGGACTTCAGGAACCTCGAGATCTTCGAGCTTTGTGTCCAATGCCGTGCAAAGCTGTTCGGCTTCGACCGCGTTGAGAGCGAGAATAGTAACATAAGGCAGGACGGCGCGGACCGCGTCGATGTCGAAAGGTGCGGCGGAATAGACAACGGTCATACCTTTGGAACGGGCAATTTGCGCAGCTTCGGCCTGGAGCGAGGTTTCGTTTTGCATGACCAGCATGTCACCCGAACCGGCGTCTTGGAGAGCATCCTCCAGTTGGTCGATCGTCAGGGCATAGTTGGCACCCTTGTAAAGGACGATCGTGTTTTCGCCCGACGTATCAACGTTGATGATCGCGTGGCCAGTCGGAACGTCGCCCTTGACGATATGGCCGGTGACGACTCCCCAGCTTTGCAGGCGCTCGATGGTCCAAAGGCCCTCTGGTCCAACGGCTCCGATATGTACCACGCGAGCCCCGGCATTGGCGGCGGCGGCGGACTGGTTTGCGCCCTTGCCGCCGAGGCCCATCTGGTAGCTGGCGGCCGATAGTGTCTCTCCGGGCGCGGGCATGTGCGGCACATGATAGAAATGGTCGATGTTGATGGAGCCGAGGTTGTAGATCGCCATCAGGCTGTTTGTCCCAGTTTGCAGGCAGCAATAACCGCCATGTTGAGAATGTCGTTCACGGTCGAGCCAGTGGAGCAGATCTGGATGGGCTTGTCGACGCCGGTGAGGATCGGGCCGATTACGGTTGCGCCAGCCATTTCCTGCATCAGCTTGACCGAGATCGATGCGGAGTGGCGGGCGGGAACGACAAGCACGTTGGCCGGGCCGGTCAGGCGGCAGAACGGGTAATGCGACATTTGCTCGGCATTGAGCGCGACATCGACGGTCATTTCGCCATCGTACTCAAAATCGACTCCACGATCGTCCAGAACGCGCGGCGCCTGGTGCATCTTGGTTGCGCGTTCGGAGACCGGATAGCCAAAGGTCGAGAACGACAAGAACGCCACCCGCGGGTCAAGGCCGAGGCCGCGCGCAACATGTGCCCCACGCTCGGCAACGTCGGCGAGGTCATTTTCGTCGGGCCATTCGTGGACGAGCGTATCACCGATCAGCACGATGCGACCCTTATGGACGATTGCTGTGATGCCGACTGCGCCATCCGACGCCTTGGCGTCAAATACATGGTTGATGAGTTCCAGCACATGCGCCGACTTCCGGGTCGCGCCTGTTACCAGACCATCAGCATGTCCATGAGCCAGCATGAGGGCCGAAAAAACATGCCGATCGCGGGCTGCCAGGCGGTGGATGTCGTGACTATCGAAGCCTTTGCGTTGCAGGCGGTCGTAGAGAAAATCCTTGTAGACTTGCAGATGGCGGGTGTTGGCGGCGTTTACCACCTCTATCTCGCGGACGGCGTCGCCAAGGCCTTCGGCGGTCAGCTTTTCCTTCACATCAGTTTCGCGGCCAACCACGAGCGCCCTGCCAAGGCCAGCGCGGCTGTAAGCTACGGCCGCTCGCAGGACGCGGGGGTCGTCGCCTTCTGCGAACAGCATCCGGGCCTGGGCTGCGCGGGCGCGCGCGTGGATGCCCTGCAAAATGGTTGCCGTTGGATCCATACGCGCCTTGAGGCTGAGTTCATAGCTTGCCATGTCGATGATCGGGCGGCGTGCAACACCTGTCTTCATGCCGGCGCGAGCGACAGCGGGGGGGATCACATAGATCAGCCGAGGATCGAACGGCGTTGGGATAATGTAGTCGCGCCCAAAAGTGAGTTTGCGACCATACGCCATTGCAACTTCATCCGGCACATCTTCTCGCGCCAGCCGGGCCAAGGCTTCGGCGCAGGCGATCTTCATTTCGTCATTGATTGCGCGCGCGTGGATGTCGAGCGCGCCGCGGAACAGGTATGGAAAGCCAAGGACGTTGTTGACCTGGTTCGGATAATCAGAGCGGCCCGTCGCAACGATGGCGTCCGCCCGGACGGCGTGAGCCTCTTCTGGTGTGATTTCGGGATCCGGGTTCGCCATTGCGAAGATCACCGGATTGTCCGCCATGCTGGCGACCATATCTGCGGTGACCGCGCCTTTGGCGGACACACCAAGAAACACGTCTGCGCCCTTCATCGCGTCATCGAGCGTGCGCGCATCCGTCCGGGCCGCGTGGGCAGACTTCCACTGGTTCATGCCTTCGGTGCGACCTTGATAGATGACGCCTTTGGTGTCGCACATGATGCAATTGTCATGTTTGGCACCCATCGACTTCAGCAGTTCAAGGCAGGCGATTCCAGCCGCCCCTGCTCCGTTGAGAACGATTTTCACGTCGCCGATCTTCTTGCCCGAAATTTCCAGCGCATTGATCAGCCCCGCCGCGCAGATCACCGCTGTACCATGCTGATCGTCGTGGAACACCGGGATGTCCATGATCTCTTTCAGGCGCTGTTCGATGATGAAGCATTCGGGGGCTTTGATGTCTTCAAGGTTGATGCCGCCGAAAGTCGGGCCCATCAGGCTGACAGCCTTGATGATTTCTTCGGGGTCTTCGGTATCAAGTTCGATGTCGATGGCGTTCACATCGGCGAAGCGCTTGAACAGAACCGCCTTGCCTTCCATCACCGGCTTGGAGGCAAGCGCGCCGAGGTTGCCCATGCCGAGGATCGCGGTGCCGTTTGAAATGACGGCAACCATGTTGCCCTTGACCGTGTAGTCATAGGCGGTTTCAGGAGCATCAGCGATAGCCTGAACCGGAACGGCGACGCCAGGGCTGTAGGCCAGAGACAGGTCGCGTTGCGTCGCCATCGGCTTTGAGGCGTTGATTTCGTATTTTCCCGGAGTGGGGTTCAAGTGATAGGCAAGTGCCTCTTCCGGGGTAACGCGGTTCTTCGGGGCCATAAGCGACGGTTCCTTCGTGGTTTCCGCCGTCATAGCGTTGGCGGGACAACGCTACAACGGCGGCGGCGGGGTGTTAGCGATAAAGGTGGGACCACCACCCCTTGAAAGGCGCGAGAGGGCGCTGCCCCCTCGCGCTCCTCCGAGATATTTATCATCGGGAAATGAGGGTGTTCGATTTTATGGAGCACCTTAGATCCGG
>Ga0209023_10005060_pt1 | contig 14607 bp, 15 predicted proteins | sample LakOneMetagenome_FD_187468 | JGI IMG/M metagenome (GOLD analysis project Ga0209023, IMG submission 187468) | Freshwater and sediment microbial communities from Lake Erie, Canada (SPAdes) (version 2) | ecosystem: Environmental > Aquatic > Freshwater > Lentic | place: Lake Erie, Canada...
GGGTTCGAGGTCCTGCACGTCCTCGATCGTCATCTTGCCGGCGAACAGCAGGCGGCACAGGCGCAGGCGGTCCTGGCGCAGCGCCCAGCGGAAGAAGGTGTGCACGCCGATCAGGCCGCGCAGGTACACGGTGTCCTTGGTGAACGCCGCGCCGCCGCCGACCGGCACGCCGCGGAACACGCGCTGCGCCGAGGAAAAGCTTTCGACCTCGCTCTGGCCGGCGTCGAGGAAATACTTGAACACCTGGATGAAGTCCGCGCCTTCCAGCGCCATCGCGACAGCTTCGATGCGCAGGCTCACCCGCTTCATGCGCTGGATGTCGGTGGCGCCGGTGATCTGCTCGGCGAAGGTCGCCAGCCCTTCCTGCGTCGCGGTGGTGCGCGGCGACGGCAATTCCATGCTGCGCAATACCGGCTGCTCGCGGCCGTTGAGCGCGGTCAGCGAATGCACGAAGGCCTCGTGCTGCAGCAACTGGTCGCGGTCGTAGTCGTTGAACACCGCGCCCTGGCGCAGGCGGATGCGGGTCGCGCCGGCGGCGGCCTTGGCGATCAGCTGCGGATCGAGTTCGACCGTGATCGTCCGTCCGTTGAAGAAATCGTCGAGCGCGGTCTGCAACTGCAGCTGCAGGGAAATCGCCGAGATCGGCACGGTTTCCGATGGCGCCAGCAGTTCGCCGTCGAGTTCGCTGGCGATGCCGATGAAATGCCGCGCCGCGTCGCGCGTGCTCGGGCCGTTGCCGGGCAGCGGTTCGTCGGGGCGCCCGAACAGGCGGATCGAATGCGCGGTCACCGCCGGCGTGCCGAGCGCGTCCAGCAATTCCGCCGCGATCGCCCAGTTGCGCGCCGAGGCGGCGATGTAGCGGCCCAGCGGATGCGCCTCGTCGGCCTCGCCGGCGATCGCGTCGAGTTCGCGGCGTGCGGCGGAGAAATCCTGCGGCGCATATTCGACCTTCGGCAACTGCGGCTGCCCGCGGCGCCAGCCGTCGAGGAACGGTTCCTGCAGGCTCGCCGGCCAGCTCACTTCGTTGAGCAGGCGGATGCCGCGCGCGACCTTGACCATGCGCGCATCGAGCGCGGCGTGGTGGGCGATGTCGGGCGAAGCGTCCATGTCAGTGTTTCCCGTATTTTTCGTCCAGCCGTTTGTGCAGCGCCTTGCCCTGCACGCGTTCGTTCGCCTTCTGCGCAAGGCGCGTGGCGAGCTGGTCGGAGGCGGCAGCGACCTCGTCGCGCAGCTTGAGGAAGTTGGCGACGCGGCCGGCGTCGAGTTCGCCGCGTTCCACCGCCGCGCGCACCGCGCAGCCGGGTTCCTTCGCGTGCCTGCAGTCGCGGAACTTGCAGTGTTCGGCGATGGCTTCGATGTCGGCGAAACTTTCGGCCACGTCCTCTTCGCCCGTCGGCTTGAGCTCGCGCATGCCGGGCGTGTCGATGATGCACGCGCCTGTCGGCAACACGACCAGCGCACGATGGGTAGTGGTGTGGCGGCCGCGGTCGTCCGTCTCGCGCACCGCGCCGATCTTCATCTTGTCGATGCCGAGCAGCGTGTTCGTGAGCGTCGACTTGCCGGCACCGGAACTGCCGACCAGCACCACGCTGCGGCCTTCGCCCAGCCACGGTTCCAGCGTGGCGACGCTGTCGCGATCCTTGGCGTTCACCGCGAGCACCATGACGCCTTGCGCGAGCGTCGCCGACAGCGACTGCACCGTCGCGTCGGGATCGGCGCCGTCCTTGTCCGCTTTCGTCAACACGACGACGGGTTGCACGCCGCTGCCGGACAGCAGCAACAGATAGCGTTCGATCCGGCGCGGGTTGAAGTCGGCATCGAGGCCGCAGACCACGAACGCGGTGTCGATGTTCGCGGCAATGAGTTGCTGCTTGTAATGCTCGCCGGCGGCGCCGCGCTTGATCGCGGAGAAGCGCGGCAGCAGCGCGACGATGCGCGCGGCCTTGCCCTCGCCTTCGACCAGCACCCAGTCGCCGACCGCGGGGCGCTGCTCCGGCGGGCATTTCGCGCGCTGCCATTCCGGTCGGGATTCCGGCGAATAGCCTTCACCCGGCGCTTCGGCCACGACGTAACCGGAGCGGTGCTGTTCGGTGACGCGGGCCGGCCGCGCGCCCGGGTGCGCGGCGATTGCCTGGGCCCAGCCCGGGTCCGTCGGCGGCCCGGCATAGGGCCAACCGATCGCGCGCAACGGCGTCATGCGGGGCGAATGTGCGTCATGTCGCGGATTCTAGCCTGCGCCGCGACCCGCGATCCGCTAGGCTTGCAACCCCGGTTTTCCCCCGAATTTGCCGCCGATGCCGTCCCTCAAGACCCGCGAACGCCTGTCCGAAGTCCGTTACGAAATCCGCGGCGAACTCGCCCGCCGTGCGCGCGAGCTGGAAGCGCAGGGCCGCACCCTGGTGAAACTGAACATCGGCAATCCCGGCGCGTTCGGTTTCCGCGCCCCGGACAACCTGCAGCACGCCATCGCCGACCGCATCGCGCGCACCGATCCCTACACCCACCAGCAGGGGCTGCCGGAAGCGCGCGAAGCCATCGCCGCGTTCCACGCCAGGCGCGGCACGCCGAACGCCATCGCGGAACGCGTGTTCGTCGGCAACGGCGTCAGCGAACTGATCGACCTGTCGCTGCGCGCGCTGCTCAACCCCGGCGACGAAGTGCTGCTGCCCTCGCCCGACTATCCGCTGTGGTCGGCGGCGACCATCCTCAACGATGGCCGCCCGGTGTATTACCGCTGCCGCGCCGAGGACGGCTTCCTGCCCGATCCGGAGGAAATCGAATCGCTGGTGTCCTCGCGCACCCGCGCCATCGTGCTGATCAACCCGAACAACCCGACCGGCGCGAACTATCCGCGCGAACTGCTCGAACGCATCGTCGCCGTCGCCGCGAAGCACGGCCTCTTGCTGATGTGCGACGAGATCTACGACGGCATCCTCTACGACGAAAATGCATTCCAGCCGATCGCGCCGCTGGCCGGCGACGTGCCCTGCCTGAGCTTCGGCGGCCTGTCGAAGGTGCACCGCGCCTGCGGTTGGCGCGTGGGCTGGGCGGTGCTGAGCGGCGATACGTCCGTCGTCGGCGACCTTTACCACGCGATGGACCTGCTCGGCGCGTTGCGCCTGTGCGCGAACGTGCCGGGACAGTTCGCGGTCGAGGCCGCACTCACCGCCGACGATTCCATCCTCACGCTGACCGCGCCCGGCGGGCGTTTGCACGAAACCCGCAAGGCGCTGGTCGAAAGCTGCGCGGCCAGCGAACATCTGGAACTCGTTTCGCCGGCCGGCGCGCTGTACGGCTTCCCGGCCGTCGTCGGCGACGCGGCCAAGGGTTTCGACGACCACGCCTTCGCGCTGGAATTGCTCGAAACCGAGGACGTGCTGATCGTGCCGGGCTCCAGTTTCAATGTGCCCGAGCGCAATTTCTTCCGCGTCACCTTGCTGCCGGAAGCGCCGGTGCTGCGCGAGGTGTTCGCGCGCATCGAACGCGTGCTGTCGCGACGCGCCGAAGCGGCGGGCAAGGTGGTGCCGATGAAGCGCGCAGGCAAATCCGCGGCGTGAGCTTCAGCTACCTCGCCCTCGGCGATTCCTACACCATCGGCGAAGGCGTCGAGGAACGCGGGCGCTGGCCGTTGCAGCTCGCGACAGCGTTGCGCGCGGAAGGCATCGTGCTGGCCGATCCGCGCATCATCGCCACCACCGGCTGGACCACGGACGAGTTGTCCGCGGCGATGGACGCGGCCGAACCGCTGGGCGAATGGGACTTCGTCTCGCTATTGATCGGCGTCAACGACCAGTACCGCGGCCGCGACGTCGACGATTACGTCGGCAAATTCGCGGCGCTGCTGCAGCGCGCCATCGCGCTGGCCGGCGACCGCGCGGATCGCGTGCTGGTGCTGTCAATCCCGGACTGGGGCGTGACCCCGTTCGCGCGCAAGGAATTGCGCAGCCCGCACCGCATCGCGGCCGAACTCGATGCCTACAACGAAGCCGCGCGCGAGATCTGCGCATCGCTCGGCGTGGCCTTCGTCGACATCACCGGCGTCAGCCGCGATGGCGGCGACACGGCGGACATGCTCGTCGCCGACGGCCTGCATCCCTCGACCGCGATGTACGCGCGTTGGACCGAAGCCGCGTTGCCGGTCGCGCGAGAACTACTGCGATGAACGCAGCGAACCGTTCCGAAGCCGCCATCGCCGACGCGTTCGTCGAATCGTGCTGGCCGCCGCGCCGTTACCACTACTACTACGTGCGCGGGAAGCTCGCGAGCGATCCGCTGTATCCCGGAGTAGTTGCGGCGCTACGCGGCTGCGACGCACCGCTGCTCGACCTCGGCTGCGGGATCGGCCTGCTCGCGCATGCCTTGCGCGCCGACGGCCAGGCGATGGCTTACGCCGGCATTGATTTCGACGCAGGCAAGATCGAAATCGCGAAGACCGCGGCCGAGCGCGCGAAGCTCGCCGACACCGCGTTCGCGACCTGCGACCTGCTGCGCGAACGCCCGTCGCACCGCGGATCGGTTGCGCTCCTCGACGTGCTGCAGTACCTGCCGGACGCAGCGCAGGAACGCGTGCTCGACGATGCGATTGCGATGCTCGAACCCGGCTCGCGACTGGTGGTCCGCAGCGGCCTGCACGACGACAACGCGCGCGGCCGGACGACGCGGATCGTGGATCGCATGGCGAATTCCATCGGCTGGATGCGCAGCGGGCCGCTGCGCTATCCCACCCGCGACTGGTTCGAGCGCAAGCTCGCGGATGCGGGGCTTGCCGCCGATTTCCGCCCGTTGCACGGGCGCACGCCGTTCAACAACTGGCTGATCGTGGCGACGCGCTGAGCGCGTCCGTGTCCGCTGATTCCAGCGCTTCCGGCAGCACGCTGCAATAGCCGAGCGCGTCGAGCCGATCCAGCAGCAGGGAAATCGTTTCGACATTGCGCCCATGCGCCGCGCCTTCGTGCAGCAGCACGATCGCGCCGGGACGCAGCCCGCGTTCGATCCGCGCGACGACCGACGCCGGATTCGCGGCGACCGCATCGAAACCGCGCGCGCACCATGCAACGCGGGCAAGATTCAGATCGCGCAGCGGCGTCGAGACAAAGGGATTCGCCATGCCCACCACGGCACGGAACCAGCGCGGCGCGCTGCCGGCGATGTCGTGGAGGATTTGCTGATTCCGCGCGATTTGGTCGCGCATGCGTTTCGGACCCAGCAACCAGAACGTGCCCGAGGGATGGCTTGCGCTGTGGTTGCCGATACCGTGGCCGCGGCGCACGAGTTCGCGCACCTCGTCGGGTCGTTGCATCGCGCGTTCTCCGACGAGGAAGAACGTCGCCTTCGCGCCGCGCGCATCGAGCAGGTCGAGGATCGCGCGCGTCTGCGCCGACGGACCATCGTCGATGGTCAGCCAGACGATTCTTTGGTCCGTCGGCAAGCGCGACAGCACCGGGGAGTACAAACGCGAACGCGGCCACATCACGCCCCACCAGCACAGCGCATGGCTGGCGAGCATCAGCGGCAGGCCGATGCCGGTGCCGAAACGCCACCACGCCAGGGCGACCAGCAATTGCGAAGCCAGCAGGCACGGCCACCACGCCTGCGGATGGCGCGGTATTCGATGCAGGTCGTGCAGATTTTGCGCCGTCGACATCGCCGCATGATGCCACGGCGTACACTGCGCGCCTTTCCAGGCATCCGGTCCGCGCCATGTCCCTCGATCCCGTCGTCCAGCAGCGCATCCAGTCGCTGCTCGAAGCCCATCCCGTGGTGCTGTTCATGAAGGGCACGCCGCGCGCGCCGCAATGCGGGTTTTCCGCGCGCACGGTGCAAGCGCTGGCGGCGATCGGGCTCGACGACTACCACGCGGTCGACGTGCTCGCCGACGCCGACATCCGCGAAGGCATCAAGCTCTACGGCAACTGGCCGACGATCCCGCAGCTGTACGTCCGCGGCGAGCTGGTCGGCGGCAGCGACATCGTCGGGCAGATGGCCGAATCGGGCGAACTGCAATCCGCGCTCGGCCTGCCGCCGCCGGACCGCACGCCGCCTTCGATCGAGGTGACGCCGGCGGCCATCGCGATGCTGCGCGATGCGATCGAACAAGCCGGCGAAGGCATCGCGGTGCAGGTGCAGCTCGATCCGCAGTACCAGGCGCGGCTGCAACTGGTACCGGCCGACGCCCAGGCGATCGCGACCACGCTCGATGGCGTGCGCCTGCAGTTCGACCTCGCCTCCGCGCGCCGCGCGAACGGCCTCGCCATCGACTGGGCCGACGACGAACGCGGCCGCGGGCTGGTGATCGTGCATCCGCTGGCTGCGCCGCCGGTGCGCGAACTCGCGCCGGAAGCCGCGCGCACGATGCTCGCCGAGCAGCGCGTGACCATCGTCGACGTGCGTCCGCCGCAGGAACGCGCGCTCGCGGAACTGCCGCATCCGCATCGCACGCTGGATGATGGCGTCGATGCGCTGGAATCGCTGCCGAAGGACACGCCCATCGCGTTTCTGTGCCACCACGGCGGGCGCAGCGCGCAGGCCGCAGGGCATTTCCGCGGGCTGGGTTTTCGCGAGGTCTACAACATCACCGGCGGCATCGACGCCTGGGCGCAGCTGGATCCGGCGATTCCGCGGTATTGAGCGATGGCGATTCGCGCGTCACGCATCGCATGGGTCGGCGTGGTGGTAGTCGCCGCGCTTTCGGCGTGGATGCTGTGGCATGCGCGGCAACAGCCGGCACCGACCGATCCGGACGACGCGCCGTGGATTGGATTGCCGAAGAGCGGGATGGATGCGACGCAGCCTTCCGTGCGCATGGTCTTGCATTTCGGGTTCATCAGCGAAGGCTGGAGCAGGCCAGGCGATTCCTTGGCCTTCCAGTGCGGGAATGATCCTGGATCGAGCCAGATCAAAGAACGCTATGTCGCCTACATCGGGCGCGACGCCTTGACACCTTCAAGGAAGGTCGTTTTCGACGTCAATGGCCAAAACATCGATATTTCGGTGAGCGCGTCGAGGCTTTTCATGTCGCCGCCTCCACCTTCCATCAATGGAAATACCACCGATGTGTGCTATTTCGCCCCCGTGGCCCACCTACATCGGACACGCGATCAGCTTGAGTCAATCCGGACGACATGGAGTGACGCGAGCTTGTGGCACGACGCGCAAGACGACGAGTTCGATCGCTGCGGCGACGGAAGCCCTGTGTTGCTCGAGGCTTGTATCGACGGTCGCTATGCGGCGCGCTATCGCAACTGCAATTCCCGCGCCATGAAAGCAACATTGAACCTTTGGCGCGCGATTAGCGGCTCACTGCCGCCGCCACCAAAACCCGAATGGCGTGACGCAAATGGCAATCTTGTTCCCGATCCTTGGCTCCAAAGCCAAGACGCTGGATTCCCGCTTTCGCGGGAATGACGGATCAGGGCTGGTCAGAATCCCCTGCCAGCATCGAGCCACGCCTGTTCCTCCGGCGTGCTGATTCGACTGAGCGAACCGAGTTTGCGAACGAACACGAAGACATCGGCCTCGATGTCGTCGCGCCTCGTACAATCGAAATGCGCGTGCAAATGCGCCCAGACCCGCGGATGCGTACGCGAAAACCGCAATTCCTCGCGCCCGTCGATAGGCGCATCCGACACGATGCCGATGCGCACCGGCGCGCGCTCGATTCCATCGATCATCCGCGATTGCGCCTCGTCCGCGGCGGGATACAGCGCGAACGTATCGTAGACCGGCGAATCCCGCGCCAACACCGCGTACAACGCGGGATAGGCCGGCGCCGCGAACAGATCGTTCGACGCATGGCTCGATGCAGTCAACGCCGAGGCCGCATCGAACAGCCGCGCCTGCGCTCCCGGCACGTCGATCCCGCAACCGCCGATTCGGCGTCGTTCGAAACCGTCCGAATGCGTGCGCCGATGCCACAACGGCCATGCCAACCACAGCATCAGTGCTGCGACCGGGATGAATCCCAGCGGCGCGAACGGTGCTGCGCAAAGCAGGAGAAGCAGGCACGCCGGCGCCAGCGATTGCACGATGTGCGAGGGATCGGCGCGGCTGACGGCGTGGTGGAACAGCATCAACCCCAGCGTCGCGGAGGCCAGCATCGCGGGCGCGTCCAGCGCGGCCGGCAGCGCGCGGAATGCCACCAGCGCGATCGCGGCCAGCGGCAGGCACGGCAGCAGCAGGAACGTCCACTGCAACGCGCGGCGATGGATCGGATCCATGCCCTGCAGTTGCGCGGGCGCTGCGCGCCACGGCCAGGGCAGCGGCAGCGACAGGTTGCTTTCGCCGCGGACGATCACCGTGGCGATCCTGCGCTGGTGGAACATGCGCGCGAATCGCGGCGACAGCGACATGCACAGCATCGGCACCAGGCCCAGCACCGCGCCGAGCGCGAACGCGCCCGGCTTCCATCCTGCATACGGCAACAGCGCGATCGGTGCCGCGACCGCCAGCGCGAGCAGCAGCGCCGCGGTGGCGTAGAGGAACAGGTTGAAGCCGAAGAACAGCGACAGGCCCAGCACCGCGCCTTCGCAGGCCCAGGCGAATGCCGATGGCGCGGACAGCAGCTGGGCGGAGGCCGCCCACGCGAGCAATATCCATCCGTGTTCGAACAGCTTGTGCTGGGGATGCGCGATGAGCGACAGCGCAATCGCCGCGAGCGCGAGCGACGGCCAGTCCAGTCCGCGCGAACGCAAGGCCAGCAATGCCGCGCCCAGCCCGACCGCGAAGAACAGGTGCGTGGCGCAACGCAACGGCAACAATCCCGCGCCGAAGCCGCGCACGAACATCGCGCACCACAGGTAGCGCCCCGGTTCGTAGGACTTGAAGTCCCGGTGCGGCCAACGCCCCTTCGCTATCTGCTGCACGCCGTACCACAGGTAGCCTTCGTCGGCGCCGAGCGGCGCGTTGCGGCGCAGCCACAGCATCGACAGCGCGGCCGCGAACGCCACCACGCCGCAACCGGCTACGTCGATCCATCCCATGCGTTCGCCCCCGGTGCGCGTTAGGCGCATCGCTATCGAACCGGGCCGGGCGCGGCGCGTCAAGCCGATTGCGGCGGCATTCGTCGATCGCCTTATGATGCGTTCGATCCCGGGCATCGACATGACACACGTTCATCCCGTCACCTTCCACCATGAGCGCCTCGCGCCGATCGCCTATGGCGAGGACGCGCATTTCTGGCACGCGCCGCGGCGCGCGCTGCTGCTCGACACCATCGCCGCGGCCATGCTCCCGGCCGGCGCGCGCGTGCTGGACGTCGGTTGCGGCACCGGCCGAATGGTGCGGGAACTGCAGGCCACGGGCCTGGATGCCTACGGAATCGATCCGTGGGCGCGCGAATCGGGGCTGGATGCGCCGCGCTTCACGGTCGGGCAGGCGGAGGCGATCCCTGCGCCGGATCGCACGTTCGACGCCGCCTGCGCATTCGATGTGCTCGAACACGTCGACGATGCGCGCGCGCTGGCCGAGCTCCACCGCATCCTGGTCCCGGGCGGCTGGCTGTTCGCGAGCGTGCCCGCGCATGCATGGCTGTGGAGCGTGCGCGACGAACTCGCCGGGCATCGGCGGCGCTACTCGCGGCGCATGTTGCGCGACCGCGTCGCGGCCGCCGGTTTCGACGTGCAGCGGCTGTTCGGCTACCAGGCGCTGCTGCTGCCGATGCTCGCCGCCGCGCGTGCATGGTCGCGCCTGCGCGGCGGTCGCGACACCGCGTCCGAGGATGCCCCCGGCGCGCGCGCGAATGCGCTGTTGCGCGCGATCAATCGTTGCGAAGTCGCGGTCGGCCGGCGCATGCGCCCCGCCGTCGGCAGCAGCCTGGTCGTGGTCGCGCGCAAGCGGGGTGGCGCCGCATGATCGAGTGCCTGCTGTTCACCGCCGAACCGGCCTATGCCGCCGCGGCCGTCGCCGCCGGCGTCGGTGCGGTCGTGGTGGATTGGGAATGGCAGGGCAAGGCCGATCGCCAGGCCGGGCTCGGCACCGAGGTCAACCACGGCACCGTCGACGACCTCGTCGCGCTGCGGCGCGTGGCCGGCGACCGCGTCATCTGCCGCATCAACAACACCCCGCTCGGCCGCGACCGCGAATGCCGGCTGGCGATCGAACACGGCGCCAGCGAAATCTGGTTGCCGATGGTGCGCAGCCCGCGCGAGCTCGAACAGTGCCTGCGCGCGATCGACGGCCATGCCCGCCTCGGCGCGATGGTCGAAACCCGCGAGGCCATGCGCCTGGGCCGCGAATTCGCGCAACTGCCGCTGGCGCACGCCTACGTCGGCTTGAACGACTATCGCATCGACAACGGCCATGGCGGGCTGTTCGATCCGATGGTCGACGGCACCATCGACCGCTTCCGCGACGACTTCCCGGGCGCGATCGGCGTCGCCGGCATCACCCGCCCGGATCGCGGCTTCCCCATTCCGCAGCGCCTGCTGCTGGCGGACATGGTGCGGCTGGAATGCGCGTTCGGCGTGGCCCGTCGTGGATTCCGCGCCGACATCGGCATCGATGCCATCGCCGATGGCGTCGCCGCGATCGGCACGGAAATCGCGCGCCTGCGCTCGCGTACGACGGACGAGATCGCGGTCGACCGCGCCGCGCTCGCGGCAGCCGTCGCCGGCATGTCCGCGCCTGTTCCCGCAGCGCCGGTGCTCGCATGCGCATCCTGATCCTCGGTGGTGGCGGCGCCATCGGTTCGGCGATCGCGCGCCATGCCGACGGATCGGGCATGGAAACGCATGTCGGCCTGCGCCCCGGCACTTGCTATCCGCGCCTTGCAGCGCATCCGCGCATCCTGCGGCACGGCATCGACGCCACCGATGCGGACGCAGTCGAATCGCTGCTGGCGGCGACCGCGCCGGACTGCGTGGTGATGGCGGCATTCCCCGCCGGATTCGCGCCGCGCCGGGAAGATCGACGCGGCATGCTGCTGGGCATGTGCCAGAACCTGCTGGCGCTGCTCGAGGGCGCGCATGCCACCGGTTTCGGCGGCCGTATCGTCTGGATCGGAAGTTCCCTGGCGATCGATCGCGCTGGCGAAAGCCGGTCACCGAACTTCCGCGGCGCGGTCAAGGCGTCCGAAAGCCTGCTGGCGCGGCAACTCGCGCTGCAACTGGGCCTGTCGCTTTCCGAAGTGCGCGTCTTCACCGGCTACGGACCGTTCGAACAAGCGCAACGGTTGGTGCCTTCGCTGTTGCGCGCGGCGTTGTCCGGCGGGCGCGTTCCGCTGGCCACGGCTCCATCGCGCCGCGACTGGATCCACTACGAGGACATCGCCCGGCTGTGCCTGGCGGTCACATCGACAGCGTCGCCGCATGCGGGAACGCACGATGCGTGCAGTGGCGCGATCCACGACACGCATCAGGTCGCGCGCCTGCTGGAGGACATCACCGGCCTGCCATTGGTCGCCGACACACCCTACCAGGGCGTGGACCGATACAGCGAAGTGCCGGCGGGTACGCCGCGCGCGCGCATCGACGGCGTCGACTGGTCGCCTTGCTTCGACCTGCGCGAAGGACTGGCGCGAACCTGGGACTGGGCGCGCACTCCCGAAGGGCGCAGCCATCTGCTCGACGCGGGTGCGGCGGCATGAACGCGATCCCGGCCGAGCCGGCACGCGTGGACCTCAGTTGGGTGCTGCCGCTGTACCGCACCGCCGCGCAACTGGACGAACTGGTGGAGCGCATCCACCACGCATCCGCCGGATTGCGCATTCGCCACGAGATCGTCCTCGTCGACGATGCCTGTCCCGAAGACTGCGGCGGGCTCGCGCTGCGCAAGGCCGCGCTCGACCATCGGCTGCACGTGCTGCGCCTGCCGTCCAACCGCGGCCAGGACCTGGCCCTGCGTGCGGGGCTGGCGTCGAGTCGCGGCGAATGGACCGTGATGCTCGATGCGGACCTGCAGGATCCGCCCGAAGCCATCGCGCGACTGTGGCCGCTGTGCACTCCGGAGCACGACGTGGTGTTCGCCCGCCGCACCGGCAGGTACAGCAGCGCCGGCCAACGGCTGACCTCGCGGCTCTACCGTGCGCTGGCGTCGCGCATCGGTGGCCTGCCGCGCGGCGCATGCCTGTACGCGGCGTTCAATCGCGACGTGCTCGAGCGGATCAATGCCGCCGCGGGCAAAAACACCACGCTGCTGGCGCTCATCGCCGGCGCCAGGCCGCGTTGCGCCAGCGTCGACATCGCCCGCTCGCCGCGACACGCGGGAACTTCGTCCTACGGCTCGCTCGCACGCCTGCGCAAGGCGATGCGCTCGCTGTGGGATTTGCTCGCCATGCGCATCGCGCCACTGCCTCCACCCAAGGACTTCCGATGACCAGCACCGACGACGTCGTTCCCCACGCCGGGGAACTGGAGTTCCAGCGCAGTTACTTCGCCAGCCGCAGGCCGATCCGCATGCTGGCGCTGGATACGCCCTACGTGCGTCGCCACCACGCCGAGCTCATGGCCGCGGCCGCGCTGCCGCCGGGCGCCTCGGTCTGCGAATGGGGTTCGGGCCTGGGTCGCTTCTCGCGCCTGCTGCTGCAGGACGGATTGAAGGTTGATGCGATCGAACTGTCGCCGCAGCAATCCGCGGAAGCACGCGATGCCCTCGCGGACTACGACGCATTGACCGTGCATTGCGGCGACGTGGCCGACGTGCTCGATCGCACGCAAGGCGGCTTCGATGCGATGGTGGGCTACTTCATGCTGCACCACTTGCCGGAACTCGAGCGCTATTTCCGCAGCGCCCATCGCGCGCTGCGCCCGGGTGGGCGCATGGTGTTCGTCGAACCCAATCCGTTCCATCCGTTGTACCCGGTGCAGATCGCATGCACGCCCGGCATGCGCTGGCAGGCGGAACGCGGCATCTACCGGCTCACTCCTCGCGGATTGCGCGAGGCGGCCGCGACGGCGGGCTTCGCCGACGTGCGCATCCGGCGCTACGGCTCGCTACCGCGCGCGCCCTACAACTGGCTCGCGCGCTGGCGTCGCGAACGCATCCTGGAACCGCTCATTCCGGGCTTCGTTCAACCATTCCAGACGATCGTCATCGAACGCTGAGAGGCGTCAGCCGAAACCACCACCGGCATCCAGCCACGCCTGTTCCTCCGGCGTGCTGGTCCGGCCGAGCACGGCATTGCGGTGCGGGAAACGACCGAAGCGCGCGACGACGTCGCGATGGCGGCGCGCGTAATCGGCATAGCCGGCATCGCCCATCGCGGTGATCAGCCGCAGCGAACGGTCCTGGTCGGCCATCTCTTCCGAATGCTCGAACGGCATGTAGAAGAACAATCGTAGCGGCGCGTCGATGCGCGCATCGAAGCCGGCATCGATCGCGTTTCGCGCAACTTCGCGGGCGAGCCCGTCGGTGGCGAAGGCGTGCGCGCTGCCGCGGAACACGTTGCGCGGGATCTGGTCGAGCAGCAACACCAGCGCCAGCGCGCCTTCGGCGTCGTCCAGCCAATGCTCGAGTTCGCGGCGCGCGGCCTGGAAGTGCGCATCGAGGAAACGTCCGCGGCATTCGGCATCGAAACCCGCGCCGCCGTTGAACCATTTCGAAGCGCCTGCATCGCGCCAGAACCCGAGCACTTCCATCGCCGCGGTTCCCGGCATCACAGGAACTTCTTTTCCGCTGCGGACGGCTCGTGCCACCAGTCGTTGTCGCGGCCGTTGGCGTAGCGCACCGGCGCCGCGGCCAACGCCTCGTCGTCGACGCCATCGAGGCAGGCCAGTTGCACCGAGACGAACGGACCGCCCGCTTCGGGAATATCGCCGTGCCCGTAGGGGCGCACGCCGCAGGTCTTGCAAAACGGCCAGTGCACGACGCCATTGCGGAAGTAGTCGGTGATGGCGACCGGGTCGCTGAGCAGGCGGAATGCCTCCGGCTTGACGCTGGCCGACCAGTTGCGGGTCTTGCGGCAGATCGAGCAATTGCACTTGCCGCCGCCGTCCGCGAGGTCGAGGTCCGCTTCGAATTTCACCGCGCCGCAGTGGCAGCTGCCGGTGTAGGTCTGGATCGCCATGTCCGCTTCCGCTTCCGTCGGGAACGGCGGAGCATACGCAGCCGGCGTTCGCATCGCGTTATCCCGCGGCCACCACCTGGTTGCGGCCGGCCTTCTTCGCCGCGTACATCGCCGCGTCGGCGCGCCTGACCAGCGCCTCCGCCGTTTCCGGCGACGCGTATTGCGCGCTGCCGATGCTCACGGTCATGCCCACCGGCATTTCGTCGATCACGGCGCAGCGCGCTTCCACCTCGCGCCGCAGCTGCTCGGCGGCCGCATGCGCGCGCGGGCCGTCCGTCCCGGGCATCACCAGCATGAATTCCTCGCCGCCGAGGCGGCCGAACGATTCGCCGGACATCAGGTGTTCCTGCACCAGCCGCGCGAGCCGGCGGATGCAGGCATCGCCGAGCGCGTGGCCGTGCGCGTCGTTGATCTGCTTGAAATGGTCGATGTCGAGGAACAGCACCGCGAGCGGCCGCGGCCTGCGCCGCGTTTCGGACACTGCCAGCTGCAGCTGCTGCAGGATGCCGACGCGGTTGTACGCGCCGCTGAGCGGATCGTGCTGCGCGTCCTGGCGCGCGCGGTCGCGTTCGCTGCGGAACGCCTGCATGCGGTCGGCGAGGCCGAGC
>Ga0209023_10005061_pt1 | contig 14605 bp, 14 predicted proteins | sample LakOneMetagenome_FD_187468 | JGI IMG/M metagenome (GOLD analysis project Ga0209023, IMG submission 187468) | Freshwater and sediment microbial communities from Lake Erie, Canada (SPAdes) (version 2) | ecosystem: Environmental > Aquatic > Freshwater > Lentic | place: Lake Erie, Canada...
GGCGCTACCATGGCCGCATGAAAGACGCACATTCTTCGCAGCAGTTGGCCACCCGCATCGTCCACCACGACTACATGCCTCCCGGCGACTTCGTATCGCCCCAGCCCGGAGTCTTCAAGGCCTCCACCGTCATCTTCCCCAACGTAGCCGCCATGCGGTCGCGGGAGTGGAAGGACAAGAGCGGCTACACCTACGGCCTGCACGGCACCCCCACCACGTTCATCCTGGAAGAGCGCCTGTGCACGCTCGAAGGCGGCCTGCAGTGCCTGCTGGTGCCCAGCGGCTTGGCGGCCATCGCCAATGTGGCCCTGGCCCTGCTCAAGCCCGGCGACGAGGTGCTAATCCCCGACAACGCCTACGGCCCCAACAAAGACCTGGCCAACGGCGAACTGCGCCGCTTTGGCATCACCCATGTGTACTACGACGCGCTCGACCCGGCCGACCTGGCTGCGCGCATCACGCCCGCCACCAAGCTGGTGTGGCTGGAGGCGGCGGGCTCGGTCACGCTGGAGTTTCCAGATCTGTGCGAGCAGGTGCGCATCTGCCGCGCGCGCGGCGTGACGACGGCTTTGGACAACACCTGGGGTGCGGGCCTGGCGTTTGCGCCTTTCGACCTGCTGGGGGACGGTACCCTGGGCGTGGACATCTCGGCCCATGCGCTGACCAAGTACCCCAGCGGCGGCGGCGACGTGCTCATGGGCAGCGTGATCACCCGCGACGCGGGGCTGCACATGAAGCTCAAGCTCACCCACATGCGCCTGGGCTTGGGCGTTGCCGGCAACGATGCCGAGGCCGTGCTGCGCGCGCTGCCCAGCATCGGCCTGCGCTACCGCGCCCACGACGAGGCGACCCGCCAGTTGGCGCGCTGGATGCAGGAGCAGCCTGCGATAGCTCAGGTGCTGCACCCGGCGCTCGAAGGATCGCCCGGCCACGCGCACTGGAAGGCCCTGTGCGGCAGCGCCAACGGCGGGCAGGGGGCCGCTGCCGGGCTGTTCAGCGTGCTGTTCGACGCGCGCCATACCCAGGCGCAGGTGGATGCGTTTTGTGACGGCCTGCGCTTGTTCAAGCTGGGCTACAGCTGGGGTGGGCCCATGAGCCTGGTGGTGCCCTACGAGCTGCCCAGCATGCGCAGCCAGAGCACGCAGCATTTGCGGCAGGGCACGCTGGTGCGCTTTTCGATAGGGCTTGAGGCGGTGCAAGACCTGCAGCGGGACCTGCAACAGGCCATGGACCGCGCTTTCACCTAACCTGGTTCACGCAGTTCATACCGTGATGCCCTCCTGCGGCGCGATTGCGAGGGTGGGTTGGGGTGGTAGTTTCCTCAGTGGCGCCCTGGCGTTGTCCGGCTTAGTGTGGCGGCATGACCGCGAGATCCTCCGCTACGCCCGTGCCCGACGCACCCCCGCCATCGCAATCCCAGAGCGCGGAAGCGATTGCAGGGCAGGCACTGCGTGAAGCTACGCAGCCCGTGGCCCTGCAGCGGCTGCACGCAGGCGACCCCTTCCGCTGGCTGCTGCGTGGCTGGCAGGACATGCGGGCCGCGCCGTGCATCGCGGTGTTCTACGGCATGTGCTTTTGGGGCATGGCGATGCTGCTGGGCTGGGTGTTCCGCACACGGCCCGAATACACCATGTCCCTGGCCAGCGGCTGCTTGCTGCTCGGGCCCTTTCTGGCGATGGGCTTGTACGACACCAGCCGCCGCCGCGAAGCCGGCAAGCGGCCGCAACTGAGCGAATCGCTCACCTGCTGGGACAGCCACATGGGCAGCATGGGCATGCTGGTATTGGTGCTTGTGGTGCTGGAGCTGTTGTGGGGCCGCGCCTCGCTGGTGGTGTTTGCCGTGTTCTTCAACACCGGCATGCCTTCGACCACGGGCGTGCTCGACGCCGTGTTCAACCCGCAGAACTGGAGTTTTGTGGCCGTCTATGCGGTGGTGGGCGGTGTGTTTGCCGCGCTGGTGTTTTCTACCTCCGTCGTCTCCATCCCGATGATTCTGGACCGCGACACCGATGCCCTCACGGCTGGCATCACCAGCGTGCGGGTGGTGCTGGAGAACACGGCGGTCATGCTGCTGTGGGGCTCGCTCATTACCGCCACCGTCGGGGTGTCGTTGTGGCTCTGGGGCATACCCTTGCTGCTGGCCGGGCCGCTGCTCGGCCATGCAAGCTGGCATGCGTACCGGGCCTCAGTGGTTCCGCTTCTGCCCCTGGAGCCACCCGGTGCCTTGTAAATCGCAGAGGGGCGCCATCGCCTTGCGTGGATGGGTGGTGGATGCGCTGCACGGGCTTGCGTCCCTGCAGATGACCGGGGTATCGCCGCGCGGGATTTTGGTGGCTTTGGAGTGCTTCCGGACAGCACAATCCACTGGCCGCACCCCGCGCCTGGCATCCGATCGCGGTCAGGTGCTGGTGCGGCTGCAAAAGACGCGGTACAGCTTCTTGGTGGCATGAATCCAAGCCCAGTTCATGCTGTTACAGTGGGCCATTACTTCAGGAAGCAACTACCTTGGCAACACCCAACTACGGATACGAAAAACGCCAGCGCGAACTCGCCAAAAAACAGAAAAAGGAAGAGAAGCTGAGGGCCAAGTCGCAACGCAAGCCGGGAGACCCGCCAGAGGATGAGTCCGGCGACGGCGGCCAGCCCGAGGGTGACGCGCAATCACCGGCCCAGCCCGGCGGTGCGGGCGCCTGACCTCAGCGCAGCAGTTTCTTCAGCTCAGGCCACACGTTGGCCAGCATCTGCGGGTGCGCTTCGGCGCGCGGGTGGATGCGGTCGGGCTGGAACAGGCGGGTCGGGTCCGGCCCATCCGCCACACCTTTCAGGAAGAAAGGCACCACCGCCGCCTTGCGGGCCTGCGCCACCGTGGTGAACAGGCCTGCGAACTTGTTGGCGTAGTCGGTGCCATAGTTGGGCGGCACCTGCATGCCCACCAGCAGGACTTTGGCCCCGGCCTTTTGCGCCGCTTCCGTCATTGCGATCAGATTCTCTTCGGTGTTCTTGAGCGGCAGACCGCGCAGTGCGTCGTTGCCACCCAGCTCGATCACCACATGCGTGGGCTGGTGCTGCGCCAGCAGTGCCGCGAGGCGCGAACGTCCACCCGAGGTGGTATCGCCGCTCACGCTGGCATTGACCACGGTGGCCGCCAGCTTGTCCTGCGCCAGCTGCTTTTCCAGCAGGGCCACCCAGCCGGTGCCGCGGGCCAGGCCGTACTCGGCACTCAGCGAATCGCCCACCACCAGGATCAGTGGCTGCGTGCGCGGCTTGGCGGCTGCCGGGCTGGCAGGCGCTTTGGCAGTGGGAGACTGGGCCAGTGCAGCGGGGGCGCAAATCCCCACCGCGAGGCCGAGAGTGGCGCTCAGGATAAAGTGGCGCCGGTGCGTCAATCCGATCAAAGTAAAAAACCTTTCATGTCCGAATCCCTCTCATCCCCTGTGGCGGCGGCCACTGCCGCTCCATCTTCCACGCCGATTATTGCCGTGGAGCATGTGTTCAAGTCGGTGACGGATTCCACCGGCACGCTCGACATTCTGCGGGATATCGATTTCCGCCTGGCGCCCAGGGAAACGGCGGCCATCGTTGGGGCATCGGGTTCGGGCAAGAGCACGCTGCTGTCGATCATCGCGGGCCTGGACACGCCCACCCGCGGCACCGTGCGGCTGGATGGGCACGACCTCTTTGCGCTGGACGAAGACGCCCGCGCCGCGCTGCGCGCGCAGAAGGTCGGCTTTGTGTTCCAGAGCTTTCAGCTCATGGGCAACCTGACCGCGCTGGAAAACGTGATGCTGCCGCTCGAGCTGGCGAACCGGCGCGATGCGCGCAAGGCCGCCGCCGACATGCTGCAGCGCGTGGGCCTGGGCCAGCGCTTGAACCACTACCCCAAGGTGCTGTCCGGCGGCGAGCAGCAGCGCGTGGCGCTGGCACGGGCTTTTGTGGTGCACCCGGCTGTTCTGCTGGCCGACGAGCCCACGGGCAGCCTGGACTTTGCGACCGGCGAGACCATCATGCAGCTCATGTTCGACCTGAACCGCGAGCAGGGCACGACGCTGGTGCTGGTCACGCACGACCGCGCCATTGCCGCGCAGTGCGAGCGGCGCATCACCATCGAAGCGGGCCGCGTGGCGTAGGCCGCATACCGTACCGCCCGCACCGTATCGCACCCACGCCGAATTGCCTTTCCATGCGCCGCACCGGGCGCGAGGTAGGGCAGTTCACCGTGTGCACCCCGCACCCGCAGGGCCCACACACACCGCATCCAGCTCTTTTTCGGCCCCTCCCGCGCTTCCAGCAAGCGCGAGCAGCTATTTAATTGATAGCACTGTGACGGGTGCCCCCGCTGCCAGCGGATAATCGCCCCATGTCCAGCCCCAAAGTTCTCTTCGGCTTTCACGCCGTGGGCGTGCGTTTGAAGACCGCGCCGAAATCCGTCATCGAGATTTACTACGAAGTCACGCGGCGCGATGCCCGCATGCGCCAGTTCCTCGACCGCGCCCGCGAGGCCGGTGCCCGCCTGATCGAAGCCGACAGCGAACGCATCGCCAAGCTGGCCGGCAGCCACGGCCACCAGGGCGTGGCCGCGCGGGTCGAGCCTGTGGCCCAGATCACCTCGCTCGATGAACTGCTCGAAAACCTCGAAGCCGCAGGCATCGAGCAGCCTTTGCTGCTGGTGCTCGACGGCGTGACCGACCCGCACAACCTGGGCGCCTGCCTGCGCGTGGCCGACGGTGCCGGCGCGCACGCGGTGATCGCCCCCAAGGACCACGCGGTGGGCATCAACGCCACCGTGGCCAAGGTGGCCAGCGGTGCGGCCGAGACCATGCCGTACTTCATGGTGACCAACCTGTCGCGCACGCTGAACGAGCTCAAAGAGCGCAACATCTGGTGCATCGGCACCAGCGACGATGCGCCCAAGACCATCTACCAGGTGGACCTGAAGGGCCCCGTGGCCCTGGTGCTGGGCGCCGAAGGCGACGGCATGCGCCAGCTCACCCGCAAGAACTGCGACGAGCTGGTCAGCATCCCCATGAAGGGCGCGGTCGAGAGCCTGAACGTCTCGGTGGCCAGCGGTGTGTGCCTGTACGAGGCGCTGCGCCAGCGGACATGATGCGCCCACCGAGCCGCGGTGCGTCGTCCGCCTCGCCCTTGGCGGGGCAGGGGCAGGCATGCGGTGGTTCGGTGACTCAGGTGACTCAGGTGCCGCAGGAGCAGCGGTTCATCGACATCGCCAGCGTCCTGCCAGTGGCGTGTTGCGCTTTGGGCCGCTGACATGCTCGACATCGCCAGATCCTGGGTGCAGCAGTCGCAGCGCATTGCGGTGCTGACCGGAGCCGGCGTGAGTGCGGAGTCGGGCGTGCCCACCTTCCGCGATGCGCAGACCGGCTACTGGGCGCAGTTTCGCGCCGAAGAGATGGCGACGGAAGAGGGCTTTCGCACGCACCCCGAGCGCGTGTGGAACTGGTACCAGCACCGGCGCGACCTGCTGGCAGATGTGCAGCCCAATGCCGCACACAAGGCGCTGGCCGAGTTCGGGCAACACTACCCGGGGCGGCTCACCCTGATCACCCAGAACGTCGACGGCCTGCACCAGCGCGCGGGCAGCAGCGGCGTGCTGGGCCTGCACGGCAGCATCTTTGACGACCGTTGGCTCGACACCCCCCGCGCCTGCTGCCATATCGACCACGCTGCCAAAGGCCAGCCACCCTACTGCGACCGCTGCGGCAACCTGGTGCGGCCCGGTGTCGTGTGGTTTGGCGAGGCCTTGCCCCCTGCCACGCTGGAGGCCGCGCAGCTGGCCGCCCACCAGTGCACGTTGATGCTGGTCGTCGGCACGGCAGGTGCGGTGTACCCGGCAGCGAGCCTGGCGCGCCAGGCCCGGTCTGCAGGCGCGCGGGTGGTGGTGGTTAACCCGGCCCCGAGCGAGCTGGACGATGCGGCCCATGCCGTGTTGCGCGGAGCGGCCGGCAGTTTGCTGCCGCAGTTGCTCACGGTGTAGCGCTCGAGGACCTCACCAGCCGTTGGGACTCGCCCTCGGCCCATCCTGCGCCGCCGCTGTAGAGAGATACCCCTAGTGGTTTCGTTGCCGTAACGCGGCTTTCTGTCGCGCAGCTGACACCGGCCAGGCAGGCCCTGCCTGTAGCCTGCGCCACCTCACACATTTTGTTTCCGTTACCTTTGGGGCGTTCCACACCATGAGCCGTCGTCACTTTCTTCTGCGCGCCACCCAGGTCGCTGCTGCCACCGGGCTTCCTGCATGGGCCCACACCGCCATGGCGGCTGAGGAGGCGCTCACGGCCAAGTCGGTCACGCTGGGATGCTCCATCGCGCTGACCGGGCCCCTGGGCCAGGCGGGCATCGAGCAACTGGCCGGCATGAAGGCCGCGTTTGCCGAGGTGAACGCCGCAGGCGGCGTGCACGGCCGCGAGATTCGCATGGAGGTGAAGGACGACGGCTATGTAGCCGCCCGCACGCTGAAGAACGTGACGGACATGGTGGACGCCCAGTCGGCGTTCGCGCTGATCTCGCCGCTGGGCACGGCCAATACCGCGTCCATCCTGCCGCTGGTCGAGTCCAAGGGCATTCCCACCGTGGGGCCGGTCACGGGCGCCACGTCGCTGCGCGCCGCTGGCAACCGCCACGTGTTCTTCCTGCGCCCCACCTACCGCGAAGAAACGCAGCGCCTGGTCAAGCAGATCGTGGACATGGGCCTCAAGCGCATTGCCGTGGTGTACCTGGACAACCCCTTCGGCAAGGAAGTGCTCAAGGACATGTCCGCCGCGCTGGACGAGATCAAGGTCGAGCGGGGCGGTGAATTTGCGCTGGCGGTGGACGGCAAGAACGGCGCCGAGCTGGCCGACAAGGTCGCGGCCGAGCGCCCCGGCGCCGTGCTGCTGGCCACCACGGGCACCGCCAACACCGCGTTTGTGCAGGCCTTTCGCGCCAAGGCCCAGGGCGTGCCGCTGGCGGGCCTGTCGGTGACGGTGATCGCGTCCGAGATGCCCAAGCTGGCGGCCTCCACGCGCGGCCTGGCGCTGGTGCAGGTGTTCCCGGACGCCACGTCGCAAAAGTCCGTAGCGGTGCGCAAGTTCCAGACGACCATGAAAGCCGTGGGAGCCGATGCGGCCTTCCTGAACAGCGGCAGCGCGCTCGAAGGCTGGTTCAACGGCCAGATCATGATTGAGGGCCTGAAGAACGCAGGCAAGGACCTGACCCGCGAACGCCTGCGCGCCGGCCTGGCCAGCATCCGGTCGCTGTCGTTCGGCGACTTCAACGTGGGCTTTGGCAACAAGGCGCCGTACATCGGCTCGGACGCGATCTACCTGGCGGTGTACGCAGAGAACGGTCGGCGTATCAGCTGACCGGCTGGCGGCTGGCGGCTGGGGGTAGCGTAGCAGCCTGGCACTGGCCGCCATCCCCATCCACTAACCCGTTAACCGTTAACCGTTAACCGTTAACCGTTACCCGTTAACCCACCGGCCGCCCCGTTGCCCCACGGCACCGTGCCGACCACCTCACGCCGTTCAGGTCAGCTTTGCGCGCTGGCCGCGTTGAGCTCTGCCAACGTGGCGTCGTCCAGCACCAGCTGCGCGGCCTTCACCAACTCCTGCAACTGGCCCAGAGACGTAGCGCTGGCAATCGGCGCGACGATGGCCGGTTGCCGCATCTGCCACGCCACCGCCACCTGCCCGGGTGTGGCGCCGTAGCGCTGTGCCACCGCATCCAGCGCGGCCAGAATGCGCAGGCCCCGGTCGTTGAGGTACTTGGCGGTCGTGTTGGTGCCCCGGGCGCTCTTGGCGGCGTCTGCTGCCGTGCGGTACTTGCCCGTCAAGAAACCTGTGGCCAGGGCGTAGAAGTTGATCACGCCCACGCCATGCTCCACGCACAGCGGCTGCAGTGCGTCTTCGAACACCGCGCGGTCGTACAGGTTGAACAGCGGCTGCAGGCTTTCGTAGCGGGGCAGCTTAAGGCGCTCGCTGGTCTGCAGCGCTTCTGCCAGGCGCGCGGCGCTGTAGTTGGATGCGCCGATGGCCCGCACCTTGCCCGCGCGGATCAGGTCGGCATACGCGCCCAGCGTGTCGGCCAGCGGCACGGTGGCATCGTCGTCGTGCGACTGGTACAGGTCGATGTGGTCGGTCTGCAGGCGCTTGAGCGATGCCTCCACCGCCTGGCGGATGTACTCGGGCCGCAGGCCTACCTTGCCGTCGCCCATGTCCTTGCCGACCTTGGTGGCCAGCACGATGCGGTCGCGCTTGCCGCTGGCGCGCAGCCATTTGCCGATGACGGTTTCGGACTCTCCGCCCGCATGCCCCGGCGCCCAGCGCGAATACACATCCGCCGTGTCGATGAAGTTGAAGCCCGCGTCGACCCAGGCATCGAGCAGCGAGAAAGACGTGGCTTCATCGGCTGTCCAGCCAAACACATTGCCGCCAAAGCACAAGGGCGAGACTTGGAGGCCGGAGCGGCCCAGGGGACGGAGGTTCATCGGTAGCCTTTCAATGCAGGGTGATGGAAGCTCGGGTTCAACGGATGCACTGGAGTTCAGGCGTGGTCTGACAGCGCTGGCTAATGGGGCGTGGTGCGGGCTGTATACAGATGGGCTGTCGCTCACACCCAGCCCACCGCGCCCAGCACCGCCCCTGCGCCCAGCATCCACAGCAGGTGCAGCTTGGTGCGCCATACCAGCACCACGGTGACCACGCTCAGCAGCCACAGCGGCCAGGCCGTGGCCGGGCCCCCATGGGCGCGGGCCAGCACCCACGAGGTGGCCAGCAGCAGGCCGATCACGACCGGGGCCATGCCCTGCTTGAAGGCGCGCACGCCGCGGCGCTCGCGGTTGCGGTGGCCCCAGCGCGTGGCCAGCCAGGTCAGCAGGCTGCTGGGCAGCATTACCCCCAGCATGCACACCGCCATGCCCAGGGCGCCCAGCAGCCAGCCGCCCACGCCGGGGCCGCCTGCGTTGATGCCCACGTTCCAGCCCAGCAGCGCGATGAACAGCACGTTGGGGCCGGGTGCGGCCTGGGCGATGGCGATGGACGCGTTGAACTGCGGGTCCGTCAGCCAGGCATTGCGCTCGACCAGAAAGCGGTGCATGTCGGGCGCGGTGGCAATGGCGCCGCCCACCGCCAGCAGCGACAGCGACATGTAGTACAGGAAGAGGTTGAACCAGTCCGCGGGACTGAGCGCGAGCAGCGGGGCGGTCACGGTGGTGGCGAGGGTGGTGGCAGCGGCGGTGGCGGTCATGGTGCAAGCTTTCTCCACGTCAGCAGGCAGGCCGCGCCGCCCACCACGGGCAGGATCCACAGCAGCGGCCAGCGGAGCACCGCCATGGTGATGACGGTCAAAATAACAAAGGCCACGCACATCGGCCTGCCCAGCGGGTGCTTCTTGATGGACACGAACAGCTTGATGCCCACCCCGGCGATCAGGCCCGCCGCCACGGCCCCCATGCCGCGCAGCGCACCGGCCACGGCCGGGTGGCTGGAGAACTCCGCGTAGATCACGGCCAGCGCCAGCACCAGCATCAGCGGAAACGTCAGCATGCCCGCCAGCGCAGCGAACGCACCGCGCAGGCCGAAGTACCGGTCGCCGATCATGATGCTGAGGTTGACCACATTGGGCCCGGGCATGATCTGCGCCACCGCCCAGTCCTCGACGAACTCCTCGTTGGTCATCCAGCGCTTTTTCTCGACCAGCTCGCGCTGCACCACGGCCAGCACGCCGCCAAAGCCCTGCAGGGCCAGCCAGGTGAAGGACCAGAACAGATCGGACGGGTTGCGGGGCTGGGGCCGCGGCGGTGCGCCGGGGGCGGGGGAGGGCAGATCGGTGAGATCGGTGGCGGAGGCCATAGCGAAATATGGGTAAAAATGGCCACTACCGCTTGTCTGGAAAGCGCTAGCAGCTATCAAATCAGGAGTATTGCGGCGGGGCGGCCGGTAGCGTGGCGCCCACGCGCCATGTTACGCGCGCCGCGCTGGGTGCAATGGCTGGGCGCGGGGTGCAGGCGTCGCTTTACGGCAAGGCTGTGTGTGCCAATGGCGTGGCGACAGCAGTCCTTGCGCCGTTGCCGGTTGCGTTGGTGGTGGTGAGCCCGATGGGTTGGCGAATCCTGTCCTCTACCGTGTCCTTTGCTCTGTCCTTGACCGCGCACCGCACCACATCTTCACCCCAGCTTGCCGCGCAGCAGATGGTCCTTGTTGCGCCACCCCGCGGCTTCGGGCGTGTCGACCTTGAAGAGCTTGATGTCTGCCTGGCTCGCATGCTTGACGCGAAACACCTTAAAGCTGGCCTGGTTGGCGTACGGCACGAAGAACCACACAGCGTCGCCGCTGGCCTGCGTGGGGTAGGCCACCTCATGCCAGCACAGGTCGGCCAGGCTTTGCTGGGCCACCTCGCACACGCGGGCGTCGGCCTGGTGCTCGTATTTCACTTCGAGGATCTTGGCCATGGCTGTCCTTGTTCCTTGTGATGGGTTTTGGCGGAAATCGCTAGGGCTTGCGTCTTGCCACGCCCCGTCATGTCATGTCATGTCACTTGTGTCCGGTGTCAGGTGCCTCAGCCCTCATCATTGTGAAGATGCATTCGCGGCGGCGTGTTGGTGGTTGTACCCGGTGCCCTCCGCGTGGCTGCCGTTGCTGATGCTGTTGCTGCTACCGCACGCTGCAGATTCCCGGCGCAGCATCGCCATCTCCCGATCGATCAGGTTGGAGTGGCTCGCCTTCTCCAGCGCATAGCGCGACAGTTCTTCGACCTCTGCATTGAACCCCGGATGGTCCAGCCGCCGCAGCGACGCCAGCGCCCGCTGAAGTGCAATGCCCACCTCGACCGCGGGCGCGCCGTAGCGCACCAGGGGGGTCCACACGTCCTCGAGCAAGCCCGCCTCGCGCAACCCCGGGGCGGTGACCCGGTCGAACTCCACCGCGGCGTCGTGTTGCGCAGCGGTCTGGCGCCCGGTGTCCACCCAGAAGATGAGGGTGCGGACCGCCGCGGCGATCACGTCGAGGGCCGTCCCCGGGTCGTTGACAGAGGCAGACATCGCGCGCGCCGCGATCTCGCCCATCACCACCATCCCGAAGCGTGGGTCATGGTCGAAGCTGCGCCCCGCACCGATCAATACGGCATCGGCAATGGCCTGCTGATCATTGACCGCCAAGTCGGCATCGCAGCTGGCCAGCACCACCGAAGGCTCGACGAATGCACCGGGCAAGACGTGCAGATGCAGCGTCGTGCCCAGTGCCTCGGCCCGGGCCTGCAGGATGTCCATCGAAATGTGCTGCACGAAGCCCGTGGCGGGCGCCCGCACCGCGTGGCGTCCTTGGGCGCCAGGTGGCTGCCGCTGGCCGCCCAGAAAAGGTTTTTGCAGGCGCTGTGCCATGGCGGCCATGGTGGCAGCCTCGACCCGCCGGATGGTCTCGCCAAGGCGGCCCAGCACAGACAGATAGTCGATCCAGCGCAGCAGCACCACCACGACCAACACCAAAATGACGAGCGTGAAGCCAAAGAGCACCAGCCGCCCTCCGTCGCCGTACAGGTGGGCATGCAGCCCCACCAAGGCGATCACGCTGTACAAAAACGTCCCGACAAAAGCCGCCAGCGTGTTCTGCACCGTGGAGTCTTCGATCAGCAACTGCGACGCGCGGGGTGTGGCGCTGTTCGACACGGCACCGAAAGAGCCCACCATGGTGCTGGCCGAGAAGATGGCCACCGTGAGCATGCTGGAGGCCAGGATGCCCAGCAGGCTGCCGATGGAGTCCGACCCCAGCTTGATCGCCACGTTCTCAGGTATGTACGGCCCTATCAATGCGGACGACGCCACCGCCATCAACGCGAACAGCGAGAAGAGCGCGCAGCGGCTCCAGGTCTTGCGGGTCAGCCGCAGCAATTGATAGCGAAGTTTTTCAGACATGCAGGCCAGTATCCGAGCGCCGGCGCGGGCAGGTCTGAAGGACGGCACCGCCAGATGCACGCCGCTGTGAAGGTTGTGGGCGCTTGCCCGTGTCTGACATGGCTTGTGAGGCGCAGCATGCGCCGTAACGTGCTCTATCGCTCACTCATATTGCTCTGGATGCTATCGAAAGTGGAGCATTCGTTGCGATCAACCTGCCTACCGACCTGCCCGTCTGCACCTACGCAGTGGCCAGCGCCACGCCGCCCGCCAGCCGCTCCTGCACCACGGCCCTCATGCTGGGGGGTGCGGTGTGCAGCAGCGCGGGCCACTGCGCCTTCGCTTGCTGCACCACATCGCGCAGCAGCGCCAGGTGCCGCGGCACGCGCAGCAGCCCGGCGGACTTCATCAACCCCTCCATGTCGCTCCAGCCGAAGGACCTGAGCGTGCGGTCGATGGCGCGGTTCACCGCGTACTGGCTCTCGGGCACGCCGTCGAAGAACGCTGCCACGCACACTGGGTCGTACAGCGGTGCCAGTTGCGGCACGCGGGCATCGGGGTAAATCAGCGCCCAGTTTTTCAGGTGCGCATCGGTGTTGCCCATCAGGATGAACGCCACCATGCGCGCCATGAATTCGCGCGTGTCCTGCACCGGCTGGCTGCTCAGGCGGTTGAGCACGCGCAGCATGGTGGCCCAGTCCTGCAGCATGCCCTTGCCGTACTTTTGCCGCGGGGTGTAGCCCAGCACCTGGTTGAACTCTTCCATATGTACCCGGGCGCCACCGGGCAGGTGGTCAAAGCGCTGCACGGCCAGGATGTCGTTGAACGGCACAGCGTCGGGCAGGTCGGCCTCGGCGCGGGTGATGACGCGCACGTCGGCACAGTGCAGGCCCACCGCCTGGCACAGCTGGTAGCCCGTGTACTCGTTGGCCACCAGGTCGGGGTGGGCGGTGGTGGGCAGCTTCAGGATCACGCTGCCGGCCGCACCCCGGCGGTGCACCGTGTAGCGACGGCCGTCCTGCACCGCGCTGAACTTGGTGACCACGCCGGGCAGCGAAGCCGCGTCTTCCACCGGGTATTCGACAAACCCCGGTTCCAGCACGTCCAGGCCCTGCGTGGTGTGCCAGTGCCGCACCACGTCCGGGATGCCGTCCTGCGCAGGCACGGGCTCCACCTCCAGCGCGCCCATCAGGTCGTGGCCGGCGGCGGCCAGCAGCTCGAACTCGTCGTCGGGGCTGCAGCCGCGCTCGCGTGCGAGCCGGTCACGGTTGTGGCCCTCGGGCAGCAGGTTCTGAAAGTACACCGGCCAGCGCCCGTCGGTGCGCACCAGTCGGGCATCGCGCGCTGACGCCAGAATCTGCTGCGTGGCCGCCTCGTCCGCGCCCTGAAGGCTGAGCGACAGGGTGGGGCGCTGCGGGTTGCGGATGTAGCTCTCGTCAAACGACACGCGCAGGATGTCGCCGTACTGCGAGAGGTAGCCAATGGGTTCGCGGCGGCTGGCGGGCGTGCCCGGGCTGCCGCCGCGCTCGCCTGCCACGCCAGGCGCCCGCACAGGCCGGTGCAGGTACAGGCGCAGGTAGCGGATGGAGGTGCTCATGGCGTCAATGGCAGCGGGGCTCTGGTGGCTGTGTGAGATGCTGGCGGATTCAGCCCGGGCGGCTCAGGCTGTCCACGACGGAAGGGGGTGCGTCCACGCCCTCGGGCTGGCCCAGGAACTTGCCGCCAGACTGGATGAACGCCTCCAGGCTGGGCCGCAGGCTGCTGGGCACGGCGATGATGTCCAGGCCCAGCACACGGGCCATCTCGGCCAGGGTGGAATAGCGCGGGTCCAGGTCGCCGCCTTCGGTGCGCTGAACAGTCATGCGAGACAGGCCTGCGCGTTCGGCAAGCTCGGCCTGAGTGACTTTAGTGGCTTTGCGGGCCACTGCCAAACTGCTGATGAGATCGTTTTTCATGATCTCATTTATACTCTTTTTATATAAAAAGATAAACATAGTTATCTTTTTTGATTTTTACCGCCGTTGATGGAAGAGATAAACGCGATGGAGAATTTGTCATGCTGCGAATCCACGTGACCGGCGCCTCCGGTTCCGGTACTTCCACTCTGAGCAGGGCTTTGGCTGCCGCGTTGAATGGCACCCATCTGGATGCCGACGACTATTTCTGGCTGCCCACGGAGCCGCCTTTCACCACCAAGCGCGACAGCGTGGAGCGCCTTGCGCTGCTGTCGGATGACCTGCGCCGTCACAGCGTCGTGGTGCTGGCCGGTTCGGTGGCGGGCTGGGGCGCGGAGCTGGAAGACTCGTTCGATCTCATCATTTTTCTGTACCTGGATGCCGCAACACGCTTGGCGCGACTGCGCCAGCGGGAGGCCCAGCTTTTTGGCCACGCAAACCCAGAGTTTCTGAGCTGGGCCGCTCAGTACGATGTGGGTGAACTGCCGGGCCGCAGCCTGCAGCGGCAGCGCGATTGGCTGGCGGCGCGAAGCTGCCGCTGCATGGAACTCCGTTCGGACGTTCCGGTGGATCAATTGGTGGCCGCTGCATTGGCGGCGGAAATCCGCGGTGCGCGCACGCTTTGCGCCTGGGGTGAATTGAAGTTCCTGGCGCTGCTGCATGCCGATGAAGGTGACGCCTGACGCGGCCATGAAGGCGAAGTAGGCGAGCAGATACTTGAACGAAAATATGTTGGAGGCGATCGTCTGCGTGATCGTGACCTCCTGAATGC
>Ga0209023_10005062_pt1 | contig 14605 bp, 14 predicted proteins | sample LakOneMetagenome_FD_187468 | JGI IMG/M metagenome (GOLD analysis project Ga0209023, IMG submission 187468) | Freshwater and sediment microbial communities from Lake Erie, Canada (SPAdes) (version 2) | ecosystem: Environmental > Aquatic > Freshwater > Lentic | place: Lake Erie, Canada...
AATCGCTCTCGCGGGCATCCTTCGAGACGCGCCTCGCGGCGCTCCTCAGGATTAGGATTGTTGCATTACAGGTCAGACTTTCAACACGAGGACGGTCACGCGCGCAGCAGCTTGCCGAGCAATCCCTTGCGCTTCCCGCTCTGCGTCATCGGCACCTGCAATTCATCGACAGGCGCGGTCATGCGCGCGTAATCGGCGGCCATGTCCGCTATGTCGCGTACATGCGGGCCGATCGTGTAGCGGAAGAACGCCGACTGATGCGGGCCGATGAAATAGAGAAACGAACTCGCCTTGGACATGTCCTGCGGCGGCGGCAGCTTGATCCGATCGGGATTGACGCCGTTCTTGCGCGCAATGTCCGCGATCAGGGCCTCGAGATCGCCGCGCTTGTCGCCGTAACGCGGCGCGGCGGTCGCGAACCATTTCAGCCAGCCTTCGATGTCGGGCTTGATCTGATCGTCGGGGAAATACTTTTCACGGAAGCGCGCGAGTTCGTTTGCGACGGACACTTCCAGCAGGAAAGACTTGTCCGACAGCCGCGGGTCCATGTCTTCAGGGATCGAGGCTGCATTCTCGGCCTTGAATTGCTCCGACGGACCCGCGTGTAGTCCCGGAAACAGCGCCGACGTTCCCGTGCTGTGCCGCGAAATCCCGAGAATGCCAACGGGGCGGTACGAAAACACGTAATCGTCGACATGCCAGGCGTTGATCAGCCCGGAGGCTATGTCGGGCGATTTGGAGAGGAAGTAGCGGCCGTATTTCGTCCTGATCCTGTCAATCAGCCGACGAGGCACGAAGGAATAGTAGAGCGAGGGAAGCTCGCTGAAATTGGCGTCGTCCCTGAAGCCGTAGAGCTTGTGCAGGAAGTCGCGAGAATTGCGCAGCTCGAGGTGACGGCCGAGATGGACGTTGGCCTGGTTTCGGAACTCCGGAATGTAGAAATCCGGCCAGTAATAGACGGAGATGCGCCAGGTCAGGATCTTGTCGGGCCAAACCGCATGCACCTTTTCCGCCACTTCGAGCGCGTCAGGCAGGGGGCCGTCGTCGTCGCCCAGGATGGTGATATAATCGCCGCGCGCCTGCGCGAGTCCCATTTCCCAATTATCTATCATCGGCAGTCGCTCAGGCGCTCGGACATGGCGCACTCGCGGGTCGTCAAATGAATCGATAACTTCTTTCGTCGCGGAAGAACTTGCATTGTCCATAACGACAAGCTCGAAATTTTCGCGAGTTTGGGCGAGGACCGCACGAATAGCGGCTCCTAGGACATCATGCCGTTCACGCGTTGGCAATATAAAGGAATATAGCGCCATGAGACCCACATTCGTCGTTAACTGAGTATTCTCTCAGATCGCTTATATACAACGGACTAGCCCTCGTCTGCCGCCTGGCGGGGCCCTTGACAGGCGACGGTTCGTGACTAAAAACCCTCGAATACTGAGTTCCGAGTTTGTCCGATGCCATTGTCTATACTCCCTCCGCACAGGCATTTCCAGCTACACAACCTAATCTCAACCATTGGCAACAGATATCGATTGTTGCCGGACGGCAGCTTACATATCGACATCGGCCGAAAGGGTCATATTTATTCGAATTGGTGCTTCGTCGGCTGGGCGGACGAAATCCTCCAAGATTTTGACGTCGATAACATTATTTCGATTCTCGGTCGTGAACTGAGCAACGACAAGAGTGAAAATTAAGAACACACGTTGATATATGCTTGTAGCGCTCCGTCAGACGCTTAGAATCTAAAGTCGTCCCCTAGATAGAAGCGCCGCACGTTCGGGTCGGCGATGATCGCCTCCGGCGGGCCTTCGGTGAGAATGCGACCGGCGTGGACGATATAGGCGCGGTCGGTCATCCCCAGCGTCTCGCGCACCGAATGGTCGGTGATGAGCACGCCGATGCCGCGATGCTTCAGGTGCCGCACAAGACCCTGGATGTCGGCCACCGCGATCGGGTCGATACCGGCGAAGGGTTCGTCGAGCAGCATGAAGGACGGGTGGCCCGCCAGCGCGCGCGCAATTTCGCAGCGCCGCCGCTCGCCGCCCGACAGCGCGACCGAATTCACCTTGCGCAGCCGCTTGATGTCGAATTCCTCAAGCAGCGCCTCGAGCTCCTCCTCGCGCTTTTGCGGATCAGGCTGGGCGATCTCGAGCACGGCGCGGATATTGTCCTCCACGCTCAAGCCCCGGAAGATCGAGGGCTCCTGCGGCAGGTAGCCGATGCCGAGCCGCGCGCGGCGGTACATGGGCAGCAGCGTCACGTCATGGCCGTCGAGTTCGATCAGGCCGGCGTCGGGCCGGATCAGGCCGGTGATCATGTAGAACAGCGTCGTCTTGCCCGCGCCGTTGGGGCCGAGCAGGCCCACGACCTCGCCACGGCGGAGGTAGAGGCTCACGTCCTCGATCACACGGCGGCCCTTGTAGGACTTGCCGAGGTGATGGATGCCGAGCACGTCCTCTTCCGTCGGCACGTCGAGCGAGCGCCCCTCGAATGAGCGCGACTTTGGGAAAAGTGATCTCAACTTTCTTAGGGGCTGCGCAGCCCACTGGCCGAGATCAGACTTAGGCTCAAGTTTCCTTTCCGGTGACCTGCGGAGGAGCAACTGGATCAAAGTGGGCATTGTTCGAAAATTCACGAAGCAGTGTTCCGGAAATTTGGCGCTTGGACGCGGAAGGGCATTCCATCATCAGGTCCAAACGCGTTTACATGCCTTTTCCAAACTACAAAATCCTCCCTATGAGGCGGGCGCGCTCAAAGCAGAGCTTCTGCCCTGATCGTCACTATGCGTGGGCGACAGTGGTGCAATCTCGATAAGTTGTCGCGCAGCCGTGTCTGTCGTACCGCCGGCGCCACTGCGCACGTGCGACTCGAAGGGCAGTTTCTGGTCATTTCTCGTTGGATACGAGAGTCAGCCGCGGACCAACAGCCGCGCGCTTCTCAGTAATATGAACCAGTGCATCGATGATATGCGCATCATACCGATCGCTTCAAAGGTGCCCTTCTAACACCATTCGCGGCTTCTACGACAAGGCGTAGCCCTCGCTGGATATGGCGACGCGGCGCAAAGACTGAATCGGCCGGACGAATTCGCGTCGCCTCACGCAGGGTCGCGCGGCCGGAACGAAAGGAGCACAGGCGCGGGACTTCTGCGGGATTTGCTGCTGCGATTGGCTCCATTTGACGCTATTTCGTTCCGATTTAGCGAAAAACAGACGGACGCTTGCTAGCGCGATTTCCAAGGTAATTCAGAAGGTTGAATGGTCGGAGTGGCGGGATTCGAACCCACGACCCCTTGTCCCCCAGACAAGTGCGCTAACCGGGCTGCGCTACACTCCGACTGCGCCCGCTTATAGAGAAGCAGCCCCGCCCGCGCAACGCGCAAACGCGTTCAATCTCACACCAATCGCGCGGCTCGCAGAATGCGCGCGCAATCGGCGAGTTCGGCCGCGATTTCAGCCAGTTGTGGGGCGCTTGCCAGCGGCGGACGTGCAGGCGCCGCCGGCTGTCTTGCCGTTGCGGCCGGTCCATCCTCCGCCATGACATCGTCGTCGCGCTCGTCTTGCGCGATCGCCTCGTCCTCGTCATCGTCGCCCAGCGCCAACGCCGGCTGCGACGGCTTGAGCGGCGTTCCGTTGCGCACGGCGGCGACGACCGTGCGGACGCCGTTTTCCTTGAACAGGCGCTGCACGCCCTTGATCGTATACCCCTCGCCGTACAGCAAATGCTTGATCGCGCGCACCAGTTCGACATCGTCCGGCCGGTAATAGCGCCGGCCGCCGGTGCGCTTCATCGGCTTGATCTGCGAGAACCGCGTCTCCCAGAAGCGCAGGACGTGTTGCGGCAGGCCGAGTTCGTCGGCTACCTCGCTGATGGTGCGGAAAGCGTCGGGGCTCTTTTCCATGCGCGCGGCCTGTGGCGAATCAATTCGCCCATTCTAGGCCTTCGCAGCCGCGCAATCAGTCGTCGTCGAGACCGTCGATCGATTGACCGTTCAGACGCGCCTTGAGCACATGCGAGGCCTTGAAGACGATCACGCGGCGTGGCGAAATCGCCGCCTCCACGCCCGTCTTCGGATTGCGGCCGACCCGCTCGCCCTTGGCCCGCACGACGAAGGAGCCGAAGGAGGAAAGCTTGACCGTCTCTCCGTCGGCGATCACGTCGGAAATCTCGCCCAGCACAGTTTCCACCATCGCGGCCGATTCCGCGCGCGACAGCCCGACCGCGCGATAGACCGCGTCAGCGAGATCGGCGCGGGTCAGAGTCCGGGAGGCGCCAGTATCATTACCGGAGGTTGAGTCGATGACCATGTGTAACTCAATGATATAGATAGCGAAATTGTCCGCTCGCCCTGGCCCGGCAAAGTGAACGCTTCGAATTGAGTGAGACGAATGGTCCGGACCCCTTCAGACCAACGTCAAGTCGCGCTTACGTTAAGCCGCCAATTGCCTGCACTGCAAGCGAATTTGCGGACTCGGATTTGCAAATTCGAAATTACCAGCGGATGATCGCTGCGCCCCATGTAAAACCGCCGCCGACCGCCTCGATCATCACGACATGGCCGGGCTTGATACGTCCATCGCGCACGGCGACGTCGAGCGCCAGCGGGATCGAAGCCGCGGATGTATTGCCGTGCAGGGCGACGGTCTTGACCACCTTTTCCGGTGCGATCCCGAGCTTGTCGGCCGAAGCGTCGATGATCCGGGCATTGGCCTGGTGGGGCACAAACCAGTCGAGCGATTCGGCATCGATCCCGGATTCGGCGAAGGAATCGAGCATGACGTCAGCGACATGCCCGACCGCATGGCGGAACACGTCCTTGCCGAGCATCCGCAGGTGCCCGACCGTACCCGTGGTCGAAGGCCCCCCGTCGACATAGAGCTTTTCGCGGTGGCGCCCGTCCGAGCGCAAATGCGTCGAGAGCACGCCGCGCCCGTCCACGCGCTCGGGCTGCGCCTCCATCACGATCGCGCCGGCGCCGTCGCCGAACAGGACGCAGGTCGTGCGGTCCTCCCAGTCGAGCAGGCGCGAGAAGGTTTCCGCGCCGATGATCAGCGCGCGCTTGTGCGAGCCCGAGCGCAGGAATTTGTCCGCGGTCGAGACCGCGAAGACGAAGCCCGAGCACACCGCCTGCAGGTCGAAGGCGACCCCCTTGGTGATGCCCAGCGCGGCCTGGATCTGCGTGGCGGCGGAGGGAAACGTGTAGTCCGGCGTCGACGTCGCGCAGATGATCAGGTCGATGCTGGCGGCTTCCACGCCCGCATTGGCCAGAGCGCGCCTTGCGGCCTCTGTGCCGAGCATGGACGTGGTTTCGCCTTCGGCGGCGATGTGACGCTCCTGGATGCCGGTGCGCTGCACGATCCAGTCCGACGTGGTGTCCACCATCGTCTCGAGATCGGCATTGGTCAGCGTCTTCGCCGGCAGATAGGCGCCAACGCCCAGAACCACGGAGCGCAGCTGCGTCTTGTCGTTGTCTTTAGCGCCGTCGGGCATGGGCCTGTCGTTATCCTCGGTTTGTCTCTTCCTCGGGCGGCGGCGCGGCGGCGGCTGCCGCTTCGGCTTCGCTCGAGAGCAGAATGGTCTCGCGAATCTTGTCCAGCAGCTTGTGCCGGGCCATGTCGTAGCCCAGCTCGATGGCGCCGGCGAAGCCGACCGAATCCATGCCGCCGTGGCTCTTGATGATCACGCCGTCGAGGCCGAGAAACAGCCCGCCATTCACCCGGCGCGGATCGATTTTTTCCTTCAGCGCCTGGAAGGCGCCGCGCGCCATCAGCGCGCCGAGCTTCGACATGAGCGACGACCGGAAGGCGTCGCGCATGTATTGCGCGATCTGCTTGGCGGTGCCCTCGGCCGTCTTCAAGGCGATATTGCCCGTGAAGCCTTCGGTGACGACGACGTCTACCGTGCCCTTGCCGAGATCGTCGCCCTCGACGAAGCCGCGATAGTCCATGGTGGGAATATTGGCTTCGCGCAGGCGCCGCGAGGCCGCCTTCACTTCTTCCAGCCCCTTGATGTCTTCGGTGCCGACATTCAGCAACCCGACCGTCGGCCTTTCGATGTCGAAGAAAATGCGCGCCATGGCCGAACCCATGATCGCCAGATCCATCAGATGCTCGGCGTCCGCGCCGATCGTCGCGCCGACGTCGAGCACGATGGATTCGCCGCGCAGCGTCGGCCAGATAGCGGCCAGCGCCGGGCGCTCGATGCCCGGCAGCATGTGCAGGCAGATTTTCGACAGGGCCATCAGCGCGCCGGTATTGCCGGCGGAAACCGCGGCCTGCGCCTCGCCCTTCTTCACCGACTCGATGGCCAGCCACATGGACGAACCGCGACGTCCGGCGCGCACGGCCTGGCTCGGCTTGTCGTCGCTCTTCACGACGACGGTCGTGTGGCGGATTTCGGAGACGGCGGCGAGCTTGGGATGCTGTTCCAGCAGCGGCTTGATCTGCTTCTCGTCGCCGAAGAACAGATAGCTCGTGTCCGGACGACGGTCCCGCGCGATGGCAGCGCCAGGCACGACAACGGAGGGACCGAAGTCGCCGCCCATGGCGTCGAGCGCGATCCGCACGCCATTGCTCATCTGCACTGAGGCTCCGTCAAACACCCGGCCTCGGTCGGCGGGCGGCGGACCATAGCGGCTCGGGCGCTTATGGCAAACGCTTTTTGCCTGTTGAAAGGCAATGATGAGGGCAAAACCCCGCCTCTCAGCTCTTGTCCTCAGGACTGTCCTTGCGCGCCGCGAGCGCGGCGAACGGCGAGACGCTCGCAGCCGCCGGCTTCGGCTCCTCGAAGGCAACGCCGGGCTTGCGCGGATAGGGATCGATCCCCAGCGTCAGGAACTCGGCCGCCAGCGCGCCCAGGTCGACCTTGCCGTCGACGATCTCGTCCGGCGCATCCAGGTCGTCCATGCCCTCCTCGTCCTCCTCGACCGGCTGGCGGACATCGCGCCGCCGCCGGCCCGTGCGCTCCGGCTCTGCACGGGCATATTTCGGCCGGCGCGCCGGCTCGAACTCCACATCGACGGGTTCGACGATATCGGTCTCGAATGCCTCCAGGCTGACGACGCAGACCAATGTGGCGCGGGCGCGGACTTCGCCCGTCACATGCAGGCCGTCCCTGCCCCGCCGCGCCGCGTGCAGCCTGGCGCTGGCCGATGCGAGAGCCGGAATTCCGTTGAGGCGCGCGAGCTTTTCACGCACCGCCGCATCGGCCTCGATCACGATGTCGAGGCCCTGCGCCGGGATTTCGTGCACGCTCTGCATCTGCGACCAGACCGGCGGCTCGCGCTGCTCCTCCTGCGCCTTCATGGGCTTTCCTCCGGCATGGGAAAGGGAATCGGGCCTTTCTGGAACGCCGCGAGCTGCGCCCGGCCAAGCGCACCTTCCGCATTCCGCACATAGCGCGCCAGCGGCGCGCCGATTGCGGCGTCGGCCTTGCCATGAACGTTGCGCGCGAGCGCGGCGGCAAGGGCGCCCTCGCCTTCCGCCAGCCCGGCCTCGTAAGCGGTGCGGCGGCCATTATAGTCGGACGCCATCTTGGCGATCCGCTTGGGCACGGCGAGGTCGCCGACGCCGCCTTCGCGCAGCGCGCGGTCCATCTCCGCGAAAAGATGGTTGGAGAGCTCCTGCGCGATTTCCGGCGCGGGCGAAGGCATTGCCGCCAGGCGCCGGACGACGAGAAAGACATGCAGGATCAGCGCGTCGAACCGGCCTTCCAGCGTGTCGGGCACGCAATACGGCGGCATGAAAAGCGCGGGCTGCCGCGACGCGGCCATGATCTCGCCGTAGAGACGCGCGACGGCTTCACTGTGTGGCTTGCGGGAAAAGAGCTTGAATATCATGGCTCGAGACTGGGCGACGTGTTGCGGGACCTGCGCGGCGACCTTGCATTTGGCCGTTCCGGGGGTTAGGCATCGCGCGTCGCCGATGCAAGTCCGAATTTGAGTTTTGGCGCGCCGGGCGCCTTCGGCTGAGTGCGGTCGAACCGATCGCGGAATGAATGCGGAGCGTAGGAATGGCCTTGGTGGATAAGCGGAATCTGCTGAAAGCACGTCTGGCTCTCGTTGCGGCGCTGGCGCTTCCGCTTGGCGCATGCTCGACCGGCGGCCTTCCCGGCCTCACCTACGACGGCGTGGTGCAGCGCGGCTACCAGGCCGACGCCTCGACCATGAACCAGTTGAAGAACGGCCTGACCAAGGAGAAGACGCTGGCCGTCCTCGGCACGCCTTCCACGACCTCCACGGTCGGCGGCGACGCCTGGTACTACGTCAGCCAGACGGTGAGCCGCGGCGCGGCCTTCATGGCGCCTACCGTGACCGACCAGCGCGTTCTGGCCGTCTATTTCGGCAAGGGCGGCATCACCCGCGTCGCCAATTACGGCCTGCGCGACGGCCAGCTGTTCGACTACGTCACCCGCACGACCCCGACCGCGGGCGGCGACGAGAGCTTCGTCCAGAACATGATCAAGGGCCTGCTGAAGTTCAGCTGAGGCAATTACGATGCGCCCCCGCGTCGTCGCGGTCTCGCGCCGGCGCGGCCATCATTTCTCCAAGACCCCGGCGCTCGACATCCGCCTCGTCGCGGGCCTCGGCGTCGAAGGCGACGGCCATTTCGGCGCGAAGGTCCAGCATCGTTCGCGCGCTGCGAAATTTCCCGACATGGCGAACCTGCGGCAGGTTCACCTGATCCATGCCGAACTGCTCGACGAATTGTCCGTGCAATTCGGGCCGCTCGCAGCGGGCGATCTCGGCGAGAACATCCTCACCCGCGGTCTCGACCTTCTGTCGCTGCCAACCGGCGCACGACTGCGGATCGGGGCGGCCGCGGCGGTCGAACTGACCGGCCTACGCAACCCTTGTGTCCAGATCGACCGTTTCCGGCCGGGCATGATGGCCGCCTGCCTGGACCGCGCGGCCGACGGCGCGCTGATCCGCAAGACCGGCGTCATGGGCGTCGTCCTAAGGGGCGGCGACGTGCGCGCCGGAGACGCCATCGACATCGAGTTGCCGTCTGGTCCGCTGCGCAGGCTCGAGCCGGTCTAGAACATCAGCCCGCGGCGCTGTCGTCGTGCGCGGATTCCCCGATGATTTTGGCCAGCGGGCATTCAAGTCGCCAGGCGAACCCCTCAGGCTGATAATTTGCATCGATCCTGGCGTCGAACATGCGCGCCGTGAGGCGGCGCGTGACGACGCTGCCAAAACCCACCTGCCTCGGCTTTTTGGTTTTCGGCCCGCCCGCCTCCCGCCAGCCGAGCGAGAATGTTTGCGCGCCAGCTTCGCCGGACACCTCCCACTCGATCTGCACCCGCCCCGTCTCCGTCGAGAGCGCCCCGTGCTTCACCGCGTTCGTCGCCAGTTCGTAGATCGCCATCGCCAGCATTTGCGAGGCGTCGGCGCTGACGACGACAGGCGGCCCCTGCAGCGCGACACGGCGCGACTGTGGATCGGCGAACAGATTTGTCTGCGACAGGATCAGCCGCTCGAGCGTCGCGCCCTTCCAGTCGTTGTCGACGATGACATCGTGCGCCGCGGCGAGCGCGCCGACGCGCTCCAGGAAGCGCGGTTCGAAATCCTCGCTGCCCACGGTCTGACGTGCGATCGCCTGCACGATGGCGAGCAGGTTCTTGGAGCGATGGTTGACCTCGCGCAGCAGCATGAAGGCGCGCTGCTGGGCGCGCTTGCGGTCTGTCGCATCGACGAAGACCGCCGCGAGCCTGTAGGGCGCTCCCTTGGCGTCGACGATCGTGTTGAGCGTGATCTGCGCCCACATCTGGGCGCGATCGGCTGTCTTGATCCGCGCTTCCATGTCGAAGGCGCTGATCTCGCCGCGCGCCAGACGCCCGAGCCCGGCCTCCAGCGCTGGCCGGCTGGAAGGGTGCACGCAGTCCGGTATCGTTATCGACAGCAGGTCGGTCGAACGAACGCCGAGCAGCCGGCAGAGCGCATCATTGGCCCGCGTGAACCGATAGGTCGCCACATCCGCCTGCGCCTTGCCAAGCGATGAATTGTTGAACATGGCGCGGAACGTCGCCTCGCTCTCGCGCAGCCGTTCCTCGATCTGCCGTTGTTCGGAAATGTCGGTGTTGGTTCCGAGCCAGCGCACGATCTTGCCCGCCTCGTCGCGGATCGGCATGGCGCGTGACAGGAACCATCGGAAGTCGCCATTCGCCGCACGCAACGGAAACGTGTCTTCCCACGGCTCGCCGGATTCGAAGGAGCGGCGGATATGCTCGACCACGCGCTCGACATGCTCGGGATGATGGACCTTGGTCCAGCCCCAGCCCCGCATCTCATCGAGCGTGGAGCCCGTGTAGTCGCACCAGCGCTTGTTGTACCAGAACACCGCGCCGCTGGAATCGGCCATCCAGGCAAGCTGGGAGATGTTGTCCGCGAGCGTCGCAAACATGTCCTCGGACGGCGGAGAAACCGCGCCGTCTGAAGATCCCATCGCTTCGGCCATCCACGCCCTCCCCCCGCCGGGCATAGCTTAGCCCCGAGTGTGCATGCCCAAAACGCGCGAAACGCCTTTCGGCGCCGTGACGTCAAACCTTTTTTACAAATTCCGTCTTGAGCACGAGCCCCTTGATCTGCGCATTGCGGCATTCGATCTCGCGGGGATCGTCGGTCAGGTGGATATTCTTGAAGACCGTGCCGCGCTTCAGCGTGGCCGACGCGCCCTTCACCTTCAGATCCTTGATGATCGTAACGCTGTCGCCCTCAGCGAGAACTGCGCCGTTTGAATCGCGGGTTTCCATGGGTTTCTCTCCATAGCCGGTCCGTCGCGGACCGATAAAGAAAAGGGCGGAGCCGAAGCTCCGCCCTGATGTCAGCCCCTTGAACGAAGCTCAGTGCGCCAGGATCGCCAGCAGCAGCAGCGCCACGATGTTGGTGATCTTGATCGCCGGGTTCACGGCGGGGCCCGCCGTGTCCTTGTAGGGGTCGCCGACGGTGTCGCCGGTCACCGACGCCTTGTGCGCGTCGGAGCCCTTCAGGTGCTTCACGCCATCCTTGTCGACGAAGCCGTCTTCGAAGGACTTCTTGGCGTTGTCCCAGGCGCCGCCGCCAGACGTCATCGAGATGGCGACGAACAGGCCATTGACGATCACGCCGAGCAGCATGGCGCCCAGAGCCGCAAAGGCCGAGGCCTTGGAGCCCGAGATCGCCAGCACGCCGAAGTAGGCGACGAACGGGGCGAGAACCGGCAGCAGCGAGGGGATGATCATCTCCTTGATCGCGGCCTTGGTCAGCATGTCCACCGCGCGGCCGTAGTCCGGACGATCGGTGCCGGCCATGATGCCCGGCTTTTCCTTGAACTGACGGCGCACTTCCTCGACCACCGAGCCGGCCGCACGGCCGACCGCGGTCATCGCGATGCCGCCGAACAGGTACGGGATGAGACCGCCGAAGATCAGGCCCGCCACGACGTAGGGGTTGGACAGGTCGAAGGTGACCGGGCCCATGCCCTGGAAGTACTTGGCGCCGGACTTGGCGAAGGTCTCGAGGTCGTTCGTGTAGGCGGCAAACAGCACGAGCGCGCCGAGGCCCGCCGAACCGATCGCATAGCCCTTGGTGACCGCCTTGGTCGTGTTGCCGACAGCGTCGAGCGCGTCGGTCGACTGACGGACTTCCTTGGGCAGGCCAGCCATTTCGGCAATGCCGCCGGCATTGTCGGTGACGGGGCCGAAGGCGTCGAGCGCGACGATGATGCCGGCGAGGCCGAGCATGGTCGTCACCGCGATCGCCGTGCCGTAGAGGCCGGCGAGCTGGTACGTCGAGATGATGCCGCCGACGATCACCATGGCCGGCAGAGCCGTCGATTCCAGCGAGACCGCGAGGCCCTGGATGACGTTCGTGCCGTGGCCGGTGACCGAGGACTGCGCGATCGAGACGACCGGACGCTTGCCCGTGCCCGTGTAGTACTCGGTGATCCAGACGATCAGGCCCGTCACGACCAGACCGATCACGCCGCATTCGAACAGCGCGACGCCGTTGATGGCGACGCCCTTGGCGGTGCCGAGCACGCCCCAGCCCACGACCAGGTGCGTGGCGATGCCGAGGCCGACGATCGACAGGACGCCAGCCGCGATCAGGCCCTTGTAGAGCGCGCCCATGATCGAGTTGTTGGCGCCCAGCTTGACGAAATAGGTGCCGATGATCGAGGCGACGATGCTGACCGCGCAGATGGCGAGCGGATAGACCATCGAGGTCACCAGCGCCGGCTGGCCGGCGAAGAAGATCGAGCCGAGCACCATGGTGGCGACGACCGTCACCGCATAGGTCTCGAACAGATCGGCCGCCATGCCCGCACAGTCGCCGACATTGTCGCCGACATTGTCGGCGATGGTCGCCGGGTTGCGTGGGTCATCTTCCGGAATGCCGGCTTCGACCTTGCCCACCAGATCCGCGCCGACGTCGGCGCCCTTGGTGAAGATGCCGCCGCCCAGACGCGCGAAGATCGAGATCAGTGAGGCGCCGAAGCCCAGAGCGACCAGCGCGTCGATGACGACACGGTCGTTCGGGGCTTTGCCCATGCCCATGGTCAGGACCATGTAGTAGCCAGCAACGCCAAGCAGCGCGAGGCCCGCAACCAGCATGCCCGTGACGGCGCCGGCCTTGAAGGAGATGTCCAGGCCCTTGGCGAGCGACTCGGAGGCCGCTTGCGCCGTGCGCACGTTGGCGCGCACCGAGACGTTCATGCCGATGTAGCCGGCCGCGCCCGAGAGCACCGCGCCGATCAGGAAGCCAATGGCGACCGGCCAGGTCAGCAGGAAGCCGAGCACGACGAAGATCACCACGCCGACGATGCCGATCGTCGTGTACTGGCGATTGAGGTAGGCCTGCGCGCCTTCCGCGATAGCCGCTGCAATTTCCTGCATGCGCGGATTGCCGGCGCTTGCCGACATAACCTGCGAGACCGTCATGATCCCGTAGACGATGGACAGAAGTCCACCAAGAATGATGAGCCAGAGTGTCATTGTCCGCCTGTCCTGTCTTCGTTCGTCGGCCGCCTGTTCCGGCGGCTTGTTCCGCCCCGCTGGCTGCGCGGCGAATCGTGCGTTCCCTTCCCGAGGCTCGAAACGAGACTCCGGAGCGCGGGTGTCTTGCCAGAAATGAAATATGGCCGCAATCGGCCAGAGGGCGAATTAGCCCCAATTTGACCCAAATCGGCCCTGCTATGCCGGCTTCGCAGCCGGACGCCCGCGAAACGCCAGAAATGCGAGCGCAACGAGCGCCACGGCGGCAGGCGGAAACACGATCATGTTGACGAGGCTCCAGCCGCCGCCCGCCAACAGCTGTCCGGACATGAAAGACGCGGCCGCCATCGTGCCGAAAACAATGAAGTCGTTGAAAGACTGAACTTTCGCCCGTTCCTCCGGCCGGTGCGAGGCGACCACCATCGCCGACGCGCCAATGAAGCCGAAGTTCCAGCCGGCGCCCAGCAGCACCAGCCCGGTCCAGAAATGAACGACGGTTATGCCGGAAAGCCCGACGATCGCGGCCAGAACCTCGAGCGCGAGCCCGAACGCGACGACACGCGAGGCGCCGAACCGGACGATCAGGGACCCGGTGAAGAAACTCGGCCCGTACATGGCCAGCACATGCCACTGGATGCCGAGATTGGACTGGGTGAGCGATAGGCCGCACATTTTCATGGCGAGCGGCGCGGCCGTCATCACCATGTTCATCAGCGCATAGGACACTGTGCCGCAGATCGCAGCGACGATGAATTGCGGCTGGGCCGCGATTTCCATCAGCGGCCTGCCGGCCTTGCGGTCGGCGGCGGCAAGCGTGGCCGCCGGCGGCTCGACGCCGGCCAGCACAGCCATGGCGAGCAGCGCCACGATCGCCTGGCCGACATAGGTGGCTGCAAACAGATGCTGCGGCCACAGATCCATCGTGTGCTGCACCAGCTGCGGCCCGATCACGCCCGCGGCAATGCCGCCGGTCATCACCCAGGAGATCAGCCGTGGCTGCAGCGAAGGGCTCGCGCCGTCGGTCGCGGCGAAACGGTAGGATTGCGAGGCGGACGCATACATGCCGCCGAAGATCGCGGACAGGCACAGCAGCGGGAACGACCAGAGCAGCGTCGCGGTCGCCGCCGTCAGGCCGGTGAGCACGCCCGCGAAAGCGCCGACGAGGAATGCCGGCTTGCGGCCATACCGCCGCGCGATCGCGCCGACCGGCAGCGTGCCGAGCGCGAGCCCGACGCCAAAACAGCTGAGCGGAACAGTGGCGAGCCCGGCGCTCGGCGCCATCGTCGAGCCCAGGATGGCTTCAGTCGCGAAGATGACGGAGGCATTGGCGCCGGCCAGCGCGGAGGCGACCGAGAGCCGCAGCGCGAGCCGCTTGGCGGCGCAGTCCTGCCCGGCTTGCGCCAGCTGCTCGGCCCCCGTCATATTGCGCCCTCCGAATGTGTCCGGGCAAACTAACGACAGCGCCCGCGAGCGCAATCAGAAATGGCTGTAGGAGCCGCGTTCAAACGACATGGGCGCCCCGCGCGCATCGCGGAACGTCGGCGCGCCCTGCCCCGCCGTGACAGTGCCGATGCGCGTGACGGCGACGCCAGCGGCGCGCGCGGCCGCCTCGAAAGCGCCGGTGCTGTCC
>Ga0209023_10005063_pt1 | contig 14605 bp, 13 predicted proteins | sample LakOneMetagenome_FD_187468 | JGI IMG/M metagenome (GOLD analysis project Ga0209023, IMG submission 187468) | Freshwater and sediment microbial communities from Lake Erie, Canada (SPAdes) (version 2) | ecosystem: Environmental > Aquatic > Freshwater > Lentic | place: Lake Erie, Canada...
TCCGGTGGGGACTATCCCTTCGAAGCCGTCCACTTCCGCGAGTTCCTCGTATGTGCCCCATTCGTCGTAGGTGAAGTCCGTGTAGGTCTGAGCGCGTGTGGTCCAGCTCGAGATCAGTTCTCCGTCCGGTTCGTATCGCGAGATGGTCTTGGTTGCGGAGAACTCGCCAGTGATGGTGGCGGTGGTGACGATCAGGTTTCCGTTTCCGTCCCCCCGGATGTGGGGGCTGACCCATTCGGGCGATGAGGCGGGGAGATCCCAGGTCGAGAGGAGGGTGCCTGTCGGGCTGTACCTGTCGATCGCGTAGTCGCGAACGACCCAGACCGAGCCGGCCTCGACGGCGAGGCTGCGTACGAGGAGATCGTAAGGAGCTTCAGCGGACCACTCGTCGAGCAGGGACCCGTCTGTCGTGTACTTCCTGATCATCTCGTTGACCTGATCAAGAACCCAGACATTGTCATCTCCGTCGATCACCAGATCGACGGGATTCACCGCGTGCCGGAAATCCTCCCGGCCACCGTTCAGGTCACCAACGCTCCAACCAAGATCGATCCGGCCGTCCGAGTCGAGGCGAACCACCCGTGACTTCCCTGATTCGGCGGCATAGGCCCGATCCTTGCTGTCAAAAGCGACCGCCGAGATCCGAAAAGGATCGGCGGCAAGGCCGCCACCCCAAACTCCCGTTCTGACCAAGTCAGCACTGGCGCCCGAGGCAGCCGACAGTACAACGATGAGTGTGGCAACAACCGCTAAGGCGGTTGTGAATCTTGGACGACTGACAGTCAAAGGCGTTCCTTCCCTGTAACGCGGGCTCACATCAAGCTAACCAGCCAGTCAGGTTCAAGTTGCGCCGTGAACTTATTTGCCGTTATCCGGGGACCGGGGTGAAGGCTTGGGCCATATAGAGCAGAGATTGCAACCCATCGCAATTCCCGGAACTTCTAGTCGAGGATCGCGACCACCCGGGCAGGGGCGGCGCTGCCGCCGACCAGCTTCAGAGGGAAGCAGGCGACCGTGAATCCGGTGGCGGGCAACTGGTCGAGGTTGGCCAGCCTTTCGATCTGCGAATAGGGAATGTCGGCCTGATGGGCTTCCCAGAAGATCCCGGCTTCACCCTTTGCTTTGGCTTCCTCGGCCTGCATCCATAGCGGCCTGTCCCAGCCCCAGGCGTCGATCCCCATCACCCGCACTCCACGGTCGTAGAGCCAGTGGGTGGCGGCACCGGTGACTCCGGGGCCATGCGCCATGTATTCGAGAGTTCCGAGATAGCGGTCGCAACCGGTGCGGACCAGGCAGATGTCACGCTCGGCGATTTCGTGCCCGATCCTCTCGAGTTCCGCTTCGATGTCCGGCACGTCGATCGCCTCGCCGTCGGCCCGGTCGTGGAAGTCCAGCAGGAAGCCCGGGCGATAGAACCAGTCGAGCGGCAGCTGGTCGATCGTCTCGGCCGGCTTCCCCTGGATGGTCGAGTTGTAATGCCAGGGCGCATCGACGTGGGTGGAGCTGTGCGTGCCGAGCAGGGTGAAGGTGTCGACCGCCCAGCCTTCCCCGTCCCGCAGCAGTTCCGGGCCTACCCCGAACAGTGCCTCGATCTGCTTCGCACCCTCTTCGTGGGGTGTGAAGTCCACATCCACGCGGACGACTTCCGGGGCGCCTTCGGGCCCCGGCTCGATCGGTGCCGAAAGATCTATCAATCTGCTCATGGTCGGCAGACTAGAGTGCGTGCATGACCGCAACTGATGGTGCGAAGGGGACGGTCCTGGTCACCGGAGGCTCCGGCTTCCTGGGTGGACGGGCAATCATCGATCTGCTGGAACGGGGATACGACGTGCGGACCACAGTTCGCAGCAAGTCGAAAGGCCCGCGGATCGAGGAGAACATCTCGAACGAACTCGGCCGGCCGGCCGGGATCGAATTCTTCGAGGCGGACCTTTCGTCCGACCAGGGCTGGACCGAAGCCGTCGCCGGATGCCGATACGTGCTCCACATCGCATCGCCCTTCCCGCCGAACAAACCCAAGGATCCCCAGGAACTGATCAAGCCGGCGGTCGACGGGGCGACAAGGGTGATCGGCGCCGCGCTCGACGCCGGGGTCGAGCGAATCGTCATGACCTCCTCCGTCGCGGCGATCCGGGGCGGAGAGAATCCCGAGGATCGGTTCTACACGGAAGACGACTGGACCGACGTGGATGCCGTCGCGGCCTACCCCCAGTCGAAGACACTTGCCGAGCAGGCGGCCTGGGATCTGGTCGACCAGCGGGGTGAGCGGCATAAGCTGGCGACGATCTGCCCGAGCGCGATCCTCGGACCGGTCATGCCTGATGACGACTCGTTTTCGCTCGAGGCGATCCAGCGACTGCTCGGTGGAATGCCGGCAGTTCCGGAAATCGGTTTCAGCTGGGTCGATGTGCGCGACGTCTCGGCAGCCCACATTGCGGCGATGGAAAAGCCGGAAGCGGGCGGTCAGCGCTTCATCGCCTCCGGCCCGTTCCTCTGGCTGCTCGAGGTCTCGAAGATCCTGAAGGAGAAGCTGCCCGACCTGGCCAGCAAGGCACCTACCCGCAAGGCGCCAAAGTTCATGGTCAGGATCATGTCGATCTTCGACCCTGGTGCCCGGGCGCTGATCCAGGACATAGGCCAGAGAAACGACTTCGACACCACCCGGGCGACAGAGGTCCTGGGATTCACCGCCCGCCCGGTAGAAGAGACGATCGTCGACTGCGCAAAATCCCTCGCCGCCCGAAGCTAGGGCTCGCCCAACGGTTCGTTTCTCCAACTGGACCGCGCTCAACCGTTCCGGTGACGACCTTTTGCATCCATATAGATGCGTAAGGTCGTCACCGACTGCAGACAAGCCCCTACCAGTCCCAGGCGTTGACCAGGGGTTCGGGGTTCAGGAGATTGCCGTGGGTCCGGATCTCTATGTGGAGGTGGCAGGGAGTTCCAGCTGCGTTGCCGGTCAGTCCGACTGATCCGACCCGGCGTCCGGCCCTGACCTTCTGGCCGACCCGCACCGGGGCCGGACGGATCAGGTGGGCGTACTTGTAGGTGCGCCTCTCCCCTTCGCCCTTGAGGACGATGAAGTTGCCGTAGAGATCAGGGTCGTATGCCTTCTTGATGATCGTGCCGGCGCGGACCGCGACCAGTGGCGTGCCGCAGGAGGCCGTGATGTCGAAGCCTTCGTGGGTGCGGCCGTCGACCCGGGGTGCCCCGAAGCTGCCGATGTATCCACGGGTGCCATGCGGACCATCGACCGGGAACTCGTGGCTGTGGAGCCTGATCCTGCCCAGCCTGCGGAGCGGTCCGCCGATCGGTCCGGCGACCACTTCGAAGCGGCCGGCGGGAGCGAGCCGGCCACGCTGGGTACGGCCATCCCAGGCCAGATGATGCCAGCGCCGGACAGCCAGTTTTCCCGTGACCATCCGCCGGATCGTCTTGCCGCTGCCAAGCTTGTTGATCCTGATCGCAAGCCGGGCCGGGCGCCTGGCACTGAACCTGAGATGAAAGCGAATCGGGTTGACCGAATCCGGAATCGATTCTTTCGGTGTGACTCCACCGGCCAGCAGCCGGAATCCGGGATTCGATGATGCGTTTGCCGGAGCTGCAAAAAGCAGAGCCGCCGCCAGGATGGCGACGGCTCCGGTAAAGCTGGTGAAGAGCTTCCTATCGATGCTCGATGACCCGATCGATGATGCCGTAGGTGGCGGCCTCTTCAGCGCTCATGAAGTAGTCGCGCTCGGTGTCGCCTGTCACCTTCTCGAGGTCCTGGCCGGTGTGCTTGGCCAGGATCTTGTCGAGGCGGCTGCGGGTGTCGATGATTTCCTTGGCGTGGATCTCGATGTCCGAGGCCTGGCCCTGGAATCCGGAGGAAACCTGGTGGATCAGGATCTTCGAGTTCGGCAGCGACATGCGCTTGCCTTCGGCACCGCCGGCCAGCAGCACCGCACCCATGCTCATCGCGATTCCGACGCAGATGGTCTGGACATCGGGCTTGATGAACTGCATGGTGTCGTAGATCGCCATGCCGGCGTAGACGGAACCGCCCGGCGAGTTGATGTAGAGGCTGATGTCCTTCTCGGGATCCTCCGCATCAAGGTGAAGCAGCTGGGCCACCACCAGATTGGCGATGTCCTCGTTCACGCCGGTGCCGAGGAAGATGATGCGCTCGTTTAGGAGCCGGGAATAGATGTCGAACGAACGCTCTCCGCGAGAGGTCTGTTCAACGACCATGGGGACAAGTGGACTCATGAACTAAATCCTATAGAGGGAGGTTGCCCGGGCTACTGCCCGGACTCCTTCTCTTCATCGGTGGTCGAGCCAGCCTCGACTTCGGCTTCATCTTCCTCGTCATCACCAAGGCCCCAAAGCTTCTTGCCGGCTTCCTTGGCGGACATCTCCGTTGCCTTGGCGGCATCGGCGATCACGTCCATGGCCTTGCGGACCTTGATGTCGGCGATGACCATCTCGTGACGGCCGTCCCGCTTCAGGCGCTCCAGCAGCTTGGCGCCGGTGGTGCGCTCGTGGGAGGCGGCATGTTCGAGTTCCTCGGCCATCTCCTCGTCGGTCACTTCGATGCCTTCGGCGTCGGCAACGGCGACCAGCACCGCTTCGCGGCGGATCTCCTGATCGGCGTCGTCCAGCGACTCGTCGATGATCTCGTCGCGGGTTTTGCCCTGCATCTGGAGGTAGGTGTCCGGATTCATGCCCTGCTGGGCCATCTGGCGCTCGACCCTGTCCCAGCGCTCTTCGCCGCGGGCCCGGAGGACGTCCTCGGGAATTCCGACCTTGGCGTTGGCGACGGCAGCGTCAACCGCCGCGACCCTGAACTCCTGCTCGATCCGCTGCTCGGCTGATTCGCCCAGCTTCTCGGCGATGTCGGCGCGGAGTTCTTCGATCGTGTCGAATTCGGAATTCTCCGAAGCGAAGTCGTCGTCGGCCTCGGGAGTCTGCTTGACCCGGATCTCCTTGACGGTGACCGCGAAGTCGGCATTCTGGCCTGCGAGCTCGGCGGCTCCGTAATCCTCGGGGAAGTTCACGTTGACCTGGACTTCGTCGCCGGGCTTGGCGCCGATGATCTGTTCTTCGAAATCGTCGATCAGCTGGCCTGAGCCGATTTCGATCGTGTGGTCGTTCGCCGAACCGCCTTCGAACTCGACCCCGTCCAGCGAGCCGACGAAATCGACGAGTACGTGGTCGCCTTCCTGTGCGGGACGATCGACCACGTCAAGACTTGCGCTGCCTTCCAGCATGCGTTCGATCTCGCGGTCGATGACTTCCTCCGGCACTTCCGAACCGGCCTTTTCTACCTCGAGGCCCTTGTACTCACCAAGCTCGGCGGTCGGACGGACGCCGACTTCGTAGCTGAACTCGAGATCCTGGCCTTCGGCGGTCGGTGCTTTGGTGATTTCCACTTCGGGGCTGCCGATCGGAACCACGCCGGACTCGTAAACCGACTGCTGGTACCACTCGGGCAGCGCTTCCTGGATCGCCTCCTGGAAGACGGTTTCAAAGCCGAGACGCTGGATCGCCAGCGAGGGCGGCGCCTTGCCCTTGCGGAATCCGGGCATGCGCATTTCACGGGCGAGAACCCGGGCGGCCCGCTGGACCTGGACGGACACGTCTTCGGCCGGAACTTCGACCTCGACTCGCGCCCTCGAATCTTCTAGTTCAGTAACAGTGGTCTTCAAGGTCGAATGAGGGTATCGGGGACCGGCTCCCCGCCGCTTCGAGAGCGGTGCGGACTAGGGATGGACCTTCTCGCCCCGGGTGATCATTCCGCAGAACTTTTCGATCAATCGGGTCTTGGTCTCCTGCTTTTTCGCCGTCTGAATCCGGTGGAGCATCGCGAAACGTTCCTGGGATGCCAGCTTGGCAAATTTTTCGGTCAGACCCGCCTCCGCGAGCGCCTTCTCAAATTCCGGGGGGACGGTCGCATTGGTCGGACTGTCATAGGCAGCCTCCCACCTCCCGTCCTCCTTGGCGCGTTCGACTTCGGCCAGCCCGGAGGGCCTCATCCTTCCTTCGGCGATCAGCGCCTCGGCCTTTTCGCAGTTGATCTTCGACCACTTGCTTCGCTTCCTTCGCGGGGTCAGTCTCTGCCGGTAACGCTCGTCGTCGATCCGTCTGCTCTGGCTGTCGATCCAGCCGAAGCAGAGAACCGTTTCGACGATCTCGGTCCAGCTGAGCGACTTGACTCCGGTGTGCTTCTTGTAGATCTCGATCCAGACCTCGTCGACGGTTTCGCCGTTTTCTTCCAGCCATGCCTCGAGCTGGGTTCCGTCCTCGAAGTGGATCAGCAAGAACTCCTCGCTCACGACGCCTCCTTCCGCGCTTTTCGGTGAGCCTTCAGGGCCTGGGCGAAGTCGAGGATGAAGCCGACGAGTCGACCGACCGGGCCGGTGACCAGCCAGGCCCGAAACCGGGCTCGCCTGATCGGACTGGCCGGCTCACTCATTTGCATACTCGAGCAGGGAGAGATCGACCAGCCATTCGACCGGAGCGTGATCGTCGGTCCAGATGTCACCTCCGGTCAACGGAGGCCTGATCCGGAAGGCGGTGTCGACCGCGAGCTGGTCGAGCCGCCGGGGGATCGGCGGCAAGGGACCCTGAGTCGCATCGATGATGTTCGGCGATTCGATCGGATCGGCGGATGCCGCGAGCATCGTGTTTGTGTCTGTGACCGGATCCCGCAGCACATGGGGCAACGACTCCTGGATTGTGGCGGTGAGGTTCTCTTCCAGCGCGTCGCTGTTCTCGGGATGACCGACGTTGACCAGCATCACCCCGCCGGGCTTCAGACGGTCGCGGACCAGTTCGAAGAATTCCCTGGTCGCCATGTAGAACGGGATGTAGGGCTGGTGGTAGGCGTCGACCATGATCACGTCGTAGACCGGGTCGGCCGACCTGAGCCAGGGCCGGGCATCCTCGGTGTGGACGGTCATGTTCGGATTGTCGAGCCCGAAGTAGCGGCGCCCAACCTCGGTCACCTTGCCGTCGATCTCCACCGCGTCGATCTTCGTCCCGGGATAGAAGTGACCGTAGGCACGGGCGACCGTGCCGGCTGCGTTGCCGAGGATCGCCACGCGACCCGGCCATCCCCGGTCGACGACCGCAGGTGAAGCCACGAACGGCAGAACCAGATGCTCGTCCCAGTAGTTGCCGACCAGGTACTGGCCCGGTCGGTAGATCGAGTGGATCGCCTGACCCTCGTTCAACTCCAGGCGGCGCTCGCCGTCGGCCATCTCCACGACCCGTATGTACTGGTGGGGAGTCTCGGCCTCGTAGATCACGTCGCCGTCGGTCGCAGCCTTGATCGTTCCGACCGGAATCAATGCCGCGCAGGCGACGGCGGCCGGGATCAGTGCCGGCCATGCCTTTCGCAGCCCGATCGAGGCAACCACCGCCACCGCCAGAGCGAAGACGATGAAGGTCCGCTGAGTCCCGATCAGCGGGATGGTGACCATCGCCGAAAGCAGCGTTCCGACCAGCGAGCCGGCGGTTGAAAGTGCGTAAAGACGGCCCGCGAGCTGGCCGGCATGTTCAACGTCCGAGTTGTCCATCGCGATTCGCAGGGCCCATGGCGAAACAGCACCGAAGATCATGACCGGGATGGCCAGCAGCACCAGCACCCCGACCAGGGATCCGGCGAAAACCCCGACCGAGAGTTCGTCGAAGGCGTCTACCGACGCGCCGAGGAAAGGCCGGGCGAAGAAGGGGATCAGGGTGACCAGGATGGCGCCGCCGAGCACGGTGGAGCAGAGCGAGTTCAGATCGGGCCGACGGTCGGCGAGTTTGCCGCCCAGCCAGTAACCGATCGAAAGGGCGACCAGCACGATCGCGATCGTGTTCGCCCAGACGATCGTGGAATCTCCGAAGTAGGGCGCCAGCAGCCGGGCTCCGGCGATCTCCGCGCCCATCGTGCAGGCGCCCGTAGTGAAGACCAGCAGGCTCAGGTAGCGACCGGAAACCCCGGCAGCAGGACTACTTGACGACGGCATCAGCACTCGTATCTCCGGCCAGGATCCGCTTCTCCAGAAGGTCTCCGTGTCCGGCCTTGACGGCCCGCTCGATTCGGGCCTCGTCGATTTCAACCCCGCGGTTGTAGGCGAGGTCGATCAGATCCTGCTTCTGGGTCGATTGCTTTGCTGCCTCGAAGAAAGTCCAGGCGAGGACGCCGAGGATCAGGAAAGTTCCTTCGACCATCATGATCACGCCGGCCGTGCTCTGGTCCTGGACCGCGGAGATCCCCCACTTCAGGTGACCGGCGCCATATTGGTCATAGAGGGTGAAGTTGGTCCACATCAGGATGTTTCCGAGGATCGCGGCAATGAAGCGCACGATGATCACGTAGACGACCTTCCAGCCCGGACCGAACCAGGAAGGCGTCGGCAGCGGTCCGAAGACCGGCATCCACATCAGGCAGCCGAAGAAAAGGAAGAGTCCATGCTCTACCCCGTGGAGCAGCGCCCCGCCGTAGGCCGCGTCGTACATAACCGGGATGTGCCAGAAGAACAGGTTGATCGCCCAGAGCGGAATCGCCACAAAGGGATTGGCCAGGACCTGAAGACGGTCGAAGAAACGGATCGCGAGGATCGGCTGCATGATCGACCTGGTCAGACCGAGCACGATGAAGAGTGCCGCGATGTCACCGATGACCAGGTGCTCGACCATGTGGGCGATCACCAGTTCCTCGGCCAGATAGCCCCAGGGACTGAAGAGGACGAATGACGCGAGGAAGAGTCCGAAGCCGTAAGAGAGCTGCCTCCAGAGCGGGACCGGCCTTCCGGCCCAGGAAAGGGTCATCACCCGATGCCAGTAGAAGACCACGGCAACGGTCAGCGGGATCAGTTCCAGCATCGCCACCACAGCCGGACTGAGCTCGGCGAGCGGGGCTGTCGACAGCAGATTCACGGCCTTCCAGCGTACCGGCGGGAGGATCTCGCGGAGCGCTGGTAGGTTCAGCGCGATGGCATCCGAAGCCGCTTCAGCCCACTTTCCCGCGATTGGCAGCTACGCCTTCCTGTCCGACTGTCACACATCGGCACTGGTTGCCCCGGATGGCTCGATCGAATGGTTCTGCGCTCCGCGCTTCGACTCGCCGAGTGTTTTCGGCTCGCTCCTCGACCGGACGGCCGGTCACTTCCGCTTTGCCCCCTTTGACGAGACCGCGCCGCTGAGTCGCCGTTACGAACCGGGAACCCTGGTCCTCGAGACCACCTGGTCGACCGAGACCGGATGGGTGGTCGTCCGCGATGTGCTTTCAATTTCAGCCTGGGCCGAGCAGGGAGGTCCGAGGGAGCTGATGACCGGCCATGAGACCGACCATTGCCTGGTCCGGCTGGTCAAATGCATCGACGGTGAAGTGGACATGGAGCTCACCTGCCAGCCGCGCTTCAACTACGGATCCGAAGCGGCGGTCTGGTCTTCCCAGGGCCTGGGAGAAGCGATCGCCGAAGGAGCCGGAGAGAAGATTGCCCTGGCCACGGACCTGAACCTCACCCTCGAGCAGGGACAGGCGGTCGGGAGGTTGAAGATGAAGCAGGGCGACAGCGCCTTCGCCTGCCTGAGCTGGGGCGACGGCATCGGCCCCCACCCACGGAGTTATCCGGAAGCCAAGGAGAGGATCGAATCTTCCCGCGATCTCTGGCGCGACTGGCTGGCACAGGGCCGCTTCCCGGATCATCCCTGGAGAAACCACCTTCAGCGGTCGGCCCTGGTCCTCAAAGGTCTGACCTACACCCCGACCGGCGCCGTACTCGCTGCCGCCACGACTTCCCTGCCCGAGACTCCAGGCGGAGAACGCAACTGGGACTACCGCTATTCCTGGATCCGGGATTCGACTTTCGCCCTCTGGTCGCTCCACTCACTCGGCTTTGATCAGGAGGCCCGGGATTTCATGCGGTTCGTCCGGGACCGGGCCATGGAGGCCGACGGTGACCTCCAGATCATGTATGGGATCGGCGGGGAGCACGACCTGACCGAATCGACCCTCGACCACCTTTCCGGCTACGGCGGTGCGAAACCGGTCCGGATCGGAAACGGTGCCTTCGACCAGCGCCAGAACGACGTCTGGGGTGCGCTGCTCGATTCGATCTACGTCCACCGCATGGCTCTGGGCCCGGAAGCGATCAACGACAAGACGAAGGCCCTGGTCGGGAGTCTGGTCGCCAATGCCCTGGAAGCCTGGCCGAAACCGGATCAGGGAATCTGGGAAGCCCGCGGCGAGCCGCAGCACTACGTTTCCTCGAAGCTGATGATCTGGGTCGCGGTCGATCGCGGGGCCAGACTGGCGGCCGAGTTCGGAACCAGCGAAACGGCAGAGTTTCTGGCCGGGAAGGCCGAAGAAATCAAGGCGGAGATCATCGAGAAGGGGCTCAAGGACGGAGTCTTCCGTCAGCACTACGACACCGACGCCCTCGATGCCTCGGTCCTGCTGATGCCGCTGGTCCGCTTCCTGCCCCCCGACGACCCGCGGATACGCGACACCGTACTCGCGATCCGCGATGGGCTCGAAGATCGGGGACTGATCCTTCGTTACATCACCGGCGAGACCGACGACGGCCTCCACGGCGAGGAGGGAACATTCCTGATCTGTTCCTTCTGGATGGTCGCGGCACTCTCCGAGATCGGCGAGGCGGCCGCTGCGCGCAAGCTCTGCGAACGGCTGCTTGGTGCTTCGGGCGACCTCGATCTCTTCGCGGAGGAACTGGAAGCTTCGAGCAACCGTCACCTCGGCAATTTCCCCCAGGCCTTCACTCATCTCGCCCTGATCAATGCGGTCTCTCATGTGATCGCCGATGAGCGGCGCGGAGAAACCGGGCCCGGAACCATGACTTCGGTCCTCACCGACATGATGGAATCGAATTGAGTCCGGCCACCGACCCCGGTGACGCCGAACGGATCCGGGCGAACATCGCCCGGGTACGGGAGCAGATGAATGCCGCCTGCGAAAGGTCCGGCCGCGACCCTGAATCGGTCCGGCTCCTGCTGGCGACCAAGACTGTCGAACCGGATCGGATCCGCGTTGCGATCGAGGCCGGAGAAACACTGGTCGCCGAGAACCGGGTCCAGGAGGTGAAGCCGAAGTTCGACGCCCTTCAGGATCTGGAATACGAACGCCATTTCATCGGCCACCTGCAGTCGAACAAGGTCAATGCCCTGGTGCCGTATGTCAGCTGCATCGAGACCGTGGACCGGTTATCGCTGGCCCGGAAACTCAACAACCGGCTGGAACGCGAAGGCGAGACCCGCGAGATCCTTGTTCAGGTCAACACTTCGGGCGAACAGACCAAGGCCGGCCTGGATCCGGACGAGGTCGAGCCGTTCATCCGCACCGTCGCGGAACTTCACGGACTGAAGATCCGCGGCCTGATGACGATCGGCCTGAACGCGGAGCCGGAGGAAGCACGACCCTCCCTTGCCCTGCTCCGCCAGATCGCCGAGCGGATCAGGGAAGAGAACATCGACGGGGTTGAGATGAGGGAACTGTCAATGGGCATGACCGGCGACCTCGAGGTGGCGATCGAAGAAGGATCGACCATCGTCCGCGTGGGCAGCGCCATCTTCGGCGTGCGCTGAATCACCGACGTTGAAACTTTAAGTAGGAAAGGCCCCGGTTTCCCGGGACCTTTCGTTCAAATTGGCTGTGCCTGATTTTGGTCAGACCCTTGAGCCACTTCCTCGTCCTGAGATTGCCGGCCAGATGAGTAGAACCAGGCCGATGAGGATGCAGGCCAGGCCCAGACCCCAGTGAACAAGCACAGCGAGGACTATTCCGATGACTATGAGTAGTAGTGCTAGTGGCATGACGCACAGGTACCCGCTGAACGCTGCGGGGAAACCACGAACGTCAAACTGGAATTCGTAGAGAATCGCGACGGTTAGAGCTGGAGGTCATACAGAACGTGAGGCAGGCCGACATGTTCGATTTCGCCGACGAACTTGAGGCCGGCCTTCTCCATCACCCGCCTCGAAGCGGTGTTCTGCGGCAGGGTCAGGGAGACGAGCCGGTCGATTTCCTTCTCCCGCGCAACCTCGATCGCGGCCAGCGCCATCTCGGTGGCGTATCCGCGACCCTGGAGTCCGGGGGTCACGGCCCAGGGCAATTCGACTTCCCGCTTTCCCTCGACGGTAGCCCAGGAAAGACCGCCCCGGCCGACGAAGGCTCCCCCTTCCCGTTCCCTGAAGGCCCAGGGACCGTAACCGTGGCGACCCCAGTGGGCCTGGTCGCGGCGGGCCATCTGCTCGAGCTCGGCGCGTGAAAACGGCCGCATCGGATCGGGGCGAAGCCAGACCTCTATCGCCGGATCGGTGAAGAGCCGCTCGTAGTCATCGGCGGTCGAAGCTCCCGGCCGGAGACAGAGCAGATTCGCGGTGATCGCCTCGCCGCTGCCGACCAAGCTGCTCAGCCGGCACCGGCCAGAAGGAGCTTCGACTGCTTGCGGACCTTGCCCTGGACGATCGGGCTCCAGCCCAGCAGGACCCCGGGCACTCCAAGCGCCATCCGGGTCCACTTCCAGAAGTCGAAGCTGTCCCGGTGGTCGATGATCAGGCCGTCTTCGAAGCGGAAGCTGGCGTCGATCTCGTTGTGGACGATCCGGCCGGTCTGACTGAAGGTGTAGACAGCCGACCAGTGGGCGGAACCGGTGCCGCCATCGGCCTGGTGATTGCCCAGTGTGATGTCGATGTCATCGGAGCGGCCGATCAGGGCCCGCCACATCTTCATCACCTCGGGTCCGTTCAGGTCCTGGAAAACCGGGTCGTGGAAGTGAACCTTTTCGTGGTAACAACTGGCCATCGTGTCGGCATCACCCGCGGCGAATGCCTCGTAGAAACGAACGATCACTTCGTCATCGCTTGGGCTCATGAATCGATCCTACTTCGGTGACTCGATCTGCTGGGCGGCGTCACGCACTTCCCCGATCAATTCTTCGAGCACGTCTTCAAGGGCGAGCACCCCGACCGTCCTGCCCTTCCCCTGGGCACCTCGCACGACAACCCGGGCCAGGTGGGCGTTGGCACTCTGCATCGCCTCGAGCACTTCGCGCAGCGGATCGGTGAGTCGCACCGTGGGAAGCGGACGTACCCACGATTCGGCGATCGGACGGTTGCGGTGTTTGTCTTTCACTTCAAGTGCGTCCTTGAGGTGCAGGTAGCCGATCATCTCGCCGTCCCGGGTGACCGGGAATCTCGAGAATCCGGTCCGTCCGGCAGTTTCCTCGACCTCGGCCGGGGTGACCGTGATCGGCAGGGTGACGATCGTTTCCATCGGCAGGAGCACGGCACTGGCGTCCCGCTCTTCGAATTCGAGGGCACCGGTGAGGAGTCTCGTCTCGTCGTCGTCGAGCATTCCCTCGCGCTGGGACTCCTCGACCAGGCCTGCCACCTCGTCCCGTGTGAAGGCGCTTGTCACCTCGTCGGAGGGAGTCACCCCGACCAGGCGGAGCACGCCGTTGGCCGACTTGTTGAGCAGCCAGATCACCGGCTTCAGCACCCTGACAACGGCCGCCATCGGCGGGGCCAGGGCGAGGGCCGAACGGTCCGGGCCGGCGAGGGCTATGTTCTTCGGCACCATCTCTCCGAGTACGACGTGGAGTCCGCCGACGAAGAACAGGGCCACCACCAGCGCGGCCGGATGGACCAGCGATTCGGGGATGCCGAGATCGTGGAACGGCACTTCGAGTCCATGCGCGATCGCCGGTTCGGCAAGGGCACCGAGGCCGAGGGTGCAGAGCGTTATCCCGAGCTGGGCGCCGGCCATCATCAGGGAAACGTTCTCCATCGAATTCAGGGTTATCCGCGCGGCCCAGTGGCCTTCCTCCGCCCTCGGTTCGATCACCGAGCGCCGGGCCGAGATCAGGGCGAACTCCGCCCCGACGAAGAACGCGTTGCCGACCAGCAGGACCAGCGAAATGGTCAGGGCCAGAGCCGGACTCATTCGGAATCCCCTTCTTCAGGTTCCGGCCGGACAACGGTGATCCTGACCCGGTCGACCCGGAGGCCGTCCATCCGCAGCACGTTCAGCTCGGCGATCAGCGGGTTCTTCTCTTCGTCGGTTGCCTCGACCTGGACCGAATCGCCGCGGCCGGGAACCCGTCCGAGCTCGAAGGCGATCAATCCGGCGACCGTTTCGTAATCCTCGTCCTCGGGCAGCACGATCCCGATCTGGTCCTCGATTTCATCCGGTCGGAGCAGTCCGGAAACCGCCCAGATGTCGTTGGCGATCGCCCGGACCGGATCCTCCTGGCGATCGTGTTCGTCGCGGACTTCGCCGACGATCTCTTCGATCAGGTCCTCGAGGGTGACCACGCCGTCGAAGCTGCCGAATTCATCGACCACGATCGCGATCTGGAGCCCGACCTTGCGGAGCTCGGCCAGCAGCGGATCGAGCTCTATGGTCGATGGAACGAGGACCGGCTCGGCCATCACTTCCCGGATCGGCACCTCTCCCCTTTCATCGTGGGGAATGGCAACCGCATGCTTTACGTGGACGATTCCTTCGACTATCTCCGAGCCTTCACTGATCACCGGAAACCGTGAGTAGCCGCCAGCCCGGGCCGCCTCGACCACGGCGATCACCGGCAGATCAGGCGCCAGGGTCTTGACC
>Ga0209023_10005065_pt1 | contig 14598 bp, 11 predicted proteins | sample LakOneMetagenome_FD_187468 | JGI IMG/M metagenome (GOLD analysis project Ga0209023, IMG submission 187468) | Freshwater and sediment microbial communities from Lake Erie, Canada (SPAdes) (version 2) | ecosystem: Environmental > Aquatic > Freshwater > Lentic | place: Lake Erie, Canada...
CGTTCCGCACCACCCCGACCGAGGTCCTCGACGCCGGCTACCACAACGCCGACGAGCGGGTCCACGTCGACGACCTGCTCCTGTCCGTCGAGTTCCACCTCGACCTGGCGCGACGGCTGCTGGGCTGAGCCTCCGAGGGCTCCGGAGCCCGGGGGCGGTGACACTGTCGGCGCGCGTCGTCATACTCGCGAGATGGCTTATGACAGGGAGCTCGCGGCGCGGCTGCGCGCCTATGTGGACGGTGAGCCGGGGCTGACGGAGAAGGCGATGTTCGGCGGGCTGGCGTTCCTCCTGGACGGCAACATGGCGGTCGCCGCCGCGAGCCAGGGGGGCCTGCTCTTGCGGTGTGCTCCCGAGCGGACCGACGAGCTCTGCGAGGACCCGGCGGCCGAGCCGTTCGTCATGCGCAACCGACCGATGAACGGGTGGCTGCGGATCGACCCGTCGGGGCTCGACTCCGACACCGAGCTCGCCCGCTGGGCGGACGTCGGGCTCGCCCACGCGCGGTCGCTGCCGCCGAAGTAGTCCCGAGGCCGGTGCTCAGCCGGCGAGGAAGCTGAACCGGACCTCGCGCACGGCGTTGTCCACGTTGAGGTCGACCAGGCAGAGCGACTGCCAGGTCCCGAGGGCCAGCCGACCGCCGAGAACGGGCAGCGTGGCGTAGGGCGGGATGATCGCCGGCATGACGTGGGACCGCCCGTGGCCCGGTGACCCGTGCCGGTGCCGCCACCGGTCGTCTGCGGGGAGCAGGTCCTCGAGCGCCGCGAGGAGGTCGTCGTCGCTCCCGGCACCGGTCTCCATGACCGCAAGCCCGGCGGTGGCGTGCGGGACGAACACGTGGAGCAGCCCGTCCCCCTTGCCGGTCACGAACTCCTCGGCGTCCCGAGTGATGTCCTCCACCACCTCACGGCCCCCGGTGCGATAGCTGCGCGTCGTCGACTCCATGCCCCGATGGTGGCATCGTGCGCCAGCCCTGGTGTCGGCGGCTCAGCGGGCGGCCCGCTCGGCTGGATGGTCGACATCCAGGTCCGGGTACGCCTCGCGGAGCCGGAGCAGGGCGTCGCGGGCCTGTGACTTGACCGTGCCGAGGGCAACCCCCAGGACCTCGGCCGCCTCTCTCTCAGTCAGATCCTCGAAGTAGCGCAGCACGATCACTGCCCGCTGGCGGGGCGCGAGGCTCGCCAGGGCCTGCTGGAGGGCCAGCGCGGAGGCGGCATCGGGGTCGTCGTGCCCGGCGTCGGGTGTCGCGTTAACGAGGACCTCACGGCCCCGACGCCGACGCCACCGGGAGATGTTCTCGTTGACCATCACGCGGCGGAGGTAGGCGTCGGGGTTGCCCGAGATCCGCTTCCACGCCGGGACGGCCTTGACGAGTGCCGTCTGCACCAGGTCTTCGGCGTCGTGGGGGTTGCCGGTCAGCAGGTACGCCGTTCGCAGGAGCGCGGGCATCCGCGCGGCGACGTACTCCTCGAAGTCCTCACGGGCGGACACGGCGCCGCCTCAGGAGCACGACGAGTCCTGCCACAACGGCGATCCCGAGGGTCCACCACAACGCCCGCAGTCGCGGGTCCATCGGGCTCGGCGGCGGATCGACATGAGACACCGTCGCCGACCACACGTCTGACGCCACCACGAACGGCAAGCCGTCGTTCCAGGGGCGGACACTAAGCGGGGTCGTGTCACCGGTGCCGATGTCGACGGCCGAGATCTCGAGCTGTTGACGATTGGCGGCCGCGGTGGCAATCACGATGTGCTCGGCATCGCGCCAGCCGAGGACCTCGAAGGCCGTGGTCCCTGGGATCAGGTGACGCTGGTGAGTTGAGGTGTCCACGACAGCCACTGGGTCAGCCAGGCCATAGTCGCCATTCGGGGTGGGGTCTGAGATCCCCACCGCCAACCGACCATCCGGGCTGAGCACAGGGGTGGAGGTGAAGGACCGCTCGGGGGCTACGACAGAGCGGGTGCCGTCCTCGTGGACGACCAGATAGCCTCGCCGACCGGAGGACAGATAGCCGTCCGGGGCCGCTCCCTCGATGCGCAGGCGATCAGTCGTGTCATCACGCACTGGTTGCCGGCTGGTGCGCCAGTGCCAGGTCCCCTCGACTCTGACCGAGCTCTCCGCACCGAACACCCCTTGCTCATACTGGCCAGCTTTGATGAACAGCGTGTCTCCGGCCCAGGCGAGCCCTTGCGGCGACAAGCCGTGCTCGGTCGGGATGGGCACCTTCTCAAAGGCACCGCCCACCGTGTAATAGACCGTGACGCCGACGATCGAGGGTTCGCCATCAGGCTGACCGATCGGAGCGGCTCGGGGCTGGCCTAGAGACCAGTAGGCCAACAGTCGACCGTCGGACGACAGTGCGGCCCGCAGGGGTGGGGCTGCCGCGCCGTCGATCTCTGCCCGGTCGGGGAGGTCGAGGAAGCGGTATTCCCCCGACGCGGCCGAGACCCCGGCCAATGCCTCGCCCGAGTCGAACCACCCCCTGCGGTCAGACTCGACCACGGCCGCCAGCGGTCCGATGGGTCCCATGTCGTCGGTCCCGGGCAGCCAGGGGTTGGGCACGAAGAAGCGATCCGGCAGCACCTGCTTGGCCGTATCGCCCGTGGGCCTCGCGTCGGGAATCCGGCTCCACAGGGTCGAGAGCCCGACGCCCGCCACGACGGCGATCACGAGCGTCGCCGCGACCCCCGCCGCCGTACGACGCAGGTGCCGCAACCGACCGCGACGCCACAGGTCGGCCGTCTCCCCCGAGTCCCCTGGCTCCGGCGCTCGGGCAGCCAGCAGCTCCAGCCGCTCACGCAGGTCGGTGCTCATCGCTCCTCCTCGGTCACATCCTCACCGAGGAAGACGCCGCCGGCCCCGAAAAGGTGGGGTCGGTGGTCGCGGCTCGTCGCTGGTTCATCAAGGTAGGTGGTCGAAGCATCACTCACCTCGGCGAACTCCGCGAGGTAGGTGAGGGTTCGCCTACCTACCTTGATGAACCGTCACCAAGAGCGACCAGCACCTCAGCCCCGGCGCAGGTTGCGAAGGACGTACTGCATGATCCCGCCGTTGCGGAAGTAGTTGGCCTCACCGGGGGTGTCGATGCGTACGACGGCGTCGAACTCGACGTCTCCGGCGACGACGCGGACCGTCTTGGGGGTGCGGCCCTCGTTGAGCTCGGTGACCCCGGTGAAAGCGAACGTCTCCTCGCCCGTCAGCCCGAGCGACTCGGCGTTCTGACCGGCGGGGAACTGCAGCGGCAGCACCCCCATGCCGATCAGGTTGGACCGGTGGATCCGCTCGTAGGACTCGGCGATGACGGCCTTGACCCCGAGCAGCGCGGTGCCCTTGGCTGCCCAGTCGCGAGACGAGCCGGAGCCGTACTCCTTGCCGGCCAGGACGACGAGGGGGATGCCCGCGCCTTGGTAGTTGATCGAGGCGTCATAGACGGAGGTGACCTGTCCGTCCGCGGTGAAGTCGCGGGTCACGCCGCCCTCGGTGCCCGGCGCCAGCTGGTTGCGCAGCCGGATGTTGGCGAACGTGCCCCGGATCATCACCTCGTGGTTGCCACGCCGCGAGCCATAGGAGTTGAAGTCCCGCGGCTCGACGCCGTGCTCGGACAGGTAGCGACCGGCGGGCGAGTCCTTCTTGATCGCGCCCGCGGGGCTGATGTGGTCGGTCGTGACCGAGTCGCCCAGCTTAAGCAGCACCCGCGCACCCGCGATGTCGGTGACCGGCACGGGCTCGGCCGGCATCCCCTCGAAGTAGGGCGGCTTGCGGACGTAGGTCGAGTCGGCGTCCCACTCGAAGGTGTTGCCCGTCGGCGTGGGCAGCGAGCGCCACTGCTCGTCACCGGCGAACACGTCGGCGTACTCCGAGGAGAACGTCTCCGCTGAGATCGCCGAGGCGATGACGGTCTCGATCTCCTCCGGCGAGGGCCAGATGTCGCGAAGGAAGACGTCGTTGCCGTCGGTGTCGGTGCCGAGCGGGTCGGTGAACAGGTCGACGTCCATCGACCCGGCCAGCGCATAGGCCACGACGAGCGGCGGCGAGGCGAGGTAGTTCATCTTGATGTCGGGGTTGATCCGGCCCTCGAAGTTGCGGTTGCCCGAGAGCACCGACACGACGGCCAGGTCGGCCTCGTTGATCGCGGCGGACACCTCGGGGATCAGCGGCCCGGAGTTGCCGATACAGGTGGTGCAGCCATAGCCGACGAGGTTGAAGCCGAGCTTGTCGAGGTACGGCGTGAGGCCGGCCCGCTCGTAGTAGTCCGAGACGACCTTGGACCCGGGGGCGAGCGTGGTCTTGACCCACGGCTTGCTCTCGAGACCCTTCTCGACGGCCTTCTTGGCCAGCAGGGCCGCGCCGATCATCACCGACGGGTTGGACGTGTTGGTGCACGAGGTGATCGCGGCGATCGTGACGGCCCCGTGGTCGAGCGTGAACGACCTGCCGTCGGCGAGCGTGACGGCGACCGGCGACGACGGACGACCCCCGTCGCGCGGTGCTGCCGACAGGTGATCGGACGGCGCGGCGGCGCCGTTGCTCGAGCTGTGGGAGGGGACATCGGAGGCCGGGAAGCTCTCCTCGACGTTCTCGTCGTAGCCGAGGGACTCCTCGACCGAGCCGGTGACGTAGTCGGCGAGCGAGGCCCGGAACGACGCCTTGGCGTCGGTGACCTGGATGCGGTCCTGGGGCCGCTTCGGCCCGGCCAGCGAGGGCACGATGGTCGAGAGGTCCAGCTCGAGCCTCTCGGAGTAGCGCGGCTCCGCGGCCGGGTCGTGCCACAGCCCCTGAGCCTTGGCGTAGGCCTCGACCAGCGCGAGCTGCTCCTCGGAGCGGCCGGTGAGGCGCAGGTAGCTGATCGTCTGCTCGTCGATCGGGAAGACGGCGATCGTGGACCCGAACTCCGGGCTCATGTTGCCGATGGTGGCCCGGTTGGCCAGCGGCAGGGCGCTGACGCCCTCGCCGTAGAACTCGACGAACTTGCCGACCGCGCCGTGCTTGCGCAGCATCTCGGTGATGGTGAGCACCAGGTCGGTCGCGGTCGAGCCCGCCGGCAGCGACCCGGAGAGCTTGAAGCCGACGACGCGCGGGATCAGCATGCTGACGGGCTGGCCGAGCATGGCGGCCTCGGCCTCGATCCCGCCGACGCCCCAGCCGACCACGCCGATGCCGTTGACCATGGTGGTGTGGGAGTCGGTGCCGACGCAGGTGTCGGGGTAGGCGACGCCGTCACGGACGAAGACGACGCGGGCGAGGTGCTCGATGTTGACCTGGTGGACGATGCCGGTGCCCGGGGGGACGACCTTGAAGTCGTCGAAGGCGCCCTGGCCCCAGCGCAGGAACTGGTAGCGCTCGCGGTTGCGCTCGTACTCGATCTCGACGTTGCGAGCGAACGCGTCGGACGAGCCGAAGACGTCGGCGATCACGGAGTGGTCGATGACCATCTCGGCCGGCGCGAGCGGGTTGATCTTGGCGGGGTCGCCCCCGAGGTCGGCCATCGCCTCACGCATGGTCGCCAGGTCGACGACACAGGGGACGCCGGTGAAGTCCTGCATGATCACGCGGGCGGGCGTGAACTGGATCTCCTTGTCCGGGTCGGCGGTCTCGTCCCAGCCCGCCAGCGCCCGGATGTCGTCGGCGGTGATGTCCGCGCCGTCCTCGGTGCGCAGGAGGTTCTCCAGGAGCACCTTGAGCGAGAAGGGCAGGGTCGCGACGTCGAGGCCCTCCCCGGTGATCGCGTCGAGGCGGTAGTAGTCGAAGGACTGCTCCCCCACCGTCAGCGTGCTCTTGGCTCCGAAGCTGTCCTGGCTGCTCATGCGCGTCTCCTCGCGTTCCGGGGGAAGTCGTCTCATCCATCTTGCCGTTGCGCACCCAGGGCTGGACACCCGGTCCACGCGCGGCCAAAACTCTCTTGATATCAAGATACACGAGGTGGAGGGATCGGTCCAGCAGTTCGCCTCAGGCGTTGCGTGTCCGGGGACAACCAGGATGCGAGTCCCCTTACCCTGGCTTGGTGCATCCCTCGCGCTTCGTCTCGGCGGGCCGGCTTCCGCCTGCGCCAGATGTGGCGCTCGCGCTCGCCGTGGTCCACCGACGCCTCGCGGCGGACCGGTCCGGGAGCCTGTCAACGGTGTACCCCGTGCTGGCTGGGGCCGATCCCGACCTGTTCGGACTGAGCGTCGTGTCGGTCACCGGCCAGGTCGCGCGGACCGGGGATGCGGACGTGGTGTTCCCGATCATGAGCGTCTCGAAGCCGTTCGTCTTCGCGCTGGCCTGTGCGGCCGTCGGCGTCGATGCCGTCCGACGACGGGTCGGCGTGAACGCCACCGGGCTCGCCTTCAACTCGGCGACAGCCGTGGAGAGGGACCCGCAGGGGCGTACGAACCCGATGGTGAACCCGGGCGCGATCGCGACGACCAGCCTGGTGCCCGGCCGCGACGTGGAGGAGCGCTGGGCGCGGGTGCTCGACGCTCTCTCCCGGTTCGCCGGCCGCGAGCTCGCTCTCGACGAACCGACCCTCGAGTCGGCCCGGGCGACCAACCACCGCAACCGCGCGCTCGCCAACATGCTGGCCGCAGCCGGTGCACTCGAGGGGGACGCGCTGGATGCGGTCGAGGTGTACACGCGCCAGAGCTGCCTGTCCGTCTCGGCCGTGGACCTCGCAGTGATGGGAGCGACGCTCGCCGACGGCGGGACGAACCCGGTAACGGGCGAGGCGGTCGTCGATCCGGAGATCGCCCACGCGACGCTGGCCGTGATGACGATCGCCGGGCTGTACGAGACCTCCGGTGACTGGCTCCTCGACGTCGGGATGCCGGGCAAGAGCGGGATCGGCGGCGGGATCGTCACGGTGTCCCCCGGCAAAGGCGCCCTCGGCACGTTCTCGCCGCTGTTGGACCCGGAAGGGAACAGCGTCCGCGGCGGCCTCGCGGCGCGGGATCTGGCCCGTCGACTCGGCCTGGACGTGCTGGCCTCGGAGGCGGCGGACAGTGGCGCAACTCGCCCCTAGGGGTGAGGATGGTGCCGCGAACTGCACCCCACAGGCCGAGCCTCGACCCCGCAGGAGTGATCATGACCAGGCATCCCGCTCGCGGTGACTTCGATCCGATCCCCTCGGCCAGGCGCCAGGTCGAGATCTCGGTCACGAGCTCGCTTCCCTCCGTCGAGCAGGCCGCGGCCCTGGCCGTGCCCGTGGCCTCGGGTGCCGAGCCGCCCGCCGACCTCGGGACCGACGCCGCCCACCTCCGCGTCGCCGGCTTCGTGGGGAGCGCGGGCCAGCACCTCGTCGTCCCCGGCGCCGACGGGCGGGCCCTCGTGGCCCTGGGTATCGGCGACGCAAGCACCGTCAATGAGACGCGGGTGCGCGACCTGGCCGCCGACTTCGCACGCGCCGTCCCCCAGCACCTGTCCCTCGCCGTCGAGCTGCCGGAGGGGTCGACCGCCATCTCGCCGGCCGACTTCGCCCAGGTCGTCGTGGAGGGGATCGTGCTCGCCCGCTGGCGCTACTTCGTCGGGAAGGGCGGCGACGAGCCGACCCTGACGGCGCTCACGATCATCGCCCCGGACGACGTCGCCGACGAGGTGCGCGCCGGCGCAGAACGGGGCCGGACCATCGCGCGGGCCGCGGCCATCGCCCGCGACCTCGCCAACTGTCCGGCCACCACTCTCACGGCCGTACGGATGGCCGAGATCGCCGAGGAGCTGGCTCCGGCGTCCGGTCTGGAGGTCACGTCTTACGACGAGCAGCAGCTCATCGAGATGGGCTGCGGCGGCATCCTCGGCGTCAACCTCGGCAGCGTCGACGAGCCCCGCCTGATCAAGATGACCTACCGCCCCGACCAGCCGACAGCCCACCTCGGGCTGGTGGGCAAGGGGATCATGTACGACTCCGGCGGCATCAGTCTCAAGCCCAGCGACGAGTCCCACGCCCAGATGAAGAACGACATGACGGGTGCCGCGGCGATCCTCGGCGCGATGACCGCCCTCCAGGGACTGGGCTGCCCGGTCGCCGTCACGGCGTACCTGTGCTGCACCGACAACATGCCGTCCGGCTCGGCCATGAAGCTGGGCGACGTGCTGACCATGCGCAACGGCCTGACCGTCGAGGTCCTCAACACCGACGCCGAGGGGCGACTGGTGATGGCCGACGGGCTGTGCCTGGCGGTGGAGGACGGCGTCGACGCCGTCGTCGACATCGCCACGCTGACCGGAGCGTGTCTGCGCACCTTCGGCGTGGAGGTCGCCGGGGTGATGGGCAACAGCTCCGGCCTGGTCCGCCAGCTCGAGACCGCCGGGTCCTCCGCTGACGAGCCGGTCTGGGAGCTGCCGCTCTACCGGCCCTACCGTGCGCAGCTCGACTCGCCGATCGCCGACATGACCAACATGGGCGGGATCAACGCCGGCTCGATCACCGCGGCGCTGTTCCTCGCGGAGTTCGTCGGCCAGACGCCCTGGGCCCACGTCGACATCGCCAGTACGGCGCAGCAACCGGCCGTCCGCACCTGGCGCAACAAGGGTGCGAGCGGCTTCGGCGCGAAGCTGTTGATCGAGCTGGCCACCGGGTTCGCGGTGCCCCAGGGGGTCGACCAATGAGCGAGGCGACCGCTGAGACCAAGGACGGCGGGGGCTTCCTCGGCTGGATCGAGAAGGTCGGCAACAAGGTCCCGCACCCGGCGCTGATCTTCCTGGGTCTCATCGTCGGCGTGATCCTCCTGTCGGCGGTGCTGGCGTGGGCGGACGTGAGCGTGACGACCGAGGTCGCCGAACCCGTGCCGTCCGCTGTCGTCCCCGACTACAGCGACGCCGGGTCGTCGGGTCCCTCCTACGAGCACGAGCCCGACGCCACCATCCCCGACTACGAGATGGTCACCGAGACCATCGAGGCCAAGAGCCTGCTCAGCGCCGACGGCATCGCCCACATGTTCACCACGGTCGTGCAGAACTTCAACGACTTCGGCGTCGTCGCGGTGATCCTGGTCGCGATGATCGGGGTCGGCGTCGCGGAGGAAGCCGGCCTGATCGCTGCGCTGATCCGCAAGATGGTCCAGGTCGCCCCGGCCGGAGCGATCACCTTCATCATCGTGCTGTTGGGCGGGATCTCGAGCGTCGCCTCCGATGCGGGATACCTGGTGCTGATCCCGCTGGGCGCCGCCGCCTTCGCCAGCATCGGTCGCAACCCGTTGGTCGGCATCGCCGCGGCCTACGCCGGCGTCAGCGCGGCGTTCTTCGTCAACATCCTGATCACCCCGGCCGACGGCATCATCACCGAGGTCACCAACGAGATCATGGGTGGCGTCGCGCCCAACGCCGCGCCCCTCAACGTCACGTCCAACTTCTACTTCTCGATCGCGTCGACCATCTTCTGCGCGATCGTGATGACCCTGATCACCGAGCGGTACGTCGAGCCGCGCGCCGGCAAGTGGGACCCCTCCGAGCGGCCGGCCGACGCGCCGGTCGACCACGTGCCGCAGGGCGACGAGCTCACGCACGAGGCCAAGGGACTGCGCCTCTCCGGCATCTACACACTGGTGGCGGTGGCGATCATCGGCCTGCTGACCTTCCTGCCGAACGCACCCCTGCGCAACCCGGAGACCGGCGAGATCTTCGGCAGCTCGCCGTTCATGAGCAGCCTGCTCTTCATCATCTCGATGCTCTTCCTGGCCGCGGGCCTGGGCTACGGTAAGGGCTCCGGCAGCCTGACCGGCAGCACGAACGTCATCAACGCGATCACCAAGACCTTCAACGGCCTCGGCGGCCTGATCTTCCTCATGCTGCTGATCGCCCAGTTCATCGCGTTCTTCAACTACTCCAACATCAGCGCGATCGCCGCTACCAAGCTGGCCGACGTCCTGGGCCGGGCCGACATCGGCGCGCTCCCGCTGCTGATCGGCTTCATCCTGCTGGTGTTCGTGATCGACCTGATCATGCCGGGCGTCATCCCCAAGTGGGCGATCATCGCCCCGATCTTCATCCCGCTCTTCTACAACCTGGGGATCGCGCCGCAGACCGTCGTCGCCGCCTACCGCGTCGGTGACGGTCCGGTGAACGTCATCACGCCGCTGATGGTCTACCTGCCCTTCATCATCCTGGTCTGCCAGCGCTACCGCGCGAGCGCCGGGATGGGCACCGTGGTGTCGATGATGCTCCCGTACACCATCGTCGTGCTGGTGACGTGGATCCTCTTCTTCGTCGCCTGGTACCTGATCGGCATCCCGTGGGGTCCGGGCTCCCCGGTCCATCTCTAGCGATGGATGACGCCAGCAAGGCGCTGATCGTGCTGGGCCTCGTGGTGGCCCTGTTCATCTGGAACAAGCTGCCGGTGGGCGCCGTCGCCATCCTGGCCGCCCTCACCCTCTGGGTCACGGGACTGGTGACCACCGAGCAGGCCGTCGGTGGCTTCGGCGACCCGGTCGTCATCTTCATCGCGACCCTGTTCGTCGTCAGTGAGGGCATCGACTCCACGGGGGTCACCACCTGGGCGGGTCGCTGGCTGATCGACCGGGCGGGCACCGAGCGGACCCGGGTCCTGATGGCGATCTGCCTGCTGTCGGCGTTGCTGACGTCGTTGATCACCCTCAACGGAGCGGTCGCCGCTCTGCTTCCGCTCGTCGTGCTGCTGGGCCAGCGGATCGGGACGCCCCCGTCCCAGCTGCTCATGCCGGTGGCGTTCGCCGGCAGCGCGGGCGGGCTGCTGATGCTGATGAGCAGCCCGGTGAACGTGATCGTCTCCGACGCAGCGGCCGACTCCGGCGCGGGCCCGTTCTCCTTCTTCTCGTTCTCGCTCGTCGGCATCCCGCTCCTCCTGGGCACGGTGGCGATCTGCCTCCTGTTCGGCCCCCGGCTACTGCCGAAGCGGATGCCCGACTACATGCCGCCGGACCTTGGTCGGTACGCCGAGATGGTCAGCAGCCACTATGCGATCGGCGATGAGGCGCCCGACCTCATCACTCGCGAGGCCGGGGTCGCCGAGGTGGTCGTGCCACCGCGATCGCGCCTGGTCGGAGAGCGCGTGCACGCCGGCATGCGGCGCGAGCACGACCTCGTCATCCTGGCCGTGCAACGGCTCGGCCGCGACCTCGGCGACGAACCCATCGAGGTCGCCGAGGGCGACGCACTCCTGCTCCACGGGCGCTGGTCGGAGCTGGACCAGCTCAGCCGCGACCGCGACGTGCTTCTCGTCGACTCACCCGAGCTGGTCCGGCGACAAGCGGTGCCCTGGGGCGCGAAGGCGTCCCGCGCCGTGCTCGTACTCGCCGCGCTGGTCGGCATGCTGGCCAGTGGCCAGGTGCCACCGGCGATCGCCGGCCTCGCCGCGGCGGTGGCGATGGTCCTGCTGCGAGTGGTCACCGCCACCCAGGCCTACCGCGCCATCTCCTGGCAGACCGTGGTGCTGGTCGGCGCCCTCATCCCGCTGTCCACCGCGATCTCCACCAGCGGGGCGGCCGACCAGGTGGCCTCGCTGCTGATCGACGCCGTCGGCACTGGTCGCCCGTACCTCCTGCTGGTGAGCATGTTCCTGCTCACGGCCACCCTCGGGCAGGTGGTCAGCAACACCGCCACCGTGCTGGTCGTCGTCCCGATCGCGGTGGCCGCCGCCGAGGCCACCGGGACGTCGGTGAAGCCGCTGTTGATGGTCGTGGCGATCGCCGGGGCCGCGGCGCTCCTGACGCCGATCGCCACCCCCGGCAACATGATGATCATGACGCCAGCCGGTTACCGGTTCGGCGACTACTGGAAGCTCGGACTGCCGGTCATGGCCTGGTGGTTCGTCGTCGCGATCGCCGTCGTCCCCCTGGGGTGGAACCTATGACCGCCGGACCCGACCGCCGCCAACGGTTCGCGCGGTTGATACGACGCCAGTGCCGGGCTCCGATCACCCCGACGATCGGGGCGATCACCTTCTTCTGGCTGGCGTTGACGCCGTCCCTGTTACCGAGGACCCCCGTCTTCCAGGCACTGGTCGCCGCCGTCGCGCTGCTCACCGGATACGCCCTCGGGGCGCTGCTCGGGTGGCTCATCCGCGGGTTCGGAGGACACCTGGTCGGGCCGCCGCGCCGTCGCGCCTGGCAGGTGGTCACCTGGGTGGGTGGCCTGGGAAGCCTGGTGGCGCTGGGGCTCTCCCTGCGGTGGGAGAACGAGGTCCGGGACCTGGTCGGAATGGATCGGGTCGGCGTCGCCCACGTGGTCCTCAGCCTGTTGCTGACCGCCGTGCTGACGGTCGTTCTACTCGGGGTCGCCCGCGCGCTGAAGGCGCTCGGGCGGTATGTCGGTCGCCAGATCGGGCGCCTGCTCCCCGCCAAGGTGGCCACCGTGGTCGGCGGCCTGGTCGCCGGACTCGTCGTCTACGAGATCGCCTTCGGCGTGGGCGGCTCCTGGGTGGTCTCGACCCTGGACTCCTCGTTCATGGTCCTCAACGATGAGTTCAGCACGACCGTGCCGGCGCCCACGATCCCGGAGGTGTCGGCGGGACCGGCGTCCGGCGAGGACTGGAACGACCTGGGCCGGCAGGGTCGGCTGTTCATCGCCAACACCCCTACCCAACAAGACATCGCCGCGTTCAGCGGACGCGAGGCTCTTCAGCCGGTGCGCGCCTACATCGGGGCCGGGCCCGAGGGCGTCCGGCTCAGGGACGAGGCGGCCAGGGCCGCGGACGAGCTCAAGCGGCTGGGCGGTTTCGACCGGGCCGTCGTCAACGTGGTCACGGGAACGGGCCGTGGCTGGGTGAACGAGAACCAGGCCCAAGCCCTGGAGTTCATGTGGGGCGGCGACACCGCCACGGTGAGCATGCAGTACTCCTACCTGCCGAGCTGGATGTCCTTCCTCACCGACGGCGACCGGGCGCAGGACGCGGGCCGGGCCCTCTTCGACGCGATCTACGCGGACTGGCTGGAGCTGCCCGCGGCCGACCGCCCCCTGCTCGTGGTCAGCGGGGAGAGCCTCGGGACCTTCGGCGGTGAGGCGGCCTTCAGCGGTGACCAGGACCTCGCGACGCGCACCGACGGCGCCCTGTTCGTCGGGCCGACCAACAACAACGCGCTCTGGAGCCGCTTCACCGCCGAGCGCGACGCAGGGACGCCCGAGGTCCTGCCGACCTATGACGGCGGCGCGACGGTCCGCTTCGCCGACCGGCCGGCGGATTGGGGATCCGCCGGCGCGTGGGAGGGTACCCGCGTCGGCTACCTCCAGCACGCCAACGACCCGATCACCTGGTGGGACTGGTCGCTGGCGCTCCACAAGCCCGACTGGCTCTCCGAGCCGCGCGGTCGCGACGTGTCGCCGAGCATGCGGTGGATCCCCTTCATCACCATGCTCCAGCTGGGCGCCGCTGACCAGATGGTGGCCAATAGCGTCCCCGCCGGACAAGGGCACCAGTTCGGCCAGGAGCCGGCGTACGCGTGGGCGAGCATCCTGCCCCCACCGGGCTGGACCGCGGCGGACACCGACCGGCTGGCGCACGTGCTCCAAGCCCGAGCGCCGAGGCAATGACGGGTGGGCTCGCCGGACGCCCGACCCCACGAGGATCCACCGGTATCGACGAAGAACGAAAGAGAGGCACGACGTGGTGAAGACACGGATACGGATCCGAGCGGCCGGCATGACGTCGGCCCTGTTCCTGACGGGGACCCTGGCAGCCTGTGGCGGCGATGACTCGTCGGGAGCGGCGCCGGAGCCGGGCGAGAGCAGCAGTGCTTCGTCCAGTGAGGCAGCCAGTGAGTCGGAGAGCGAGTCAGCCAGCCCCGGCATCAGCCCGGCGGCGCTGGCCAACACCTACGTCTCCACCGAGGTGACCGGTCATGACCTGGCCGCGGACACCACCATCAGGCTGACGTTCGAGGACGGGAACCTGTCGGTCAACGCCGGGTGCAACACCCTGTTCGCGCCCTACGAGCTGACCGAGCACTCCTTGGCGTGGACCGAGGAGCCAGCGGCCACCATGATGGGCTGCCCCGAGGACCTGGCGGCGCAGGACCAGTGGCTCGCAGGGATCTTCACCACCGGCGTGGGCGCGGCGGCCGACGGCCCGACCCTCACGCTCACGTCCGACGACGCCACCATCGTGCTGTCGCCCGCCCCGGAGGCCGACCTCCAGGAGCTGTTCGGCAAGACCTGGAGCGCGGTCGCGACCATCGCCGACGAGAAGACGTCCCGGATCCCGCGGGGCGTCCGTACGCCGCGCGTGGTCGTCGGCCGGAACGGCCTGGGCCGGCTGGACACCGGCTGCAACTCCGGTCGCACCACCGTGACCGCCGACGCCACCTCGATCAGCTTCGGGCACCCGGCGGTCACCAGGATCCGCTGCCAGGAACCGGCGGCGACCATCGAGCAGCGGGTGCTCGCCGTAGCGGACGGCCGCAGCGACTACGTGATCTTCGACGGGGCGATGCTCATCGTGGTCAAGGGCGACAACGGCCTGGTGTTCCAGGTCCGCTGAGTCGGCGCCCTCTCGCCGATCGCATCACCGCAGGTCAGAGCCGGTGTTCTCCAACAGCGCCACGCACTCGACGTGGTGGGTCATCGGGAAGAGATCGAAGGCCCGCAGGGCGGAGAGGCGGTAGCCGCCCTCGGCGAACAGCGCCACGTCCCGCGCCAGCGCAGCCGGGTCGCAGGCC
>Ga0209023_10005067_pt1 | contig 14589 bp, 12 predicted proteins | sample LakOneMetagenome_FD_187468 | JGI IMG/M metagenome (GOLD analysis project Ga0209023, IMG submission 187468) | Freshwater and sediment microbial communities from Lake Erie, Canada (SPAdes) (version 2) | ecosystem: Environmental > Aquatic > Freshwater > Lentic | place: Lake Erie, Canada...
CCACCGAGCCGTCGCCGTAGAACAGAGCTGATCCATCGGCGTCGGCCCGGTCGTCCTGGTCGTCGTGGTCGAGCACGCCGGAGGAGTCGATGGTGCTCAGGAGGTGGTCGAGCGTGCGTCGGGAGAGGGTGAAGGTGGTGTAGTCCTCGGTCGAGGCGTAGATGCTCGTGTCGCCGACGCTGATCACCCGACCGTCCTCGAGCACGGTGATGTCGACGTTGGGTCGCGGAGCCCCGGTGGTCGGATCATCGGGTCGGTCAGGCCCCACGAAGCGGAACCACACCCCGTCGAAGGGCTCGATCACCTGAGCGGGTTCAGTCGTGGTGGGCCGGGGCGCGGTGGTCGACGTTGCGATGGGCGGGGTCCTGGGTGGCCGCGGGAGTCCGGGGTCGTGCGACGACGTGCGCTGGCAGGTCCACGTGGTCGATCCGCCGACGTCGTCTCGGATGGTGACGGTGCCGTCGTGGTAGCTCACCTCGGAGGTGCCGTGCCCGCCCAACCACGACCGCAGGCGGATCCTCGTGGCCGCCTCGCGCACCCCGGTCGCTCGGATGACCTGCCCCGTGGGCGACGACGGGTGGAGGTCCACGGCCACCTTGGTGCCCTCGAGGGTCCAGGAGCCATCCACCGTGCTCCCACTGCGCACACCCACCCGGGCGCTGTCCTGCAGACGGAACGCGCCGTTGGGGTCCACCTGGACGTCGAAGGGCGTGTCCGCCGCGCTCGAGGTGCAGTGCCAGGTTCCGGTGGCCCGGTTGACCAGCGTGGTCCTGACCTTGGTGCAGGCCGGGCCGGCTGCGACGACCACCACCAACACGATCCCGACCACGGCGATGGTCGTCCGGCGGGTCATCGGCTCGGCTCCACCACGATGGCCTTGGGCGATTCGTCGACCGGGAACCAGGCCTCCCCGTTCGTGGAGACGCCCGCGACCGGGAACACCGGCACCACGCGGTTGGCCGGCTTCGGCGTGTCGACGGTCGTCCAGTGGGCACCGCCGTCGGTCGAGACCCAGACGGTGGTGAGGCCGTGGACCGGATCCGAGTCGCCGTCGGTGCACGAGGTGACCACGGTCAGCAACCCGCCCGCCTGCACCGGGACCGACAGCCGCGGGAACGGATCTTCGGCGTCCTCAGGACAGGGGACGGGGCCGATGGCCACCGCCTTCCAGGTCGCGCCGTCGTCGTCGCTGCGCAGAAGCCGAGGCTCGGGGTTCCCCCCACCGACGTCGGGGTCGACGCCCGCCACCACGCTGGGCATGACGTCCATCCGCCACCAGGTGGAGCCGATCTGGGCGTCCTCGCGGGCCACCGGCCACGTGGCCGGGGGGTCCACCTCCTTCCCCCAGGTCGCCCCACCATCCTCGCTGCGCAGGAGCTGGTGTCGGGACGGAGCGATCGTGGTCGTCCACGCTCGAACGGCGTGGTCGTCCATGGACACCCGATCGAGGACCACCGGCTTGGTGCCCATGGTCTGGGGCGGGACGAGCGACCACGAGCGACCGTCGTCGCTGGACCTCCAACCCCCGAGCAGCACCCCGTCATCGCTGCCGAAGAACCGACCGAGGATCACCGCGGTCCTACCGTCGCCCGCCACGTCCAGGTCTTGGCCCGTGAGCATGCGGCCACTCCCCGGCAGGGTCGACGACGTCCACGTCTGGCCGCCGTCGGATGAGCGCGACACCACCGTTCCCGCGTGGGTCCGGCCGATCACCAAGAAGGTGTTGCCGACGGCGCGCACCCAGGTGGACGACGTGTTGAGGTAGGTGTGGTCGGGCAGCTTCACGGTGGTCCAGGTCATGCCCTGGTCCGAGCTCCGCCGCACGGTCGCCACGCCGTTGGACACCTCGACCAGGGCCATCACGTCGCCGTTCTCGGCATACCGGTCGAGCGCCACCTCGTCGTCGTAGCCCGGGACCTCCTCCCCTCGCTTCAACGAGCTCAGGTGGACCGACGCCGCGGTGGACGACGACGCCAACGGGGCGGGACGGTCCTCGGTAGCGGACCCGGCCGAGGCCGACCCGTTGGACGAGGTCGAGGTGGTGGTGCATCCCACGACGGTCGTCGCCAGCACCCACGCCGCCAGGAGCGCCCCACAGCGCCGGTCCCACCCCACCCGGGTAACCCTACGACAGCCGCCCAGGTCATCCCCCTGGCGGTCAGGGCCAGGTGGCCGCGTCACCCGGGAAGTCCGCCGTCTGGGGCCGCACCACGCAGAACAGCTGGCCCGACGGGTCTCGCATCACCCACCAGGTCCTGATCTGCTCCACGCGGGTGGCGCCGAGGGCAACGAGCCGAGCTACCTCGGCGTCGACGTCGTCGGTCTCGATGTCGAGGTGTACCCGTGCCTCGTCGCTACCGATGCCCTGCACGAACACCTCGCGCCCGGCCACCGATCCCACGGTGACGTACGGATCATTGGCCCGCATGGCGCTCGGTCCAGGGGCTTCGGGCCGAAGGGCACCCGACCAGAAGCGGGCGTTGGCGTCGGCCAGGCGGGTGGGGCAATCGATGCCGATGGCGGCGAGACGGCTGCGGTGCATGGGCAATGGCTACCCCGGGGTCGTGGTCGTCAACCACTCCGAATCACGCCCCACCCGTCGGGTGCATGACCTGGGTACCGATCGGGTACTGGCGTCGCATCGTCAACCCCCGGAGAACACCATGACTGCCATGCGACGGATCGCCCCTCTCGCCATCTCCCTCCTCGCCCTCGCCCCGTTCGTGGCGGCCTGTTCGAGCGACACCAAGGAGAACGCGAAGCAGACCGCGACCGACCTGAAGGACGACGCCAAGGACAACGCCTCCAAGGTGGCCGACGAGGCCGACACCAAGGCGGCCGAGGCCAAGGCCCGCGTCGCAGCCGAGGACCTGCGGGCGCGGATCAAGGCCAACAAGACCGCCGATGCCAACGGCACCCGGTCGGTGGCCGCGATCAACGAATCCGTCGCCGACGTGGCGGGCGACCCCAAGGTGGTCGGCCTCACCGATGCCGACGGCGATGGCCTGGACGACGACGGCAAGGTCCAACTCGACGTCGACGGCGCCAGCGCCTGCCTGACCCTGCCCGCCACCGGCGAGGACACCACGGTCGAGGGCGGCGCCTGCTGACCCGCCCGGACACGGCGTGGTGGCTGCAGTTGTGGTCCCTGGACGACCACAACTGCAGCCACCTCCACCGGGGCCGCGAAATCCCCTGCGCCCCACCCGAGGATCGCGCCAGGCTGGGTCCATGGAGCGTGCGTTCTGCGAGGTCGACGTGTTCACCGCCGAGCCGTACCGGGGCAACCCGCTGGCGGTGGTGCTCGACGGCGAAGGCCTGTCCACCGAGGCGATGCAGCGGTTCGCCAACTGGACCAACCTCTCCGAGACCACGTTCCTGCTCCCGCCCACCGATGCTGCGGCCGACTACCTGGTCCGGATCTTCACCACGTCGGAGGAGCTCCCCTTCGCCGGGCACCCCACCCTGGGGTCGTGCCACGCGTGGCTCACCAACGGTGGGGTCCCGGCGAGCGACCGGCAGATCGTCCAGGAGTGCGGGGTGGGGCTGGTGGCGATCCAGCGCGACGGCGAGGACCGCCTCGCCTTCGCCGCGCCGCCGTTGGTGCGGTCGGGACCGCTCGACGAGGCCACCCTCGCCGCAGCGGCCGAAGCCCTCGGCATCGCCGTCGGTGCCATCGTCGATTCGGCCTGGATCGACAACGGGCCCGGCTGGCTGGGCCTGCTGCTCGGCAGCGCCGACGAGGTGCTGGCCCTCGCTCCTCGCACCACCGATCTGAAGATCGGCGCGGCCGGTCCCCACCCTCCTGGCTCGTCCAGCACCTACGAGGTGCGTGCCTTCTTCCCGGCTGGCGGGGTGGTGGTGGAGGATCCGGTCACCGGCAGCCTCAACGCATCGCTGGCCCAGTGGCTGATCGGCGCCGGCCGGTTCACCCCGCCCTACCTCGCCACCCAGGGCACCGCCCTAGGCCGTGCCGGCGAGGTGCACCTGAGCACCGACGCATCGGGTCAGGTCTGGGTGGCCGGCGACGTCACCACCTGCATCGCCGGCACCGTCGACCTCTGAGGTCAGATCAGCCGTTGACGGTTCCCTGGACGCCGGTGAGCCGAGAGCTGTTGGCGAACCGGGTCCAGGCGTTCTTGCCCAGGCGCCCCTGCGTCGAGGTGAACGAGCTGATCCAGCCGCCGGAGCCGGAGTAGCCGGCCACGGTGACGCGAAGGCCCTTGCCCGGGAGCTCCGTCACGACCGGCGTGTTCTGGATCGCACCGGGGATGGCGAAGGTGCTCAGCACCTGGTGGGTGCGCCCGCTGATGACCAGCATGCGGCTGGCGGGAACGATCATGTCCTGGGCGCCATCGCCGTCGACGTCGGCCGTGACCACGGAGGTCCCCGGCGGATAGATGATCTGTGCTGCGTACTGGCGCAACCGGGTTCCCGTGTCCACCAGGGTCTTGCCCGTGGCCGGATCGATCACGTACACCCTCGGGTACTGCTGGCCGCCGTCGGACATGGCGACGAGCTGCACGATCTGCGGGGCGCCCTTGCCCATCACATCGGCCAGGGCCGGCGAGGCCTGGATCCGGCCGGCGAGGGGCGCCGAGGTCCAGCGGGGGGTGCAGTTGGCGTTGTAGCCGAGCAGCTGGTTGTCGCCGGATCCGGACTGCCGAGGTCCGGTGGAACCGAGCACGATCAGCGGCTTGCCGCGCACCTCCATCACCACGGGTGACGAGTTGTTGTACCCCTCGTTCGCGTAGGCGGTGCCGGTGGCCATCTGGGAGGCGGAGCACAGCTGGCGGCCGCTCAGGGTCACCACCCTCAGGAACCCGACGACGCGGCGGCCCGAGGTGTGCTCGGAGCGATCGTTGCTGGTGATCACCTGGGGGGACCCGAGGCCGGCGACATCGGCCAACGCCGCGGTGGCCATGGTGGAGTCGGCGTTGAGGAACGACCACTGCTGGGCCCCGTTTGCTGCATTGAACCCGTAGAACGACTGGCCCGACGATGGGCCGATGGCCTTCCAACCACCGGAGTTGGCCAGCGACATGCCGGCGAGCAAGAACCCGACGCCGGGTGCCGGGTAGCGAGTGCCCGGATTGGTGTTCCAGACCTGCTGGCCCTTGGCGTTGAACTTCTTGAACTGCGGCACTCGGTTCGGGCCGTCCTGGGCCACCGGGACGAACACGCTGGCACCGTCGCTCGACAGCGGGGCCCGGATCTCGTAGCCGGCCCGCACGTTGCCCCAACCACCGACCGGCGTCCCCGATGCGAGATCGAAGGCCCGAAGGTTGCCGCCCACATCCCCGGTCACCACGAACGGCTTGGTCCCGTTGGCCACCACGACCGGTGACGACGTGGAGATGGCCGACCCGGTGACCCGCTGGCTCCAGTCGGGCGTGAAGGCGACGGGTGCTGGCGCCGTGGCGCGCCCTGCCGGCGGCGAGGCACCTGCCGCGGCGGTGGACATCCCCGTCGCCATCGCCAGCACGGCGACGGCGGTCAGGACCACTCGCTGCGTTCCACCCGCCCACGTCTGCCCCATCACCGCTCCTCCGCCGTGCCCGCCAGGGCTGATCTCGTCCGGTGAACGAAAGGTAGTGCCGCCATCGCCCGAGCGCCCGGTGAGCGGATCAGCTCCCGAAGCTCGGCACCGCCCTCGCACCCGTGGCGCACTCCGGGCCCACGGTGGCCAGCCCGGTCAGTGCTGCCCCGCCGGAACCCGGCCGAACGCCTGGCGGTAGCTCTGCGGTGACGTGCCGACCTGGCGGCTGAAGTGCATGCGCATGGATGCCGTTGCTCCGAAGCCGCAGTCCGCGGCGATGGCATCCACCGGGAGGTCGGTGGACTCGAGCAGGCGCTGGGCCATGGACACCCGCTGGGCGGTCACCCACCGCTGCGGGGTGGTCCCGGTGGCGGCGCGGAACCGTCGGGCGAAGGTGCGGGGGCTCATGAGCGCCCGCTCAGCCAGGTCGTCCACGGCCAGCGGTTCGTTGAGGTGCGCCAGGGCCCAGTCCAGGACCTCGGACAGGGCATCAGCCTCATCGCACCGGGCCATCGGGGTCTCGATGTACTGGGCCTGCCCACCGGCGCGGTGGGGCGGGACCACCATGTCTCGGGCCACCAGGTTGGCGATCTCGGCGCCGAAGTCGAGGCGGATCAGGTAGAGGGCGAGGTCGATCGACGCCGCCGACCCAGCCGACGTGATCACGTCGCCGTTGTCGACGTAGAGCACGCTCGGGTCGACGTCGATCTGCGGGAACCGGTCGGCGAACTGGGCGGTGCGGGCCCAGTGGGTGGTGGCCTGGCGGCCGTCGAGCAACCCGGCCTCTGCGAGCACGAACGCACCGGTGCAGAACGACGCCACCCGAGCACCGCGGGCGTGGGCCTTCTGGAGCGCGGCGACGAGGGTCGGACTGGGCCGGTTCGCCGCACCGCACCAGCCGGGGATGATCACGGTATCGGCCCGGTCGAGCGCGCTGAAGTCCTCGGTGACCATCACCGACAGGCCTCCCTCCACCGCGAGCAGACCCGGCGACTCGGCGCAGAACACGTGGGTGTACCACGGCACACCGAGTTCGTCGGAGCGGTCGAGGCCGAAGAACTCGGAGCTCACGCCCGGCTCGAAGGCGCTCATGCCGTCGACGAGGATCGACACGACGTGGTGGCGCGTGGGTGTCCTCCTCGGAGCTGATGCCATGGCTGCATCTTCGCGCACCATCGTGATCCTGACAATGGCGGGATCTGCGCGGCCTACGTCGTTCCCGCCACTTGTTGACGTGGCCGGTCCGGCGGACGATGCAGGCATGATCCGTTCCAGTTCCGACATCCGGCTCGGGGTCGCCCGCCAAGAGCGCGAGCTTCGCCAGGCCTCCACCGCCTCCATCGTCGCTCAGGGACCGAACGCCGAAGTGGCCACGTCGGCCCCGGTCCGCACGAGGATCGGCTCCCTCCGGGCCCGGCTCCATCAGGCGCTCCCCCACGCCCGCCCGTCGTTCGGCCACACCTCACCCCGCCGTCCGGCCAGCGATCACCCCTGCTGATCAGCGGTCCCAAGCCACCGCACCGAGGAGTCGACCCTCGACCGACGTTCAGCGCGGTTTGCCGGCCCGGAACAGGTCGACGGACTTGGCGATGCGCCGGGCCCTGGTGTCGTCGGACTTGGCCCCGTCGATCTTGTCGATGTGGAAGCGCTGGACGCTGTTCGACAGTCCGTCGAAGAACGCCTGGGTTCCGGGCGCAGCGCGGAGCGCGGCGGCGAAGTCGTCCGGCACCACCGCGGTGTGGCCCCTGCCGTACACGCTGACCTCGTACCAGATCGACGCCCGGGCGTCCTCCGGCCAGACCCGGCCATCTGGAACGCGACCAACGCCCAGAACTGCCTGATCCCCAACACGTCGACCCACCTGCGCATCACCGACAGGTCCACCGGGTCCGTGGTGTACGACACCACCAGCCCGGTGATGTCCTGGATGCTCGACTACGAGGGGTTCGGTCAGCGCCCTCGGCCGTGGAGGTGGGCAAGCACCGCGGTGGCCGTGCGGCCCCCGCTGAAGAGCGCCCCCTGGATCGATGCGGTGTCGCGGTGGTCGCCGCAGACGAACATCCCCTCGCCCAGCGAGACCGGCTGCTTCGGGTGCAGCGGCGGCCCTTGGGCCGGTTGGCCATGACGGATGACGTCGGTGCGCAGGTGCTCCCAGTCCGCCGTGCCCGAGTCGAACCAGCGGGCGAGCTGTTCACGCACCCGGAGCGTCACGGTCGGGTCGAGGGCGGCAGGTCCCGGAACTGCGGCGGCCACCAGTGCCCGGCCGGCCGGCGCGTACGCGGGGCACACCTCGCTCATGACCGCCACGTTCTTGGCCGGACCGCTCGCCGCGCCATCGAGTATGAGCTGGCGTCCAGCCAGGGGTGGCGCCGGCGCCGAGAACCAGCAGCAGCCGGCGGCCCGCGAGCCGGGATCGGGCACGCGTTCGCCGAGCAGCCGGTGGGCCGCCGGGCCTTCGGTGGCCACCACCACCGCCCGGGCGCTCACGCGCTCGCCGTCTTCGAGCACCGCAACCGAGCCATCGACCGATGCCACCCGGGCGCCGAGTCGAGTCGTGCCCTCAGCCAGGGACCCGGCCAGCTGGGCCGGTATCGCACCCATCCCCCGCGTCGGCACCCCGGTCGACCCGATGGCCAGCATGCGCAAGATGGTGTCGAACCGCCGGCTCGAGACCTCCAGGTCAGGGTCCAGCTGGATGCCGGCGAAGAGCGGTTGCCAGAACGATTCCACCATCCGGTCCGAGAACCCCGCGGTGGCCAGCCGCCGTGCCGTGGTGGTGTCGGGCCGGCGAAGCAGCTCCCCCACGGGATGGCGACGGACGTCGAGGACCAGGCGGGCCAGCCGGGCCTTGTCGGCCAGGCTGCCGATCGGTGCCGCCACGGTTCCCGCGATCTGCCGCGGTCGGCGCAACGGATCGCTCACCCGATGGAACCTGCCGCCCCGCCAGATCGCCGCACCGGGCTCGAACAGGCCCAGCTCGAGGCGCTCGACATCGAGGCGCGCCTGCACCTCCGGATAGGCGGTGAGCAGGATCTGGAAGCCCCGATCGAGGAGGTAGCCGTCGACGGAGTCGGTCCGAACCCGACCGCCCACGCCGTCGGATGCTTCGAGCACCGTGCACGACACGCCTGCGCTGGTGAGGTCCTGGGCGCACGCCAGCCCGGCCAGGCCGGCCCCCACGATCACGACGTCGCTCACGAGGAGGTTCCGCAGCCGGCCCGCTCGCTCACCCAGGCCCACAGCTCAGCGCGACGTTCCGGGGTGTCGGAGCGCCGCGTGGAGGGCAGTCGATGGAGATCTCGCATCCGCCGGTCCAGCCAGAACCCGCCGGTGGAGGCGAGCGGTTCGCCGTCGTCCGCCGCCAGCCACACCATGGTGTCGGCACCACCTGCCGGGTCCCGAAGCAGCGGGCCGACGATCTTGCGGAACGTCGGCAGCGACGCCTCCACCCCAGGCGTGTCGGCCCAGCCGGGGTGCATGGAGTGGAACACCACGGAGCGCCGGTCGACCCGTTCGGACCACATCTCGTTGAGTGTCACCTGGGCCCGCTTGGCCAAGGCGTACTGCTTCGAGCCGTTGTACGAGGCCGCGTCCATCTGCAGTCCGTCGACGGTGAGCGGCGCCGAGTACATGCCGCCGGAGGACATGGTGATCACCCGGGCCCGGGCCGATGCCTCGAGGCGCTCCAGCAGCAGGCTGGTGAGCAGGAAGGGGCCGATCACCTGGCTGGCGACGGTCTGCTCTGTCCCGTCGGGCGCCTCGATCCGCTGGTTGGTGAGCGCACCGGCGTTGTGGACCAGCACATCGAGGCGGTCGTGGCCGCCGAGGATCTCGTCCGCCGCGCTGCGGACCGAGTCGAGGTCACCCATGTCCGCCACCACGGCCGAGACGTCGGGGTTGCCCGACACCTCCTGCAGCTCCGCGCAGACCCGACCCGCCTTGGCCGCGTTGCGACCCACCACCACCACGGTCGCGCCATCACGGGCGAACTGCTCCGCGCCCGCCTGACCGAGACCGGAGGTCGCACCGGTCACCACGATCACCCGGCCCGCCAGGTCGTAGGTCCCGACATCACGCCAGTGGAACAGTCGTCGGCGGGCCTCGAGCCCGATCCGGGTGAAGCTCGGAGCGATCGGCACCTCGAGCGCGGCATCGAGAATCCGGGCAGCGGTCATCCCTGGTGTACGGAGCACCAGCGATGGTTGGATGAGTGCGACGCTGGGGCCGGGCAGGTAGACAGCTGGCGCCAGTCGGTGCAGCCGGCGGTTGACGGCGCATTCGTTCACCGGGCACAGAGAGGACGAGAACCGTGGCCAAGCAGCGTCGGTCGCCGACCGCCGAACATCGACGGATGGAGGCGGTCGCCGCTCACCAGTCCGATGCGAGTGAGAACGACTGGTACCGCTGGGGTCCCTACCTGGCCGAGCGAGCCTGGGGAACGGTACGAGAGGACTACAGCGCGAGCGGCGACGCGTGGTCGTCGTTCCCCCACGACCACGCTCGCTCCCGGGCCTACCGCTGGAACGAGGACGGCCTGGCCGGTCTGAGTGACGTCGATCAGAACCTCTGCCTCGCCCTGAGCCTGTGGAACGCGAAGGACCCGATCCTGAAGGAGCGGATCTTCGGGCTGACCGGTCCGGAGGGAAACCACGGCGAGGACGCCAAGGAGTACTGGTGGTACCTCGACGGGCTACCGAGCCACTCGTGGCTCCGTTGGCGCTACCACTACCCACAGGAGCCGTTCCCCTACGAGTTGCTGGTGGCCGAGAACGCACGCCGCGGGTTCCACGATCCGGAGTTCGAGCTCCTCGACACCGGCGTCTTCGACGAGAGCCGCTACTGGTCCACCGAGGTGACCTACGCCAAGGCCTCGCCCACCGACGTGCTCATGCGGATCTCGGTGGAGAACCACGGCCCCGCAACCGAGCAGCTCCACGTGTTGCCGACGTTGTGGCTCCGCAACACCTGGTCCTGGGAGATCGACGACCTCCAGCACCGGCCCGGATTGCGCCTCGGGCTCGACGGGATCGAGGCCGACGTCGGAGAGCTCGGCACCTACGAGCTCCTCGCCGGGGCAGGTCCCGATGGGCCACCGGCCGCCCTGTTCTGCGACAACGAGACCAACGCCCCGCGAGTGTTCGGAACCGCCCCGACCACGCCGTGGCCGAAGGACGGGATCAACGACCACGTCGTGTCGGGAGCCGCCACCGTCAACCCGGACCACAAGGGGACCAAGGCCGCCTGGTGGTACCAGCTGACCGTCCCTGGCGGTGGGCAGGTCGAGCTGCGCCTGCGCCTGCGCCGCGTCGACCCTGCCGGCGATGGCGAAGCGGGAAGGAAGAAGCGGACCCGAACGCCCACGGAACGCCTGCTCGGCAAGCAGTACGACAAGGTGATGGCCGAACGGTCCGGCGAGGCCGATGAGTACTTCGCCGAGCTGTTGCCGGCGGGTACCGATCCCGGAGTGGCCAAGATCGTGCGCCAGGCCAGCGCCGGGTTGGTCTGGAGCAAGCAGTTCTACCCGTACTCGGTGTCGCGCTGGCTCGACGGCGACCCCGGCCAACCACCGCCGCCACCGCCACACCAGACCGGCAGGAACGCAGGGTGGCGCCACGTCGACGCCCACGACGTCCTCGCCATGCCCGACCCATGGGAGTACCCCTGGTTCGCGGCCTGGGACCTCGCCTTCCACGCCGTCGCCTGGACCCACCTCGATCCGAGCTTCGCCAAGGACCAGGTGCTCGCACTGCTTCGCGAGTGGTACCTCAACCCGAACGGTGCCCTCCCGGCCTACGAGTGGAACTTCGACGACGTGAACCCACCGGTGCACGCCTTCGCCGCCCTGCGGGTGTTCCTCATCGATGGTGGCACCGACATCGACTTCCTCGAGCGGGCCTTCCACAAGCTCCTGCTCAACTACATGTGGTGGCTCAACCGCCAGGATCCCGATGGCAACAACCTGTTCGCCGGGGGCTTCCTCGGGCTGGACAACGTCAGTCCGATCGATCGCTCCCATCTCCCCGACGGAGTGCACCTGGTGCAGGCCGACGGCTCCGCGTGGATGGCCTTCAACACGTTGGCCATGTTGGGCATCGCCGCCGAGCTCGCTGAGAGCGACCCGGTCTACGACGATCTGCTGGTCACCTTCCTCGAGCGGTTCACCATGATCACCAAGGCGGTGAACACCTCCGGCCTCTACGACTCCGAGCGCGGCTTCTTCTACGACCTGGTGGAGACCCCCACGGGCGTGGACCGGGTCGAGGTGGAGACCATCGGCGGAGCTGTACCGCTGTTCTCGGCGGTCGCCGTGCGATCACCGCTCGACGACGAGCGGCGAGCCGCCCTGCGACAGCGCCTGGAGCGGATCCTGCAGCGCGAGGGGACCGACTCCTCCCAGCTCCAAGCGCTCGGTCGGCTTCGCAGCGACCGCGCCGGCGCCGACCTGCTGGTGAGCATCGTCACACCGGATCAGCTCCGAACGACGTTGGCCGAGCTGTTCGACGAGGAGTCGTTCCTGTCGCCCCACGGCCTGCGGTCGCTGTCGAAGCGGTACGACGGGCGGCCCTACGCCGTGACGGTGGATGGGGTCAGCTACACCGTCGACTACGAACCGGCCGAGTCCACCACGCCCATGTACGGCGGCAACTCCAACTGGCGCGGTCCGATCTGGATGCCGATGAACTACCTGGTGATCCGTGCTCTGGCTCGCTTCCACCAGTTCGTTGGCGACGACTTCACCGTGGAGTACCCAACTGGCTCCGGCCAGGAGCTCAACCTGCTCGAGATCGCCCAGGACCTGGCCGATCGACTCACCTCGATCTTCCTCCGAGCGCCAGACGGCCACCGCCCCGTGTTCGGTGGATCGGCGCGGTTCCAAGACGACCCGGCCTGGGACAACCTGCTGTTCTTCGAGTACTTCCACGGCGACAACGGGGCTGGGCTCGGCGCATCGCACCAGACGGGTTGGACGGCGCTCATCATCGACCTCCTCCTCGATCCACCGGCGGCGGGCACCGACCTCCGGCCGGCCAGCCGACGGGAGGCATCCGATGGTTGAGCATCCGACGCCGCGGCGCTTCCCCGTGTTGTGGCAGCTGAACGCCCGAACGACGATCACCACCCTGGGTCCCGACGCGACGCTCGACGACCTCGACGGCTCGGTGCTCGATCAGCTGGTGCCCCTCGGCGTGGACTGGCTCTACCTCCTGGGCGTGTGGCAGACCGGCACGGCCGGCCGCGAGGTGTCTCGTCACCGACCCGACATCCGCCACGCGTGCGACGAGGCCCTACCCGATCTCACCGAGGCCGACATCTGCGGGTCGTGCTTCGCCATCACGGCGTACCGCGTCCACCCTCGGCTCGGCGGCGAAGAGGCGCTGGCCCGGTTCCGATCGCGCCTCGCCGAGCGTGGGACGAGCCTCATGCTCGATTTCGTCCCGAACCACACCGCGCTGGACCACCCGTGGGTCAGCGAGCATCCCGACCGCTACATCGAGGGTGGCCCCGACGACCTCGCCGACGCGCCGGCCAACTGGTGCCGACTCAGCGTGGCCGGTGTCGAGCGAGTGTTCGCGTACGGACGAGACCCCTACTTCGCCGGATGGCCCGACACCCTTCAGCTCGACTACTCCCAGGCATCGCTCCAAGCGGCCATGAAGGCCGAGCTCGCGGAGATCGCCGGCCAGTGCGATGGCGTGCGGTGCGACATGGCGATGTTGCTGTTGCCCGACGTGTTCGAGCGCACCTGGGGCCGAACGATGCCACCGTTCTGGCCCGATGCCCTGGCCTCCGTGCGCGCTGCCCACCCCGGGTTCGTGTTCATGGCTGAGGTGTACTGGGATCGCGAGTTCGACCTGCAGCAGCAGGGCTTCGACTTCACCTACGACAAGCGCCTCTACGACCGGCTCGTCAGCGATCCCCGCAGCGTGCAAGGTCACCTGCACGCCGCGCCGGACTACCAGGCCCGTTCGGCCCGGTTCCTCGAGAACCACGATGAACCCCGTGCCGCCACCGTGTTCGGCGTCGGCGACCGACACCGGGCCGCCGCGGTGCTCACCTACCTCTCCCCGGGCCTGCGGTTCTTGCAAGACGGCCAACGAGAAGCGCGTCGGGTCCACACGCCGGTCCACCTCTGCCGGGCACCCGACGAGCCCGATCACGGCGAGCTCACCGATTTCTACGACCGCCTCCTGGCCATCCTGATCGAGGAGCCTGTTGTCCACGACGGCCGCTGGCAGCTGCTCGCCACCGAGCGGGCCTGGCCCGAGAACCATTCCCACCAGAACCTCGTCGCCTCGTCCTGGTCGACCGAGCGCGGCCAACTCCACTGGCTGGTGGCCACCAACCTCTCGCCGACATCATCCCAAGGCTACGTGCGCCTCCCCCACCCCGAGCTCGCCGGACAGGCGTGGGTGCTCGACGATCGACTCGGTCCGGAGCGTTACGACCGCTCCGGGCACGAGCTGCTGGACCGGGGCCTGTACCTGGACCTTCCGCCATGGGGCCACAACGCGTTTCAGGTGCAGCCAGCACCGTGACGCGCTCACGTTGACCGACCAGACCGACAGCACCGCTGGACCCTGGCGTTCGTCGCAGACGACCTACCATCGGCCCGCTGCTCACCGACGAGTGGACCCGGGCCGCCGTGCCGCAGTCCGGTTGCATCGAGGGAGGCGCCAACCATGTCTTCGACCCGCCGCCAGTTCATCGTCGGAGCCCTGGCCGCAGCCGCTGCCGGCACCGTCGCGGGCTGCTCGAACGGCGACTCGTCGCGCAATGCCGCGTCGCCCACGTCGGCCAACTCGGGCCGGTCCTCCACCACCAGGCCGAAGGCGTCGCCGGACGAGTCCCGCATCGCGCGCCTCCACACGCTGCCGGACCCGGCCATGTCGGGGCTCGATCACATCATCGTGGTGATGATGGAGAACCGGTCCTTCGACCACTACCTCGGCTGGCTTCCGGGGGCCGACGGGAAGCAGGCCGGCCTCACCTTCGTGGACCACCACGGCACGTCGATGAAGACCCATCGGCTGACCGACTTCCAGGACTGC
>Ga0209023_10005068_pt1 | contig 14588 bp, 11 predicted proteins | sample LakOneMetagenome_FD_187468 | JGI IMG/M metagenome (GOLD analysis project Ga0209023, IMG submission 187468) | Freshwater and sediment microbial communities from Lake Erie, Canada (SPAdes) (version 2) | ecosystem: Environmental > Aquatic > Freshwater > Lentic | place: Lake Erie, Canada...
ATCGCCAAGCGCGGCGTCGCGATCCTGCTGGTGGAACAGAAGCTGTCGATCGCCATGCGCATCTCGCACCGGCTTTACGTCATGGGCCACGGACGCATCGTGTTCGAAGGCACGCCCGCCGATCTCAAGTCCAACGAGTCCGTCCGCAAGGAATGGCTCGAGGTTTAATCCGCATATCAGTAGACGACTTCACCTCTCCCCGTTTACGGAGAGAGGTCGGAGGCTGAGCGCAGCGAAGGCTCCGGGTGAGGGGCAACTTCGGTAAAGAAGCCCCACTCCCCGCAAGAGCAGGGCGAGGGAGCAGCGAGCGCTCCTCGCAATGACGGCTTTACTCCCCGTAAGCGCGCAGCCGGTCCAGATCGACCACCGTCACGCCACCGTATTCCAGCCGCAGCAAGCCTTCCTTCTCCAGCGTTTTGAGGCACTGGTTGGCATTCTGCCGCGAGATGCCGGAAATCGCGCCAAGCTCCTCCTGCGTGATCTCCAGATGCCGGGTGTGGTCCGGATACAGGATCGGATTGAACAGCGAGGCGAGCGAGCGCGCGAGACGCGCTTTCGCGTCCAGCATCCGCCCGTATTCGACCAGCGCCATGAACTGGCCGAGCCGCTCGTTCAAAAGGCCGACTAGAAAGCGGTTGAAGGCCACGCTGTTCTCGAACAGCCACATGAAGGTGGCGCGGTCCATCAGCGCGAGGCGCGTGTCGCGCAGCGCGACCGCGTCATAACGTCTCGCCTCGTTCTTCAGGACGGTCCCCTCGCCGAACCACGCGCCGTTGGTCATGCCGGTGAAGCTCACCGCCTTGCCATCGCGCGAACCGGTGCCGATCCGCACCAGCCCCGTCACCACGCCCATCCAGTATTCGAAATGATCGCCGCGCATGCAGATGAATTCATTCGCACTGAACGATTTCTCGACAATCCCAGCGCGCGCAACCTCGGTTTCTTTGTCCGTCAGGCCGCGCGACCAGACCGCAATGCGCTTGAGTTGTTCTGCAGTAATCATGCTGGCGAGACGCGTATCCTGGGCAAAGCATCAAATGCTGCGGCGCGGTAGATTATGTCTTGGTATACCGCGCGCGCACCGAAATTGCCCAACGAATTGTCAGGCACAAGACATTTATCTGTCGCGAATTCCCGTAAGGACGGCAACCGGCAAATGCGCTGCGACGCAGGGCATAAAGCATCAATAGTAGAATGGCTTGCCGGGGCCTGCCGGTATAGGATCGGGCCGTGGTGTCGAACCATAGATAAAGAGCGCGCCAAGCGCCGTATCTGGGAGGATTTGAGTGGCTTACGCATTGGAGGTGCGGGGGGTCTCACTGCGGTTCGGCGGCGTGCGCGCGCTGACTGACGTGAGCTTCGGCGTCAAGGAAGGCGAACTGTTCTCGATCATCGGCCCCAACGGCGCCGGCAAGACATCGATCGTGAACTGCGTCTCCGGTCGTTACACCCCGACCGAGGGACAGCTCTTCTATCAGGATCGCGACATCACCGGCCTCAAGCCGAATGCGCGCGCCGCGCTCGGCATTGGCCGCACATTCCAGAATCTCGCGCTGTTCCACCACATGACCGTGCTCGACAACATCATGGTCGGGCGGCATCACCTTCTGAAAAACAATTTCATCACCGGCTCGCTCTACTGGCTGACCGGCGCGCGGCGCGAGGAACTCGAACATCGCCGCAAGGTGGAAGAGATCATCGATTTCCTCGACCTTCAGTCGGTGCGCAAGGCGACAGCGGGCACCCTCTCCTATGGCCTACGCAAGCGGGTCGAACTCGCCCGCGCCATGGCGTTGGAGCCGAAACTCATTCTTCTCGACGAGCCGATGGCCGGCATGAACTTCGAAGAGAAGGAAGACATGGCGCGCTACATCGTCGATCTCAACGAAGAATACGGGATGACGGTGATGATGATCGAACACGACATGGGCGTGGTGATGGACATTTCCCACCGCGTCACCGTGCTGGATTTCGGCCGCAAGATCGCCGAGGGCCTGCCCGCCGACGTGCTGGACGATCCGCATGTGAAGAAGGCCTATCTCGGCGAGGAAGACGAAGTCCTCGACGCGCTCGATGACAGCATCCCTCCCGCGGAGAGCGTCGCATGATGGATTATGCAGGCCGCGCAGCACAGGCCGACACTTATCCGAAGATGCTCCGGCTCAATGCAAAGGAGCATGGCAACGAAATCGCGCTGCGCGAAAAGGACTTCGGTCTGTGGCGCACTTTCACCTGGAACGACTATCACACCCGCGTGCGCGACTTCACGCTGGGCATGGCGGAACTCGGTATCAAGCGCGGCGATGTGATCGGCATTATCGGTGACAACCGGCCTGACTGGGTGGCGGCGGAAGTCGCGGCCCATGCCATCGGCGGCATGTCGCTCGGCATGTATCGCGAGTCGCTGCCGGAAGAAGTGCTTTATCTGCTCACCTATGGCGAAACCAAGATCGTCTTCGCCGAGGACGAAGAGCAGGTGGATAAATTGCTCGAGCTCGGCGACCGCGCGCCGCATCTCAAGCACATCGTTTATTCCGATCCGCGCGGCATGCGCAAATACGACGATCCGCGCCTGATCGAAGCCGATGTCCTCGCAAAAATGGGCTGCGAGCGCGCGGCGCGCGAGCCGCAGCTTTACGACCAGATGGTGGATGCAACATCGGGCGACGATGTCGCCATTCTCTGCACCACCTCGGGCACGACCTCGAATCCCAAGCTCGCCATGCTCAAGGCAGGCTCGGTGCTACGCCACTGCGCGACCTATCTTGCATTCGATCCGAAGGGGCCGGAAGATGAATACGTCTCCGTGCTGCCCCTGCCCTGGATCATGGAACAGGTCTACGCGCTCGGCAAAGGCCTGCTCTCGCGGATGAAGGTCAACTTCGTCGAGCAGGCCGACACCATGATGCACGATTTCCGCGAAATCGCGCCAACCTTCGTGCTGTTCGCGCCGCGCATATGGGAAGCCATTGCCGCCGACGTCCGCGCGCGGGTGATGGATGCCTCCGCGCTCAAGCAGAGCCTTTATGAGACCGGCATGAAAGCCGGACTCTCCGCGCTCGAAGCTGGCAGGAAATCAATGGTGGCGGAAACGCTGGTGTTTCGCGCGCTGCGTGACCGCCTCGGCTTCACGCGGCTGCGCTCGGCCGCCACCGGCGGCGCGGCGCTTGGCCCTGACACATTCAAGTTCTTCCGCGCCATGGGCGTACCGCTGCGCACGCTGTACGGCCAGACCGAAACGCTGGGCGCCTTTACCCTGCACGAGCCGAACGCCGTCGATCCGGACACCACCGGCATTGCGATGGACAAGACCATCGAGATCGAAATCCGCGATCCCGACGTCAACGGCGTCGGCGAGATCGTGGTGCGTCATCCCAACATGTTTTCGGGCTACTACAAGAACGAGGCAGCGACCGTCGCCGACATGCGCGATGGCTGGATGCACTCGGGCGATGCCGGTTATTTCAACAAGGCCAAGCAGCTCGTTGTCATCGACCGCATCAAGGATCTGGCGCAGACCGCCCGCGGCGACCGCTTCTCGCCGCAATATATCGAGAACAAGCTGAAGTTCTCGCCCTACGTCGCCGAAGCCGTGGTGCTCGGTGACGGGCGCGACTATCTCGCGGCGATGATCTGCATCCGCTTCTCCATCGTCTCCAAGTGGGCCGAGAAGAACCGGATTTCGTTCACGACCTATACCGACCTCTCCTCGCGTCCGGAAACCTACGAGCTGCTGCGCAAGGAAGTGGAAAGCGTCAACGCCACGCTGCCGCCCGCGCAGCGCATCTCCAAGTTCCTGCTGCTCTACAAGGAACTCGACGCGGACGACGGCGAATTGACCCGCACCCGCAAGGTCCGCCGCACCGTGATCAACGAGAAGTACGCCGACATCATTAATGCGATCTACGGCGGCAAGCCGGACATCGACATCGACACCGTGATCCGTTTCCAGGACGGCACCACCCAGCGCATCCGCTGCACCCTGCCGGTCATCGACCTTGGAACGCCACACAAGACGGCGGAGGCGGCGGAGTGAGGAAGTCAGAGCAAATTTCAATGTCATGGCCGGACTTGTTCCGGCCATCCCGACATCGTTGGCACCGCATCTCGTTTATCGGGATCACCGGGACAAGCCCGGTGATGACACCAGCGTGGGGCGCGACCTCATGAACACCCAGCTCCTGATTCAGCTTCTCATCAACGGCCTCGTTGTCGGCACGCTCTATGGTGTCGTCGCGATGTCCTTCGTGCTGATCTACAAGGCGACGCAGGTGGTCAACTTCGCGCAGGGCGAGTTGCTGCTGGTCGGCGCATGGATCTGCTGGGCGCTGCTCACCAAATATCAGGTGCCGTTCTGGCTCGGCATGCCGATCACACTGGTCTTCATGTTCGTGCTCGGCATCGCGATCCAGATCGTGATCCTGCGCCCGATGATCGGCGAGCCGATCATCTCGGTCATCATGGTGACCATCGGCCTCTCCACCGTGCTGCAGGCGCTGATGAAGTGGATTTTCGGCGTCAACCTGCAGCCGTTCCCGCGCATCTTCAACACACAGCTTGTCAATGTCTTCGGATTGCAGGTGCAGACCGTCTACATCCTCAGCCTCGCGGTCTCGGTGGCGATGATGGGCGGCATGGCCTGGTTCTTCCGGGTCTCGAAATACGGCCTCGCCATGCGTGCGACGGCGTTCAACCAGCAGGTCGCTCAGTCGCTCGGCATTTCGGTGAAGAACGTGTTCGCGATGGCCTGGGCAATCTCGGCCACCGTCTCCGCGGTCGCAGGCATCGTGGTCGCGGTCGTCAACGGCGTCTCATCCGGCCTCGCCGCCTACGGCATCAAGGTGTTTCCGGCCACGATCCTCGGCGGCCTCGACAGTGTCGGCGGCGCGGTGCTCGGCGGCATCATCATCGGCCTGCTTGAGAACGTCGCGCACTTTGTCGACAGCGAATACCTGCACTGGGGCAACCTGTTCGAGATCGCGCCGTTCTACGCGCTCATCCTCATCCTGATGATCAAGCCTTACGGCCTGTTCGGCACCAAAGACATCGAGCGGATCTGACCATGGCCGGCCAAACCCTTCTCCCCGCAGGCGATTATCGCAGCACCTACGCCGCGGACACGACGATCTTTCCGACGAAGACCAGCCGCAACATGCTGATCCTCGGCATCGTGCTGATCTGCTTCGCGCCCTATGTGCTGAACGAATACATGCTGAGTCTGCTGATCCAGATCGGCATCTTCGGCATCGCGGCGCTCGGCCTCAACATCGTGGTCGGCTTCACCGGCCAGATTTCGATCGGCCACGCGGCGTTCTTCGGCTTCGGCGCATTCACGTCCGCCTATGTCTCGAGCAAGCTGCACGTGCCGGTGTTCTTCGCCATTCCGATCGCAGGCGTCGTCACCGCGCTGGTCGGCCTGATCTTCGGCCTGCCCGCCGCGCGCCTGAAGGGGCTCTATCTTGCGATTGCGACACTCGCCGCGCAGTTCATCCTGATCGACTTCTTCAACCGCGCCGAATGGTTCACCGGCGGCAGCGTGCCCGCCATCGCCGAGCCGTTCTCGATCTTCGGCAAGGCAGTGCGCGGCGACCGGCAGTATTTCTATGTCGTGCTGGCCTATGTGATCGTCTGCTTCCTGCTGGTGACCAACCTGATGCAGATCCGCGACGGGCGCGCGCTGGTGGCGGTGCGTGACCATTATCTCTCCGCCGAGATCATGGGCATCAACCTCACCAAGTACCGCACCCTGTCGTTCGGCCTCGCCGCGTTCTTCGCAGGCGTCGGCGGCGCGCTCTATGCCCATTACAATCAGGTCGTCTCGAACGAAGGCTTCGGCATCGACCGCTCGATCATCTTCCTCGCCATGATCATCATCGGCGGTGTCGGCTCGATCATGGGCACCCTGATGGGCACCGCCTTCATGGTGCTGCTGCCGGAATCGATGGAATGGGTCAGCGCGGCCCTGAGCGGCAGCGCCATCGATCACGTGCTCGGCCTGAAGAACAACATCGCATGGCTGCGCGAAATCGCCATCGGCATGGTGATCATTATCTTCCTGATGTGGGAGCCCGACGGACTTGCGCATCGCTGGCGGCAGATCAAGGCTTACTGGAAACTTTACCCGTTCTCGCATTGAGGTCGGAACGGGCCCGAAAACAAAAGAGACCTCGAGAGGAAACCGGAGGATGACAACAATGAAGATGAAAGCACTTCTCGGCACCGCCGCTCTGGCTGTGACATTCGGCGCAACATCGGCAATGGCGCAGACGGCCATCTCGCTCGGCCACCTCGCCGACTATTCGGGCGCGACGTCCGACGTCGGAACCCCGTTTGGCCAGGGCGTCGCCGACACCTACGCCTATGTGAACAAGAACGGCGGCATCAACGGCGCCAAGGTCAATCTCGACACCGTCGACTACGGCTATCAGGTGCCGCGCGCGATTGCGCAGTACAAGAAGTGGTCGGGCGGCGACAAGGTGTCGGCGATCCTCGGCTGGGGCACGGCCGATACCGAAGCGCTGAAGAAGTTCGTCGCGGAGGACAAGATTCCGGACATGTCCGCCTCTTACGCGGCGGCACTGTCGGATCCGACCGGCGCTGGCGGCAAGACCGAAGCGGCTCCCTACAACTTCTTCTATGGCCCGAGCTACTCGGACGCGCTGCGCGGCATGCTGACCTGGGCTGCGGATGACTGGAAGGCCAAGGGCAAGTCCGGCAAGCCGAAATACGTCCACATGGGCGCGAACCATCCGTATCCGAATGCACCGAAGGCTGCCGGTGAAGCGCTGGCTGCCGAACTCGGCTTCGAGGTTCTCCCGGCTATCGTGTTCGCTCTCACACCGGGCGACTACAGCGCGCAGTGCCTGACGCTGAAGAGCTCGGGTGCGAACTACGCCTATCTCGGCAACACCGCCGGCTCCAACATCTCCGTGCTGAACGCCTGCAAGGCAGCCGGCACCGATGTCCAGTTCATGGGCAATGTCTGGGGCATGGATGAAAACGCCGCGAAGGCCGCAGGCGCAGCCGCCGATGGCGTGGTGTTCCCGCTGCGCACGGCTGTTGCATGGGGCGGCAACGCTCCCGGCATGAAGCTGGTGCAGGACATTTCCAAGATGTCCGATGCCGCCGGCACGGCCTACCGTCCGGTGCATTACATCGCGGGCGTCTGCACCGCGCTCTACATGAAGGAAGCCGTCGAGTGGGCTGCCAAGAACGGCGGCGCAACCGGCGAGAACGTCAAGAAGGGCTTCTACCAGAAGAAGGACTGGGTGCCGGCCGGAATGGAAGGCGTCTGCAATCCCTCGACCTGGACCGACAAGGATCACCGCCCGACCATGAAGGTCGACATCTATCGCATGAAGGTGTCGGGCGCGACGGATGCTGCCGTTGGCGATCTCGTCAAGAACGGCGGGATCAAGCTCGATAAGGTGAAGACCGTCGACCTGCCGCGCAAGGCGGAATGGCTCGGCTGGTAAGCCTCGCTTCAACACAACAGCGCCGCTCCGCATTGCGGGGCGGCATCCTGCCCAACCAGGACGACCGACGTGCAAACAGCCTCTGAACTCAACGCAAAGCCTGCTCCCGCCGCGGCCACCGCAGCGCCGCTTCTTGCCGTGAAGAACATCGAGGTCGTTTACGACAACGTCATCCTTGTGCTGCGCGGCCTGAGCCTCGACGTGCCGAAGGGCGCGATCGTTGCGCTGTTAGGGGCCAACGGCGCGGGCAAATCGACCACGCTGAAGGCGATCTCCGGCCTGCTCAAGACCGAGGACGGCGAAGTCACACGCGGCGAAATCATGTTCGACGGCGAGCGGATCGACGGCATCGATCCCGACAAGATCGTGCGCCGGGGAATTTTTCAGGTCATGGAAGGCCGCCGCATCATCGCGGACATGACCTCGCTCGAAAATCTGCGGCTCGGCGCGTTCACGCGCAGCGACAACAAGATCAACGACGACATCGAGATGGTCTACAAGTATTTCCCCCGCCTCAAGGAGCGCACCGGCCTTGCCGGTTATCTCTCCGGCGGCGAACAGCAGATGCTGGCCATCGGCCGCGCGATGATGGCGCGCCCGAAGATGATCCTGATGGACGAACCGTCGATGGGTCTGTCGCCGCTGCTGGTGAAGGAAGTGTTCGGCATCATCAAGCAGATCAACCGCGACCTCGGCGTCACCATTCTTCTGGTGGAGCAGAACGCGCGCGCGGCGCTCTCCGTCGCCAGCCATGGCTACATCATGGAACAGGGCAAGGTGGTGCTCGACGGCACCGCCGATGAGCTGCGCAACAACGAGGACGTCAAGGAATTCTATCTCGGCGGCGCGGGCGACCAGCGCAAGAGTTTCAAGAACCTGAAGAGCTTCAAGCGCCGCAAGCGCTGGCTGTAACAACTCCCCCTCTCCCCGCTTGCGGGGAGCGGGTTGGGGTGAGGGGCAGCGGTCATTACGAATATCCTCGTTCTGATCGGTCGCTCCGTACCCCCTCACCCGGATTGCCATAGCGCGGCGCAGACGCGCGTAAACGCGCTTTTGGAAATCCGACCTCTCTCCGCAGGCGGGGAGAGGTGGCAAGAGCAGGACAAGACTACCGATGACCAGTCACTACGATGCTCTCGAAACCCGTTCGTCCTCCGAGCGCGAGGCCGACCTGTTTGCCCGCCTTCCCGGCGTGCTGGCTGCGGCGGCGAAAGCCCCGGCTTATGCGGAGCGATTCAAGGGCATTGATCTCAAGTCCGTCACCAGCCGCGCCGCGCTGGCGAAGCTGCCGGTGCTGCGCAAATCCGACCTGCCGGCGCTGCACAAGGCAGCCCCTCCGTTCGGCGGCTTCGTCGCTTCACCGTCCGGATCGTTCGGCCGCCTGTTCACCTCGCCGGGGCCGATCTTCGAATCGGAAGCCGCGGAAACCGATCCATGGCGCGGCGCGCGCGCTGTCTTCGCCGCGGGCTTTCGTCCCGGCGATATCGTGCTCAACACCTTCAGCTATCACCTCACCCCCGGCGGATTCATCTTCGACACCTCCGCCCGTGCACTGGGCTGCGCCGTGATCCCGGCCGGCCCCGGCAACACCGAACAGCAGTTCGAACTGATCGAGGCCTATCGTCCTGTTGGTTACTCAGGCACGCCGGACTTCCTCAAGATCCTGCTCGATGCGGCGGACAAAACCGGGCGCGACGCCTCCTCGATCAAGCGTGCGGTGGTGTCCGGCGCGGCGTTCCCGAAATCGCTGCAGGAAGAAATGAAGGCGCGTGGTGTGGATGCCTATCAGAACTTCGGCACCGCCGACCTCGGCATCGTCGCCTATGAGACCGCGGCCCGCGAGGGTCTCGTGGTCAGTGAAAACATCATCGTTGAAATCGTCCGCCCCGGAACCGGCGATCCGGTGGCCGAGGGCGATGTCGGCGAGATCGTCGTGACCACGCTCGATCCGCATCACCCGGTTGTTCGCCTGGCGCTCGGCGATCTCAGCGCCGTGCTGGCCGGAGCAAGCCCCTGCGGGCGAACCAACATGCGCATCAAGGGCTGGATGGGCCGCGCCGACCAAACGACCAAAGTGAAGGGCATGTTCGTGCGCCCCGAACAGATCGCAGAAATCGGCAACCGGCACCCTGAACTCGGCCGCCTGCGCCTGATCGTGACCCGCGAGAAGGAAACCGACGCGATGACACTTTCGGCGGAAACCGCAACCCCCGCTGACGCATTGCGGGATGCGGTTGCGTCGACCCTGCGTGCCGTGACAAAGCTGTCCGGCAATGTCACTTTCGTCAGCCCGGGGTCTCTGCCCAACGACGGCAAGGCGATCTCGGACGAACGCAAGAACGATTAGCAGGCCGCCCACCCCATCGGCGGCCCTGACAAGAACACAGGGAACACGCCGACATGGGAATTTTCGAAGGTCTGAAGGTCATCGACTGCGCGAGCTTCATCGCGGCACCATCCTCCGCCACCGCGCTGTCCGACTTCGGGGCCGACGTCATCAAGATCGAACCGCCGGGCGCGGGCGATCCGGTCCGTAACCTGCCCCATCTGCCGGGATATCCCATAAGCCCCCATAACTATGCGTGGATGCTGGAAGGCCGCAACAAGAAGAGCCTCGCGCTCGATCTCTCCAAGCCCGAAGGCCAGGCGGTGCTGCGCAAGCTCGCCGCCGAATGCGACGTGTTCATCACCAACTTCCCGCCGCCGGTGCGCAAGAAACTCGGCGTCACCTACAAGGATCTCGCGCCGCTCAATGATCGCCTGATCTATGCGTCGTTCACCGGCTATGGCGAAACCGGCGCGGAAGCCGACAAGCCCGGCTTCGACTCCAATGCCTGGTGGGCGCGCTCCGGCCTGATGGACCTTGTGCGCGAAACCGACGAGACCACCCCTGCCCGCTCGATGCCCGGCATGGGCGATCATCCCTGCGCCATGTCGCTGTTCGCCGGAATTGTCACCGCGCTCTATCAGCGCGAGAAGACCGGCAAGGGCACGCAGGTGATGTCCAACCTGATGGTCAACGGCATCTGGTCCAACGGCATCTACGCACAGGCCGCGCTCTGCGGCGCGACCTTCCAGAAGCGCCCGCCGCGCCAGCAGGCACTGAACGCCGTCACCTGTCATTACAAATGCGCCGACGACCGCTGGATCATCCTGTCGCTGCTGAATGAAGAGAAGCAGTTCCCGGTATTTGCCAAAGTCATCGAGCGCGAAGACCTGCTCGCCGATCCGCGCTTCGAGACCAAGCCCGCGCGCCACAAGCATGCGCCTGAATTGATCGCAATCCTCGACAAGGTGTTTGCGAGCAAGCCGCTCTCACACTGGCGCAAGACGCTGGACGGCAACGGTTTGATTTTCGGTGTGGTCGGCATTCCGCAGGATATTCCGGACGACGAGCAGATGCGCCTCACCGAAGCCGTCGTCCCGTTCGCGGACAGCGATCTGCGCACCATCAACACGCCGATCTTCATCGAAGGCGCGAAGAAGGTGCAGCCGCGAATGGCGCCGAATGTCGGTCAGCACAGCGATGAAGTGCTGAAGTCCGCAGGCTTCAATGCTGCGGAAATCGCCAAGATGCGCGCGGCGGGGATTGTGGCGTAACCCCCTCTCCCCGCATAGCCCGTCGAAGACGGGCGTGAACGCCCTTTCGCTGGGGAGAGGGTTGGGGTGAGGGGCAATTCTGCACGCCAACGCATTTTATGGCCCCTCACCCGGATCGCCATAGCGCGTTGAAGACGCGCGTGAACGCGCTTATGGCGATCCGACCTCTCCCCGTAAACGGGGAGAGGTGAAAGAGGTCGCCCGTTCCTTCATCTATCCTTCGGAAAACAGAAACCGGTGCGCGAATCCTTCGCACCGGCTTTCTGACACGTCAGCCCCTCCGCACAGGTCCATGACGTGAGGCTCTTGTCAGGCGCAGCATTCTCGCCCGGCACGGCACACACAGCACCCCAGCCGTTCACATAGGTCGTTCCGGCAAGCTCATTCGCGCGCCGCGCTTGCGGCCTTGCGGAGAAGGCGCGCGAAAAATCCGGCGTGCGGCCCTCGCGAAACGCGCCGAGAATATCGCGGCGGCGTTCCTGATCGCCGAAGAAATGCGGCGACGCAGCCGCCACCACCGCGCCCGCTGCCCATTCGGGGCGCTCCTTGCCCGGAAAATGAAAGCCGCCGACCGCGCGCGTCTGATGGCAACCGCTGCAGGTCATGTCGTCGAGACGGCGCGCGAAACCTGCGGGTGATTGCAGATTCTCCAGCGGCGCATTTGCCGATGCCTTTTCCAGCGCGCCGACGATCTCGTCATCGGCAAACAGCGCGCGGGCTTTGTCGTCCGGATTGTCCTGCGCTGGCGTTACGTTGATCGCGCTCGACGCCAGAAAACGGTCAGGCAGCACCACGGCCCCACGATCAAGCTCCGCAATGCGTACCGGATCGAACAGCCATGCCTTGAAATCCGCGAGCAGTTTTTCATCCGCACGAATGCGCGCGGCATCGATCTGGTTCTCCATCACAGATTCCACGAAGTTCAGTCCGTCGAAACGGAACACCTTCATCAGGTAATCCGCCCTGCCCTCGAAGTCGTTCGCATCTGCCGAGGCACGTGCGATCTGCACATTGATCTCAATCCGGTCGATGGCGTCGCGCGCGATCCATTCCAGCGCGCCGCCTGTTGCTGTGAGCGTCGCCGCCTCGGGCGGCTGATCGGCCAGCGCAAGCCAGCGCCGCGCGAGTTCGGCGCAGGTGATGTTCGCGCCTGCAGGTTTTGCCTTCATGACCAGATTCAGCGTCATCGGCAGCCGCGCGGGCGGATTGTCCTTGCTGGCCGAGGCCTGATTGGCAATCGGACGATAGATCAGACGGATTTCGCCGCATGTCCCGGGCGCAACAAATGCACGGTCCATCCGGTTCACGATTCTTGCAAGGTCGAACCGCGTGCCGGGCGCGTTCAGCGCATCGCGGTCGAACAGAAACAGTTTGTCGAGATCGTCATGGTGGCTGAGAACGTAAGCGTTGAAATCGCGATCCGTCGTTTCCTGAACCTGTGTCATCGATGGCAGCGCGAACAACTCCGCGCTGGTGGCGCTCGCCTCCGCGCCAAGCAATTTGCCGAGACTCAGTCCGGATTCATCGAGCCGCTGCAAGATGGCAGGATCGGCAATGGCAACGCCGCGCTCCATGGGGGCAGCCGCATTCGCCGCCGCCGGCAGCAGCCACAAAAGACAGAGCATCCGAAGAAAGAGGCGTAGTCGCATGGCTTTTGTTCTGCGACGCCAATCGGTCTTTGCCAAGTCAAAGGTTGGCGAGCGCCATCGATAAAAAGTGGAGACCCGCTGGAATAAATGCGCGTTCTAGACCGGCGCATCGGCGAGGTTCGCGCCTTCACGCCACTTGCGCAGCCGCGTCACCGCGATCGCCAGCAGCGCCGCGCCGGCCAGCGCCCAGCACAGGATCGGCGTCCATTGCAGCAGGGCTTCATAGGCCGAATTGCGATTGAGGCCACCCGCCACCGCAGCGATACGCGCGAAGGTCGCCAGCGCCAGCGCGGAAAACATCAGCCCGAGCACTTTCCCTTCCGCACCGCCGCTGACCGCAATGGCCGCGGCAACCGCGCTCATCAGGATACAGCCCCAAGCCGCACCTGCGAGGAATTGCATGGCGATCATGGTGTTCAGCCCGGTGGCATTTTCCATGCCGAACACAGCGCCCGCACCGAGCAATCCCGCGCAGCCGATCACGAGCAGGCCGCCGAGCCGCCGCGTGATGAAGCTCGCCGGAAACATCGCGATGTTGAAGCCGATCCAGTAGACCGGCATCAGCCATTGCAGGTCCGGCTGCTTGGCGAAGCGCAGGAACAGCGGCGCGCTGTTGACGCTGAAATGCAACTGATAGCCAAGCGCCAGAACAAGCACCGCGGCGATGAAGATCATCGCCAGCGCACTCCATGATTTTGGGATCACGAGCGGCTTGCTTTCCGGCGCGGCAAGCTTGCCTTCACGCAACTGCCGCTCGATCCATGACATGGTCAGCGCCGTCACCAGCAGAACGATAGTCGAGATCACGAACGGAATGCGCGGATCGTGATTGCGCAGCACGACGCCAAGATACGGCGAGATCGCGCCCGCAATGCCATATCCCAACATGGTGAGGCATGAGAGCATCGGGATCGACGGCTTCGCCGCGAACTTGCCGAGCAGCGCCAGCGGCGGCGCGCGCAGCGCCGACGATGTCACGACCCAGATCAGCGTGAGCACGATCAATGCGATCTTCGCATTCGAACCGAGATCGGCAACGAACGGCAACGCGAGGAAGGCCGCGCATGAGACCACCGTCAGCCAGATAACAAAGCGGCTCAGACGTCCGGCAATCGGCGTCATCCGGTCGGCGGCGATGCCCATCAGCGTATCGGTGATGGTGAAGATCGCCTGATCGACCAGAAGGATGACAATGACAGCACCGGGCGGCAATCCCACCTTGGCCGCAAGCTGCGGCAGGTAGACGACATAGATGGTCCAGCCCAGTGTGAAGAACAGTTGCAGCAGCGCGAGATAGATGCCGACCTTTCCGGTTGGCGCGCTTGCAGCGGGCGCGTCCGGTGCTTCGCTCCGATCAGCCGTGCTTGCCTGGCTCATGTTCACCCCGATCCGCCTACCGGAAGCATAGGATTGCGCCGCCTGCTCCCGCAAGTAACGCCTCGTTCTCATTGGACGACGCCGCTCCCGATCCGGTTCAGGGGCGGATTCCCTCGCGCCGCCAAGGCATTGGCCCGCGAATCGGCTTCTGGTGGAAATTTTCAACGGCTGGCGGGACTCCGCCCGAACGATTGGCTAACATCCGCGTTGATCAAGACAGGGCAGACGTAACCAAGGCCACCTGAACACACAGATTCGGAGCCGGACCATGACGACGGCCAAGCCGGAGACAGCAACTGTCCCGCCAGTTGTTTCGTTCGAGGAGCAGTTGAAGCACGCCCGCGAACTCGTCGTCGAGGGACAGCGCCTGCTTTACGTCGCCAACCGTGATCTGAAGGCCGGACGCAATGTCGTCCGGCGCACCCAGCAATTGCTCGCCGACACCGAAAGCGTGTTCAGCGCCAAGCGCCGCCTTCAGGCCAGCACA
>Ga0209023_10005069_pt1 | contig 14588 bp, 14 predicted proteins | sample LakOneMetagenome_FD_187468 | JGI IMG/M metagenome (GOLD analysis project Ga0209023, IMG submission 187468) | Freshwater and sediment microbial communities from Lake Erie, Canada (SPAdes) (version 2) | ecosystem: Environmental > Aquatic > Freshwater > Lentic | place: Lake Erie, Canada...
CGGGATGCCGTGGGGCTTTGAAGTGAAGCTGCCTGCGAATTATTCGGGGCCATCCGGGCGCACCAACAAGCAGAGCATGTCATCCTGGGCGGCGCGGGGTATTACCCGCATCAATGGGGGCGGGCTTGGTGAGGGTACGGCTGGTCTGCTTCTGCCGGCGGGCCGTAACGGGCCGGCTTTTCTGGTGACGCGCAATTTTGATGCGATCTATTCCTATAACGCTGCTGAATCTTACGGGTTGGCGATTGCGCTGCTGTCGGACCGTCTGCGCGGCAAGGGCGACATTGAAACGCCTTGGCCTGTGGCCGATCGTGGGTTGTCGCGGGCCGAGCGCCGTGAGGTGCAGACGCTGCTGATGCGTCGTGGGTATGACCTTGGCGGCAAGGCCGCCGATGGTGCCATTGGCACTCTGACACGGCGCGCGATTGTGGATTTTCAGGGACGCGCGGGTCTCACCGCTGATGGGCGCCCGAGCGAATCCTTGCTGGATGCCCTGCGTTCACGTTGATCGCGCTCATGATCACGTCTGTTCACTCAGACGTGACTGGTTCTTGAGCGATGTTTCGATTTAAATCGCAGAGTAGGATTGTTGCTCTCCGGCTTGATTGATTGTGTGAATTTGATGCGGCGCGGTTTTTCATCTGCCTTTGGCTTGGCACTGCTTTGGATGGCTGTGGCTGCACCCGCAGCTCAGGCTCAGCAGCTGCGTTCTGTGCTGGAGCTTTTTACCAGCCAGGGCTGTTCCTCCTGTCCGCCCGCTGACAAGCTGTTGGGCGAGCTCGCACGCCGATCTGATGTGATTGCGCTCACCTTCCCCGTCGATATCTGGGATTACATTGGTTGGAAGGACACACTTGCCACTCCGGCTTTTTCGGCGCGCCAGAAGGGTTATGCCGCGACGCGGGGTGATGGCCATGTCTATACGCCGCAAATGGTGGTGAATGGCGTGACCCATGTTGTGGGGTCGGATGCCAAAGCCATTGATCAGACGATTGAGGCGGTTCAGGGCCGCAATGGCGCGTTGAAACTGCCCCTCAGCGTCACGCAAGCCGGGGCCAAAATCCTCATCGATGTCGGGGCTGATGTCGGGCGTAGCGCGTCGGTCTATGTTCTGGGCGTGGCGCAAAAGCGTGAGGTCACGATCGGGCGCGGCGAAAACAAGGACCGCATGGTCACCTACACCAATGTGGTTCGGTCTGTGACGCCGGTGGGCGCATGGAATGGCTCGGCGCTGCATCTTGAAGTCGAACGTGGCCCGGAGGATGGTTTTGTCGTGCTGGTTCAGCAGGGCGATGAGGCAAAACCCGCTCTCATTCTGGCCGCCGCGAAAAGCCCGAATCTGTAAACAAAGATCACATCAGGAAAATGCGATTCGGCAATTCATCCGTGTCGTTCTCGGCGGCGGGAAAATGAGCGTGCAGCACGGTTCCGCAAGCCTGAATCGCTTGGCAAAACCCCGGAACGATCTCGTCGTTGCGCATATGGGTGATGAGATCGTTGATCGTGGCCTGCCATGTGGCTTGGGGTACTTTGGCGGCGATGCCATCGTCGGCAATGATGCGGGCGTAGCGCTCGGCAAGTGAAACGAAAATCAGCACTCCAGTTGCGTCTTTAGTGCGGGTCAGGCCGCGCGTGAAAAACTGCTCCATGGCGGCGCGATGCGCCCGCGCGCGTTTGACAGGACGTGGCACCAAAGCCATCCGCAACACTGGGAGCGATAGAATCAGCGCTAGCCCCAAGAAGGTGAGGAGCTGAATCAGAAAAATGGTCTGAGCGGCCATTTGGGTAAAGGCGAGCAAGGGCCACGGCACGGCAAAACCCACAGCGGCAGCCCAGAGCAGGGGGATATAGGCATAGGATGACGAGCTCCGCGCGAGCACACAGACAATTTCGCCGCTCGTCTGCGATTCAGCGTCAGTGATGGTTTTGGCGATAAGGGCCTGATCTTCAGCGGTTAAATTCATTACCAATCCCCCGAAGCGCCGCCGCCACCTGATGAGCCGCCGCCGCCCGAAAAGCCGCCGCCGTCAGACGAGCTGCCTCCCCATGAGCTGCCACTGCTCCAACCCGATGAGCCCGAACCCCATGTGCCGCCCGATGTGGGTATGAAAATTGTCTGATTTCCCCGACGCACGATGCGGCCAGCAGGGCCGCGGGCGTTGCGGACCATGGTGATAAAAATGAAGAGGAACAGGCCGATGACGATGAAGGGGATAAGTTGCTCAAACAGATCCGGCTGGTCCTTGCGGACCTTCTGGCGCTTTTCCCATTCGGACGCATCGGTGGTCAGAATGGTGATGACATCATCAACGCCGCGCTCGATGCCGCCGCCAAAATCCCCGGCCTTGAAGCGCGGGGCAATGGCATTGACGATCACGATTTTGGACAAAGCGTCGGTGAGTGTGCCCTCTAACCCATAGCCGACTTCAATGCGCACCTTGCGCTCAACGGGGGCGATGATGAGCAGGACGCCGTTGTTGTTCTTTTCCTCACCCAGTTTCCATTGGCGAAACAGTGTGTTGGCATAAGGTTCTATCGCGTTGCCATCGAGCGTTTTGATGGTGGCAACGACAAATTGAATACCGGATTTGTCTTCCAGCTCTTTGAGTTTGGTCTCAAGGCTCTGCTTTTTATCGGCGGGGATAATGCTCGCCTGATCCACCACCCGGCCGGTGAGGGCCGGGTAGTCCACAGCATGTGCCGGGGCGAACATGGCAAGGCCGAGAGCGATGACAAGAAGCACGCGAGCCAGAAAGGCTCGCGCGTTGAAGATCATCTGCCCGGTCATCGCACGCATGGGGTGGTGTGCTTTCCGCTATCTTAGAACTTTACCGTCGGCGGCTTTTCCGAGCCTTCGGTCGCGGTAAACACGGCCATGGGCTTGTTGCCACGGAAGAAGGTCGAGGCCCAGATCACGGTCGGGAAGGTGCGCAGCTCGGTGTTATAGACACGCACGCTTTCGATGTAATCGCGACGCGAGACGGCGATGCGGTTTTCTGTGCCTTCAAGCTGGGATTGAAGGGCCAAAAAGTTCTGGTTTGACTTCAGGTCCGGATAGTTTTCGCTGACCGCAATCAGGCGACCCAAAGCGCCCGAAAGCTGGTTCTGGGCATCCTGAAACTGCTTCATTTTTTCGGGATCGGTGAGCTGCGAGGCGTCAATTTTTACCGAGGTTGCCTTAGCTCTGGCTTCAATCACCGAGGTCAGGACGTCTTTTTCCTGTTTGGCATAGCCTTGAACGGTTGCCACCAGATTCGGAATCAGGTCGCTGCGGCGCTGATACTGGTTCTGCACCTCGGCCCATTGGGCTTTGGCTTTTTCTTCCAGTGTCGGAATGGTGTTGTAGCCGCAAGCTGAAACGGTGAGGCCGATAACAATGGCGGCGGCAAGGGAACGAAAGCGATTGAGCAACAGTGACATTTTAAAAACTCCCCCTCGTGGGCTGTCTTAAGATAGGTGTGCCTCAGGTTCTGCGATAGGGCGGGCGCACAAAATTTCTTAAATGCGCATACGCAACACGACCTTGCCCTGTGCCTCGCGCTTTTTGATGACATTCAAGGCTTCGACAAAGTCATGCGCCTCAAATACTTTATGGAAATGGGCTGACAATTTACCCGATGCCGCCCAATCGAACAGATCGCGCATATTATCCTGATGAGCCTCCGGCTCCCGGCGCACAAAATCACTCCAGAAGACACCAAGGACATCGCAGCCTTTGAGAAGTGTCAGGTTCAAAGGGATTTTGGGAATGTCGCCACCGGCAAAGCCGACCACCAGAAAGCGCCCTTTCCAGGCGAGCGCGCGCAAAGCCGGTTCGGCAAGGTCCGCGCCCACCGGATCATAAATCACATCGACGCCATTGCCGTGGGTCATGTCTTTCAGCGTCTCTTTCAAAGGCTGTTTTGAGTAGTCCAGTCCTTCGTGCGCGCCAAAGCTTTTGGCGAAGGTAATTTTTTCCTCCGAGGAGGCGCAGGCAATGACATGTGCGCCGAGGATCGCCCCGATTTCGACCGCAGCAATTCCGACCCCTCCTGAGGCGCCCAGCACGGCCAAAGTTTCGCCGGTTTGAATTTTGGCGCGCTGCTTCAAGGCATGAAGCGAGGTGCCATAGGTGATGTTGAGACCTGCGGCTTTTTCATCGCTCAGGCCCTCTGGAATTGGGCTTATGGCCTTGGCGGGAACAGTGATCTGCTCAGCTGCGGCGCCATAGGAGCAGTAGCCCGCCACGCGCTGGCCGATGGTCAGGCCACTGACGCCTTGACCAAGTCCGGCGACACGCCCGGCAAATTCGCCGCCGATGGAGAAGGGCAGCGCGGGCTTCACCTGATATTTGTTTTGAATGATCAATGTGTCGAAAAAATTCAGACCGACGCAGGTGACATCAATCAGCACTTCGCCAGGGGCCGGCTGCGGGGGCGGCACTTCTGCCTGGCTAAGATTTTCGATGGGGCCGTGAGCCGTGCAAAGAATAGCTTTCATCACGTGTTCGCTTCAGGATTGCGCATCGTCCATGCCGCCGGCCTCAAGGGCGCGGCGTAGCCTTGTGAAGGCCAGACGGATGCGGGATTTAACGGTTCCGAGCGGCAGCCCCGTTCGGGCTGCGACCTCGGCGTGGGAGAGGCCTTCGAAGAAGGCGAGTTTGACGAGATCCAATTGTTCGGCGGGCAAAAGCGTCATGGCCTCACGCAATTGGGCTTCCTGATCCTGAGCCGAAAGAGCAGCTTCCGGGTTGGGCGTCGATGTATCCGCAGGTTCTGGAATGGTGTCGATATCATCGGCAAAGCTCAGGCGGCCCTTACGCAAGTGATCAATGCGCCGGTTGCGGGCGATGCGATAGAGCCATGTGCTTAATGATGATTTTTGCGGGTCATAGAGATGGGCTTTGTGCCAGAGTGTCATCATCACGTCCTGGGCCACCTCTTCCGCGCTGGTTTGGTCCATGCGCAGCCCGATGAGAAACGCTTGAAGACGTGGAGCGAAATGATCAAACAGCACCGCGAAGGCCGCGCGATCCTGGCGTTGTGCGACCGCACCGGCCAGTTCAGCAAAATCGGGAAGAGGCGTCGCAGCGGATTTCACAACAGTCCTATCGGGCACTGGGCCATATGGCGAATGGGTTTTTTAGAGAATCACGCTGAAATTCGGCTGCATGGGATGCGGCCAATTCTGGCACGCTATGCTCATGAGTAAAACCGTCTTGTGTTTTATCTCCTCCCGTCTGCATTTTGCCTCTTTTATCCTATTTTGTATTCGGCCTGTCGATCAAATGATGTGCGGGCTCAGGGCGTCTTCCTGTGTCTTGCCTTCTCTGGTGCGATAGCTATTTTTACGCATTGTAGGTCTTTCCCGCGCGATCGTTTTTGCCTTTTGTGTTGTTCTCTTTGGCACGGGGGCAAGTTTCATGGGTGGGTCTCTCGCGTCGCTGGCATCTGGGGTATATTGGCTTCCATGATTCGTTTTTCGCGCCCCCTCCGCCTCGCCTTTTTTGTCCTCGCTGCCGCCTTTGCGGGCGGTGCGATCCTCGCGCCTGTTGCTCCGGCGCAGGCACAGGAGAAGCCCAAGCCCAAGGATAAAAAGACGGATTCCAAGCCCAAGGATGCCAAAGGTAAAGACGCCAAGGGCAAGGATAGCAAGACGAAAGACCCCAAGGGCAAGGATGCGAAGGGTAAGGACGCCAAGACTCCCGCTGCTGGTGGCGCTGGCAAGCCCGCTCAGGTCGGGACGTTTGGTGACTGGGGGGCGTTCCAGATCGCTGGCAAATCCAAGACCTGCTACGCCTTGGCCAAACCCAAAGAGCGCGCACCTGCTGCCCTGAAGCGCGATGATGCCTTTGTCTTTATCTCGAATCGTCCGGGCGAAAATGTTCGCAATGAATTGTCCATCATCATGGGCTTTGCCATGAAAGATGGTGGCGATGCGCGCGCTGATATTTCCGGGACGACCTTTGATCTGATTTCCAAAGGCACCAATGCTTGGGTGAAGAACCCGGCGGAAGAAAGCCAATTCATTGATGCGATGAAGAAGGGCTCCAAGCTCGTCATCAAGGCGCCGTCCATCAAGGGCAATGTGACCACGGACACCTATTCACTGTCAGGTTTGAGCCAGGCGCTCGACCGCGTGCAGAAAGATTGTCCGTAAAGGGTTTTCTGCTTTTTTCTTGTTCGTTTTTCCTGCGACAAAGGCGCGCGTCCCCCATACGTCGCGCGACCAAAGTGTGAAGCGCACAGCCTTGTGAGTGAGGGGCCGTCTCGCCATAATGCGCGGCATATTTGGTCAGGGGGTCATGTGCCAATAATGGCCAGACCCGGGAGGAAAGAGCATGTCCGAGAAGGTTTATCCGGTTAGCGCAGAATGGGCTGCAAAAGCCTATGTGAATGATGCCAAGTACAAGGAAATGTATGCCGCGTCGGTGAATAATCCCGAAGCCTTCTGGGGCGAGCAAGGCAAGCGCATTGACTGGATGAAGCCCTTCACCAAGGTGAAGAACACCTCCTATGATCCGCACAATGTGTCGATCAAGTGGTACGAAGACGGCACCACCAACGTTTCCGCCAACTGCATTGACCGTCATCTGGCCAAGCGTGGTGATCAGGTTGCCATCATCTGGGAAGGCGACAGCCCGGACGAATCCGAAAAGATCACCTACAAGCAGCTGCACGAACGCGTTTCGCGCTTCGCCAATGTGCTGAAAGCGCGTGGCGTCAAGAAAGGCGACACGGTTTCGATCTACCTGCCGATGATCCCGGAAGCTGCCTACGCCATGCTGGCCTGCGCCCGCGTCGGTGCTGTGCACTCGATCATTTTCGGCGGCTTCTCGCCGGACGCGCTGGCTGGCCGTATCGAAGGCTGTAAATCGGCTGTTGTGATCACGGCGGACGAAGGTCTGCGCGGTGGCCGCAAGGTGCCGCTGAAGGTCAATGCGGACGAAGCCGCCAGCAAGGCTGGCGATATCGTCAAGACGATGATCGTCGTCAAGCGCACCGGTGGCAAGATCAACTGGGTTGAAGGCCGCGACGTCTGGTATCACGAAGCCGTTGCCGCCGCTTCGCCCGATTGCCCGCCCACCGAAATGAATGCGGAAGACCCGCTGTTCATTCTCTACACCTCGGGTTCGACCGGCGCGCCGAAGGGCGTGGTTCACACGACCGCAGGTTACCTCGTCTATGCATCGATGACGCATCAGTACATCTTTGATTACAAGGATGGCGACATCTATTGGTGCACGGCGGACGTGGGTTGGGTGACCGGCCACTCCTACATCGTCTATGGTCCGCTCGCCAATGGCGCGACGACCCTGATGTTTGAAGGCATTCCGAACTATCCGACGATCTCGCGTTTCTGGGACGTTGTGGACAAGCATCAGGTCAACATCTTCTATACCGCTCCGACGGCGATCCGCTCGCTCATGGGCGCTGGCGAAGATCCGGTGAAGAAGACCTCGCGCAAGTCCCTGCGTCTCTTGGGTTCGGTCGGCGAGCCGATCAATCCGGAAGCTTGGGAATGGTACTATCGCGTGGTTGGTGAAAACCGCTGCCCGATCGTTGATACCTGGTGGCAGACGGAAACCGGCGGCATTCTCATCACCCCGCTTCCGGGCGCGACCGCTCTGAAGCCGGGTTCGGCAACCCGTCCGTTCTTCGGCGTGAAGCCGGAAATCGTTGATGCCAACGGTGAGGTGCTGGAAGGCGCAACCGAAGGCAATCTCGTGATCTCCGATTCGTGGCCGGGCCAGATGCGCACGGTTTACGGCGACCATGAGCGCTTCGTGCAGACCTACTTCTCGACCTATCCGGGCAAGTATTTCACGGGTGACGGCTGCCGTCGTGACGAAGACGGTTATTACTGGATCACGGGCCGCGTCGATGACGTGATCAACGTGTCCGGCCACCGTATGGGCACGGCTGAAGTGGAATCGGCTCTGGTTGCGCATCCGGCTGTGTCGGAAGCCGCCGTCGTTGGTTACCCGCATGACCTCAAGGGCCAGGGCATCTATGCCTATGTCACCGTGATGGAAGGTGTGGAAGCCTCCGAAGCCCTGCGCAAGGAGCTGGTGGCTCACGTGCGTAAGGAAATCGGCCCGATTGCCTCGCCGGACGTTATTCAGTTCTCGCCGGGTCTGCCCAAGACCCGTTCGGGCAAGATCATGCGCCGCATTCTGCGCAAGATCGCTGAAAACGAGTTTGGCTCGCTCGGCGATACGTCGACCCTCGCTGATCCGACCGTCGTTGACGATCTGATTGCGAACCGCGGCAAGTAAGACAATTTTGGGCGTCGGATTTTTCCGGCGCCCTTTTTACATTGATGCAAGCGTGCCACAGGTTTGCATATGGTTAACCGTGGTCGAGTGTTTCGGGTTACAGTTTTGTCCCTATCCCCTATTATGCAGCCTTCGGATGATCTCCGGTGGCTGTTTTGCGTTTTGAGGGGTGTATTCTCGTGGTTTCAGGCAACACGATCAAAAGTCTTGGGCTTGCTGCGGCGGCTGGCATGGCTCTTCTGTCTTTCGGGCCGCAGGCTGCTCAGGCGCGTGAAACCGCGTCGTTCCTCTATCAATATCCAGCGGGTGTCATCGTTATCAAGCATAGCGAGCGTAAGCTGTATTTGACGCTTGGCGATGGTCGGGCCATTCGTTACCCGGTCGCTATTGGCAAATCTGGCAATGCCTGGCGTGGGCAGGCGCATATTCAAGGCAAATATGTGCGCCCCGATTGGTCGCCGCCAGCCGTTGTGAAGGCCGCTGTGCCGAGCTTGCCGAATCTCATTCCTGGCGGATCGCCGCGCAATCCGATGGGTGAACGCGCGCTGACACTGGATCGCTCGGAAATCGCTATTCATGGCACAACGCAGGCCATGCGCCGTTCCATTGGCACGGCGGCTTCGTTTGGCTGTATTCGCATGCTGAATGAAGATGTTGTCGATCTTTATGATCGTGTCAGCGTCGGCACGCCAGTCGTTGCCATTCCCTGAGTTTTTCAGGGTGCTTTACAATTTTTAGAAAAGGCGCGTGAATGGCTCACGCGCCTTTTGTTTTTCGGGTTCGTCCCGGTTTGGCGCGATGGGAGAACGCGCATGACTGACTATGCCAGCGACGTGAAAAAATACGCCCCGAAAGCGGATGACGCGAAAATCAATGCGATTGTGAAGCACTTGGGAATCGCCTTGCGCAACCGTGATTCCTCTCTTGTCTCGTGTTCAGACAAGGATGAACGTGATCGTGTGCGCGAAAGCTGGGCAAAGAAAAAGCTTGGAGCCTCGGGGGACGCGGAGATTGATAAAATCATTCTTTCCGTCTGCGAGGCGATGAAAGCCGACACGTCCAAATCACGCGTGACTTTTTATTATTTGGTGGCTGACAAGCTCGGAAAACTGGGCGTTCTGGGCTGAGTTTTTTCATGACCTATGCGCGGGAACTTACTTTCGCGCATAGGTTTCTTTCGCTTTAGCCAGATCGCACCAGCTGGCGCGGCGTTTGCCCGCATAGGGCGTTGCCAGATTGGAGCTGAGCATTGCGGTGCTGACATCCTGCTCGGATTGATCATGCGTTTTCACACGCGCGGAGGCGACAATCCGTCCGCCATATTTATCGAGCGCGACATCGTGGAGCTGGATCAAGCCGGATTTCAGCAGCCCTTCCAGATAATCGCGCGCTTTTCGCGCCCCCTCATCTTCCTCGCCGCAGCGGGCTTTCATTTCCGGCGCGTCGATGCCGCGCAAGCGCACCAACGTGAGAATGTCTTGGCCAAACCAGACGCGCACCCGCGCTTCAAATGTGTCACCATCAATCACCGATACAAGTTCGGCCTCAAAGGGGCCGACCAATTGCGCGCGGCGTTTGTGACGGGCCATTGAAGCGTCAGGGGCCAAAGGGCTGATGGCTGGAGGTTCCGGTAGACGGGCATCCATGGTGGGATGAGCCGTTGCTTGCTCCGACCGAGGGCCTGTGGGGCGTGCACCCAGAGCCAAGGGCAGGAGCGCTGCCGCGAGCAGGAAAATCACGAATCGTGTTGACGAAAGGCGGGTCATATTGACCTCAGCCTTATTGAATTTGGAATCAAAATACAACCTTAAGGTTGTATTTTTCGCTATACACAACCGATCTCAGAAATCGCTGGCGATGCCTTTGCTTTCCCAATCGCCATAGCGCACGGGCTCAGGGCCGTTGCGCCCATTGTATTCTTTGGGTCGTTCCACGGCGTTCTGCTCAGCGAGACGACGGCGTTCCTCCGCTTCCGCCAATGCACGCTGGGCTGCGGGCGACAGAATTTTGGGGGGAGCCTGCGGCGCCGCTTCGGCTTCAGATTGGGGCTTTTCGATATCCGTCATGGCATGTTCACGGGGCTGTCGGTCACGCGTTGCGCTTCAAACCAAGATGATCTTGGCGAAATCAGGAGACATCCCCACATATAACAGACGTGGGGCCACGCCAAGGCGCGAAGTGGTTTGCCTTGACCATTTCCAATGTCGGTGGTGTCCTCAATGTAAGTGAAACGAGGTGGATGATCCCATGAATTTCATGCGCACAGCCGTTCTTCTTGCCGCTATGACGGCGCTGTTCCTGATTGTTGGCGCGGCCCTTGGCGGCAAAACCGGCATGATGATGGCTCTGGTTTTTGCTGTGGGCACCAATCTGTTTGCCTATTGGAATTCCGATTCCATGGCTTTGGCGGCCAATGAGGCGCGCGAAGTGGATGCGCGCGCCGAGCCCGGCCTTGTCAACATGGTCCATGAACTGGCGGCTAGGGCGCAGCTTCCGCCCCCGCGCGTCTATGTGGTTGACAGTGATCAGCCGAACGCTTTTGCCACGGGGCGTGACCCCGACCATGCTGCCGTCGCGGTCAATACGGGCCTTGTGCATATTTTGACGCGCGAGGAACTGGCGGGCGTGGTGGCCCATGAGCTGGCGCACATTAAAAACCGCGATACGCTGACCATGACGATCACCGCCACTTTGGCTGGCGCCATTTCCTCGATTGCCCATTGGGGCATGTTCATGGGGGGCGGACGCCGGGACAATGGTGGGCTGGGCATCATCGGTACGATTGCTTTGTCGATCCTTGCTCCGATTGCCGCGATGATTGTGCAGATGGCGGTGAGCCGTTCGCGCGAATATGAAGCGGATAAAATGGGCGCGGAGATCTGCGGCAATCCGTTGTGGCTGGCGCGGGCTTTGGCGAAAATATCGCAAGGCGCCGAAGCCATCCCCAATGAGGCGGCGGAAGCGCGCCCCGGTATGGCGCATATGTTTATCGTCAATCCGCTGACTGGGCAGGGCATGGACAATCTGTTTTCCACCCATCCCAATGTTGAAAACCGCATTGCGGCGCTGGAGCAGATGGCAGCCCAGATGGGGTTGTCTTCAGCCGCTTCGCCCTCTGCGTCTCAGGCGGGCTGGGCACCGTTCCAGTCTCCGTCATCATCCGGCACTCCGGGGTCATTTCTGGGCGGTGGCGGAATTGCGGGGAACCCATGGTCGAATGGGTCGGATCGTGATACGTCGAATCGGAATAGACCGCGTGGGCCATGGGGCTGATTTTGGGGGCTGGGCCACGCTCGGCAGGCAAGTGCAAAGAGGCAATTCTTGTCTTGTGTGCTTGTAAATGACAGGCACAGAGTGTTTTCGGATCCGTTGTGAGCCGTTTTCGTTCTGAAACGGATGTGAAAATGATTTTGAACCTTAAGCTTGCCTTTGCGTCAGGAGTTCGCTCATGACGCAGCCCCCACGCAAATCGGATGGCACATCGCGCCCTCAAAAATCGTCCAGCCCGCCGCGCAATAAGCCGGGGCAGATGATTTCTCCCGATGCGTTGCGGCTTGAGGCCGAAAAGACGCCGGGCTTGCCTGCGCGTTTGGCCGCAGCCGCCATCGTTTCGGAAGTTTTGGGCAGTGGGAATGCCTTGGATGAGCGTTTCGCTTCCGATGATTCGCACGCGAAACTCAGCGCGCTTGATCCGCGTGATCGTGGCTTGGCCCGGTCCATTGCTATCGTTTCGCTGCGTCGGCTTGGCACGATCCGCTATTGCATGGCAGCACTACTGGAGCGGGGCCTGCCCAAGCAGGTTGGTCAGCTCGAATGGATTCTGGTGACAGGTGCCGCGCAAATCCTGTTTCTGGATGTGCCCGATCATGCGGCGGTTGATCTGGCCGTGCGCGCTGTGCGTCTTGATCCGAAGACCGCGGCTTTCGCTGGCATGGTCAATGGCGTTTTGCGCAATCTGATCCGTCGTCGGGATGAGTTTCTGGCGGGAAGTGATCCGCTGGATCACGATACGCCGCAATGGCTGGCAGCGCGCTGGCGCAAGACCTATGGCGAGGACGTGGCCCGGGCGATTGCGAGCGCTAATGTGCAGGAACCGACGCTTGATCTCAGCGTGAAAAGCGATGCGGAAGGCTGGGCGCAGCGTCTTGATGGTGATGTATTGCCCACTGGCTCCGTGCGTTTGCGCGGGCATGTGCCGATTGCCGAGCTTGAGGGCTATCATGATGGCGAATGGTGGGTGCAGGATGTGGCAGCCTCCCTTCCGGCTAAACTGCTCGCCGTTCAACCGGGTGAGCGTGTGGCCGATATTTGTGCGGCTCCGGGTGGCAAAACCGCTCAGCTCGCGGCTGCTGGCGCGGATGTCACGGCGATTGATCGCTCGGCCGAACGTTTGAAACGGCTTAAATCCAATCTGTCGCGCCTTGAACTTGAGGCGGACGTCGTGGTGGCCGATGCCGCAAGCTATAGCGCTGCGTCGTTTGATGCGGTGCTTGTTGATGCGCCCTGCACGGCGACCGGCACCATTCGTCGTCACCCCGATGTCGCATGGACGAAGAAAACCGGCGACATTGGTACTTTAGCCAAGGTGCAGGAACGTATTCTGGATCGGGCGATTGCTTTAACCAAGCCCGGCGGGCGCGTGGTCTATTGCACCTGTTCGCTGGAACCGGAAGAAGGTGAGCAGCAGATTGCCGCGCTGTTGCGCCGAAATCCGGATGTTTCGCGTTCGCCGATCCTTGCGAGCGAAGTTGGTGGCATGGTCGAGATCATCAACGAAAACGGTGAAGTGCGTACACTTCCTTCGTATTTACAACGGGGTGACGCGCGTCAATCCGGCATGGATGGGTTTTTCGCGGCTCGCCTCATTCGCAATATTTAAGATTTTAGATACTATTCTGGTGAATGGTTCAGGGTCTTGAGGGGCGTGTGGCAGATGTTCACGCTTTCCCTTGGGTTGGGCTGGTGCGTTGGGTCAATCCAGCTGATCAAGGAGAACAGATCTGAGCGGCGTCACACTATCGGAACGCATCCGGCTTGCCGGCATGGTTGCCGTCCATGGCAGCGCACTCATGCGCCGCGTGGCAGCAAGTCCTATGCGTTTGGTTGCTAGCTGGCGCGCGCGTGGCCCTGAGCGTCTGTTCATTGCGCCGCAGGATATTCGCACCACCGACCCGACCATCGCCAATGATATTTACGCGGGCTATTTCGCTTTTGGCGGGCGGATCGTCAACGCCCATGGGCGCTCGCCCTTCGAGATTGAATCGGCGTCGTCCCAATGGAGTCGTGCTCTCGCAGGCTTCGGTTGGCTGCGCCATTTGCGCGCCGCCGAAACGGCGCTGTCGCGCGCCAATGCACGCGCTCTCGTTGATGATTTTCTTACCCATATGGGCAAACCTGGCCCCGTCATTGCGTGGGAGCCAAAAGTTGCTGCGCGGCGTTTGCTGTCGTGGCTATCGCAATCCCCCATCATTCTTGATGGAGCGGATCGCGATTTCTATCGCCGTTTCATGCGTGGTCTTGGTCGGCACCAATGGTTTTTGCAGCGGGCGCTCGTCGAAGGTTTGACGGGCGAGTCGCGCTTGCTTGTCTCAATCGCTCTGGCTGAATTGCACCTTTGCGCCAAAGAGACACCCAATGTGCAAAAGCGCAGCACAAAAAGTCTTGGTGATGAGCTGGCACGCCAGATTCTGCCCGATGGCGGGCATATCAGCCGCAATCCGCAGGTTCTGGTTGATCTGCTGCTTGATCTCTTGCCGCTGCGGCAGGCTTACGCGGCGCGCGGTGTTCAGGCCCCCCCGCAATTGCTCAACGCCATTGACCGGATGATGCCGATTTTACGCCTGTTTCGTCATGGCGATGGCAATCTGGCTCTGTTCAACGGCATGGGGGTGAGTGCGCCAGACCTGCTCGCCACTTTGCTGGCCTATGACGACGCTCGCTCGCGTGCCATCGGCAATGCGCCACATACCGGTTATCAGCGTCTTGAAGCCGAAGGCGCGGTTGTGATTGTGGATGCGGGGCGCAGTCCTCCCCCGTTGTTCTCTCTGCAATCTCACGCCGGTTGCCTGTCGTTTGAGTTCTCGCATTACGATCAACGGATTGTGGTCAATTGTGGTGCGCCCGATGCGGGGCGTGCTGAGGCGCGCGAGATCGCCCGCATGTCGGCGGCTCACTCGACCTTGATTCTTGAAGATACATCTTCGTGCCGCTTTGCCTCTCATTCGCCGATGCGCAAATGGCTTGCGGGTCAGATTTTTGCGGGGCCGGAAAACGTCTCTGTGGCCCGCCGCGCCAGCGAAGAGGGAGAAACGCTTGATCTCTCGCAGGATGG
>Ga0209023_10005070_pt1 | contig 14588 bp, 13 predicted proteins | sample LakOneMetagenome_FD_187468 | JGI IMG/M metagenome (GOLD analysis project Ga0209023, IMG submission 187468) | Freshwater and sediment microbial communities from Lake Erie, Canada (SPAdes) (version 2) | ecosystem: Environmental > Aquatic > Freshwater > Lentic | place: Lake Erie, Canada...
CGCCGCGCTCTTGAACGGTCGCCCACGCAAGACCCTCGCGTGGGATACTCCAGCCGAACGATTCGCAGAGCTTGTCGCGCTCACTGCTTGAATCCGCCGGGACGATTCCCGCCCAGAAGCCGGGGCACTGGCGGTGGTGCCGTCGCTCGTCGTCGGGAGCCGGCACGCGGATATGGTCGCCGCATGGCCCAGATCAATGTCCTCGGCGACGAGTTGCAGCCCTGCTCGTACGACCCGCTCACCGGCTACTACCGCACCGGCTGCTGCGAGAACCACGGCGACGACCCGGGCATGCACGTCGTGTGCGTCGTGTGCACTGAGGGCTTCCTGGCGTTCTCGCGCAGCGTCGGCAACGACCTCAGCACACCGATGCCGCAGTACGGGTTCGCCGGCCTGAAGGCGGGCGACCAGTGGTGCCTGTGTGCCAGCCGCTGGCAGGAGGCGTTCGAGGCGGGCAGCCCGCCCCAGGTTCGCCTGGCCAGCACGCATCTGTCGGCGCTGGAGTACTGCAACCTGGCCGATCTCACGGCCCACGCGGTGGACGCCGCATCGTGAGCGTGCACATCACCCACGACGGCCCGGTGTGCGTCGTCACGATCGACCGGCCGGAGGTCCGCAACGCTGTCGACGGGCCGACTGCTGTGCTGCTCGCCGACGCGTTCCGTGCGTTCGATGCCGACGACTCGCTGTCCGTGGCGGTGCTCACCGGCGCCAACGGCACGTTCTGCGCCGGCGCCGACCTGAAGGCGATCACCGATGGCCGCGGCAACCGCGTGGACCGAGACGTGCACGTCGACGGGCCGATGGGCCCCACTCGCATGTTGCTCAACAAGCCGGTCATCGCTGCCGTGGAGGGCTTCGCAGTGGCCGGTGGTCTGGAGTTGGCCGTGTGGTGCGACCTGCGCGTCGCTGCCGGCGACGCCGTGTTCGGCGTCTACTGCCGTCGGTGGGGTGTGCCGCTGGTGGACGGCGGCACCGTGCGCCTGCCCCGCCTGATCGGCCACAGCCACGCACTGGACATGATCCTCACCGGGCGCGGCGTCACCGGTGAGGAGGCCGTGCGCATCGGCCTGGTGAACCGTTCAGTCGGGCCGGGTACGGCACTGGCCGCGGCCACCGAGCTGGCCCACCAGATCGCCGCCCTCCCCCAGGGGTGCATGCGTCGCGACCGGCAGAGCAGCTACGACCAGTGGTCGCTGTCCCTGCAGGACGCCCTGGCCAACGAGACCCGACTGGGCCTGGAGACGATCATGAGCGGCGAGACGCTGGAGGGCGCTGCCCGCTTCGCCGCCGGCGAGGGCCGCCACGGCCGGCCCGCCTGAACGGTTCACCAGGCGAACGGAACCCGCTCGCCTGCACGACGGCATGGGTCCGCCCGGTTCCACAGCGTGCCGTCACGCGACGTGATCGGCGACGAGGAGTACGCCGCCAGGAAGGCCCGCCGCGGCGCCGGGCTGCGGTTGTCGCCCGTGCGGTGGAACGTGGTGCTGGCGAGCGCCACGACACTGCCGGCCGGTACTTCCAGCAGGTCGCCAGGGTCCGGCCCGTCGTAGCCGACGAGGTCGTTGGTCGCACGATCCTTCACGTGGGGCACCAACGCGGCTCCCTCGGCAGCTGCATCAGGTTGGCGGGAGTGCGGCAGGACGCACAGCGTGCCGTTGTCCACCGTCATGTCGTCCAGCGCCACCCACAGGCTCACGTAGGGGTCGTGCGGGTGACCCATGACGTACCCGCCATCCTGATGCCACGCCATCGGTGTGCCGACCTCGGGTGGCTTCACCACGAACAGCTCCAGGAAGAAGAACACGTCCGGGCCGAGCAGCGCCATCGCGAGCTCGACCAGCGTGTCGTCGAACAGGAAGTGCGACAGGAACGGTGACTCCTCGAGCGGGGCGTGCAGGAAATAGCGACGGTCGCGATGCGTGAGACCCAGCGTCTGCGCGCCGACCATGTCCATGGTCTCGACCATCGCCACCAGACGCCGATCACATTCCTCGCGCAGCCCGGCCAGCTCCGCGTCGGAGAGCAGCGACGGCAGCACCAGGTACCCGTCGCGCTGGAACCCTGCGACGAGGTCGGCGGTCAGCGGCACCAGCGCACGCTAACCGGTGGTCCGTTGGCGGTGCGCGGTAGCGTTCGGCGGATGACCGGAGTGCCGCTCGTCGATCTGTCCCGCTGGCTCGACGGCAGCGACCGAACAGGTGTCGCCGCCACGGTTGACCACGCGTTGTCGTCGGTCGGGTTCTTCATGGTCAGCGGCCACGGCATCGACCCGGCCCTCATCCGCGAGACCCGCCGCTTGTTCGCCGAGTTCTTCGCACTGGCCGATGACGTGAAGTCCACGGTCCGCATGCCGCGCCTCGGCATGGCCGGTTGGGCGCCGATGGGCATGGAGGCGAACGGCTACTCGTTCGGTCACGAGACCCCGCCCGACATGAAGGAGAGCTATCGCCTCGGTGCGCACGAGCTGCCCGGCCGTGTGGCGTTGCGCGGCGCGAACGTGTGGCCCACCGCTCCGGCCGGGTTCCGCGACACGGTGCAGCAGTACATCGCCGAGGTCGACCGGCTGCACATGGAGCTGCTGCGGGTCTGCGCCACTGCGGCCGGGCTGGACGACCACGAGTTCTTCGCCCGCTGCGCGGCACGCAACGACAACACGCTGAACGTGAACCACTACCCGCCGCTCTCCGTCGTCGGCGAGCCGCGGCCGAACCAGTACCGCATCGGCCCCCACACCGACTTCGGCACGCTCACCGTGCTGCACCGCGAGCCGGGTTCCTCGGCGTTGGAGGTGCAGCTGCCCTCCGGCGACTGGGTGCACGCACCGGTCGTCGACGATGCGTTCACGATCAACTGCGGCGACATGCTGGCCCACTGGACCGGCGGCCGCTGGCGTTCGGCGATCCACCGCATGCTGCCGCCGACGGGGGCCGCCGCGGCGCACTCACTGCTGTCGGTCGTCTACTTCTGCGAGCCCGATCCGGAGACGATGATCACACCGTTGGGTGGCGGCGAGGCCGTGAACGCCGGCGAGTACCTGCGGGCAAAGATCGCCGCGATCACGATGGGTTGAGTCGCCACGCTTCGTCCTCGCCGCCACCTCGGCGAGCCACGTGGCTGCGGCGCGGGCGCCGCCGCGGACCTCCGGACTACTCTGTCGCCCGTGACCGAGCCGCACCTCCTCGCACCGAAACCGCTGCTGCGCGGTTGGGCGCACCTGGTGTCGTTCCCTGTCTGGCTCGCGTTCGGTGTGGTGATGATCGCGCTCGCGAACGTGACCGCGGTCGGCACGGTCCTGCTGGCGGTCTACGTCGGTGGCACCGGCGTGATGTTCGGGGTGTCGGCCCTCTACCACCGCGGGCGCTGGCAACCGGCGGCGAAGGCCCTGATGCAGAAGCTGGACCGTTCGGCCATCTTCCTCGCGATCGCCGGCGGCTACACGCCCGTCGCGTGGGTGTGCCTGCACGGCTGGCTGCGCGTCACCATGCTGTCGGTGGCGTGGGTCGGTGCACTGGTCGGTATCGCAGTCCACTGGCTGCCGCGGGTGCCTCGCGCCTGGAAGGGCGCCAGCTACATCATCGTCAGCTGGACGGCCGTGCTGGTCGTGCCGCAACTGGTGCACGGGCTGGGCGGATCGGGGTTCACGCTGCTGTTCGCCGGCGGCGCGTGCTACACGATCGGGGCGGTGTCACTCGCGACCCGCTGGCCGAATCCGTGGCCGAAGGTGTTCGGCTTCCACGAGGTGTTCCACGCCTTCACGGTGGTGGCCGCGGCGTTGCAGTTCGTCGCAATCCGCCACGCTGTCGTGCCCCAGCTGTGACCGCTGCCTCGACGCCGCCACGCGCCCCTCGCGTCGGCGAGCTCACCGCTGTCGACAGCCCGCGGACCGACGGCGAGTGGTATGGGGTCCTCGTGTCCGGCGACTTCGCCGGGCTCGATCTGACACAGCTCGATGCGCAGAGCGTGCGCGGTGAGCGAGTGTCGTTCGTCGGCACCGACCTGCAGCAGTCACGGATGATCGATGCCGGCTTCGACGCATGCGATCTGGCCGGCGCCCGCTTCGACGAGGCCGCACTCACCAGGGTGGAGTTCCGCGACTGTCGCCTCAGCGGCGCACAGTTCAACGCGGCGCGCCTGACCGACGTGCGGTTCGTCGGCTGCCGGATGGACGGTGCCAGCCTGCGCATGGCCCGCGGTGAGCGGGTGTGGTTCGAGGACTGCGTGTTGTCCACTGCGGACTTCTACGCCGCAGAGCTCGCGGGCGCCCGCTTCGAGCGCTGCAGCCTGGACGCGGCGGACTTCTCGCAGGCACGCATCCCCGACGTGTCGGTGACCGGCTCGCGGCTGGACGGGGTGCGCGGCGTGGGCGGGTTGCAACGTCCGACGATCGACCCCACGCAGGTACTGCCGCTCGCCTACTCGCTGATGGCGTTGCACGGCGTCACGATCGACGACGGCTCCGACGCCGACACCCCGTAACCCCGACGCGACGTGCGGGCGCTTCGCCGTTGGTCAGCACCCACGGACTGCAGCGACGCGAACGATTCCTTGAGAAACGCGTATCAGCGCGGACCCCAGCTGTCTCTCTCCGTCGTTCCACGAGGAGGGATACAACAATGATCAGATCAGTCCTGGTTCGGTTCGCCGGCGACCGCAAGCGGTATGCCGCCATCGCCGCAGCGGTCGCCCTGGCCGTCGGCGCCGGCGGGGTTGCCATCACGTCGGCGACCGGGTCGTCCACACCGAGCACCTTCACCCCCATCACACCATGCCGGCTGATGGACACACGGCCCGGCACGAACACCGTCGGCCCGCGCAACACGCCGCTGGTCGGTGGCACCCCGTACACCGCGCAGGTGACCGGCACGAACGGCAACTGCACGATCCCGCTCACCGCGACCGCAGTGAACATGAACGTGACGTCGTTGACGCCGTCGGCCAGCGGGTTCCTGACGGTCTGGCCCAGCGACCAGACCCGGCCGCTGTCGTCGTCGCTCAACTGGGTGGCCAGCCAGGCGCCGACACCAAACTCGGTCACCGTTGCCCTCAGTGCAATGGGCCAGGTCAGCTTCCAGGCCAGCGCCGGCACGGTGAACCTGATCGCCGACATCACCGGCTACTACGAGCCGGCGACGGGCGGCTCCCAGGGTCCGGCGGGCCCCGCAGGTCCCGCTGGCCCGGCAGGTCCCACTGGTCCCGCAGGTCCCACTGGTCCGGCAGGTACACCCGGTACGAACCTGGTCGGTTCGTCGTGCACCGTCAGCTCGGTCACGGGCGTGGTGCAGTACAACGCGTCGAACGGCCTGCTGCAGTGCACTGGCGGCACCATGGGCAACGGCGTGCGGGAACTGGCCGAGGAGTGCGACGACGCCAACGTCGCCAACGGTGACGGCTGCAGTGCGACCGGCAAGATCGAGCCGCCGATGCGCACGTCCACCTCGGGCGCGATCAACAACGTCACCGTCACCCCGACGGCGTGGGTCTTCATGGGACCGACGAAGCAGATGTACGCCCGGGTGGGCAGGGCACTGTACGGCGCCGGGTCCGCAAGCATCGGTCTGACCACCGGAACGGCGTTGATCGACTTCACGCTCTGCTACCAGATCGGTACGGGACCGGTGGTGATCTTCTTGGGCAACTACTACGTGACGTTCAAGATCACCGGCACGCAGCAGAGCGTCTCGGCTGCTGCGCAGTCACCCGTGATTCCGGCACAGCCGAGCGGCCTCCCGTACGTCAACGTCAAGGTCGGCGTGTGTGCCTCTGCGTCCGTCAACCCGGCCGGCACGGTCGTGCTCGATTACAACGACTACTCCAGCTTCTGGGTGTCGGAGACCGACTGACCCACCGTGTCCCGTGGTCAGGCGATGCAACCCCCACACGCGTCAGCCGACCGGCGGCACCGCAACGACCGCGGCATCCAGTGTCGCGGTCGTTGCGCGTGATGCCTTCGCGTTCACCCACTGGGCCAGCAGCACACCGCCGACCACCACGGCGGCGCCGAGCAACTTCACGGGGCGTACATCGTCGCCGAGGAAGACGATCGACCAGATGATCACGAGCGCGACTTCGAGCGTGAGCACCATTGCGACGACACCCGGCGCGATGTGGCGCATCGCCCTGAAGAAGCAGATGCTGGAGACGACCGTGGGGATGAGGGCGAACATCGCGACCTCGCCGAGCAGGCCGACCCGCGGCCGCACGATGCCCTGCGACAACGCGATCGGGGTGATCACCAACGCGGCGCCCAACGTGATCCACGCTGCGCTGACCACGCCGTCGACGGAGCGCGGCATGACCCGGCTGCTGAGGATCATGTAGCCGGCGAACACCAACGCCTGCAGGATCGTCAGGACGACACCGAGCGCGCTGATCGTTCCCTTGCCGCCGAACAGTTCGGGCACGGTCAGCACGATGCCGACCATGACGAGCGCGAGTGCGGCCCAGGTTCCAGGCCCCGGCCGAGCACCCAACAGCACGGAGCCGACGACCACGAACACCGGGTAGGTGTAGACGACCACGATGTAGATGGATGCGTCCAGGCGTTCGAGCGCGATGAAGCCCAGCAGCACCAGCAGCCCGAACATCGCGCCCAGGCCCAGTGCCGTCAGCTTCGGGATGGCCATCGGGTTCGGGCCGCCACGGCGGTGCCAGATCGTGACCGCCACCCACAGCACGACGGCGCCGACGCCGAAGCGCCAGAACAGCAGCGACGACGACCCGAGCTCGCCGAGCAAGTCCTTGCCGACCACGGACGACAGCGAGTACGCGGTGGCCGACGCCGCTGCCCACAGCACTCCGCGCACATGATGCTGTTCCCCCGTCACGGCGTTGAGGATAGGAGGTGGACGCGCGCAGCCGAAAGCCGGTCGCTCGGGTGTTCGATCACCTGTGGTCGCTGTCGATGGAGGAGCAGTTCTACCTCGTCTGGCCGGCCGTGCTGGCCGTGCTGGCCGTGACGTTGCGCCAGTCGCGACGAGCCGTTGCCGTCGTCGCCGGCAGCGGCGCTGTGCTGTCACTGGGAGTCGGCGTCCTGCTCGCGGCGACACATCACGAAGGTGTCAACTGGGTGCGTGTCCGCTTCGGACCCCGCCGTGACCCTCTCGTACAGGTGGGATCAGCTCGTCGCGAGGTCGTGGAGCCGCACGAAGAGGTCGAAGATCTGGGCACCGTGGTCGGCGGCCTCGGGGGTGATCACCGCGATGGCCACGGGCTCGTCACCGATGTAGACGTGCATCGTGCTGGTGTACGGGAGGTCCACGCCGCCGCCGTCGTGACCCACCAACGTGTCGGCCCCGAGGGAGAGCACCGTGGTGCCGAGTGCATAGTCGAGGGTGTCGGGATTCGACTGCGGATTGGCCTCCATCTCGCGCACCAAGCTCGAGTCGATGACGTGGCCGCCGTACAGGAGGTAGCCCCACATCGCCGTGTCGGCTGCGTCGGCAGCCATCGAGCCTCCGCCGACGGCGACCGAGGCGAACGCGACCGACGGCATCACTGCACTGGTCGGATCGACGATGCTGGCGTGCGGCGTCGCGCCGCCCACTGTCAACGGGGCCGTCGGAGTCTCGCCCGGCTGCACCCACGTGCGGTCCAGGCCGGCCGGGCCGAGCAGGTCGGCGCGCAGCGCTGCTGCGAACGGCATGCCCGTGACCTTCTCGATCACTTCGGCGAGCACCCCGTAGTTGACGCTGTTGTAGCGCGGGACGCCGCCCAGGTCACCGAGCCGTGGGGCGTCCGCAGGGATCGCCGCGAGCCACTCGCTCTCGGTCCAGGTTCGCCCGAGGTTGGCCGCCAGGCGGGTCGCGTCGGTGCCGATATCGGTGGTGGGGAAGCCGGACCGCATCGCCAACAGCTGGCGCACTGTGGCCCCTTTCGTGTCGAACGACAGGTCGACGTAGGTGCTGACCGGGGCGTCGAGGTCCAGCTGCCCGCGTGCGGAGAGCAACATCACCTCGGCCGCGGTGTACGTCTTCGACACGCTCATGATCGACAACGCCGAATCGGCTGCGAGTGCGGTGCCGACCGCATCGACTCCGGATGCACCGGACCACACGCCATCCAGCGTGACGACCGCGGCCGTGACGCCCTCGAGGTGGCCGGCGGCGATCCAGGCATCGAGCGCGGCCTGCAAGGCGTCGGCCGACGGAAGCGTCGCCGAACCTGGCCGCGCCCAGATCGGCGCCGAACTGACCGTCGTCGCGACCGTCGATGCGGTCGTCGGGTTCGCCGCAGCTGGTGAACCGTCACCGGAGTCGCATCCGGCGAGCGACGTCGCCACCACCAGGACCGCTGCTGCGGCTGCTCTTCCGAGCCCGACAGATGACCGGTACGCACTCATGGCACACCTCAGATCAGTATCAACTTGCTCGTCATCATCGTGTGCGCCGATGACGACATCGCCAAGGGTCCTTCGTCGCCGGCTTTCGAACGCGAGTCGTCAGCTGAACAGCTTCTTGGCGATCACCATGCGCTGGATCTGGTTGGTGCCCTCGTAGATCTGGGTGATCTTCGCGTCGCGCATCATGCGCTCCACCGGAAACTCGTCGGTGTAGCCGTAGCCGCCCAGGAACTGCACTGCGTCGGTGGTGACCTGCATGGCCGTGTCGCTGGCGAAGCACTTCGCCATCGCACCGGCCATCGACAGCTCGCCGTACGGGTCACCCTCGTCGGCGATCGCGCACGCCCGGTACACCAGGTTGCGGGCGGCTTCGATCTTCATCGCCGCGTCGGCGGCCATCCACTGCAGGCCCTGGTTGTCGGCCAGCGGGCGGCCGAACGTGCGGCGCTCCTTCATGTAGCCGACCGCGTAGTCGAGCGCGCCTTGCGCGACGCCCACGGCCTGTGCCCCGATGGTCGGACGGCTGCGGTCCAGCGTGTGCATGGCGGCAGCGAAGCCCTCGCCGACCTCACCGATGCGGTTCGCGTCGGGTACGCGCACTTCGTCGAGCCGGATGACACCGGTCGGCGAACCCTTGATGCCCAGCTTGTGCTCCAACTTGTCGACCTGCACGCCCCAGTCGGCCTCGACCAGGAAGGCGGTGATGCCCTTGTGACGGTCCGGCGAGGTGCGGGCGAAGATCGTGTACAGGTCGCTGATGCCGGCGTTGGTGATCCAGCACTTGGTGCCGCTGATGATCCAGCTGTCGCCGTCCGGCACGGCCTTGGTGGTCATCGAGGCCACGTCGCTGCCGGCATCGGGCTCGCTCAGGCCGTAGCTGCATTGGCTTTCACCGCTGCAGATGCGCGGGATGTACTTCGACTTCAGCTCGTGCGAACCGAAGTTGATCACCGGCAGCATGCCCAGCTTGGAGATCAGGAACTGCAGGCTGGTGGACACGCACGCCCGCGAGATCTCCTCGGCGACGATCGCCTGATCGACCAGCGAGGCACCGCTGCCGCCGTACTCCTCCGGGTAGCTCAGCGCGGTGAGCTCCATGCTCTTCAACGCCTCGAACGTGGCCCACGAGTACTGCGCCGTGCGGTCGATCTCCGCCGCCAGCGGGGCGATCTTCGCTTCCACGAACTGTCGGACGACGCCACGAAACTCGCGCTGCTCGTCGGTGAGGGTCATCGGCTGGCTCATGCGCCGGCTCCGTTCCTTGAGTGTGTCTACAACCCTACGAGCGTGCGCCAGCTTGCGGGATAGGCCGCGGCGACCTGCTGCGGCGTCTGACGCAACGTGGCCTGCGGCACCATGTCGGCGATGGCGCGGGCCTCGGTGTAGTGGGGGCCATGGCCGACGCCCTTGAACAGGTTGCCGCGTGCGGCCACCAGCTCTGCCGGCGGGTTCGCATCCAGGAAACCCCAGATCGTGAACGCGATGGTGAGGTCGTGCACGACTGGCGCGCGGCTGAACAGCGACGCACGCTTCAGCGCCACGCCGAGGCAGCCCTTGATGGTGTCGGAGACGTGCTCGCCCGGCTGCAGCTGCAGCCGATCCTTGAAACCGTTGGCGATCTTGATCGCGAAGCCCTGGTCGGGGCCCTGAAAACCGAGCTGCTCGCCGACGGGCTGGAAGCCGGTGAGCTCGCCGGGGCGGTCCGGCATCCAGGCACGGGGCACGAACGCAGGCGACTCGTACGAGCGTGCGGTGTCGACGACGGGCGTGGGCGAGAACTGAGGTGCAGCCATAGCGCCCTCAGTTATAGCCGGAAGATGCCGTTGTCGAAGATCCTCACCGGTAGCGTCGCCGCCCATGTCCCCGATCTCCCGCTCCGAGCGCTGCTGCACACTGCTCGCGATCTCGTTGCTGCTCGCCGCCTGCAGCGGCTCCGATGCCACCCAGCCGGCCGGCACCGACGCCGGTACGGGCGACACGGCCGCCACCGGTACCGACACCACGCCGGACGCCACCGATGCCCCACTGCCGGCGGACGCCAAGGCGTGGACGGTGTTGGTGTACTCCATCGCGGACACCGACCTGGAGCCGTACATGATGGTCGACGTCGAGGAGATGGGCACCGTCGGCACCACCGACAACCTGAACATGGTCGCGCTCGTCGACCGCGCCGCCGACTTCAGCACCGACGACGTGCTCGGCGTACCGAACTGGGAGGGCGGCAAGCTGCTGCAGATCGGCCAAGGCACCGCAGAGGTGCTCGCCGACTACGGCGACATCGACACCGGCGACCCGCAGGTGTTGGCCGACTTCATCGCCAATGGCATCGCTGCCAACCCGGCACAGCACTACGCGCTGATCATCTCCGACCACGGCGCTTCGTGGCCGGGTGTCGGTGGCGACATCTCGGCGGACGAGGACGGCCTGTCACTGGGCGAGCTGAGCGACGCCATCACCGCCGGTCTGACCGAGGCGGGTGTCGACCACCTCGACCTGCTCGGCTTCGATGCCTGCCTGATGTCCACGTACGAGGTGGCCAGCCAGCTCTCCCCGCTGGCGAGTCGCATGGTCGCGTCGCAGGAACTGGAGCCGGGTCACGGGTGGGACTACGGCGCGTTCAGCGTGCTCGACGATCCGGCGGCAGCCGACGTCGATGCCCTCGGCAACGCACTGCTCGACGGGTACCAGCAGCAGGCGGTGACCGAGGAGACCGACAGCGACATCACGCTCAGCCTGCTCGACCTCACCAAGGTGCCCGCACTGAACGAGGCCGTCGACGGCTTCGCCGGCGCGGTCATCGAGCAGGCACCCGCCACCGCACCCGTCATCGGGCGCGTGCGGGCGAAGACCATCGGGTTCGGGCGCAGCAGCGATCCCACGCAGGACACCCAGATGACCGACCTCGGCCAGTTGGTGCAACAGGTCGGTGCCGGCGCACCTGCCGTGGCCGACCAAGCAGCAGCCGTGAACGACGCGATCGCCGATGTGGTCGTCCGCGAAGTCGACGGTCGGGCCACCGCGAAGGCCACCGGACTGTCGGTGTACTTCCCGCCGAACGCCGCGCTGCTCGACCCGGAGTACGCCAACGCCGTCCACGACTCCGCCTGGTCGACCATGCTCGCGGCCTACTACTCGGCCGGCAAAGAAGTCACCGCCAACACCGCACCGGAGTTCGTGACGACGGACGGGGTCGCCGATGCATCGTTCGACAGCGACGGCCTGACCCTGACCGGCACCCTGCAGCCCGGCACCGCCGACAACATCGCGGACGTCACGATCAGCTACGGCACCGTCGGTGCCGACGGCTCGATCACCTACCTCGGCGAGGAGGACGGCGAGATCACCGATGAGGCGGCCGGCATCGTCACCGGCGTCTACGACCTGACCAGCTTCACCATCTCCGACGGACAGGAGACGGCCACCGCCTACCTGGAGCTGACCTTCGACGACGACGGCACCGCGACCATCGACGTACCGATGGCGTACTACGCACCCGAGAACATCGGCAGCGACACGTACCAGGACGTGGTGCTCTCGATCACGCTCGACGCCGAGACCTTCGACGTGCTCAGCGAGACGTACTACACGTACAACGAGACGCTGGGCACCTACGGCGAACTGACCGCGGACCCGACGGGCATCGTCGTGCCGAAGCTGTTCGTCGTCTCCCCCGATGGGGTGGGCGACTGGCAGCCCAGCACGGACGTGGGCCTGTACGCCGACCTGCCGTCGTTGGTGTACGACTTCGTACCGCTCGCCTCGGGCACGGCGTTGGTCGCCGACCTCAGCGTCACCGACATCGGCAGCAACTCCGCAGTGGTCAGCGCCGACGTCGTGGTGCCATAGGGCCGGAGGGCTCAGACGGTGGCGTGGAGGAGACCGAAGACGAGGCCGTCCTCCAGCGCTCGCCAGGAGGCTTCGATGATGTTGCTGCTGACACCGATGGTGGTCCAGCTGCGCTTGCCGTTGGTGAAGTCGATCAGCACGCGAGTGACCGCGCCCGTCGCAGTGGCACCGTCGAGGATGCGCACCTTGTAGTCCGTCAGGTGCACCTTGTCGAGCTGCGGGAATGCCGCCCGCAGCGCGGTGCGCAGCGCGGTGTCGATCGCGTTGACCGGGCCGTTGCCCTCGGCCGTGTGCACGTGACGCTCGGCGGCGTCGCCCTCCCCCACCCACACCTTGACGGTGGCCTCGGTGGTGAACTCGCCGTTCGGCAGTTCGTCGGTGATGACGCGCATGCTCTCCACGCGGAAGTCGGTCTGCTCCCAGCCGGACGCACGGCGCATCAGCAGTTCGAGCGATGCATCGGCCGCCTCGAAGTGGTAGCCCTCGTGCTCCAGCCGCTTGAGGTCGTCGACGACCTGGTTGACGGCCGGGCCGTCCAGCGGCAGGCCCAACTCTTCGGCCTTGATCTGGATGGTGGCGCGGCCGGCCATCTCGCTGACCACGAAGCGGGTGCCGTTGCCGACCAGTTCGGGAGCGACGTGCTCGTAGGCGTCCTTCGCCCGCTTGATGGCGCTGACGTGCAGGCCGGCCTTGTGCGCGAACGCCGACGAACCGACGTACGGCGCCTGGGGGTTCAGCGGACGGTTCAGCACCTCGGCCACATGGTTGCTGACCGCGGTGAGGCGCTCCAGACGACCTTCCGGCAGGCACGGGATGCCCAGCTTGATCTGTAGGTTCGGGATGACCGTCGTCAGGTTGCAGTTACCCGTGCGCTCGCCCAGCCCGTTGAGCGTGCCCTGCACGTGACGTCCGCCGGCGCGCACCGCTGCCATCGAGTTGGCGACCGCACAGCCCGTGTCGTCGTGGCAGTGGATGCCGATGATCACGTCGTTGCCGACATGGCGGTACACGTCGCCCACGATCGACTCGACCTCGTGGGGCAACGAGCCGCCGTTGGTGTCGCACAGCACCACATGACTGGCGCCCTTCACGATGGCGGCTTCCAGCGCCCGCAGGCTGAACTCCGGGTTTGCCTTGTAGCCGTCGAAGAAGTGCTCGAGGTCGACCATCACCAAGCGGCCGGCGGCATGCAGGAACTCCACCGAGTCGGCGATCATCAGCTCGCCTTCCTCCAGCGTGGTCTGCAACGCCTCGGTGACCTGATAGTCCCAACTCTTGGCCACGATGCACACCGCGCTCGTGTTCGCGTCGAGCAGGTTGCGCAGGGTGGCGTCGTCGTCGGTCTTGCCGCGGGGACGGCGCGTGCTGCCGAACGCGACCATCGTTGACGTGGTCAGCCGCAGCTCCGCGTTCGCGCGGGCGAAGAACTCGATGTCCTTCGGGTTGGCGCCCGGCCAGCCGCCCTCGATGTAGTGCACGCCGAGGTAGTCCAGCTGCTCGGCAATGCGCAGCTTGTCGTCGACCGTGGCCGACACGCCTTCCACCTGCAGGCCGTCGCGCAGGGTCGTGTCGAACACTTCGACGAATGCTGGTTTCGAATTCATCAGAACGCCTCTCCGGAGAAATGAAAGAGCCGCCCGGAGGGGCGGCTCTGAGCGCACATCGGCGTGGGGCCGAGGTGCGCTAGCAAATGATGATGATCGCGGGCTGTGCGAGCAAGGTCACGCCGCCATTCAATCCGAGTTTTCGGCGCGCGTCAACGTGACGGCTGTGCACAACCTGTGTGTGAACGGTGGATGAACAAGAAAGTTCTGTGCGTAACCGGGTTTCGCGGGGGATAACCCTGTGAGGTCGAAAAAGACCACTTGACCTGCGGAAATGCAGGGTGCAGAGTGATCCACGTACCGGGCAGCGCACGCCAACCGGAACCCGAGGAACGGTGCCGCAGAGACGAGGCAGCCAGCAATGGCAGTCTTGAGGAGCGGAGGGCCAACCGGGTTCACGAGGTGGAAGCGGGGCCGGTAGGAGAGTGATCTTGACGCCAGGCTGCGAACCTTTCGGGGAGAGCGGCAGGGTGGCTGGGGAGGCAGAACCGGGCAACCGGGGAAGGCCGAGCCGGCGGTCGAAGTGCTGGAAGCGTCAGCCGGGCAACCGGAGGTCGTGGGGAGCGCGACGGCTTCACTGCTGAGGAAGGAACCGGGCAACCGGGGAGACAGTCGGCAAAAGCGGATCGCCCGCCGAAGCGCAAGCTCCGACGGGCGATGACATTGGTCGAGACGAAGGCTAACGCCCGAAGATCGATCGGTGGTGGATCACCCTCCGACCCAGGAGTCGCCCTGGGGCAGCGCGCAGGCTTCGGCCCGCAGCGCAGCCCCGGGGCGCTTCGCTTTTTCGGCGCAGT
>Ga0209023_10005071_pt1 | contig 14586 bp, 12 predicted proteins | sample LakOneMetagenome_FD_187468 | JGI IMG/M metagenome (GOLD analysis project Ga0209023, IMG submission 187468) | Freshwater and sediment microbial communities from Lake Erie, Canada (SPAdes) (version 2) | ecosystem: Environmental > Aquatic > Freshwater > Lentic | place: Lake Erie, Canada...
CGGTTCCCATGCCTTCGACGGCGAAGAGCTCAGACGGCTCGATCGGAATCTCGTGTGACGGTTCGCTCTCCGCTGTCAGATCGCTCAACGGAGGTCGTCGCCGGTCAACTCACGCCATCCGCCGTGGTGGGGAGGCGAACCGCCGGTGCCCCGCAGTCGCAGGCCGGCAGCGACGAGACCGGCGAGACCGAGCGCCGCCAGCGCCCTTCGAAGTCCAGCCACCGTGCCTCCGTCTCGTGTACTGCCGGGTGTCGTATCCGCTTCGCAACCGGTTCAGTGGGGCTAGCTGGAGTCGAACCAGCGACCTCACCCTTATCAGGGGTGCGCTCTAACCAACTGAGCTATAGCCCCGGCGGGGGGTGAAGCTACACGGCCACGACACTGCCGAGCGAGCTCGATCAGTTGGAACGGGGCCGCGACGTCTCCTCTTCGATGACGGTCACCCAGACCCCACCGATGATGTCGGAGATCAGGTTGAACACCAACGTGGCGATGGTCGCCGCGACCGTCGATGCGAAGGTGAGGATCAGTCCCACCAGGCCGAACTGCCGGAACAGGAAGTCGCCGTTGAGCTTCCAGTCGGTGACCGAGAGGTTCGACTGCACGAACGTCTCGATCTTCGACACCGTGCCCGACCCGCGGGCCACCGCCCAAACGATCACCGCGGCAATCATGAACACGAGCCAGAGCGACAGGAAGAACAGCAACGACGCCTTGAGCACCGACCACGGATCGACGTGGCGGATCAGTCGGCGAACCTTGCGAGCCTCGAGACGGCCTCGCTGGCTGCGACCGGCAGGCTGGCGAGCGGCACGCTGCGGCGCCGAGGGCACGGAGACCGACCGTGTCACGACCTCGGTGTCGGCGCCGAGGTCATCGTCGAGGTCATCGCCGCCCAGCGCGACGGACTCGTCCACCGTGTCGTCGACGAGATCCTCGCGACGCAGCGAGGTGACCTCTGATGGTTTGGGCGCCACGCCGCCACGCTACTCCGGCCGGTCGTCGGGTCGCGCGCTCGCGGTGCCGATCACCCCGTCGAGCTCCACGGTGACCGTCACGATTCCGTCGTCCCGGGCCACGATGTCGGTGACGCGGGCACCGGCTCGTCGAGCTACCGCCTCCGCCGCAGCCGTGTCGTGAACTGCCGCCAATGCAACCAGATCCGCCACGGCCTGCACACGCGCGTGGGTGTGTGCTGTGGCCGTTTCATGAGCGAGGCCGATCAGCATCAGCGACACCAGTCCGATGACCAGCACCCAGATGCCCAACGTCTGTCCGCGCTCGCCGCGAACCTGGTGATCGCACATGTTGCTCCCCTGTCGTCTCGATCAGGGGAAGTTGTGGAGGACTGAAACGCCGGCCGAGCTACTCAGCCGATTCGTCGGGCCCGTCGTCGTCATCGGCCGCGACATCGTCGACATCGCTGTCAACCTCGTCGACGTCGTCGCGTTCGGTGACACGAGCGACCGCCACGACCTGGGTGTCGTCGTCGAGGTTCATGACGCGAACACCGGTGGCGTCGCGACCTTGCGCCGAGATGGTGTCGACGCCCATGCGGATGGTCACGCCCGAATCGTTGACCAGGAACACCTGATCGTCCTCGGCCACCATCAACACGGCGACGACCTTGCCCTTGTCAGCGTGGAGTCGCATGGCCCGCACGCCCTGACCACCACGACCCTGGCGGGTGAACTGATCGGGGTGGGTGCGCTTGCCGTAGCCGGCATCGGTGACCGTGAGCAGCAGGTGATCTTCGGCCACCACATCGGACGACACCACCTGATCGTTGGCCCGCAACTTCATGCCGCGCACGCCGGTCGCGTCGCGGCCCATGGGGCGCACGTCGCTCTCGGCGAAACGGATGCCTTGGCCCATCTGCGACACGACCATGATCTCGTCGCCGTCGTTGACCGACAGCACCCGGACCAACTCGTCGTCGTCACGCAGGTTGAGCGCGATGAGCCCGGCTGTGCGAGACGAGTCGTAGGCGTTGAAACGCGTCTTCTTCACGACACCCTTGCGGGTCACGAAGAACAGGTAGCGATGCGTCTCGTAGTCGCGGGTGTCGATGACCGCTTGGACCTGCTCGTCTGGCTGCAGCTGCAACAGGTTCACGAGCGCGGTGCCACGGGCGGTGCGCTCGAACATGGGGATCTGGTGCGCTTTCAGGCGATACACCCGGCCGCGGGTGGTGAAGAACATCAGATACGCGTGCGCCGAGGTGTGGATGATGTCGGTGACGACGTCCTCCTCCTTCAGCTTGGCGCCGGCCACCCCACGGCCCCCACGGCCCTGGGTCTTGAACGCGTCGGCCGCGACCGTCTTGATGTAGCCGCCCGCCGTCATCATCACGACGATCTCTTCGTCGTCGATCAGGTCTTCGATGTCGAGGTCGCCCGGATCGAAGGTGATCTCACACCGCCGCGGCGTGGCGAAGTCGTTGCGGATGACCGCGAGCTCGTCCTTGATGACCTGGCGCAGCACCACGTCGTCGCCCAGGATCTTCTGCAGCTCGGCGATCACTTCGCGCAGCTTGTCGAGCTCGTCGGTGAGGTTGGCCGTGCCCAGTCGGGTCAGGCGGCCGATCGGCATGTCGAAGATGACCTCGAACTGCTCGTCGGAGAACTCGAACGGCGCGGAGGTCAACGCGGCGCGGGCCGCGTTCTTGTCCTCGGAGGCTCGGATCGCCGCGATGACCGCGTCGATCATCGAGATGGCCTTGAGCAGGCCCTCGACGATGTGGGCGCGACGGTTGGCCTTGTCGAGGCGGAACTGGCTGCGACGACGAATGACCTCGCGCTGGTGCTCGACGTAGGGGATCAGCGCCTCGAGCAGCGACAGGGTGCGGGGCACGCCGTCGACCAGGGCCACCATGTTCACGCCGAAGCTCGTCTGGAGCGGGGTGTGCTTGTACAGGTTGTTGAGGATGACGAGCGCCGGTGCGTCCCGCTTGAGGTCGAACACCAGGCGGCTCTCGCCACGGGCCGACTCGTTGCGGATGGCTCGGATGCCCTCGATCACCTTGCTGTTGACCAGCTCGGCAGCCTTGGTCTCGATGGCACCGAAGCTGGTCTGGTACGGCAGCTCCGTGACCACGATCTGGGTGCCCTTGGGACCCTCGACGATCTCGGCCCGCGCTCGCATGCGGATCGAGCCACGACCGGTGCGATAGGCCGACTGGATGCCGGCGCGACCGAGGATCTGCCCGCCGGTCGGGAAGTCGGGACCCTTCACGAACTCCATCAGGTCGTCGACGGTGGCGTCGGGGTGATCGATGAGGTGCACGGTGGCGTCGATGATCTCGCCGAGGTTGTGCGGCGGGATGTTCGACGCCATACCGACGGCGATGCCCTGGCCGCCGTTGACCAGCAGGTTGGGGAAGCGGGCCGGCAGCACCGTGGGCTCCTCGACCGATCCGTCGAAGTTGCCGACCATGTCGACGGTGTCCTCGTCGATGTCGGCGAGCAGGTGGGTGGCCAGGTTCGTCAGCCGGCACTCGGTGTACCGGTAGGCGGCCGGATCGTCGTCGGGTGAGCCGAAGTTGCCGTGCTTGTCGATGAGCACGTGCCGCAGCGAGAAGTCCTGGCCGAGACGAACGAGCGCGCCATAGACCGCCTGGTCGCCGTGCGGGTGGTACTTGCCGATGACCTCGCCGATGACGGTGGCGCACTTGCGGTGTGCCCGATCGGGGCGAAGCCCGGTGTCGTGCATGGCCCACAGGATGCGGCGGTGGACCGGCTTCAGCCCGTCGCGCACGTCGGGCAGCGCCCGGCTGACGATGACCGACATGGCGTAGTCGAGGAACGACTGCTCCATCTCGGTCTGGATCTCGATCGGCTCGATCGAGCCGTGCATGATGGCCGTGGGCAGGTCGTCGCCGGCTGCGGTCTCGTCGTTGGGGAGGTCGTCTCCCGGAGTCGTCGGGTCGTCACTCATATGTCGAGGAACCTCACGTCCTTGGCGTTCGTCTGGATGAAGTGCTTGCGGCTCTCGACGTCTTCGCCCATGAGCACCGAGCAGACCTCGTCAGCGATGATCGCCTGCTCGACGGTCACCTGCAGCAGCGTGCGGCGGGCCGGATCCATGGTGGTGGCCCACAGCTCCTCAGCGTCCATCTCGCCGAGGCCCTTGAGCCGAGCGAACTCCTCCTTGTGGTTCGGACGCTCGGTCAGGAACTGGGCCTTGGCCGCATCGTCCTTGAGGTACACCGTGTCCTTGCCCACCTTGGTGGAGTACAGCGGCGGCTGGGCGATGAACACGTGGCCGCCCTCGACCAGCGGACGCATCTGCCGGAAGAAGAACGTGAGCAGCAATGTGCGGATGTGGCTGCCGTCGACATCGGCGTCACAGAGGATGACGATCTTGTGATAGCGGATCTTCTCGTTGTCGAACTCATCGCCGATGCCGGCGCCGATCGCCTGGACCAACGAGGTGACCTCGGTGTTCTTCAACATGCGGTCGATGCGGACCCGCTCGACATTCAGGATCTTGCCGCGGATGGGCAGGATGGCCATGGTCGCCGGGTTGCGGGCTTCCTTGGCCGAGCCACCGGCGGAGTTTCCCTCGACGATGTAGATCTCGCTCTCACGAGGATCGTTCGACGAGCAGTCGGCCAGCTTGCCGGGCAGGCCGGCGCCGTCGAGCGCCGACTTGCGGCGCGTGGCCTCGCGCGCGTTGCGGGCGGCCTCGCGGGCGCGTGATGCCTGCAGCGACTTGTTGACCACCGAACGCGCCTCGGTGGGATGCTCCTCGAGCCACTCCCCCAGCTTCTCGTTGGTGGTCTTCTCGACCAGGCTGCGCATGGGGACGTTGCCCAACTTGCCCTTGGTCTGGCCCTCGAACTGCGGGTCCTGCAGCTTCACCGAGATGATGGCGGTCAGGCCTTCGCGGATGTCCTCGCCCTGCAGGTTGCCGTCCTTCTCCTTCAAGATGCCCTTCTCGCGGGCGTACTTGTTGATGGAGTTGGTGAGGGACTTCTTGAAGCCCTCTTCGTGCATGCCGCCTTCGCTGGTCGTGATGCCATTGGCGAAGGAGTGCAGCCCGTCGGTGTTGTAGCCCGTGTTCCACTGGAAGGCGATCTCGACCTCCATGGTCTCCTCGGCCTGGTGGAGGTAGCCCACGTCGTTGAACAGGGCCTCCTTGGCCGCGTTGACGTGGCGGACGAAGTCACTCACTCCGCCGTCGTAGCGATACACGATCTCGTCGACATCGGACTCGGGACGTTCGTCGTGGAAGGCGATCTCGAGGCCGGCATTGAGGAACGCCATCATCTGGAAGCGCTCGGTCAAGGTCTGGGCCCGGAAATGGGTCTCGTCGAACACGGTCGGATCGGGCCAGAACCGCGTGGTGGTACCCGTTCGTGGAGTGCCGTCGGGACCATCCGGCGAGGGCCCGATGTCGTGCAGGTGCTCCTTGATGTCGCCGCCGTTGGCGAAGGCCATGAAGTGCCGGCGGCCGTCGCGATCGATCTCGACTTCGACCGCCGAGGACAGCGCGTTGACCACCGAGATGCCCACGCCGTGCAGACCACCGGAGACCTTGTAGCCACCCCCGCCGAACTTGCCGCCGGCATGCAGCACGGTCAGCACCACCTCGGCCGCCGACAGGTTGTCGGGGAACTTGGGATCGCGGTCGACGGGGATGCCACGGCCGTCGTCGGACACCTCACAGCCGCCGTCGGCCAACAGGCGCACACCGATGCGGGTGCAGTAGCCGGCCATGGCCTCGTCGACGCTGTTGTCGACCACCTCGTAGACCATGTGGTGCAGGCCGGCGGGTCCAGTGGAACCGATGTACATGCCAGGTCGCTTGCGCACCGCTTCCAGTCCTTCGAGGATCTGGATCTGGTCCGCGCCATACGAGGCCGGCTCGACCGCTGAGGTCGGGATGTCGTCGCTCACACGTGCCTTTCGATCGGTCCGAGCCGGTGCGGCCAGGTCCCGAAACTCTGATTTCTCCGCCGGAATGGGCCTGTGGACAACTTGGCTCGTCCTGTGGATTTCTGGGGAGGAAGTGCCCGACAGCCTACCACTCAGGAGTGACATTCCGGGACCGGGAAGGCCCGCGCGAACCGCCCCGCGTGGGGGTCGATCACCTCGACTGACGCACCTCGATGCCGGTGATCTCATCACCGGTGCCCAGGCGGGCCGACAGCTGTTCCACGATGGTCGTCCCCCGCCACCGGATGGCCTCGATCAAGGCCGGATCGGCCGTCGTGATCAGCAGGTTTCGATGGTGGATGGCCACCGGCGTGGCGTGCGACGCCAGCACTCCGGCCACCTCGGGCCACACCTCCACCACCCGGTCGAGGATCGACGGCGTGGCCATCCCCAGGTGCCGCGCCACGCGGTCCAGGCTGTGGCTCAACGGCGTCGGGTCGTCACCCACGTTCGACTCCACCGTCGATGAGATCGATCACCAGATCCGGCGTCGCTCCCGGCGGGACACCGATCGCCGAGGTGATAACCGCCTGCCCGTCGGGGAGGCCCGCCAGCAGCGCGGCCGAGCGAGACGGATCGAGCTCGCTGAACACGTCGTCGAGGAGCAGCACCGGTGCCACCCCCAACGCTGCCGTGAGGTGTCGGTGGGCCGCGAGGCGCAGGCTCAGCGCCAGACACCGCTGCTCACCCTGGCTGGCGTGAGTGCGCGACGGCAGACCGGCCAACGCGATCTCGACGTCGTCGCGGTGCGGGCCGACCAGTGACAGGCCGCGACGAACGTCCTGGTCGCGGCTGGCGGCCAACGCTGCGGCGAGCCCGATGTCGCGCCACGGAGCCACGAGCGAGAGCCGGACCTCCGAACTCACCCCCGACAGCTCGTCGTACGCGGCGCCCACCACCGGACCGAGGTCCGTGACCAGCTGTTCACGCAGCACACCCAGTTGATCGCCGGCGAGGGCCACCCGCTGGTCCCACACGTCGAGGGTGAGCGCTGCCTCGGAGTTGAGTCGGCCACCGAGCTGCTTGAGCAGGGCGTTGCGTTGCTTCAGGGCCCGCTCGAAGTCCGAACGCACCACGTCGTGGCGCGGGTGCAGCGATGCCAGGGTCTCGTCGAGGAAACCTCGCCGGACCGACGGACCACCTTTGACGAGATCGAGGTCGTCGGGGGCGAACACGCTGATCACCAGCCCGTCGCCCAGATCTGCTCGCCGTGAGATGCGCTGGCGGTTCACTTGGGCTCGGCTGCGACCCTTCGCCGGCAGCTCGATCTCGACGAGCAGGTCGCGATCGTCTCGAACGGCTTCGCCTCGCACCACCGCGGCCGCGGCCCCGGTCCGGATCATCACCTCGTTGGCGACGCCGCGGAACGACTCCCACCGCGCCAACACGCCGATGGCCTCCAGCAGGCTGGTCTTGCCGGCGCCGTTGGGGCCGATGATCACGGTGACGCCGGGTGCCAACTCCACCTTGCCGTGCTCATAGGCACGGAAGTCCTCGACCCAGAACCGATCCAGCCGCATCCGCGTCGGTGATCCCGGTCAGCGGGCGCGGGTCAGGAGACCCGGACCGGCATCAACAGGTAGAGGAAGTCGGTGTTGTCCCCCGAGCGCAGCAGCGCCGGCTTCAACGCGTCGACCGTTTCGAGGGTGACCTCGTCGCCCGGCGTGACCTCGAGCCCATCGAGGAGGTACTCGGGGTTGAACGCCACGGTCATCTCGACGCCCTCGTACTTGGCGTCGAGCTCTTCGTGCGCCTCGCCCACGTCCTGGGTGGTGGCACGAAGGTCGAGCGTGTCGGAGCCGAGCGTCAGGCGGATCGGGGTGGCCTCGCGGGCCATCAGCCGGACCCGGCGAACGGCGTCGATGAGCGCCGATCGGCTGACCATGAGCCGGTTGGGCTGCGAGGTGGGGATGAGGCCGCGGTAGTTGGGGAACTCGCCCTCGATGAGGCGGGTGGTGAGTCGCGACGACGAGGTCACGAACGACACGTCGTGTTCACCCAGGATCAGCGTGATGTCGGTCTGCCCGGCGATGATCCGCGAGGTCTCGATGAGCGCCCGTGACGGAACGAGGACGTGCTTGCCCTCGGCCAGCACGGAGGTGCCGGGAAGGTCACGCATGGCGAGGCGGTACGAGTCGGTGGACACCATGCGCAGTCCGCCGGCCTCTGCCGCCAGCAACACGCCGGTCAGGATCGGACGCGAGTCGTCCTTCGAAGCGGCCTTGACCACCTGCGACAGACCATCGCTGAGCTCGGTGGCCGACACGGTGAACGACTCACCGGACGGTTCGGACAGCTGGGGCCACTCCTCGGCCGGCATGAGCTGCACGGTGAAGTCGGATCGGCCACAGCTGATGGCGGCCTGGCCGCCTTCGGTGGAGATGTCGACCCGCCCCTCGGAGAACGACCGCACGATGTCGACCGCCAACTTGGCCGGGATGATCGTCTTGCCGTCTTCGCGACCGTCGACGGCGATGGTCACCGAGATCGTCAGATCCAGGTCGCTCCCGGTGATCTCGAGGGTGTTGCCGACCAGGCTGAGCCGAAGCCCTGCGAGTACGGGAAGTGGGCCTCCTCGGCCACTGACTGCTCGACCCGCCGAGGACAACGCCTCGCCGAGAACTTCTCGCTCACATCCGAACTTCACGACGCGCGCCCTCTTTCTGCCAGATATGTCAACTACCAGTAGCGGTAGTAGTAGGGCCTGTGGATTGGGGACAACCTAGCCGGACCCTTGCGGCGTCCGGGTCGTGGCTTCCACCGGTCGTCCACAACCGTCCACACGACACCGACGGAACTTCACGCGTGTCTGGGGACGAAGCGGAGTTGTCCACCGTGAATCCACGCCTTCTCCCCTGTTCTCTCCACAGCCTCGTGTCGGTCGTCGGTGTCACGATCAGCCCGACTTGATGATCTTGATGAGCGACTGGACGTCGTCGTAGATGGCCTGGCGCTCCTTCATGAGCGCGCTGATCTTGTCGTAGGCGTGGATCACCGTCGTGTGATCACGGCCGCCGAACTCCTTGGCGATCTGCGGGTAGCTCAGGTCGGTGAGCTCGCGGAACAGGTACATGCCCACCTGGCGAGCGGTGACCAGCGGCCGGCGTCGGTCCTTGGCCTTGAGGTCGTCGATCTCGAAGCCGTACTTCTCCGCCGTCGACTCCATGATGAGTTGCGGGGTGATCTTGCGGGGCTGCTTGTCGGCGATGATGTCGCCCAGGATCCACTCGGCGTCGGTGATCGTGACGTCCTTGCGATTGAGCGCCGCGTAGGCCGTGACCCGGTTGAGCGCACCCTCGAGCTCGCGGATGTTGTTGGTGATGTGGGTGACGATGAACTCGAGCACCGCATTGGAGATCAGGGCGTTGGATTGAGCGGCCTTCTTGCGCAGGATGGCCAGCCGGGTCTCGAAGTCGGGCGGCTGGATGTCGGTGACCAGGCCCATCTTGAAGCGGGAGCGGAGCCGATCCTCGAGCGTGGCCACGGCGTCAGGCGAGCGATCCGAGCTGAGAACGATCTGCCGGTTGGCCTCGTGCAGCGTGTTGAAGGTGTGGAAGAACTCCTCTTGGAGTTGCTCGCGGCCCTCCATGAACTGCACGTCGTCGACCAGGAGCACGTCGATCTCGCGGTACCGGCGCTTGAACTCCAGCTGAGCGTTGTTGCGGATGGCGTCGATGAACTCGTTGAGCAGCGTCTCGGTGGAGATGTAGCGCACGTGGTAGGTCGGGTAGTTCTCGCCGACGTATTGGGCGATCGCCTGCAGCAGGTGGGTCTTGCCCAGACCGGCAGCGCCGTAGATGAACAGCGGGTTGTAGGAGCGGGCCGGCGTCTCGGCCACCGACAACGCGGCGGCCTGGGCGAACCGGTTCGACGGACCGGTCACGAAGGTGTCGAACGAGTACTTCACGTTGGTGTGCGCCGGGCGTTCACCCAGCGGCGAGGTCGGCTCGGCCTTGGTGGAGGTGGGCGGCGACGGGGTGCCGATGTTCTCGCGGGTGAGATCCGCCAGTGAGTCCTCGATGTCCTCGGAGTGCGTCGACTGATCGACCCGGATCTCGAGTGCCAGGGCGCTGTGATGGACATCGGCGAGGGTGGCGACGACCAGTTCGCGGTACCGCTGATCGATCCGGTCACGGATGAAGGCGGTGGGAACGGTGATCGTGAGGCAGTTGTCGTCGAGGTAGAGACCGCTCACATCGCTGAACGTGGCTGCCCACACGGCGGAGGACACTGTCTCGGCCAGGATCTCGGCCGCAGCGGCCCACAGTACGGCGGCATCGTTCAGCACCGTCATGGGCCCACACCTTCCTTCCACAGCTCCATCCACAAGGTGTGGACAAGATGAGACGGTTGAGTGAGGACTGAACCACGCCGAGTGGGAGTGTCCTCCCGCCCGAGCTTGCTCCAGACCTTGTCCACGAGTGTTCTGCCCGCTTCCAACCCACTTTCGGCCGCCGGCGCTGACCCTAGTGACCGGGTTGCAGGTTTTCCACAGGTGTCTCAAGATGATCACTTCAGATCGGGGGGTCGTTGACTGAACAGGGCTCGCCCCGGTGCCGAATTGCCTCCCGGAGCGCCCAGAATTAGCCTTCACGTCGTTCGCGTCCGAGATGTCTCGGCTCGTTCAGCCGTCGTCGAGGAGTAGTTCGTTGAAGAGGACCTTTCAGCCCAACAACCGTCGCCGTGCCAACAAGCACGGATTCCGCTCACGCATGGCGGACCGAGCGGGTCGCAAGGTCCTTCGGTCGCGTCGCCTCAAGGGGCGTCAGCGCCTCAGTGCGTGACACAGGCTCTCTCCAGACGCCGTGATTTCGAACGGCTGAGAGCAGATGGCACCCGTTCACGAAGTGGCCCTCTGTCGATGACCGCGCTCCGACCCGTTTCACCCCCCACGTTGGTGGCGTTCGCCATCCCGACGTCGGCGGGCTCCTCGGTCAAACGTCACCTGGTCCGGCGTCGACTCAAGGCGATCTTCGACCAGTTGGAGCGGATCGGCGAGCTCGTACCGGGGTGGTATCTCGTGTCTTTTCGATCATCTGGTGATGTTCCAACGTCTCAGGTGTTGCGCAAACACCTCGTCGAGATGTTGAACGGGCAGCCAGGAGTGCCGGCATGACCGCCACGACGACAGCGCCGTCAGCAGGCCTCGTGACTACCGAAGCGCCCGTGCCCCCACTCGGGCCGGTGGCCCGGGCCTTGCGCGGGCTGGTCCGCGGCTATCAGTACGTGATGGCCGGCCGGCCGTCACCCTGTCGTTTCGATCCAACTTGCTCTCAATATGCGGTTGAGGCATTCGAGGCCCACGGCGCGGTCAGAGGCGGCTGGTTGGCCACCCGCCGACTGTGCCGGTGCCATCCCTGGGGCGGGTTCGGTTACGACCCGGTGCCCCCCCACCAGACGATCGCCAGCGGCGAGAGGACCTGACCATGTCAATGTTCGAAGGCTTCTTCGAGTTCGTTTCCGGGATCCTGGCGTGGTTCTACAGCCTGATCCCCTCCTATGGCGTCGCCATCATCCTGCTCACCGTGACCGTGATGCTGGTCATCACGCCGCTCACGCTGAAGAGCACCCGTTCGATGCTCCAGATGCAGCGGATGCAGCCTCAGCTCAAGAAGTTGCAGGAGCAGTACAAGGGTGACCGTGAACGCCTGAACACCGAGATGATGACGTTCTACCGGGAGAACAACATCAACCCGCTGAGCGGCTGCATCCCGGTCATCGCTCAGATGCCGGTGTTCCTGATCCTGTACCGCGTGCTCCGCGGCCTGACCGAGCGCAAGGGTGGAGGCGCCTCGGGCGTGGGCCACATCGCCGGACAGATCAAGGCCGGCATCGCTCCCACCCGTTGGCGACTCGTCGACCAGCCGTTCCAGCCCCTCCACCTCTCCAAGACGACCAAGCTCTACGAGTCGCTCGCCGGCCGCACGAAGATGAACTTCCTGGGCATGGATCTGTCACTCAGCCCCAGCCAAGGTCTCAAGCTCGGCATCGTCACCTTCATCCCCTTCGCCGTGTTGATGATCGCCCTGCTCGTCAGCCAGATCTTCCAGAACCGCCAGATCCAGGGTCGCAACACCAACCAGAACACCAACCCACAGCAGCAGGCGATCATGAAGTTCCTGCCGTTCATGCTGCCGGTCTTCAGCTTCGCGTTCCCGGCCGGCCTCGGGCTGTACTACTTCATCCAGGGCATCTGTCGGATCGGCACCCAGGGCTACATCACCAAGAAGTTCTTCGGGGACAACGCCCCGGCCGTGGTCGAGGCGAAGGCGAAGGACGTGCCGCCGCCGCCGACCAACGGATCTTCCTCGAACGGCTCGAAGGCCAAGCCGGCCAAGGCCATCAGCGAGGCCGAGAAGCGAGGCGGGTCGAGCCCCCGCAGCCAGGCCGCGCAGAAGAAGGCCGGGGGTCCGCAGCAGGGCCGCAAGTCCGGCGCACCCCGTCAATCCGGCGGTTCGACGCCCCGCCGTCCGGGCGACAACTGATTTCAGACACAACCGAGCAGCCACTGATCGCACTGTGGGTCGGTGGCCGATGAGAGAGGAGCCCAGATGGAATGGGTTGAGACGACAATGAAGACGATCGAAGAAGCCAAGGACTACCTGCTGGATCAGCTTGGAGTCGACGAGGACGAGGCCGAGTTCGAGGTCCTCGAGGAGCCGAAGGCAGGCCTGTTCGGCCGGTCCCGCGGCGCTGCCCGCGTCCGCGCCCGGATCATGCCGAAGTCGCCCCGTGGCAAGGAAGAACGTCGCCGCGCACCGAAGCGCAAGTCCTCGGGTGGCGGTGGCGGTGGCGCTTCCGCCGGCTCCGATGCTGCCGCCGAGACCACCGCGGAGGCCGCTCCGGCCAAGCCCAAGGTCGAACGCGAGCGAGCTCCCCGCCCGCACCGCGAGCCCCGTACCCAGGACCGTGAGCCCGTCGATCCAGCTCCGTTCCTCGAGCCGCTCCGTGAGTTCCTGGCCGGTATCGCCAGCGCGGCGTCGCTGCAGGCTGAGGTCACGATCACTGCCAATGAGGAGGGTGACCTCGAGGCGGCATTGGTCGGGTCACAGCTCGGCGCACTCATCGGCCCGGCCGGCGGCGTGATCGACGCGATTCAGGAGCTCTCACGCACCTTCCTGCAGAAGGAGGCCAAGGGTGGCTCCGCTCCGCGCCTCAAGGTCGACGTGGGCGGATACCGGGCCGATCGCCGCGTGGCCCTCGAGGCCTTCACCCGCGAGGTGGCCGAGAAGGTCACCGAGACCGGCAAGGCCCACGCCTTCGAGGTCATGGGTTCGATCGACCGCAAGACGATCCACGATGCGGTCAACGACATCGACGGCGTGGTCACCTCATCGCAAGGCGAGGATCCGGACCGCTACGTCGTGCTTTCCGCTGGCTGATCCCCTCGGGCACGAGCGCCCGAAATCTGTCGAACCACCTGGTTCGTGACAAGATGCCCCGCCGACTGGTGGGGCATCTTTCGCGTCCAGGCCACGACAGGAGATACAGGTGACAGTGAGTCTGGAAGAAGTGCTCGAGCGGTCGAAGGCGCTCGGGTTCCTCGGTCCTGGTGAGATCGAACCGCAGATCATCCATGCGCGGGCCTGGCTCGAGGTGCTCGAGCAGGAGGTACGTGTGCTCGACCTCGGTTCCGGTGGCGGCCTGCCCGGATTGGTCCTGGCGCATGACCGCCCGGACCTGGCGCTGACCCTCCTCGACAGTCAGGTCAAGCGATGCAACTTCCTGGCCGCAGCAGTTGGTTGGCTCGATCGGCCTGAGGTCCAGGTGGTGTGCGGTCGGGCTGAGACGCTCGCTCACGAGCCGGGGCTCCGTGCCACCTTTGACGTGGTGGTGGCTCGAAGCTTTGGCGCACCAGCGGTCACCGCCGAGTGCGGGGTCGGGTTTCTGCGACTGGGAGGCACGCTGTGGGTCAGTGAGCCGCCGGACGCGGAGCGGGAGTCGCGATGGCCAAGCACCGGCCTGGCTGAGCTGGGACTTGAGTTGGGTGCGACCTCCACTACCGGGATGGTCCATCTCCAGGCACTACGCGCGAGTAGCCTCTGTTCTCAACGGTTTCCTCGCGTCGTTGGTCGGCCCAGCAAGCGTCCGCTGTTCTGAGCGTTCCACGTGGAACAATTGCCTCCAGCAATTGCCACAGGAATCGTGCAGGGCAAGGGGAGTGCTTGACCGGTTACCACCTCGAGACGAGGATGAGTCCGCTTCTCGGCCCTCGCATCGTTGGCCCACCCACCTCCGGAATGGAGACCCACGTTCGTGAGTGACGCTCAGGCACCCCACGAGGAACGTCCCGAGGACGCCTCATCCCACACCGACGCCGCAGCGTTGGATCATCCATTCGTGGAGTCGGTGGAATCCGTCGTCGTGCCAGATGGGCCCGTCGCCGAGTTCACCTCGTTCGAGACCGAACCGAGCTTCACCCCTCCTCCCGCGACCAGCGCAGCGGAGCCTTCCGACCAGGCCACCGAGATTGAGTCGGGCGAGCCGGTTTCGAGTGCTGCGCCGACACCCGCACCCGCACCCGCACCTGCACCCGCACCTGCACCCGCACCGACACCGACCCGGGCGTTGCGTCCGCTGCCGCGGGTGATCGCCATCGCCAACCAGAAGGGCGGCGTGGGGAAGACCACCACGACAGTGAATCTGA
>Ga0209023_10005072_pt1 | contig 14586 bp, 15 predicted proteins | sample LakOneMetagenome_FD_187468 | JGI IMG/M metagenome (GOLD analysis project Ga0209023, IMG submission 187468) | Freshwater and sediment microbial communities from Lake Erie, Canada (SPAdes) (version 2) | ecosystem: Environmental > Aquatic > Freshwater > Lentic | place: Lake Erie, Canada...
TGAATTCGCCGAAATACTTCGTGATCGCAGCCGTCAGCGTCGTCTTGCCGTGGTCAACGTGACCAATCGTCCCGACGTTCACATGCGGTTTCGTCCGTTCAAACTTTGCCTTCGCCATGATGGTCTCCTGTCTCAGGGCGGGACGCCCGTGCGGTCACGGGCCCCAGATGGGGGTGAGGTGGGCCGTCAGGCCCACCCGTTCAAGCGTATTTCTTCTGAATCTCGTCAGAAATGTTCTGCGGCACAGCATCGTAGTGGTCGAACAGCATCGTGAAGACCGCCCGGCCCGACGACATCGAGCGCAGGTTGTTGATGTAGCCGAACATGTTGGCCAGAGGCACCATCGCCGTGATGACGTTGGCGTTGCCGCGGCTGTCCTGGCCCTGGACCATGCCACGACGGCTGGTCAGGTCCCCGATGATCCCACCGGTATATTCCTCGGGCGTCACCACCTCGACCTTCATGATCGGTTCCAGGAGTTTCGCGCCGGCCTTCTTCAGGCCTTCACGCATGGCAGCGCGCGAGGCGATTTCGAAGGCGAGGACCGACGAGTCGACGTCGTGGAAGGCACCGTCGACCAGCGCCACCTTGAAGTCGATGACCGGGAAGCCGGCGAGCGGACCAGAGTCCATGACCGACTTGATGCCCTTTTCGACGCCCGGAATAAATTCCTTCGGCACCGCGCCGCCCACGATTTTCGACCCGAAGGAATAGCCTTCGCCCGGCTCGGTCGGCGTGATGACGAGCTTGACGCGGGCGAACTGGCCCGTGCCGCCGGTCTGCTTCTTGTGGGTATAGTCGATCTCGGCCTCGCGGCTGATCGTTTCGCGGTAGGCCACCTGCGGGGCGCCGATGTTCGCCTCGACCTTGAACTCGCGCTTCATGCGGTCCACGAGGATGTCAAGGTGAAGTTCGCCCATGCCCTTCATGATCGTCTGGCCCGATTCGATATCGGTTTCGACGCGGAACGACGGGTCTTCGGCGGCAAGGCGAGCGAGCGCGAGGCCCATCTTTTCCTGGTCGGCCTTGGACTTCGGTTCCACGGCGATCTCGATCACCGGTTCCGGGAAGGTCATGGTTTCGAGAACCACCTGGTGCGACGGATCGCAGAGCGTGTCGCCGGTGGTGGTTTCCTTCAGGCCCGCCAGCGCGATGATGTCGCCCGCGAAGGCTTCGTCGATTTCCTCGCGGTTGATGGCGTGCATCATCATCATGCGGCCGACACGTTCCTTGCGCTCCTTGGTCGAGTTGACCATCTGGTCGCCCTTCTTGAGCTGACCGGAGTAGATGCGCGTGAAGGTGAGCGAGCCGACGAAGGGGTCGTTCATGATCTTGAAGGCCAGCGCCGCGAAGGGCTGGTTGTCATCGGCCGAACGGGCGATGTCGCGGGTTTCCGTCTCGTCGCCCGGCTTGAAGCCCAGGTAGGGCTTGATGTCCAAAGGCGAGGGCAGGTAGTCGATGACCGAGTTCAGGACCGGCTGGACGCCCTTGTTCTTGAAGGCCGAACCGGCGGTGACCGGAACGAAGGCCATGGCCAGCGTGCCCTTGCGGATCAGCTTGCGCAGGGTGTCGACGTCGGGCTCGGTGCCTTCAAGATAGGCTTCCATCGCCGCGTCGTCCTGCTCGACCGCAAGCTCGACCAGCTTGCCGCGCCATTCTTCGGCTTCCGCCTTCAGGCTGTCGCGGATGTCGCCGATTTCCCACGAGGCGCCCAGGTCTTCGCCCAGGTAGACCCATTCCTTCATGGTCACGAGGTCGATGATGCCTTCGAGCTTGTCCTCGGCCCCGATCGGCAGGGCGATCGGCGCGGGGGTCGCACCCGTGCGGTCCTTGATCATCTTGACGCACTTGAAGAAGTCGGCGCCGATCTTGTCCATCTTGTTGACGAACACGATGCGCGGAACGCCGTAGCGGTCGGCCTGGCGCCAGACGGTTTCGGTCTGGGGCTCGACGCCGGCGTTGGCGTCAAGAAGGCAGACCGCGCCGTCGAGCACCGCGAGCGAACGTTCGACTTCGATGGTGAAGTCGACGTGGCCGGGGGTGTCGATGATGTTGAAGCGGTGCTTCGGGGACTGCGGGGTGTCGCCGTCCTCGGTCCGTTCCCAGAAGGTGGTGGTGGCAGCCGAGGTGATCGTGATGCCACGCTCCTGCTCCTGCTCCATCCAGTCCATCGTCGCGGCGCCGTCATGCACCTCGCCGATCTTGTGGGACTTGCCGGTGTAGTAGAGAATCCGCTCGGTCGTCGTGGTCTTGCCCGCGTCGATGTGGGCCATGATCCCGAAGTTGCGATACAGATTCAAAGGATATTCGCGTGCCATTTTTTTTCCTCGGCTGGCCGGATTACCAGCGGTAGTGGCTGAACGCCTTGTTGGCGTCGGCCATCTTGTGGGTGTCTTCGCGCTTCTTCACGGCCGAACCACGCGAGTTCACGGCGTCCAGAAGTTCGCCCGCAAGGCGCTCTTCCATCGTGTTCTCGTTGCGGTTCTTGGCGGCGGTGATCAGCCAGCGGATCGCCAGCGCCTCGCGGCGTTCCGGGCGAACTTCGACGGGCACCTGGTAGGTGGCGCCGCCGACCCGGCGCGAGCGGACCTCGAGCGAGGGCTTCACGTTGTCGAGCGCCTCGTGGAAGACGTCGACGGGCGGGCGCTTGAGCTTGCCTTCCACCCGGCCGAGGGCCGAGTAGACGATGGTTTCGGCGACGGACTTCTTGCCGTCGACCATCAGGTTGTTCATGAACTTGGTCAGGACCCGGTCGCCATACTTGGCATCGGGCAGGACTTCGCGCTTTTCAGCGGCGTGACGACGCGACATTGCGTTCTCTCCTTATTTCGGACGCTTCGCGCCGTACTTCGAACGGCGTTGACGACGATCTTTGACGCCCTGGGTATCCAGCACGCCGCGCAGGATGTGATAGCGCACACCCGGAAGGTCTTTCACCCGGCCGCCACGGATCAGGACGACGGAGTGTTCCTGAAGGTTGTGCTTTTCACCGGGGATGTAGCTGATGACCTCGAACCCGTTGGTCAGGCGCACCTTGGCGACCTTCCGCATAGCCGAGTTCGGCTTCTTCGGCGTCGTGGTGTAGACGCGGGTGCAGACACCGCGCTTCTGCGGGCAGGATTCCAAGTGCTGCGACTTGGACTTTCTCACGTTCGCTTCCCGGGGCTTCCGGATAAGCTGTTGGATCGTCGGCATTAAACTCGCCCTTGTTGCAACCCGTTCAACGCGCGTTCGTCAACGCCGTTTTCCGGGGGCTTTCGTTCGTCAAGCGCCCTGCGCGTCCGCAAAACACCAAAACCGCCTCGGTCCCCGAACCGGGGCCGACACGGTGAAACTCCAGAGGATCGGGGCTGGAAGGCCCGGATCGTGACCCGTTGAGGTTCTGGCAGTGGTCGTCGACTTGCCCGATGGGTTGAAAACCCCCCGTGCGAGTGGGCGCCGTATAGGGGGAGTCGCCACCCTTGTCAACAAGCCGGGGCCGTCGGGCGGTGGCCCTGCCCGGCGCTCATGCCGCGGCGCGGCGAGGGTAGGCAAGCGGGCGCAGCAGAAGGTAGACCGCGAGCGTCAGAAGGACCGCGAAGGTGGCATCGGACAGGAAGTGCCGCCCGGCCGACACGCGCTGCACGAAGACGATCAGCGGGATGGCGAAGGCCAGGAGTGCGACCGTGCGGTCGGCCCACCGGGGCCAGCGCGCGCCCCAGCGCCGCCGGACAAGCCAGAGGGCCAGGCCGAAGGCGGTCGCCGCCGATGTCTCGCCCGACACGAACGAGCAGTTGGCCATGCATTCGTTGGCCGGCTGCCAGAAGGGCGTGAAGGCATGGGTGCCCCCGAACTCGGTCACATCCGCCGGGCGGGCGCGGCCCCAGTGCGACTTCAGCCCGACATTCACCAGCAGGAACGGGTCGATGAAATACAGAAGGAAGATCGTCCCCCAGGTCCGCAGGCTGTCGCTTTTCCTCCACAGGGCCCAGACCGAGCCGATGAAGGCCACCGCCGCCATGCTGTCCGAGGCGTCCCAGATGAAGAAGCGCACCGCCTCGATCGCCGGGCGGCCGTCCAGCGGGAAGCCCTGCCCCGGCACGAAGAACAGGCCCGAAGTGGCCAGGTCGAGCCCCGGAAAGACCAGGAAGGCCGCCGTGGCGATGACAAAGGCCAGGGTCAGGAGGCGCGCGGGGGTCATCTCAGCGGTCCGGTCCCATGTCGGGGGTGCAGCCGTCGGGCAGAAGGTAGGCCGCGACCGGCTGGCTGGCATTGGCGGTGCGCGCGACATTGATGGTCTGGACCGGCTCCGCCGCCGCGCCGCGGCAGATGGGCGGCGAGGTCAGGACATAGAGCGTCGGCCCGGGGGGGTCCGGCAGGGGGAACATTTCCTCGTAATAGTTGCGCGGGCCCTCATGGCGGCGGGGGGCGTAGAAGGTCAGGCCCGATCCGCGCCCGGTATAGAAGAGGTCGGCCAGGATATCGCGGTCGCTCGCATAGACCGAGGCGGCGCCGAACTGGTCGGCTGCGGCAAGGATCGCCCGGCTGAGCTCGGCCCGGCCGAGGTAGCGTTTCATGAGGGGGGCGCCGCCGATCCCGGGCCAGGGCGCGAGGATGGTCAGCAGGGGCAAGAGGACGGCAACCGCGCCGTTGATGGCAAGCGAGACGGGCAGAAGCCGGGGCATCCGGTCCGACAGCCACAGAACGGCCAGCGGCAGGCCGGCGAAATAGGCGGCGAGCGCCCAGTTGGCATAGGCGCGCGACAGGAAGGCCTGCCCGGTCACGATCAGAAGGGGCGGCAGGGCCAGAAGCGCCAGCATCCGCCAGTCGGCGGGCAGGCGGCGCCGGGTCGCGGCGACCAGAAGGGCTGCGAAAAGGACCGGGCCAAGGACCGCGAACTGGTCAAGGACGAAGCGCAGCGCATGGCCCGGATGAAGCGCCGGCCCCGTGGACGCGCCCCCCCGGACCCAGCCGATATTGTCGAGCGTGTGGGCGACGGTCTGAAGCTGGTGGGTCTGGTTCCAGACAATGTTCGGCGCGACGACCGCCAGGAAGCTGGCCAGCAGCAGGGCCAGGCTCCACCAGCCGACCCGGTAGCGCGGCAGGACCAGCGCCGAAAGTGCTGCCCCCAGAAGGAAATAGGCGCCGGCATATTTGGCCATGCAGGCAAGGCCCACCGCGACGCCGGTCAGGACCGCATGGCGCGCGGCGCCGGTCTGGGCGAGCCGGAGCCAGCCCCAGATCGCGGCCGCATAGGCCGGCGCCATGATCGTGTCGGTCGAGATCAGAAGGCTTCCAACGGCGGTGAAGGGCGTCGTGACATAGGCCGCCGCCGTCCAGATCGCCGCACGGGCGCTGCCGATCCGGGCGACGAGCGCGGCCAGGATCAGCGCCGTCGCACCGTGGAAGATCGCCCCGGGCATGCGGACCCAGAAGGGCGCGTCGCTGCCGGCCAGCGTGGTCGCCGCGCGGATCACCCAGGCGATCAGCGGCGGCTTCGAATAGTAGCCGAAGTCCAGGCTCTGACCCCAGAGCCAGTACTGGCTTTCGTCGACGAAAAGGTCGGTGCGATTCCAGATCAGCGCCAGAAGCCGCGCCGCCGTGACCGCCGCCACCAGTGCGAGCGCAGGCCCGAACCAGCGTTGGCTCTCAGACTTCTGGCGCTCAGGCTCCGGTGCCACGCGCCCGGTCCTGCTGGATCAGCCAGATGTTGCGCGAATAGATCAGGACGCCCGGCAACTGGCCCAGGATGATGACGGCATCGCGCTTGTAGATGCCGTAGGCCAGCACGATGGCGCCGCCGAGGATCGAGAAATACCAGAAGGCCAACGGAACCACGGACCGGCCCGCGCGCTCGGACGCGAGCCACTGGATGATGAAGCGCGCGCTGAACATCAGCTGCCCGGTCAGGCCGAAGAGGATCCAGGCCAGGTCGCGCGGCGTGTCGGCGTGAAGGATGTTCATCAGGTGGTACATGGGGCCCCTCAGGCGGACGTTCGGCGCGCGGGCGGTGTGGCCTCGGCCGGTGTAGCCTCGGACGGTCGGGCCTTCTTGCGCCGGCGCAAGAGCCAGGCAACGCCCATCAGATCGACGATGCCAACCAGGCCGCGCTGCAGATTGTTGTAGTTGGACCGCCCTGCCCCGCGCGGCCGATGGCTCACGTCCACATGCCCCACCTGCCAGCCGTCGCGGGCGAAGAGCGCGGGCAGGTAGCGGTGCATGTGATCGAAATAGGGCAACGCCAGGAAGGCCTCGCGGCGGAAGCCCTTCAGCCCGCAGCCGGTGTCGCGGGTGCCGTCGTTCAGGATCCACCCCCGGATGCCGTTCGCGAAGCGGGACGCGAGGCGCTTCGACAGCGTGTCGCGCCGCCCGACGCGCTGGCCGGCGATGATGCCGGTTGCGGCGTTGGCCGGGTCGAGAAGCGGCGTGAAGAGCTTCGGCAGTTCCGCCGGCGGGTTCTGCCCGTCACCGTCAAGCGTGCAGACGATGGCGCCGCTCGCGGCGCGGACGCCGGAATGGACGGCGGCGCTCTGGCCGGCGGAACGGTCGTGGCGCAGAAGCCGCAGGTGCGGTCGGGTCGCGATCAGCGCCTGGACCACGGCGGCGGTGTCGTCGGTCGAGCCGTCATCGACCACGATCACCTCGTGGTCGGTCACGCTGGCGCAGGCGGCATCGATCTCGTCCAGAAGGGACGTGATGTTGTCGGATTCGTTCTTGGCGGGGATGACGACGGAGACGCTGACCATGTGGCGGACCTGCGGGACGGTGTTTACCTGCTAGCCGAGGGGCCGCCGGAAGTAAATGACGCGACAGCCGGGGGCGGCGTCAACCCGCGCGCACCTTTCGCTCTCGGTGGAAGGTGTAGATGCCGGTCGCCACGACAATGGCGGCGCCGAGAAGCGTCAGATTGTCCGGGAACTGGTGGAAGACGACCCAGCCGAGCAGGATCGCGGCGACCAGCGAGGTATAGCGGAAGGGGGCGATGACCGCGATGTCGCCCACGCGCATCGAGGAGACGACGGTCAGGTAGCCGCCGATCAGGAAGAGGGCTGCCAGGACCAGCTCGGCGAATTCCGTCGGCGTCGGCATCCTGACGCCGGTGACGGGCAGCACGAGTGCCGCCGACAGCGTCACGCTCACCGCCGCCGCAGCCGCCACGGTCTGCGAGGGCAGCTCGGCCGACAGCTTTCGCGTCGCGAGGTCGCGCAGCACGACGAACGCGACCGAGATCAGGCCAAGGACCGACCAGCGGTCGAAGCCGTCGGTGCCCGGTCGCACGATCAGCATGACGCCCACGAAGCCGATCAGGATCGCGGTCAGCCGCCGCCAGCCGATCGGCATGCCGAACAGAAGGGCGGCGGCCAGCGTCACGGCCAGGGGCAGGCACTGCATGATCGCCGACAGGTTCGCGATCTGCATGTGCTTCAGCGCGACAAGGAAGGTGAAGGTCGAGGCGACCTCGCCGATGGTGCGCAGCGCGAGCCAGAGCCGGTCCGGCCCCTGCGGCATGCGAAGCCCGCGCATCGACAGACCCAGGATGACGAGCACGGTCGAGGTCATGGCGCCCCGGATCACGATGGCCTCGAACACCGGCAACGTCCCGGTCGCGGCCTTCATCGCCGTGTCGTTCACGGTGAACAGGACCATGGCAGCCGTCATCAGGCTGGCGCCGCGCAGATTGTCGGAAAGGGCCATGGCTCGCTTGTCTGGAAGGTGGCGAAAGGGGAAATGCTGACCATGGGTAGGCGGTCGGGCGCGGCTTGTCCATGGGCGGGACCGGCCGCTCATCCCCCGCCGCTTGAATTTCCGGGCCGGTCGGCGTATCTGCCCCAAAACCCCCATGCGGACGCATCAGACAATGGCCAATCCCCTTCAGTTTCTTCAACAGGTCCGCGTCGAGGCCAGCAAGATCGTCTGGCCGGCGCGCCGCGAGGTCATGTTGACGACGGTCATGGTCATGATCATGGCGGCCTTGACGGCGCTCTTCTTCTCGGCCGTCGACCTGATCGTGCAGTTCGGGCTGCAGATGATCCTTTCGACCTGAGGCCTTCAGGGCCCCCCGGGGGCGTCGATAAGGCACGCCGCCCTTGAAATCCGGGGCACGGGCCGGTAAGGCGGCGGCACTTCGGCGGACCCAGGGCGCGCGGCGATTCGGCATGCGCGCTGTTTTCGTTCCACCGGGGCCGCACGCGGCAAGGGTGCGGTAGACATTCAGGGCGCTCGGGCGCCCGCAGGACAGGGCTTTAGGCAGATGGCGAAGCGGTGGTATTCGGTGAGCGTCCTCTCGAACTTCGAGAAGAAGGTATCCGAACAGATCAGGCAGGCCGTCATCGAGAAGGGCCTCGAGGACGAGATCGACGAGGTTCTGGTGCCGACCGAAGAGGTGCTGGAAATCCGTCGCGGCAAGAAGGTCACGTCCGAACGCCGCTTCATGCCGGGCTACGTGCTTGTGCACATGGACATGAGCGACCGGGGCTATCACCTCATCACCTCGATCAACCGCGTCACGGGCTTTCTTGGTCCGCAGGGCAAGCCGATGCCGATGCGCGACGGCGAGGTGAACGGGATCCTGAAGCGGGCGCAGGAAGGCCAGGAACAGCCGCGCAACCTGATCCGCTTCGACATCGGCGAAAGCGTGAAGGTGTCGGACGGGCCGTTCGAGGGCTTCTCGGGCATGGTCGAGGAAGTGGACGAGGCGCACAGCAAGCTGAAGGTCACGGTGTCGATCTTCGGGCGGCCGACGCCTGTGGAACTGGATTTCGCGCAGGTGGCCAAGGTCGCCTGACGAAAGCGTGGGAGGCGAGGGGCGCCCGACGGGCATCCCGGACCGCACCACTAAGCAACGCCGGCCGGGCAGTCCGGGCGGCATGTGACAAGGAGAAGGCCAGATGGCCAAGAAAGTAATGGGCAGCCTCAAGCTGCAGGTGAAGGCGGGGCAAGCCAACCCGTCGCCGCCGATCGGTCCCGCGCTCGGTCAGCGCGGCATCAACATCATGGAATTCTGCAAGGCGTTCAACGCCAAGACGCAGGAGATGGAGCCGGGTTCGCCCGTCCCCGTCATCATCACCTACTATGCCGACAAGTCCTTCTCGTTCGAGATGAAGACGGCCCCGGCCTCGTTCTACCTGAAGAAGGCCGCCGGCCTGAAGCCGGTCGGCAAGCGCAACCGCCCCAAGGGGTCGGTCAAGCCGGGCCGTGAGGTCGCGGGCACCGTGACCGTGGCCCAGGTCCGCCAGATCGCCGAAGCCAAGATGAAGGACCTCTCGGCCAACGACGTCGAATCGGCAATGAAGATCATCCTCGGCTCGGCGAAGTCGATCGGCATCGAGGTGAAGGGGTAATCATGGCCAAGATCGCAAAACGCATGAAGGCCGCGACGGCCGCCTTCGAAGGCAAGTCGGCCCTGACGGTCGAGGATGCGGTGAAGCTCATCAAGGGCGCCGCCACGGCCAAGTTCGACGAAACGCTGGAAATCGCCATGAACCTCGGCGTCGACCCGCGTCACGCCGACCAGATGGTCCGCGGCGTGGTGCAGCTGCCGAACGGCACCGGCAAGACGGTGCGCGTGGCGGTCTTCGCCCGTGGCGCCAAGGCTGACGAGGCCAAGGCGGCGGGCGCCGACATCGTGGGCGCCGAAGACCTGATGGAAACCATCCAGGGCGGCAAGATCGAGTTCGATCGCTGCATCGCCACCCCGGACCTGATGCCGCTCGTCGGTCGCCTGGGCAAGATCCTCGGCCCGCGCAACCTGATGCCGAACCCCAAGGTCGGCACGGTGACGATGGACGTGAAAGCAGCCGTCGAGGCTGCCAAGGGCGGTGAAGTCCAGTTCAAGGTCGAAAAGGCCGGCGTCATCCATGCCGGTATCGGCAAGGTGTCGTTCAGCGACGAGAAGCTGTCCGAAAACGTCCGCGCCTTCGTGGACGCGGTGTCGCGGGCCAAGCCGTCGGGCGCCAAGGGCACCTACCTGAAGAAGGTGTCGCTGTCGTCGACGATGGGCCCGGGCGTCTCGCTCGACCTCGCTTCGGCCACGACCGCCGGCTGACGGGCGCGTCTGATCGGCCAAGATCGTTCAACGCGGGGCCTTCGGGCCCCGCGTTTGTTTCTTGGCACGGACTAATCCGCCCACGGCGTTGACTGGGGCCGACTTTCGTGCGCTCACCTTCTTCAGGTCGCCGCTAGGCCTAGTCAGAAGGGTTCAGGGGTGTTCAAGTCAGTATCAGCAACGGAATCCAGGCGCGGGAGCCTGCTGTTTTTCCTTCTTGCCTTTGGCACAGCTGGCATGTTCGCGGTGATGCCGCTGGATGTGATGCTTGGGCATTTCATCATCGACGACATGTTCTATTACCTGAAGATCGCGCAGCATATCGTCTCCGGCGATGGCTCGACCTTCGACGGGACCGAGCCCACCAACGGCTACCATCCGGGCTGGATGCTCATCAGCGTCGCCTTTGCGAGCTTCCTTCAGGGCGAGGCGTTGATGCGCGCGGTCCTCCTGACGGCCGCCGCGCTCTTCGGGTTGCAGGCCACCCTCATTTGGCGGATCCTGTCGCGGCATTGTTCGCTGGGCGTCGCTGCCGGAGTGACGCTGCTGGTCATCCTGAACTGGCGGTCGATCGCCATCACACTCGGCGGGCTCGAAACGCCGCTGGCGGGGGCAGCCGTGCTGCTGGTCCTCGACTATTGCGACCGCCATTCCGCGGCGCCCTGGGACTGGCGGACGCGCGCCTGGGCGACGGTGCTTCTGGCGCTGGCCTTCTATGCCCGGGTCGACCTGCTGCTTCTGGTCGGGTCGACGCTCTTCTGGGTCCTGGCCCGCGACCTCTTGGTCTGGCGCACCGGCGCGGTCCGCGCCCTGGCGGGGGTAGAAGTCATGACCGCGGGCTGGCTCGTGCTGACGGCGCCCTGGTTTGTCTTCAGCTGGATCACGTCGCAGGCGTTCCTGCCGAACAGCCGCGTTGCCTGGTCCCTTCTGCGCGAGATGAGCCTCGCGGCTCCGACCTGGGGCGGCGAGGTGCTGAACCAGATCAGGACCTCGATGTCCTACCTGCCCGACCTTGCCAACCTTCTGGGACTTTGGCCGGTTGCCGCGGCCGGGGGGGCGCTGGTCCTGGTTCCTGTCGGGCTGCTCGGCCTTGCCTTCGCGGCGCTCGCCTGGATGCTGGTCCGCCACCGGGCCGCCGTCCCGCCCATGATGTGGCTCGCGCTCGGGTTCGGGGCACTTGTGCTTGGCTACTACATCCTCTTGCACTCGCCACGGGTGCGCTATCTTTACCTGGCGGTCCTGGCTCTTGCCCCGGTCGCGGCGGTCGCGCTCGACCAGGCGCGCGCGAACGGGGCCGGGGCGAGGCGGGCGGTGCCGGCGCTTCTGGTCGTTCTCTTCGCGATGTCGAGCGTCGCGGGGATCGATGCCTGGCGCAAATATCAGGGATCGGACCATTTCCATCGCTATCACCCGGTTCTGCTGCAGGCAGCGCTCTGGCTGCGCGACAATGGCGGCGGCGCGCCGGTCGGGGCCTGGAACGGCGGCATCCTGTCCTACTTCTCGGGCGCGCCGGTGACGAACCTCGACGGGGTAGTGAACGACGCGGCCATCGCGGCCGAAGAGGACCAGACGACCGACCTTTACATCCGTGCGCGCGGGCTGAAATACTTGGCGGACGTCGATACGGAACGGGCGCGCTACCTGCGCACCTTCGGGTCGGGGACGGATGTGGTGGGCGATGTCGTGGCCCGCTTCCCGCTTTCGCCGCAGTCGGCGGTGGAGATCGTCGCGGTCCGGCCGTAAACCGGGCCCAGTCCGCCTACCCTGCCACCGCTTTTCCTCTTGGCTTTCGTGGACGGGGCCAGTATACGGCCCCCCTGTCAGTCGGGACCGCAGGCGCGGGCCCGTCTGGCGATTCGTCCGAGACGGAGGGTGGCTTCGGCCATAATTCCCTTCTGAGACGGGAACTGGACAATACTTCTCTGGGCCTTCCCCGAGGTGTTTTTGCGCACGACCCGTAAGGACTCGATTGCCGGGGCATCCCCCGGCAAAGCAGGAGCCGGAGGGTCAAACCTCCATTACTTGGAGTGTAACCGTGGATAGAGCCCAAAAAGAGAAAGTGGTCGAGGAACTCGGCCAGATCTTTGAAAGCTCTGGCGTCGTGGTGGTTGCCCGCTACGAAGGCATGACGGTTTCTCAGATGCAGGCACTCAGGGCGGAAATGCGTTCCGTCGGCGGTGCCGTGCGTGTGGCCAAGAACAGGCTCGCCAAGATCGCCCTTGACGGCAAGCCGTGCGAAAGCCTCGGTTCGCTGCTCACGGGCATGACCGTGCTGGCTTATTCCGAAGACCCCGTCGCTGCGGCGAAGGTTGCGGAAAAATACGCCAAGGGGAACGAGAAATTCGTGATCCTTGGTGGTGCCATGGGCAGCACGGCCCTGGACCAGGCCGGTGTGAAAGCCGTCGCCTCGATGCCGTCGCGCGAAGAGCTTCTTGCTCAGATCGTGTCGGCGATCGGTGCGCCGGCGTCGAACATCGCCGGGGCCATTGGCGCGCCTGCGTCGAACATCGCGAGCATCCTCTCGACCATCGAAGAGAAAGCCGCGGCGTAAGACGCCACTGAGAACCAGATTGCCGACGTAGGGACTTGAAACCCGATCGTTGGAACCCAAACTAGGAACGGAACAGAGAAATGGCTGATCTGAACAAACTCGCCGAAGACATCGTCGGCCTGACGCTTCTTCAGGCGCAGGAACTGAAAACCATCCTCAAGGACAAGTATGGCATCGAGCCGGCCGCCGGTGGCGCCGTCATGATGGCTGGTCCGGCTGCTGGCGCCCCCGCCGAAGCCGCCGAGGAAAAGACCGAGTTCGACGTCGTCCTGACGGACGCCGGTGCGAACAAGATCAACGTGATCAAGGAAGTGCGCGCCATCACCGGCCTGGGCCTCAAAGAAGCCAAGGACCTGGTGGAAGCCGGCGGCAAGGTCAAGGAAGCGGCTGCCAAGGCCGAAGCCGAAGACATCAAGAAGAAGCTCGAAGCGGCTGGCGCCAAGGTCGAGCTCAAGTAATCGAGCGGGCGCAGGGTTCGCCCTGCCCCACAAAGGTTTTGGCTGGGTGCGCGGTTTCGCGCGCCCAGCCGATCCCGTCTTGGAAGGCCCGTTCACGCGATGGCGGGCCTTCTCAGGCAGGATCTGATGGTTCGGGCGCCCCCCCTTGGGACGGGGGGCATGAATGGGACCGATCCGCCCCTTCGCATGCGGCGCTGCGCGTTCCCCGACGCGCATGCACCCGCGAAACGAAAGGTGACGACAAGCATGTCGCAAGCGACCGTTGGCCAGAAGCGCATCCGCCGCTATTACGGCAATATCCGCGAAGTCCTCGCAATGCCGAACCTCATCGAGGTTCAGAAATCGTCCTACGACCTGTTCCTGAATTCCGGGGACGGGCCGAAGCACATTGATGGCGAGGGCCTGCAGGGCGTCTTCCAGTCGGTCTTTCCGATCAAGGACTTCAACGAGAACGCGATCCTCGAGTTCGTGAAGTACGAGCTTGAGAAGCCGAAGTACGACGTCGAGGAATGCCAGGCCCGCGACATGACCTATTCGGCGCCCTTGAAAGTGACGCTGCGCCTGATCGTGTTCGATATTGATGAGACCACCGGCGCGAAGTCGGTCAAGGACATCAAGGAACAGGGCGTCTACATGGGCGACATGCCCCTGATGACGCCGAATGGCACGTTCATCGTGAACGGCACCGAACGCGTGATCGTCAGCCAGATGCACCGGTCCCCCGGCGTCTTCTTCGACCATGACAAGGGCAAGACCCATTCGTCGGGCAAGCTTCTGTTCGCCTGCCGCATCATTCCCTACCGCGGCTCGTGGCTCGACTTCGAGTTCGACGCCAAGGACATCGTGTTCGCCCGCATCGACCGCCGCCGGAAGCTTCCGGTGACGACGCTTCTTTACGCGCTCGGCCTTCACCAGGAAGGCATCATGGATGCCTACTACAAGACGGTCGACTTCAAGCTCGTGAAGAACAAGGGCTGGGTCACCAAATTCTTCCCCGAGCGCGTGCGCGGCACGCGGCCGACCTATGATCTGGTCGACGCCGCGACGGGCGAGGTGATCTGCAAGGCGGGTGACAAGGTCACGCCGCGCATGGTCAAGAAGTGGCAGGAAGACGGCAAAATCACCGAGCTTCTGGTGCCCTATGACCATATCCTCGGCCGGTTCGTCGCCAAGGACATCATCAACGAGGACAGCGGCGCGATCTATGTCGAGGCCGGGGACGAGATCACGCAGACCGTCGACCGCGACGGCGAGGTGAACGGCGGCACGCTCAAGGTGCTGCTGGACAACGGGGTCACAACGATCCCGGTCCTCGACATCGACAATGTGAACGTCGGTCCCTACATCCGCAACACCATGGCCGCGGACAAGAACATGGGCCGCGATGGCGCGCTCATGGACATCTACCGCGTCATGCGTCCGGGCGAGCCGCCGACGGTCGAGGCCGCCTCGGCGCTGTTCGACACGCTCTTCTTCGACAAGGAGCGCTATGACCTGTCGGCCGTCGGCCGGGTGAAGATGAACATGCGGCTCGACCTCGGCCGCCCGGACAC
>Ga0209023_10005073_pt1 | contig 14585 bp, 15 predicted proteins | sample LakOneMetagenome_FD_187468 | JGI IMG/M metagenome (GOLD analysis project Ga0209023, IMG submission 187468) | Freshwater and sediment microbial communities from Lake Erie, Canada (SPAdes) (version 2) | ecosystem: Environmental > Aquatic > Freshwater > Lentic | place: Lake Erie, Canada...
GCTTTGATTCCTTCATGTTTGAGCTGATCAATTTTTGCTGTAGCCTGTTGTTTTTGCGCATCGCTGGTATAAAAAATAACAGAACGATATTGTGTGCCCATATCATTGCCTTGACGATTCATCGTTGTGGGATCGTGAGTGGCAAAGAAAATATCCAGAATTCTTGCAAATGAAATCACGTTAGGATCAAAATCGATCGCAATCACTTCGGCATGTCCTGTTGCACCGCTACAAATTTGCTCATAAGTCGGATTTGCGCGCGCACCACCTGCATAACCACTGGTGACGGTCTTGACGCCGCGAACGGCGCGGAAAACAGATTCAGTACACCAAAAACATCCACCGCCTAGAATTGCAGTTTCCATATCCATGTGCCTCCGCAAAATGATCAAAAGATCGAGTTCGTTTTTTACAAAGAGGAAGTGTGTTTAATTTGTCAGCTCTGTGATTGGCTTTGAATCGTTAACCAATCTGAATTAATCATAAGTTAGTGAACAGCCCATTGCCACATCTGATATGCCAAAAACAGCCAGATTAATAAAATGAAGATTGCTACAAGCCAGTTCTTGGGTTTCGTGTTCCTTTGCTGAATCCAATAATCAGCTTTCAATCGACCATCAACAATCACATGTTCGGGTATCAGTTTAAGTGTAAAGTAAATGCCCATAGGCACAATGATGACATCATCCAGATAGCCAATGACAGGGATAAAATCTGGGATCAAATCAATTGGACTAAACGCATAAGCAACTATAAAAATCGAAATGACCTTTGCGGCGATGGGCATATCTGGGTGTTTCTGACAAAACCATAATGCGAGAATGTCTTTTTTTAACGACTTTGCCCACGCTCTGATTCTTTCGTCAAATTTTGTCATTTGCTATGTCATGATGTGGTTTTGCGATAGGTCACAAACTGGAACTTTACACCTGTTTTTTCATCAGCTTGTTCATTTTCTGTATTTACTTTTATCCATTCCGTGGGAATCTGAGGATAGTGTGCTGTTCCAGCCACATCAAGTTCAATATGAGTGATTTCCAGTCGATCTGCGATGGGTAATGTCAGCGTAAATAATTCCCCGCCACCGATCACAAAAATTGATGATTGACCACGCGAGATGGCATCTGTACTGGCGCCTTGAATGAGTTCATCCAACGTTTGCACGACATGTACGCCGTCATGTGACCAATCTTGTTGACGTGTGAGCACCCAATGACTGCGATTCGGTAGCAAACGACCTAAGGAGTCGAATGTCTTACGTCCCATGACGATGACGCCACCTTGTGTAATGCGCTTAAAATGCTGCAAATCAGCAGGCAAATGCCACGGCAGCTGATTATCCACACCGATACAGTTTTTTTCGTCCATCGCGACGACGTGAACGATTTCGATGGTGTTTGTGGTCATGAGTATCCTTTTCTTTTCTGTTTTGCTTTGAAGTCTTACCCTTCAAGGCATAGATATCTACACAAGTTTTAATAGTTTGATTTTGCAGATGCTTTCAAATCTCCCCTTGCCCCTCTTTTTCTAAAGAGGGGTAAAAGCTCCTTCCTTTAGAAAAGGAAGGTTGGGATGGATTTGATAAGCATACGACAAATAAACCTCAGAAGATGTGTAGATACTTATGCCTTCAAGAGGAAGGAAAACAGCAGTCACTTAAACCGCCACAGGCGCCTTAATCGCAGGGTGATGCTGGTAATTCTCGAGCTCCAAATCCGCATATTCAAATGCAAAAATATCCTTAATCGCAGGATTAATTTTCAATTTTGGCAATGGCAATGGTTCACGACTGAGCTGCAACGTCGCTTGCTCGAAATGATTGCTATACAAATGACTATCGCCACCTGTCCAGACAAATTCACCCACTTCCAATCCCGTCACTTGAGCGATGAGATGGGTCAGCAATGCATAACTTGCGATATTAAACGGCACGCCCAAGAAAATATCGGCACTACGCTGGTAGAGCTGGCAAGAGAGTTTGCCGTTTGCCACATAGAACTGAAACATCGTGTGACATGGCGGCAGAGCGACTTGTCCAGCTTCAGGGGGATTCCAGCCTGACACGATCAGACGACGTGAGTCTGGATTGGTTTTAATTTCATTGATGAGCCAAGAAATCTGATCAAAGCCATCCTTTTGATAAGTGCCATCAGGATTCTTGGTTGCGCCAAAATTACGCCATTGGTGACCATACACAGGCCCAAGATCGTTTTCTTGACGACCAAATCGAGCGCATTGTTCTGTGGTTGCCCATTCGTCCCAGATCGATACACCGTTGTCTTTGAGGTAATTGACATTGGTGTCGCCTTTGAGGAACCAAAGGAGTTCAACCGCAACGGATTTAAAATGCACACGTTTGGTAGTGAGAATCGGAAAACCTTTTTGCAGATCAAAGCGCATTTGATAACCAAACACTGAGCGCGTACCTGTGCCTGTACGGTCGGTTTTTTCTACACCATGTGTCATTACATGACGTAACAGGTCTAGGTAAGTGTTCATGCGTTGCCCTCTTGCGTGTTCTTTTTGCTGCCCCAATCGTAAATGCCACGATGGTAGGCATACCACAGCATCCATAAGCCAATTGCGAGCATTGGTACGGTCAATAATTGTCCTTTGCTCATCCAACCAAACCATAAATGCTGGTCAAAATCAGGTTCACGGAAAAATTCGATGCCGAATCGTGCAGCCCCATAGCCTAACAAAAATAGTGCTGAAACCGCCATACGTGGGCGTGGTTTTGATGAGAACCACCAGAGCAACAAGAATAACGCTAAACCTTCAAATGTCGCTTCATAAAGCTGCGAAGGGTGACGTAAAACATCGCCACCTGTGGGGAATTTCATCGCAAGCGCAAACGTTTGATCAACAACAGGGCGACCCCACAGTTCATCATTGATAAAATTGCCAATCCGACCAAACATTAACCCTGTTGGAACACAGGGTGCAATAAAATCAAGGGTTTGGAATGCAGTTTTGCCATGTTTGCGGGCAAAAAAGACCATCGCCAGCATCACACCAATAAAACCGCCGTGGAAGCTCATGCCACCTTGCCAGACTTTAAACAAAGAGAGTGGATTGCTGAATAAAGCATCTGATTGATAAAACAGCATATAGCCAATTCGACCACCGAGAATCACACCCAGCGCACCATAAAACACAAGGTCGGAAACGTATTCCTCTGTCCAGCCACGTTCTGTTTGGCGTGTACGAAACAGTGCAAGTCCGTAGGCTGTGGCGAATGCAAGTAAATACATCACACCATACCAATGGATTTTTAATGGGCCTACAGCAAGTGCGATAGGATCGATTTGAGGGTAGGTCAGCATAGACAGCTCGTTGTATCTCAATCAAAGTGGTGGCATTCTAGCTTATTATTGTTGCTTTTGAGCTATATTCGATCATGTGCATTGTTGTATTAGCGTGGCAGACTGTACCTAATAAACCGCTCATTTTGTTTGGTAATCGGGATGAGTTTTACCATCGGGATGCTGCACCTCTGTCGACTTGGTCGAACAGCCCCATCATTGCAGGACGTGATTTGCAGTCAGGTGGCACTTGGCTAGGTATCACAGCAACAGGACGATGGGCGATCATTACCAATTTTCGTCGAAAAGAAAATCCACCACCCAATGCCATTACGCGTGGGGCGTTGGTTGCTGATTATTTAAATGGCGATAGCGAACCTTTGGAGTTTCTCCAATCGGTCAATCTTGAACAATATGCAGGATTTAATTTGATTGTAGGAACGCTTACCGATGCCGCCATTCTAGGCAATCGTGGTACTCCACCGCAGCCGCTTCCTGCGGGTATTCACACGTTAAGTAATGCATTACTTGATACGGAATGGCCTAAAACCAAGCGATTATTGCAGGGTTTTCGTGCGTTAGATTTGACTGTAGATGACGATGCGCTTGTCACCATCGGCTTTGATCTGCTTAACGATGAAACCAAAGCTGCCATAGCGGATTTGCCGAATACAGGGATTGGCATGGATATGGAAGAAGTCTTGTCGTCAATTCGGATTGATAGTCCGATTTATGGGACACGAGTTTCGAGTGTGCTTGTGTTGGGGGATGAGGGGTATACGTTTGCGGAGAAGACGTTGAGGCCTGTGGAGGGAGGGGTGGTGAAGTTAGTGGGTCAATTTATTGATAATCCATGAGTATTCTACAATTCGTGTCGGATTTTTTTGTTGCAATTAATCTAAATACAATTATTTAGGTTAATTGCGATGACTAATATTTGTTATTTTGTGTGCTTACAGAAACTTTATAAATTGGCTCAAGATATGGAAACTTCAGGTGTGGGAACAATGCGTTCGGTGATGGATGAAGGCGGATGTTTTCCAGCTGGAACCAGAATTCAGACAGATAAAGGTTTGGTCAGAATCGAAGACATTAAAGTCGGAGACATGGTGTTGTCTAAACCCGAATCTGGTGAAGGAAAGCAGGGATACAAACCTGTAGTACGTACAGTATCTTATGAGAATAAAGAGGTTTGGGAGCTAAATTTCTTTGAAATACCCGCAGATACAAAGCTTGATAAGTTACATAAAGGAAAATTAAAACAGTTGTCGCATAAAGGAAAACTTAGTGCTATTACTGCAACCTCTAATCATTCTTTTTGGGTTAATGGAGTTGGCTGGACTCGTTTGGATGAGCTGGAAGCTGGGCAAATTATTGCAACTAATAATCCTGACAAGGTCTTATTGGTGTTTTTTGTTCATCCAGTACAAAAAACAAATGTTGAAAAGGTCTTTGCCAGTTACTCTGCTAGTAATATTTTTAATGCAGATCAGAGGGGGGGTGATATTGAAGATATTGACCTCTTTTGTTTTGTTAAAGAGGACAGTAATGGTAATAAGAATGTTCTGGGAGATGGTATTCATCGACCCAGTGTCTCAGATTCTGAAGTAGGGGATGTTCTTGCTTTAGATGAGATCTATACGACTACTGTTTATAATTTTGAGGTAGATGATCATCATACGTATTTTGTGTCCAGTCGAGGTGCGTGGGTTCACAATACGAATTGCCCTGGGCTTTTTCCAGATAAACAACCTCAAGATTTGATGACTCGATCTGGAGCTGCTGTTCCCAATGTTGATGCAGTAAGTCATCATTGAATCTACGGAGCTTCTTGTGTTTACTCAGCCAACATCGCTACCTTAAATTGAGCCATTGCCATCCCACGATGGCTGATCTTATTTTTCTCAAACTTCTCAAGTTGTGCGCTGGTTTTACCTAATTCAGGAAGCCAGAATAAAGGATCATAGCCAAATCCGCCTTCACCGCAAATCTCCTCCAAAATTTCACCATGCCAGATTCCCTGACAGATCAGCGGTAATGGATCATCAGCGTGACGAACCATGGCTAAGACGCAAACGAACATGGCTGGAGTGGGCTGTCCATTTCGGAACGGTTTTAATTTTTCGAGCAGTGTTTGATTGTTCCGCGCATCATTGCCATGTTCACCACCAAAACGTGCGGAATAAATCCCTGGCGCACCGCCTAAGATAGGTACGCATAAGCCCGAATCATCGGCTAAAGCTGCTTTTCCAGATGCTCTTGCTGCATGACGCGCCTTGATCAGTGCATTTTCGACAAAACTTAAGCCATCTTCGATCGCGTCAGTAATCCCGAGTTGCCCTTGAGCAATGACTTGAACAGGCAATGCTGCTGATTCAAATAGTGTATTAAACTCTTTGATTTTTCCTTGGTTATTGCTGGCGAGAATGAGGGTGTTGTCGATAAGAGAAAGCATAAGGAGATCGTTCAAAAAATTGCATGATGAATTGTAATAGTCAGAACGGCGAAAGGCGAGTACGAAGATTTTGAATCATAAAAAAGCCCGAACTTGTCGGACTTCTTATTCACAATAAATACTTACTGACCGTTTGTGCTGTCATCCGTTTGAATCCAGCGATCAGCACGATTTTTGGCATCTTGAATATCTTGTGGTGACAAGTTTGCTGCTAAGGTACGAATTTTGCCTTGAGCTTTATCCTTGATACGTTGATCGAGCATGCCATCGCGTGCTGACAAATCGTACCATTGGTAGGCATTAGCGAGATTCTGGCTGCGTTCTTCGATCAATGCCAAGTTATAACTTGCACGATTGTCGCCTTGTTTGGCAGCTTTACCAAACCAATATTTGGCTTGATTCATGTCTGCGGTTACACCTTTGCCTTCGGCATACATTTGACCGACGTTTAATTGTGCAGGAGCAGCACCTTGTTGCGCGGCTTTCAAATACCAATTAAAGGCTTGTGTTAAATCTTTTGGTACACCTTGACCATATTTATAGTGGCTTGCCAAAAAGAATTGGGCGCGAACGTTACCTGCTTGAGCTGCAGTTTGCAGATCTGCAACAGGCATAGTGGCAAAATTGTCAGTTTCAGGTGTTAACGATTTCAAATCCGCAAACGCAGGAATGCTGGCCGTTAAACCCATCGATAACATTAAAGCGGTCAGTGTGTATTTCATGCGCGGCTCACTCGATAAATCGCAATTTCACCGAAAAAATTAGGGAAATGCTTCATAAAAAAATTACCCTGCTGGTCGCCGTCGACAGCAAGTCTGTTAATAATTTTAATCCCATTTGCATGGCAAAGGGCTTCAAAATCACGAAATGTACACAAATGAATATTGGGTGTGTCATACCACATATACGGTAATGCCTCAGAAACAGGCATTTTTCCTCGAAATCCGAGGTAGCTACGCGTTTTCCAGTGAGCAAAATTGGGAAAAGTGATAATTGCTTCACGTCCTACGCGAACCATGTCCAATAGCATTTGGTCTGGTGCTTTGATCGCTTGCAAGGCTTGTGCCATCACGACGGCATCGAAACTTTGATCAGCAAAACGACCTAATCCTTCATTCAAATCCTGTTGAATGATATTTAGCCCGCGTCCAATCGCTGTGGTGATTTTATCTTCATCAATTTCAAGACCATAGCATTCAATTTTAAGTTTTCTTGCCATGTGTGCCAATAATTCACCATCGCCACAACCGAGATCTAGTACACGAGATCCTGGTTTAATCCAGCGTTCGGCAAGTTGTTGATCCAATCTCATGATGGTTGTTCCTGCGCTGGTTTTTTGCTCAATTCTGGTGCGACTTTTGCGATTTTCGTGTCAGAATTTGTCACTTTTTGCCCGTGGTGGGAACTTTCTGCTTTGCCGAGGAAGCCGCGTAAGGTGTTGACATAGCGAGGAATGGGAAAAAGGAAAGAATCATGACCCTGAGGTGCATCAACTTCGATGTAACTGACAGGCTGTTGATTGGTAATGAGCGCATCAACCAGCTCTCGTGAGCGGCTCGGTGCAAACCGCCAGTCGGTTGTAAACGAGACCACTAAAAATCTACAGGTTGCAGGTGCTAAAGCTTTGTTTAAGTCACTATTATGATCACGAGAAGGATCAAAGTAATCCAACGCTTTGGTCATGATCAGATAGGTGTTGGCATCAAAATTACGGCTAAATTGTTCACCTTGGTAGCGCAAATAGCTTTCAACCTGAAACTCAACATCATAGCCATGCATGAAGTCACCAGACTTAAGGTCACGACCGAATTTTTGTTTCATGGCATCTTCGGAAAGATAGGTAATATGACCGACCATGCGAGCCAGAATCAGCCCGCGCTTTGGAAAAGTTTTTTGCTCCAGATAACGTCCATTGTGAAAATCTGGATCAGAAAGAATCGATTGGCGCGCGACTTCATTGAATGCAATGTTTTGTGCGGAGAGCTTGGGTGTGCTGGCAATAATCGCACAGTTCTTTAAACGATGCGGATAGTCGACAGCCCATTGCAAGGCCTGCATTCCACCTAATGAACCACCGATGACCGCATGCCAAACTTGAATGCCGAGTCGGTCTGCTAACAACGCCTGAACATTCACCCAGTCCCGGACTGTAACTAATGGAAAATCAGGACCGTAGGGTTTGTTATCATTTTCTGGATTTGGACAGGTCGGGCCTGTTGAACCGTTGCAGCCGCCAATATTGTTGAGTGCAACAACATAAAATTCATTGGTGTCAATCGCTTTATTCGGGCCGATGCAGCTATCCCACCAACCTGCTTTACTTTCCCCTGGATAATATCCAGCGGCATGATGATGACCCGATAGCGCATGACAAATCAAAATGGCATTAGATGCATCGGCATTGAGCTGACCATAGGTTTCAACCATCAGGTCGAAGCGTGGTAGCGTGCGCCCAGTCTCAAGGAGTAGAGGCTCTTCAAATGATTCCATACGAGGCGCGACAACGCCTACAGAGTCCGTAGGCAATGATTTTTCATTGCCAAGATCTGTATGATTGACTACGTTTTCGTCATTTACCTTGCGGGTAGTACTCGGTTCTTGAGTCGTATTTAAGGTCGATACCACGGGATCACTTTCCAAAACTACATCCAATCTTCCAGTGTACGGTTCGATATCGTACTAGACAAGAGTTTAGTGAATTTAGATGGTTAAAGTCGCACAATTATTAAACAAATTATTAACTACTGTATTGAGTTGAGCTGTGATTATCGATGTGTCATCAGTGGCATGGCTCGCCGTCTGGCCTGTAGTGTGGTCGCATCATAGTTTGCGATGACAACAGCAGGTGTTTCACTATGATTTTCTGCCAATATTTCGCCCCATTCATTGCTGATCGCACTATGTCCCCATGTTTGTCGTGATCCATGCCATCCTCCTTGTCCTGCACCGATGACAATACATTGTGAATCAATGGCGCGCGCACGAAGTAACAGCTGCCAATGTGCTTTGCCTGTGAGATGAGTAAAAGCAGACGGTGCAGTTAAAATTTCTGCACCTTGCTGGCGTAGCGTGATCGCTTGTTCTGGAAAACGTAGGTCATAGCACACCATCAAACCAAGCTGACCAAAGGGGGTGCAAGCGGTGACGATTTGATCGCCTGCCTCAAAAGTTGCAGATTCTTGATATTGACCAATTCCATCTTGAACGGCGACATCAAATAGATGAATTTTATCGTAGCGCGCAACAGTCTTGCCACTTGGATCGAGTAGTAAAGATGCTGAGCGGACTCGTTGATCTGGGATAGTTTGTCCATTGGGTCGATAAGGGCAAGGAACAGATCCTGCGACAATCCAAATGTTTAAGTCGCGCGCCCACTGAGCTACGGTCGAGATGATGTCATCAAATTGCGCTGCTGTATGGCGCTGTTGTCCTGGAGCAAAACAAGCAAAGTTTTCAGGAAGCACGGCAAGTTGACAGCCTGCATCAGCCGCTTGAGAGATGAGTCCAAGTGCATGAGTCAGATTGAGGTCGATCTGATCTTGTGAATTCATTTGTATTGCGGCAATACGAGGCAGAGTCATGGTGTTACTCATGAAAATCTAGTGTTAAGAATCTTTGGAGTATGACGATTTACGCGCAAAAGCGCATCAGCGATGCAAAGAAAATCGTCTAGAGAGTGTTTTTATCAGTTTATGAATTTGATTGCTTTGGATCGATATGTGAACTTAGTGACGTTGTGCGCAGGAGAGGAAGTTATGTTTGGATTGTTGTTGTAATTGATTTTGGCGATGTTCTTGTTCGAGTTGACGCACAAGAGGCTGGAACATGGCTTTATTATTTTCGTTGAGATTCATGAGCGTTTGGTGTGCTTCAAGCACAGTTTCAAGCATAGCATGAGCTTCTGGTTGCTCTTCAGGAAGTGTTAACGTACATGCTGATGCTGTTTTACAATTCAGCATCACAAACACTTGCCCCAGTCCCATGCTGTTGGTCAGCGTCGTGATATCAGGATTGGTGGATAGCATAATCGGTTGTATGCCACGTTGTGTACGCAAGTGTAGACCTAGCTTGGCAAGGACGCCTAGCGTTGTACTATCGACGAAAGTTGTGTCAGTCAAATCTACAAGAGCGCCAGTAAGCGTTTGATCTTGTGCGATTTTGTCTAGTAAGTGATCTAGACTGCTGCAGGTCATGGCGCGAACTTCGCCGACCAATTTGAACACATGCGTTCCTTGAAGAACAGCATACTCAATACGACCAGTTGACATATAAATGCAAACACTCACATTTGGATTCACAATTATTGCACAAAAAAACGCTTTTCAGCAAGAATAATGCCTAAAACATCTTCATTTTTATCCAAGCCGAACTGGTTTCAGAATGTCAAAATAGTTTCAACTGAAAGAGATAGTTGAGTGGAGTAGTGTGCTGTTTTCTGCATAAAGCGTGATGTTATGCCGTACGACTGAGCGATAAAATCGTCAAATCATCAGATAAATGGGCTGGTGGATCAAAGGTACGCTGGGCGATTGCTTCAATCAATTGGTTGAGCTGTTCGGATGTTCCGCCAGAAAAGATCTCGATAGCACCATCTGAACAAAAAAGTAGTTGCGACTCTGGTTTGAGTTGTGTGGTCTGCGTTGTGAGTGTGAGATCAGTCACTAGACCTAATGGAAAGCTGCTGCTATTTAGAATTTCTGTAGTTCGATCCGGATTGATTAGAATCGGTGGTGGATAATGACCAGCACTACACCATTCAAGATGATGGGTCTGTGGGTTGAGTAACCCACAAAGTACGGTGATGTGTTTCCCTGCATTTTGGATGACTAAAAGTCGATTCATTCGGCTGAGTAGTGCTTGAGGTGAATGTTCAGAGCCATGAAAAGCTGCAAGCCATCCTGTGAGTAGACTGCTAGCAGCACCATGACCTGCTACGTCAGCAAGATAAAACAATAACCGATTGTCAGGTGTGATCCAATAATCGAGCCAATCACCAGATAGCGCACTCGCCGCCTGATAAATGCTCTCGATTTTGTAATTTGGGATATCCAGTGGTGCAGGAATAAGACGTTGTTGTAAGCGTGCTGCGGCAGGTAAATCTCGACTATCGCTCTGATGTAAATGCTGCATTTCAAGCTGTTTAATAATCGTTGCAATCGCTTCAGGCAATTGCTCTCTAATCCAGCCAGCCCATGCGCCGCGCTGCCAAGCCTGAGCCAATTCATCGCCTTGAGTTTTATTTGCCAATACAATCGTAGGGTTTGGCCATTGGTGAGCTAGATAAAGTGAAATATCCGCAATAATCAAGAGATTGGGTGCAAGAACTTCGACAGTTTCGATCGAGATCTCAGTCAGATGGGGCAGGTCTGCCTTAAGACGAGTTCGACACTCGTCTTTTTTTGGATCGATTAGATAATAAGGCAAAATTTACCTAAAACTGCGTTGAAGGTGTTGAGCTATCGGGAGTTAAATCCGTAGCCGTATTCGGTGTGTTGATGTTTGCACTTGTTTGTGTGACTGAGTGTTGAGTTGTATGACTGTTTTTGGAGTCATCGTCACCAAAACTATCGTCACCAAAATCATTATTGTCAAAACCATCATCGCTGTTGGTCGTTTGAGGGGTGCTAGTGGGGTTGTTTGCGAATTGTCGTTTTTGTAAATAGACGTCACGCAACAGTGTGTATTGGTCACCCTGAACAAAATTCTCGAAACCAATCAGTTGTGCGCGTTGATCGACAAGCTTTATTCCAGTAATTCCCAAGGACTCCCAAGTGTTGTTGAGATAGTTTTGTGGTGCACCGAACTGGTCAACAGCACGTGAGAATGTATCGCGGACAGTGCTTGGTCCAAAAAAAGGAAGCATGACATAAGGTCCAGAGCCAATTCCCCATTTTCCTAAAGTGAGACCAAAGTCCTCATCAGATCTTTCGATGCCAAGATAGGTTGCCGTGTCATAAAAACCGAGAGTTGTTGCGGTATTGATCACAAATCGACTTAAAGATTCTACTGAAGTTCCTGGATGACCTTGCAGCAAATTGTTGACCGCCGTCCAAGGCATACCGAGATTGATAAAGAAATTTGTGACACCGTGTCTCATTGGTGTAGGTACAATTTTCTTATAAGTGCGAGCAACAGGAAGAAAAATGTATTGATCGAGTTTCATGTTGAAACTATAGATTTTTCGGTTGAAGTGCTCAAAAGGATCTTTGACGGAATCGGGTTGAGCTGCATTCGCATTCACTGCGATTTTTGATCCGAGTGCTGTGACTTGTTCAAGTGAACGATTGCTAATTTCGCCTAGTGTGTTGACCGATCTTTGAATGAGTGAGGGTTTGGATTCCGTTGAGTTATCCGCAGAAGCATTATTTGAAGCTTGGTCATTATTGTCGTTTGTAGTTGTGTTGTTTTGGGTAGGTGGTGGTGCTGAATGATCTGATACAGATATTTTTGTATCTTGGGTTGCAACAGGTTGAGATGCCGCCGAGTTGTCGGCAGTCATAGGAGTTGTTGATTCAGCCGCTGCCAAGGTTGATGATAAGCTGATACAAATTCCAAGTGCGACTAAAAATTGTGTATTTGACATATAAAAACTAAGCATTCTATGTTGAGATGCCAGCTTATGTTACTTTGGGTTAATTTTCTAGTTCTCTATAGCGGTATTGACTAGGTTGATGCCGTTTTAGATCATTATTTTTGTAAAAATTATTCAATTTGATGCATGTGGTTTGATGAACGGAAGTGATTAGAAAGCGACTCGATCTTTATTGTTTGTTTGAAATAAAAATAAAAAAGAAGGCACATATATTGCATACGCGCGCGAATTTCGGTTGTATACTTCATGAAATATACCTTTTGTCTTGAATTGGTTTCTTGTTGTTTGTAGGTCAGTTTATTGTCGGGTGTGGGTCATTCGTTAGAAATAGTGATGAACATATACTTGATCTTGATGAGCCTATCGTGGTTCAAAGATGTTCTGGATGAGAATAGATGAAGTTATCGGTCGGACTTAGAGTTTCGAACTCGTTATCGCTTACGCCACAATTGCAGCAAGCGATTCGTCTGTTGCAACTGTCTTCGCTTGAGCTGGAGCAAGAGATTCAGAGTCAATTAGATAGTAATCCTTTGCTTGAAGCTGTTGACGTTTCAGCAGATGGACAGGTTTCAGATGCGCCAGACAATAACGTGGACTATCAATCCAGTGAATCAAACCCAGAATACAGCGCTGACACAGATTTTAATGATGGTCGCGATTCTGTAGAAAGTGCTGCGACAGTGTCGTTAGATGAACAAATGGGAATGACGCGCCTTGGTGAAGATCTTCCTGTGGATACGCAATGGGACGATGTCTTTAATCACCAATCTACAGCAATGGCAACGCCAGAGTTTGATGAGCGTGAAGATACACGAACCGTCAGTGATTCAATTTGGTCTGAACTTCGCTGGCAGTTGAACCTTACGCCTTTTACTCCTGTTGATCGGATTATGGCGGAGTGTATTATTGATGGGATTGATGAGCGTGGCTATCTGGAAGCAAGTTTGGATGAACTGCTTGAGGCAACTCAAAATCAATTAGATGCATTAGATATTGATGAGGAAGTTGAGCTTGCAGAACTAGAAGTGGTGCTGAAGCGCATTCAGAATTTCGACCCGCCAGGTGTGGGTGCTCGCGATCTGAGTGAGTGTTTATGTCTACAACTTCGTGCGTTACCTGATGGTACACCATCGCGTCTCGATGCGCTTAAAATGATGAATCATCATGAGTTACTTTTGGTCAATGATATTCCAAAACTCATGAGACAAACCGGGTTAAGTCAAGACGAGCTCCGTGCTGCGTTGACACTGGTGAAGTCACTTGAGCCTTATCCTGGTTTGAAATTTCAAAATAACGAGCGTGAACATCAAGTTCCCGATGTGATTGTCCGTAAAAAAAATGAGCATTGGGAAGTGCTGCTCAATACAGATATTTTGCCGAAACTGCGGGTGAATTCGTATTATGCGGGCATGATTAAACGTGCGGATCAGAGCGAAGAAAATCAGTATCTACGCTTGCACATGCAAGAGGCGCGTAATTTTATTAAAAGTGTTGATGAACGCCACAAGACACTCCTTAAAGTCGCCACATGTATTGTGATGCATCAACGCGCTTTCTTGGAACATGGTCCAGAAGCAATGAAGCCGTTGATTTTAAGAGATATTGCGTTGGAAACTGATCTGCATGAATCAACGGTGTCGCGAGTGACGACGCAAAAATACCTGCTCACACCGCGTGGTTTATTTGAGTTGAAGTATTTTTTTTCGAGTCATGTGACAACCAGTACAGGTGGCGAGTGTTCTTCTACTGCAATTCGCGCCATGATTAAAAAAATGGTTCAGGAAGAAAACATAAAAAAACCATTATCGGATAGCGCGCTGACGGAAAAGCTACAAGAGGCTGGAATCGATGTGGCACGTCGAACAGTAGCTAAGTATCGGGAGTCGCTCAATATCGCTTCTTCGAGTGAGCGGAAGCGGCTATTGTAAGTAAAAGTGTCGTTGTCATTGAAATGTAAAAATAGATGTTTTGGTGCTTGCTTTAATTGAGTCGATGTGGAATCTTATAGGTGTTACTTCAAGAGTAACGTGAACCCGTCCGACTCGCGTCAGATGTTGTTTTATATGAATTTATTTATTTTAAATGTTTCTAAAGAATGCGTTTAAAGGTAAATGGAAGTTTGTTAAAAACGGATCTGCACGAGCCGACTAATCAGGCTAAAAGCGAATGCGTGATTCGCTCGTCCCCCGACCAGTCTGCTCTATAAGATGAATGGCCGCTCGACTTGAGAATC
>Ga0209023_10005074_pt1 | contig 14577 bp, 12 predicted proteins | sample LakOneMetagenome_FD_187468 | JGI IMG/M metagenome (GOLD analysis project Ga0209023, IMG submission 187468) | Freshwater and sediment microbial communities from Lake Erie, Canada (SPAdes) (version 2) | ecosystem: Environmental > Aquatic > Freshwater > Lentic | place: Lake Erie, Canada...
CCTCGTTGTCTTCGGCCATCAGGATTCGGGTTCCTTCGGGGGCCGGTTTCTGTTTCTCGGCCGAGGGCTTTGAATCCCGCGACGGCTCGATGTTCATCGAGGTGGCGATCGCGTCCAGCAGGCGCGACTGGCTGAGCGGACGCGGCACGACCTCCAGGTTCCTTTCGGATTTCAGCTCGGCCGCATCGGCCCGTCCCTGGGCGAGCAGGACGACCTTGGTTGAACGCAGCGAGGGGGACTGGCCGATCCGGTCCTCGAGGCTGTCGGCACCGGAGTCGTTCAGTCCGGCATCGACCAGGGCTACGTCGAAGGGCTCGCCCTTCTTCGCTGCCCGCTGGAGTTCCTTCATCGCCGAATCCCCGTCGCCGACCGTGGTCACCCTCATGCCCCAGCTACTGGCGTATGAGTCGAGGATTCCCCGTCCGGTCGGATCTGCATCCGCGATCAGGACCCTCAGGCCGCGAAGCTCGACCACCTGCGGTGGATGGACGGCGCCCGAGCGCGGTGTGGCGAACGGGATGTAGAGCGTGAAGGTGCTTCCTTCTCCGGGCATCGAATCGACCGTGATGTGCCCTCCCATCAACTCGGCGAGCTGGGCACTGATCGCCAGTCCGAGTCCGGTGCCACCGAACTTTCGCGTCGTGCTGGCGTCCGCCTGTGTGAAGGCGTTGAACAGCTCCTTCCGGACTTCCGGTTCGATCCCGACCCCGGTGTCGCGGACCTCGACCAGCACCATGTGACCGAACTCGGTGTCCGGGCCGAGTTCGGCCGAGAGCACGACTTCGCCCTCCTCGGTGAACTTGATCGCGTTGGTCAGCAGGTTGATCAGGATCTGCAGGAAGCGCGCCCGGTCGCCGTTGACTTCCCTCGGTACCGCCGGGTCGGTGAATGAATGAAGCCGCAGGCCTTTCCGGAGGGCGGCGTCGGAAACCATGTCGCAGGCGGTGTCGAGAGCCTGGGGCAGATCGAAGTTGTAAAGCTCGAAATCGAGACGGCCGGCCTCGATCTTCGAAAAGTCGAGGATGTCGTTGATCACGGTCATCAGGGCTTCACCGGAAGCCTGGGCCGTGCGGACGTACTCCCGCTGTTCCGGATCGAGATCGGTTTCCTCCAGCAGGGCGTTCATTCCCATCACGCCGTTCAGCGGGGTGCGTATTTCGTGGCTCATGTTGGCCAGGAAAGCCGACTTCATGTCGGAGGCCTCCTCGACTTCCTCGATCGACCCTTCGAGCTGGCGGTTCGCCTCGATCAACTTGCGGTCCCGGTACTGGAGTGCCGCAGCCATCCGGTTGAAGGACCGGGCAAGGGTCACGGTGGCTCCGCGGCCCTGTTCCGGAACGCGGGTTCCGAGCCGGCCTTCGCTCAGATCCGAAGCGGCGGATGCGACCCCGCTGATCGGCTTGAGCACCTTGCGCCGCAGATACCAGCCGATGAAGAGCAGCAGAAGCAGGGAAGCGATCAGTCCGACCACCGAGATGACAACCGAACGCTCGGAAATCTTGTTCGCTTCGGCTCGTTTTTCGCTGAGGCGATCCTCCTGGACCTGGTTGACCGAGTCGAACGAGGCGCGGATCGAATCGAGTCTCGCTTTGCCTTCACGGACCAGCCGGGCCGCCTGCTTCGCCGTGATCGATCCGATTTCGGCGGCGATCGGCTGGGTGTAGATGACGTAATTCTCGATCTGTCGGTCGAGAGCGGCCACCTCGTCCATCTGTCCGGACGTCGAATTTGCGAGCATCTCGCGACGCTCTCCGGGCAAGGTCAGAAGTCCCTCGTGATACGGGTCGAGCTCGGATCGGTCACCGGTCAGCATCGCGCCGCGGATGCCGGTTTCAAGATCGACGAGGGACCTTTCGGCCCGGGACGAAGAAAGCAGGAACCGGGCGGACTTGGGGGCTTCTTCAAGGGCGTCACGCGGTCCGTTGGTGGAAACGATCAGAGCGACGAAGACCAGCCCGATGATCAGCGCGGTGGCGCCCAGCAACAGGCTGACCATCGCGGTCAGCCCGATCCTCTTCTCGGGGGAACGATCCAGACTTCCGCGGCGGTCGCGGCTTTCGGGGACCGGACTCAATGAAGTTCCTGCCACACCGCCCGGCCGAATTCATAGCGGCCAATGTGTTCCCGCTTGTGGCTGTCGGTGCTCATCAGGACTTCGACGCCCGCCTCGACGAAAGGCCGCAGGGACCTTGCGTTCGGGCAGCTCCAGCGTTCGCTGATCTCGATCCGGTTGCCGGTCCGGGCGGCGGTAGCGGCAAGTCCGGCCAGGGCCTCCTCCGGAACTGCGTCCTCGTCGAGGCCGATCTTGGGAAGGATGCTGAACATGTGGGCGATCACCAGGTCGTCATGCTTCTCGCAGGCACCGGCGGTCGATTCGATGATCGCCCCGATCACTTCTTCGGGGGACATCGAGCCGTCTTCGATCGCTGCCTTGACTTCACGGGGATGATGAGGGCCGTCGGCCAGCGGAACCTGATGATCAGCCGCATAGATCCGGTCGATTCCTTCCGGCAACTCCGGAGGCAGATCGAGATCGCCCGCCGTGTTGAGCAGCTTCGCCTCGATTCCGCAGAACAGTTCAACCGAGGTGGTGGGGCGGAGACGCTCGATCGCCGCCACGTAATCGGGCAGGTAGTCGGTGTCAACCCTCACGTGGTCGACGCAGGTGAGCTGACGGAGTCCGAGCGATTCGGCCTCCTCGATGTTTTCCTCGATCGTGTTGTTGCCGTCCGAGAAGGTTGAATGGACATGCATGTCCTGCTTCGGGACTTCAACACTCATGAGCCGGCTCCGGACTGTTCGACCATCGATTCGATTTCCGCGAAGTCGAAGACATGCTCCGAGAAGTAGCGGACCATCGCCACGTCGTTGAAGGGGATCGGGCCGGCAGGCACTCCCTGGCCCAGTGCTTCCTCGACCGCGAGCCGCGGCATGTCCACCCCTGCGGCGATGGTCAGCGGCATGGTGCCGGGGAAACGGGGGTTGACTTCGAGCAGCGCAGGAACGCCTTCGACGGCGCCCTTGGCCTGCACGTTGGCAACGGTGTTCAGGCCGATCAGCCTGGCTACGTCGGCTCCGAACTGCTGCAGCTCCTCGTCGTGGCTGGTGCGCCCGGTGATCGCGATGCCGGAATCGACCTTCAGCCTTTCCCTCGGGACCACGGCCAGCACTTCGCCTTCCCGGGTGGCGAAAACGTCCAGTGAATACTCGGGGCCGGGCAGCAGCTCCTGGACCAGGAGTGTGGCGTCCCTCTCGAGACCCTTCAGGTCCTCGATGCTCTCGAGCAGGCGAATCCCCCTCGAGCCGCTGCCGCTGCGCGGCTTGACGATTACGGGCAGATCGATGGCGCCGGGATCAAAGCTTTCGTCGACCAGGACGGTCGCCGGAACCCGAACTTGATCGCGGCAGCGCCGGTCGAGCTCCCATTTGTCGAGGCAGGTTTCGAGCGTCTCGACCGAAGCGACCACGGCATCGGTTCCGGCCCGGCGAAATTCATCCAGCCGGCGGGCGATCGGAAGCAACTCGGTGTCCACCGTCGGGATCAGCAGGTCGATGTCCAGTTCGCTGCAGATGGCGAGGATCCGGTCGGAGAAAGCCGGGTCGTCTCCCCGGGGGAGCAGCATCCGATGTTCTTCGTCAACCAGGTACAGCCCGGTCGCGTAAGGATCGATGTCCCCGGAGAACAGCTCGTAGTTTTCGCCTTCGAGGTCCTTGAGGATCGATATGCCGGAGGGGCCGCCGGTGCCGGTGATCAGGATGCGCGGATCAGCCATGGTTCGGGGTCTCCTTGAGTTTGGTTTCGTTGTTGGTGCTGGTCGGCTTGAGACCGAGATCGCTTTCCCTGACGACTTCCAGGGGTTCGACGTAGGTCGAGCCCGAGAAGCGGCTCCAGTAGCGGGCAGTGGCTCGCAGGAGATCCGGCTCCAGGTAGGCCCGCGTGGTGGCCTGCGAGTTGTAGGCAGCGATCGCCCCGAGTTTCTTGTCGATGTAATCGTCGATCGCGATGAACTTGGTCGGCTTGAATTCGACCGTGGAAGAAGGTGCCTGGTAGCAGTAGATCCGGGGTACCCCGCGGGCCGCAACTAGGGTGGCGCTGTGCACGTTCCGATGGTCCTGATGGACATCCCGCGAAGTGTGGGTGTAGACGGTGGTCGGGTTGATCTCGTCGATCACTTCCTTGATCGTCCCGATGGTCAGGCCGCCGTCGCTGACGCTCGTGTCTTCCAGTTCGCGGTGATAGAGCCTGGCACCGATCAGCTCCGCTGCCCGCCGGGACTCCTCGGCGCGCTCGAGGGTGTCGCCTCCCTGTTCTCCGCCGGTCATGGTCAACAGGGCGACCCGGTCTCCCTTCGCGGCATGTCTCAGCAGGATGCCGCCGACCCCGATCTCGACGTCATCGGGATGGGCTCCGATCGCCAGCACCGTCTCCCGGGATTCGGCCCGGCGACGGGTTGAAATGGCGGTCAGCTCGCCGACCTTGGCGACAAGTTCGGCTCCATCGACCGGCTTCTGCATGAAGTCGTCGGCTCCGGCCCGGATGGCTTCGACGGCATTGTCGAAGCTGGCTTCGCCGGTCAGGATCAAGGTGGCCAGCAGTGGATCGCGGTTCTTGACTTCCTTGATCAGGTCCAGTCCGCTGATTCCGGGCAGCCCGATGTCGACCACCAGCAGGTCGAAATGCGATTCGGCCAGCATTTCCAGCGCGGTCTCGGCGCTGGCCGCCCAGGCCACTTCACCACTGTCACCGAGCATGCCGGTGGTCAGGGCTGCGATCACTTCATCGTCTTCGACAACGAGAATCCGAGGGGTACCGGAATCGTTCAAGAACTGGGCTCCTGTTCGGGGTTCGGGTGGAACAGTTGTGAGACTACGACGCAGCCGTCTTGCGGTGTGGGAATGATTGGTATTGGGAATACCCCTGCCATGGCCGACTCAATCGAAAAAGAGACGCTGGATTCACTCGCCGAACAGATGGGCGGCGAAGAAGCGCTCGGTCGGATCATCGCCATGTACACGCACAAGCTTCCCGACGAAATGAGCGGCCTGCGGGACGCTTTCGCTTCCGGTGATCTCGAATCCGTCCAGTCCCTGGCCCACCGGCTCAAGTCGAGCTCCGGGCAGCTCGGTGCGAATCGGCTGTCGGTGATGCTTGCCGGCCTCGAAGAGGTCAGCCGTGAAGGTGACGGGGAAGCTGCGGCCAGGATCCTCGACCAGGTCGTGGTCGAGGCTGAAGCGGCCCGGCTCGAACTTCTGGCGCTCAGTCCTTGACGCCGAGGGCGGCGTCAAGCCGGTCGTCGCCCCAGATCACTTCGCCGTCGATCAGAAATGAGGGTATGCCGGTGACTCCGAGATCCCCGGCGTGGTCGGTGGCCTGGCGCAGGGCATCCTTGATTTCCGGGTCGGCTGCAGCCAGTTCGGTGGCGGTGCGGTCGAGCCCGGCCGTTTCGGCCGCGTCCAGAACATGGCGGGGGATCGCCTGGTCGATACCCCGGGTGAAGGCATCCCGGAACGAGGCAAGCGCGAATTCCTTCAGCCGGTTTTCGCGCTCGGCGAAGGTCGCTACCCTCATCGCAAAGAGGTAGCTGTCGGGCCAGGGGTCGGGCCAGACCGGTTCCGGCAGGCCGTAACGGCGTGCCCGCTGTTCAATCTCCGAGATTCCGCCTTCGCGCAGCTCGGTCTTCGCCCAGGAAGATCGGTCGAATTTCCGGAACAGGCCGCCGAGAAGAACCGGCCTCCAGACCGGAAGTTCCCGCCCCGAAGATTCAAAAAGCCCGTCGATCCGCTCCGCGCTCAACCACGCGTACGGAGATCCCAGGTCGAAGAAAAACTCAGCTGGTTGCATGCCTAGGCATGCGTGGCCCACTTGTCGACCGCTCGGGCGGCGTCGAGGATGGCTTCCGAGATGGTCGGATGCGGGTGCATGATCCTCTGGAGTTCCTGGATACCGCCTTCGAGCGCCATCACGGCGACCAGCTCGGCGATCATGTCGCAGGCCCGGTTGCCGACGATGTGGGCACCGACGATCTCGCCGTATTCCTTGTCGACGACGAGCTTGACCATTCCGTCACGGTCGTCGTAGACGGTGCCGGCACCGACTCCGCCGAGCTTGAGCTTCCCGGTCTTGATGTCGAGGCCCTTCTCCTTGGCCTGGGCCTCGGTCAGTCCCACGCTCGCCACCTGCGGGTGACAGAAGGTGGCACCGGGAATCAGGTCGAGGTCGACGGCATGGGTCTTTTCGCCGGCCGCGGATTCGGCGGCTACCACGCCTTCCTCCATCGCCTTGTGGGCTAGGGCGGCACCACGGACCAGGTCACCGATCGCGTAGACCTTGTCGTTCGAGGTCTTCTGGAACTCGTCAACGTCGACCCGGCCGTTGTCGGTCAGTTTGATTCCGGCAGCGTCCAGCCCGAGCGCATCGACATCGGGACGCCGGCCACCGGCGATCACCAGGTAATCGACTTCGGCGGAATTTTCGCCGTAGGTGAATTTGACCGAGCTGCCGGTGTCTTCGACGTTCTCGACCGGGGTGCCGGTTGAAATCTCGATGCCCTGCTTCTTGAAGGTCCTTTCGACGACCCGGACCACGTCCTTGTCTTCGGCCGGCAGGATCTGGTCGAGCATTTCGACCAGGATCACTTCGGTGCCGAAGCGGATGTAGGCGGAGGCGATTTCCGATCCGGAAGCCCCGGCTCCGACCACGGCGATCTTCTTCGGCTGCTCGGGGAGCGACCAGGCTCCCCAGGTGTCGAGAATGCGATCCGAGAATTCGACTCCGGGGATCGCCTGGGCGACCGAACCGGTGGCGATGATGACCTTGCCGGCACCGTAAACCGTGTCTCCGACCTTTACGTCACCGTCGGCTGTGAGGCTTCCTTCGCCTTCGATCAGCTTGATCTTGTTCTTGTCGAAGAGGCCCTTGACGCCACCCGAGAGTCCGGCCGAGACGTCGGTCCGACGCTGGCCGAGTACGCCCCAGTCGAGCTCCGCGCCCTGGACCTTGACCCCGATGTCGGCGCTGTTCTTCGCCTCGTCGAGGACTTCGGCGGTGTGCAGCATCGTCTTTGCCGGGATGCAGGCGTAGTTCAGACAGCGGCCACCGGTCTTGTCCGACTCGACCACCGCGGTGGACTTGCCGAGCTGGGCGGCGCGGATCGCGGCAACGTAGCCACCCGGTCCGGCGCCGATAACGATTACGTCAAAGGATTCATCAGCCATGGTCAAGCGAGACTATATGAAGAGGATTCTCGCCCCGGGAGCCATCCGGCAAAGGTTCAGGAGCCTGGGCGCTCCGGCATCTGGATCCGGGCCATCGCCTTGACCATGAACCAGAAAAGGACCGAAAGGCCCACCACGAGAATCAGGGTGCCGATGATCTGAAGCAGGGTCGGTGCGACGACCATGCCGAGGATTCCCGCCATGATCAGGAGTACCAGCAGCATCTGGAAGCCGAGCACCGCCCAGTACCTGGCCTTCCACATCCCCCAGGCCATCGCGGTGATGACCAGGGCGAAGAAGCCCCACTGGAAAACGTTGACTTCCTGTCCGCCGGCTTCGGCACCGGTGGCCAGGGCGTAAATGGTCGAACCCCAGAGCAGTACCGAGACCACCGCGGAAAAGATCGCCCCGATGGTGACCGCGGTCGGGCGCTCACCTTCGGTCAGGGGAACCAGGGCTTCGCGGGCGGCCTGGTTCTTCACCTCGGATTTTGCGTAGCCGGCCTTCATCGCGTCGGCACCGGACTGCTTCGGCGCGGCACCGTTGCCGTTGACCGACGAGTCCGCTGCGGGACGGATCCCGCGCGTCTTGCGGCGCGCCGGCCGTTTCGGTTCCTCAGCCACCGGGAGCGATCTCTTCTCCGACTGCGGCAAAGGACCGCCTGAGGCCCGCTGCCACGGCGGTCGGGTCGGCGGCGTCACGGATCGCACGCACCACGCAGATCCGTCGGGCGCCGGCCTGCAGCACCTCGAGCACGTTGTCCTGGTCGATTCCGCCGATCGCGAAGAACGGGAGTGTCGCGGTCGATGCGGCATGGTGAATCAGTTCCAGCCCGGTGGCGGCCCGGCCCGGTTTGGTCGGGGTTTCGTTGATCGGACCGACCGAGATGTGGTCGATCGGGGCGCCTTCCCGGGAAATCTGATGAGCCGCGGCGATCTGATCCTCCGAGTGCGTGGAGAGGCCGAGCAGGTGATTCGGTCCGATGATCGCCCTGGCTTCCTCGACCGACATGTCGTCCTGGCCGATGTGGACCCCGTCAGCCCGCACCGACATCGCCAGTTCCGGATCGTCGTTGAGGATGAAGGGCACCGCGTAGGTGTCGCAGATCCGGCGGAAAGTGTCTGCCGCCCGTTCGATCACCCGGGTATCGGCTTCCTTGTCTCGCAGCTGGACGATGTCGACTCCACCGTCGAGGGCGGCCCTGAGCAGCGGCTCCGGGTCGTCGCCGCCAGGGTTGGCTTCGCAGACGAAGTAAAGCCTGGCGGTGCGCAGCCGCTCACGGCGCAGGCTGCCCGCACCCGATTCCGGTTCAAAGCTCATGTCCGCAGAATAAAGGCAGGTAAGATCAGAACCACCTGCGGGAGCCCTTAGCCCGGGCTGAGAGGGTGGCGCCGAAGCCACCGACCGCCTGAACCTGATCCGGGTAATGCCGCGCGTTAGGGAAAGGGCAGCCGGCTCCGCAGGGACCGGATGACGACAGAAACCGACAAGAACATTTCCGATGTGATCGTGATCGGGGCCGGCCTGATCGGTCTCTCGATCGCCTGGGAGCTGAGCGGACGCGGCGCCTCGGTCACCGTGATCGAGAAGGACCGGCCGGGATACGGGGCGACCCGGGTCGCGGCCGGCATGCTCGCGCCGATCGGCGAACTGGACTTCGGTGAACCGGAGTTGCTGGAGATGAACCTGGTTTCCCGCAAGCTCTATCCGGATTTCATTTCGTCGATTGAAGCTGCGACGGAAACGGACACCGGCTACCGCCACACCGGGGCCCTCCATGTGGCCCTTGACCGTGACGAGGCGGGCGAGCTGAAACGGATCATGGAACTTCAACGGAGCTACGGTCTCGATTCGAAATGGCTCGGGCCGATCGCCGCCCGTGAGATCGAGCCGGGCGTCAGCCCTTCGCTTTCGGGGGCTGTCCTGGTCGAGGAGGACGCCGTCGTGGATCCTCGGGCACTGGTCGAAGCGCTGCGGGCCGGACTCGCAGGGCGGGGAGTTCGGGTCGAACAGGCCGGGGTCACCGCAATCACTCGCGAAGCCGGCGGCGGGGTCCGGGGAGTTGAATCGACCGCCGGAAGTTTCGTCGCCCCTTTCGTGGTCGCGGCCCCGGGAGCGGAGGCGGGGGTGGCCGAGTGGCTGCCGTCCGAAGTCCGTCCGCCGGTCCGCCCGGTCAAGGGCCAGACCGTCGAGCTGCGCGGGGATCCGGATGAACCGGTCTGCGAGAGGATCCTCGGCTCGGAAAGGGTCTACATCGCCCCGCGCCCGGATGGACGGGTGATCCTCGGGGCTACGGTCGAAGAAATGGGTTTCGATCGCCGGGTCACCGGCGGCGGGGTTCATGAGCTTCTGCGGGAGGCTTACCGCCTGTTGCCGGAGGTGGCCGAAATGGAATTCGTCGGGGCGATTGCCGGCCTGCGTCCCGGCACTCCCGACAACCTGCCGGTGATCGGATCGACCGCGATCGACGGGCTGATTCTGGCCACCGGCCACTACCGGAACGGCATCCTGCTCGCCCCGGTTACCGCAGGATCGGTCGCCGATCTGGTCGAAGGAAAGGGTTCGGAAACGGTCGCGGCCGCCACTCCGGGCCGATTCGAAAGGCAGCGGACTAACTGATGGAGGGAAGGGGTTCATGCAGATCGAACTGAACGGGGAAAAGGTCGAGGTCGGCGAGGCGGCCACGATCGCGGATGTGATCGGGCTGGTTGCCGGCGACCGGATCCCCGAGGACCGGCGCGGCGTCGCGGTCGCGCTCGACGGTGAGGTGGTGCCGCGTTCCGAATGGTCAGTCACCGCACCGTCAGATGGTGCTTCGATCGAAGTGGTCGCGGCGATCCAGGGCGGCTCCGGCGAATGGGAACTCGGGGGACGGACCTGGTCCTCGCGACTGATCGCCGGCAGCGGCGGCTTCCGGTCCCTGGAAGCGATGGAAAGCGCCCTTGCCCTCTCCGGCACCGAGATCATCACGGTCGCGCTGCGCCGGCTCGACCCTGAAGCCCAGGGCTCGGTCATGGATGTGATCGCGAAGCTCGGGCTATTCGTCCTGCCCAATACCGCGGGCTGTTACACCGCCCGCGATGCGGTTCGCACAGCGAAGCTCGCCCGGGAGGCCTTCGGCACCGAATGGGTGAAGCTCGAAGTGATCGGTGACGACCGCACACTGCTTCCCGACGCACCGGAACTCCTGCGGGCAGCGGAAGAACTGGTCGGCGACGGGTTCGTCGTGCTGCCCTACACGAACGACGATCCGATCCTCGCGGCTCGGCTGGAAGCAGCCGGCTGTGCCGCGGTGATGCCGCTCGGCGGACCGATCGGATCCGGTGCCGGAATTCGCAATCCGTACAACATCTCGATCATCGTCGAGAACGCGAATGTGCCGGTGATTCTCGATGCCGGGATCGGAACCGCTTCGGATGCGACCATCGCGATGGAACTCGGTTGCGATGCGGTCCTGCTGGCCAGCGCGGTTTCCCGGGCGGAGAACCCGGACCTGATGGCCGTCGCCATGAAACATGCGGTCGAGGCCGGCCGGGCCGCCCGCGAGGCAGGCCGGATCCCGAAGCGCCTTTACGCCGAGGCGAGCACACCTGAAGAAGGCCTGCCGGGGCTGGGTTAGAGCGGCGGAGCGGTCCGGCGCGGCCGGATCGACTCGAAGGCGGAGGCGACGGTGAGCAGTTCGTTGTCGCTCCAGCCCCTTCCGGCGAAGGTCAGCCCGACCGGCATTCCGATGTCGGTCATGGTCCCCATCGGGACGGTCACGGTGGGAACGCCGAGGTGACGCATCGCGACATTGCCGTTGGCCACCCAGACTCCGTTTCGCCAGGCGAGGTCGGCTGACTCCGGGTTGACATCGGCGTCGGCCGGCCCGACGTCGGCCACCGTCGGCATGAGCACCGCGTCGAGTCCGAGCTGATCCATCCAGTCCTCCAGATCGATCCGGCGGGTTTCTTCCAGTCCTCGCAGGCCGCCTTCGAGTTCCGGCAGTTCATCCCAGGGAACCAGTCCCGACTTCGCCATCTCGACGTATTCCTCCATCCCGAAGGAGATGCCACCCTCGCGGCTGGGCAGGGTCCCGGGCTCCTCGGGAAAGATCAGCTCGCCGTCGACCTGGTCAAGCCGGTCGAGGGCCGGGTCGCCGTTGGCCTGAAGAAAATCGTCGAAGCCCCAGGCGGCGAGCCCCCTGAGTTCTTCGCGCAAGTATTCGGGGCGGACCAGTCCACGGTTGAAGATGGTCGGGCAACCGGGCCGGTCACCTTCGTAGTTGGAAATCATCGGGAAGTCGACCTCGACCACTTCCGCGCCGGCCTCCTCCAGGTCGCGTCGGGCTGCGTTCCAAAGGTCGATCACCGATTGTCTGGTCTCGATCCTCTGGCCGCAGGGTCCCCAGAGGTCCGGATGCCTTTCCCCGGTTCCAGCTTCGGGATCGGCGTTGACGTACATGCGGGGGATTCCGAAACGCTTGCCCGTGAGCGCTTCGGGGCCAGCTGCCAGGGAGGGGTAGGAAGCGGGCCGGAATTCGCCGCTGGAGGGAATTTCGATCCAGTTCTGGAGCCGCCAGAGATCCCCCCGCGTTTCTTCGTCATCGGCGACGATCACGTCGAGCACTTCGAGCAGGTCGTTCATGCTGCGGGCGTAGGGGACGACCACGTCCATGCCGGGAGTCAGCGGCCAGTTCCCCCTGACCGAAATCACTCCCCGCGAGGGGGTGTAGGCGCAGAGACCGTTGTTCGAGGCAGGGCCGCGGCCGCTCGACCAGGTTTCCTCGGCCAGACCGAAAGGCGTATAGCTGGCGGCGGTACCGGTACCGGCTCCGTTCGAGGATCCGGAAAGGAAGGGGGCGGTCAGAAATTCAGGGTTGTAGGGGCTCTCGGCCCGGCCGTAGACACCTCGCTGCATGCCACCGTTGGCCATCGGCGGCATATTGGTCTTGCCCAGGCAGATCGCCCCGCCGGCGCGGAGACGCCCGACCGTGAAGGCATCGTGCATCGCCATCAGGTTGACGAAGGCAGGGCTGCCCGACGCAGCCGTCATGCCCTTGACCAGATAGCTGTCCTTGGCGGTGTACGGAATGCCGTCGAGGGGGCCGAGAGTCTCTCCCCGGGCACGCCGCGCATCGGATTCGGCGGCCTCTTCGAGTGCCTTTCCGTTTCGCACCACGACCGCGTTCAGCCTCGTGGCGGTTTCCGGTCCGTCGAAGGCGTCGATCCGCGCGAAGCAGGCCTCGACAAGTTCAACCGCGGTGGAGCGGCCCGACTCGAGCGCCGACCGCAACTCGGCGATGGATTTTTCAACCACGTCAATCATCGCCCGGCCATCGTAGCCGGGCACCTGTTGCCCGGGCGAGGTCAAGGGCCGATCGGGTCGGCTCGCCTATGATCGGTCGATGAACGTTGAAGTCACGACACGCGGTCAGGTTGATCACGAAGCGGTCGAGCTGGCTGAGGAGAAGCTCGGCGATCTCGACTCGGCGGTCGGACGGCCGCTGGACCATGCCCGGGTTGTTCTCCGGCAGGAGAAGGAGAGCATGCCGGAATCGGCCCGGGCCGAGGGCGAGGTGCAGCTGGGCAAGACGATCATCCGCGGCCATGTGACGGCCGACAGCATGTCCCACGCGATTCATGAGCTGGCCGACCGGCTGCTGCTGCAGCTTCGCCGGCATGTCGATCGTCAGACCAGCCTCAAGCGGCAGCCTGTAGAGACTCCGGAGGGCAAGTGGGACCACGGCACGTGGGTCCCGGCGCGCCCGGCCCAGTCCCTGCTTGATCCCGGAGAACGGGAAGTGATTCGGCGCAAGGTCTTTTCACTGGTGCCGCTGAAGGCGTCCGAGGCCGCGGAACTGATGCGGGAGCTCGACCACGGCTTCTACCTCTTCCACGATTCGGATACCGAGGCCGACTCGGTCATATATCTGCGGGATGACGGGGAGCTCGCGGTGATCGCGGCCCAGGGAGTCGCCTTTCCCGCAGACGGGGAGGATTCATCCGGAATCCAGCGGGAGAGCAGTTACTACTCGGACGCCCTGACTCTCGAGGATGCGGTCAGCCAGATGGACGAGCTGAACCACCGCTTCATGTTCTTCACGGATGCCGCCACCGATCGCGCCGCAATCATCTACCTGCGCTACGACGGCAACTACGGCCTGATCGAACAAGAGTCCTGAGGCTCGTTCGGGCGTCGGGCGAGACAGACGGAATGCCCCCTCTGGGATTCGAACCCAGGACTCACAGGTTAAAAGCCTGCAGCTCTAACCAACTGAGCTAAGGGGGCCCGGGCATCTTAATTGGGTACCTTGGTTTCGTGCGTCCACTAGCCCGTGTTGCCCTGCTGTCCCTGGCCATCTTCTGCTTCGCTTCGGCTTCGGCCCAGGCGGGAACGATCGTGGCCGATTCGGGTTTCCGTCCGGCAACCGATGGCTTTTCATTCCCCAATTACGGCAACGAAGAGGGGTATAAGAACCTCGATTCGGCCGAGGTCCAGCGGATCTTCGGCCGGGCTGCCTGCCTGACCGGCAAGGGTTCCCGATGCGTGCTCGGTCCGGGAGTCCGCAACTGGATGAATCAGATGAACGACCTGATGGCCGGCGGCCACTGCTACGGCTTCTCGGCCCTGACCCAGCTGATCTACAAAAACGAACTCTCCCGCTTCGGTTACAGCTCGCTCTCGGCCCTCGGGGGAAACAGTCCCTTCGGATTGTCGATCGCCGGCAACACCAGGCTTCAGCGCTCGATCGCCCGTGCCTTCATCTACCAGACCCTCCCGTCGGTGAGCGAGAAGGCGACCCAGGGCAGCCCGAACCAGGTTCTTCAGTACATGATCGACCACCTCGGCGACGGTTCTGATCAGTCCTGGAATCTGCTGATCTTCCAGTGGGGTTTCCAGGCTGGCCACGCGATCACCCCGTATGCGGTCGAAGACATGGGTGGCGGCATCTACGACGTCCACGTCTACGACAACAACTGGCCGAATGACGACACCCGCCGGTTGGTCGTCAACACGAACACCAACACCTGGAGCTACTACGCCTCGACCCAGCCGGGCATCCCGGCGGCCGAGTACAAGGGCAATGCGACCTCTCGCACCCTCTTCCTGAAGCCCAACACTCCCGCGCTCGGCATCCAGCCCTGTCCGTACTGCATCGGTCGACAGGGAGCGAAGTCGAAGTACAACCAGGTCTCGCTTTCCTACACCGCAGACCAGCACGCCCATCTGTTGATCACCGACCCGAAGGGACGCCAGACCGGATACCGGGACGGCAAACTGGTCAACGAGATCCCCGGGGCGAAGGTGCTGCCCCAGGCGACCTCGCCGATCGAATTCGCGGCTTACGGTTCGATCGAGAACATCCGGGACACCCCGGAG
>Ga0209023_10005077_pt1 | contig 14575 bp, 13 predicted proteins | sample LakOneMetagenome_FD_187468 | JGI IMG/M metagenome (GOLD analysis project Ga0209023, IMG submission 187468) | Freshwater and sediment microbial communities from Lake Erie, Canada (SPAdes) (version 2) | ecosystem: Environmental > Aquatic > Freshwater > Lentic | place: Lake Erie, Canada...
CGGCAGCGGAGTGACGCCTTCGCGAATCCGCTCCGCCGCTTCAGCGGGCGCCACTCCGCTCTTGACCAGGGCGACCATCGAGAGCAGGCGGCGCTCGTCCTCCGGTCCGTACAGCCGGTATCCCGACTCGCCGCGGACGGGCCGGATCACGTCGTACCGGCGCTCCCACGCCCGCAGCGTCGCGCTCGGAATGCCGGCGCGCTTGGCCAGCTCACCGATCCTGATCAGCGGCGCCGCCTGGTTCCCGGCGGAGATACGAACCTTTGACATACCTTGAACATAGTTGTTACAGTGGACGGAGTCAATGAGCCACACGCAGGTGAAAGCGCTGGGTACGAGTTCCGCCGTCGACTGGTTGCTGGACCGCACCGTCCTGCCCGGCTTCAGCTCGATCGGCTGGGACGTCCGCGGCCTCGGCTCCATCTCCCCCGACCCCGAGGGCAGGCTCCGCGGCAGCGACGTCGTGGTCACCGGCGCCAACTCCGGGATCGGCGCGGCGGCCGCAGAGCAGTTCGCGAGCCTCGGCGCCCGGGTTCACATGGTCGTCCGCAATCGCGAGCGCGGCGAAGCGGCACTCGCGCGGATCAGTGAGACGACCGGCAGCGACGACCTCCACCTCCACGAGTGCGACCTCTCCTCCCTCGAGTCGGTCCGCGCCTTCGCCGCCGAGATCTCAGCCGAGCTGGAGGGAACCGGGATCGCAGCCCTGGTCCACAACGCCGGCGTGATGACCAAGGAGCGCAGCACCAGCGCCGACGGCTACGAGCTGACGCTCGCCACCCACGTCCTCGGACCGCTTCTGCTGACGGAGCTGCTGACTCCGCTGCTCGCCGAGGCCGCGCCCTCGAAGGTCGTATTCGTCACCTCGGGCGGCATGTACACCGAGCGCCTCGACGTCGACGACCTCGAGCTGACCGGCAGGGAGTTCAACGGCACCGCCTTCTACGCGCACGCCAAGCGGGTGCAGGTGATCCTGACCGAGCTTCTCGACGCCAGGCTCGAGCCCCTCGGCATCACCGTCCACGCCATGCATCCCGGCTGGGTCGACACGCCAGGGGTCGTCGATGCGCTGCCCCGCTTCCACTCGACGCTCGGGCGGATCCTCCGCACCCCCGCCCAGGGGGCCGACACGATCGTCTGGCTGGCCGCCTCCACCGAGGCGGCAGAGGACGGCGGGAAGCTTTGGATGGATCGGCGCGTCCGACCCGCCCACCGCGTCCCCTGGACTCACGAGAGCGCCGTCGACCGCGCCCGCCTCTGGGCGAAGCTCGGCGAGATGGCCGGCCTCGAGCGATCGAGGAACGGGCCTCCCGGCTGACGTCGCCGGGCCGACCGGGGTCGTCTTCGTCCTCCCCTCCCCCTGACGGACGTCGACGGCCCCGGCCGGCCCGGTGGCGCCACGCCGCTCCCACGACGAATCTGCATGAACACCGCATGTAACACCTTTCCGTGTCGAATGCCCGCTACGCTTCGCCCCTATGGCGGAGGAGGCCTCGGGAGAGATGACGATCGACGAACTCGCGCGCGAGAGCGGGATGACCGCCCGCAACATCCGTGCACATCAGTCGCGCGGATTGCTGCCCCCGCCGATCGTCCGCGCCCGGACCGGCTACTACGGACCCGAGCACCTGACCAGGATCCGCCTGATCCAGGACATGCAGGGCCAGGGCTTCAACCTGAAGTCGATCGAGCGGCTGCTCGAGATGGGGGCCCGCAGCGGCAGCGCACAGACGCTCGAGTTCCAGCGGACGGTCCTGCAGCCCTTCGGCAGCGAGCACCCCGAGGTGGTCGACGGCGATGGGCTCCGCGGCCCCTTCGGCGATCCCCTGGACCCGAAGCTGATCGCCAAGGCGGAGCGGGTCGGCCTGCTCAAGCCGATCGGCGACGAGACCTGGGAGGTCCCCTCCCCCACCATGCTGCGCGCCGGGCGCGAGCTGGTCGAGCTGGGTATCCCGCTCGAACACGCCCTCGCCGTGGCCGAGTCGATCAACAAGCACACGGCCGCCATCTCGAAGGAGTTCGTGAAGCTCTTCGTCAAGGACGTCCTGCAGCCGATCCGCGACGGCAAGGCACCCGACAACGGCGACCTGGCGGCGGCCGGAGAGGCCGTCGAGCGGCTTCGGCCACTCGCCTCCGATGCAGTCCAGGCCAGCTTCGGCCTCGTGATGACGCGCGCCGTCGAGCGCCAGCTGCAGAAGGAACTGAGCTAGGCGACCGGTTCGAGCTCCGGCAGTTCGCCGGCGAGCTCGGAGAGGAAGGGCAGCTCGGGGCGACGCCCCGCGTAGAGCCGCAGCGTGTCCCAGTAGTGGTCGAGCCGCTGCGGGTCGATCTCTTCGCCCGATTTGATGAAGGCGCGGGTCCTGGCGAGCTTGTCGGCGAGGTAGATGGAGGCGGTGACCGAACCGCCGTCGAGCACGCGGTTGCGGTGCTCGTCCTTGCGGGCTTCGTACTCGGCGATCGAGGTGTCCTCGGTCAGCGTCGTGACGTAACCGCCGATCTCCTCCCCGAACGCCTCGGTGACATCCGCGGTTTCGGTCGGCGAATCCTCGACGACGTCGTGGAGAAAAGCGGCGGCGACGGCCTCGTCGCTGAACCCCGCGGCATCGACGAGCTCGGCGACGGCGACCGGATGACCGAGCTCCGCCCCCTCTTCCAGACCCGGCCCGGCATAGACGCCGGCGGCGTAGCGATACGCACGCTCGACGAGATCCCTACCGGCGATGAAGTCGGGCTCAGGGGCCTTAGGTGCCATCCGGGGCCGAGGATAGCCCGCTCGGCTGGGCGGGTCTGCAAGCAGTGATCCACCCGGGACGAATCAACGAATTAAGGAGCAAGCATGGCTAGGTACACCGCAGCAGTCGACACGGCATGGGACCGCGAGAAGGCATTCGCCTACCTCGCGGACTTCGCGACGATCTCCGACTGGGACCCGGGCGTCGCCCGCTCCCGTCGGCTCACGGAGGGCGGCCCTGAGGTCGGCTCCCGCTACGAGGTGATCTCGTCGTTCCTCGGCCGCGAGATCCCGCTCGAGTACGAGATCCTCGAGATCGATCCGCCGCGCAGGGTCCTGCTCCGCGCGGAGACGTCGACGATGACCTCGCTCGACGAGATGACGTTCGACCTGCGCCCCGGCGGCGGGACGATCGTCACCTACGACGCCGACCTGGCGATGAAGGGCCCGGCCAAGATCGCGGAGCTGCCGATGCGACTCGCGTTCCGGCGCCTCGGCGACAACGCCCGCGACGGCCTTCGCAACCGGCTCGCCGAGACACCTCCGGCCAAGCCCGCCCCCGAAGAGCCCGCCGAGCGAGCTGCCTCGCAATGACGCACCCCGGTCGCATAGCCGTCGTCGGCGGCGGGATCTCGGGACTGCTCACGGCCTCCGAGCTCCACGCGATCGGCCACCGGGTCACGGTGTTCGAGGCCGGCAGCTACGCCGGCGGCCACACCAACACGATCACGATCGACGAGCCGGGCGGGCCGCTCAACGTCGACACCGGCTTCATCGTCTTCAACGATCGCAACTACCCGAACTTCGAGCGCATGCTCGACGAGCTCGGCGTGCCGAGCCAGCCCGCGAACATGAGCTTCGGCGTCTCCGACGGCCGCGGCCGCTTCGAATGGGCGGCACGCGGTGCACGCGGGATCTTCGCCCGCCCCCGCCACCTGGTCGACCCGCAGTTCATCCGCATGCTCTCCGACCTGATCCGGTTCAACCGGGACGCCCGCGAGCTGCTCACGGTCAACGGCAGCGGGCCCTCGCTCGGCGACTTCCTCTCCGACGGCGGCTACTCCGACTACTTCGTCGAACGGCTCATCGTTCCCCAGGTCTCGGCCGTCTGGTCGGCGGACCCCGAGCAGATGTGGAGCTTCCCGGCCTCGTTCCTCGCCAACTTCTTCGAGAACCACGGCGTCCTGCAGATCCGCAACCGGCCCACCTGGCGGACGATCCCCGGCGGTTCGCGCCGCTACGTCGAGGCGCTCACCGCGCCCTACGCGGAGCGGATCCGCCTCGACACGCCGGTCGAACGGGTCGTCCGGGACGCCGGCGGCGATGGCGTCACCGTTCTCACCGCCGACGGTGCGGAGCGCTTCGACGAGGTCGTCCTCGCCTGCCACGCCGATCAGGCGCTCGAGATGCTCGCCGAACCGACGGAACTCGAGCGCGAACTGCTCGCGGCCTTCCCCTACCAGCCGAACGAGGCAGTCCTTCACACGGACGCGAGCCTGATGCCCCGCCGCCGCGGAGCCTGGGCCAGCTGGAACTTCCACCTCACCGACGAGGACGCCGGCGCGACGACCGTCACCTACGACATGAACCGCCTGCAGTCGCTCGTCAGCAGCGAGCGGTACCTGGTCACGCTCAACCGGACGGAGGCGATCGACCCGGACAAGGTGATCCGCCGGATCGACTACGCCCACCCGGTCTTCACGCGCGAGGGCATCGCGGCCCAGAATCGCTGGGCCGAGATCAGCGGTGCCGACCGCATCCACTTCTGCGGCGCCTACTGGCGCTGGGGCTTCCACGAGGACGGTGCCTGGTCGGCGTTGCGCGTCTCCGAGGCGCTCGGCGGCCGCGGCCCCACCACGACCGCCGACCTGCCCGACGCCCCGGCACCCGGCCGGCAGCCCATCGAGGTCCCGGCGCCCGCCCTGGAGGCGGCGTGACCGCCACGCTGGAGGCGCCGGCGAAGGCCGCCTCCGACGAGACGACCGCCGCGACCGCACCGCCCGCTCGTACGGGCGGCTCGGCGATCTACGAGGGGTGGGTATCCCACCGCCGCACGGAGCCGGTCGAGCACGCGTTCCGCTACCCGATCTTCCTTCCATTGGTGGACCTCGACGAGCTCCCGCACCTGCTCGATCGCATCCCCCTCTGGTCGAGCCGTCGGCGCGCCCCGGCCCGTTACCGGCGCGCCGACTACCTTCGCGGCCACGGCGATTCGCTCCCGCTTGCCGACGCCGCCCGCGACCTCGTCGCCGAACGGACCGGGCTGCGGCCCGGCGGCCCCGTGACGATGCTCGCCAACCCCCGCTACTGGGGCGTCGGCTTCAACCCCGTGTCCTTCTATTTCCTCCACGGCGAGGACGGGCCGGTCGAGGCGATGATCGCCGAGGTCACGAGCACTCCCTGGAAGGAACGGCGCAGCTACGTCCTCACCGCCGGCCCCGGCGGCCTGAGCGGGCGCTTCGAGAAGCTCATGCACGTCTCACCGTTCATGCCCATGGAACAGACCTACGAGTGGCGCGCGACCGAGCCGGGCGAGCGGCTCAGCGTCTCGATCCGCAACCGCCAGGAGGGCAGGATCGTCTTCGAGGCCGGCCTGGCCCTGGAGCGCCGCGAGATGACACCGCGGGCGATGCGGGAGATACTGTTTCGCTATCCGCCCATGACGGTCTCGACCATCGCTCGGATCTACTGGAACGCAGCACGCCTGAAGACGAAGGGCGCGCCCTACTTCCGGCGGCCCGAGCAGCCCGAGGCCGGATCCTCCGAGGGGGACTGATGCAGCCGGCCTCGGACCCATGGCGCCGAATCGTCCATGCGGTCCTGCGGCGGATCGAGGCCGGGACGATCGAGCTCGAAGAGCGTTTCGCCGGCGGCGAGACGCGACAGTTCGGCCCGACCTCCTCGCCCAACCGGGCGCGCGTCGTCGTCCACGATCCCGGCGTCTACCGGAAGCTCGCCCGTTCCAAGAGCATCGCGTTCGGTCAGACATACGCCGAGAACGGCTGGGACACCGACGACCTGCCCGCCCTGCTGCGGATCGTCGCCCGCGACATCGGCCGCGCCGATCCCCTCCGCCGCCGCATCGCCCCTCTCCTGGTCCCCTTTCAGCGGCTCGGCACGCTGCGGATGCTGAACACCCGCGCGGGCGCGCGATCGAACATCTCCCAGCACTACGACCTCGGCAACGACATGTTCGAGCTCTTCCTCGACCGCGAGGCGATGATGTACTCGAGCGCGTACTACGAGACCGGCGAGGAGTCGCTCGAACAGGCGCAGCACCTGCGCCTCGAACGGATCTGCGACTCGCTCGAACTAGGACCTGACGACCACCTGCTCGAGATCGGCACCGGCTGGGGAGGTATGGCCATCCACGCCGCCTCATCGCGCGGCTGCCGGGTGACGACGACCACCATCTCCCGCGAGCAACGCGAGTACGCGGAGGCCCGCGTTGCGGCGGACGGCCTCGAGGACCTGATCACGATCGTCGGCGCCGATTACCGCGACCTCCAGGGCCACTACGACAAGCTCGTCTCGCTGGAGATGATCGAGGCGGTCGGCTGGGAGTGGTTCGACACCTACTTCCGGCACTGCTCGGATCTGCTCGAGCCCGACGGTCTCTTCTTCCTCCAGGCGATCGTCGTCGACGATCGCGCCTACGAGATCGAGAAACGGACGCGCAGCTTCGCCAACCAGGTGATCTTCCCCGGCGGCTGCCTCCCTTCGGTGCAGTCGATCCAGACGTCGATCGCCCACCAGACCGACCTCCGCACCGTCGCCCTCGAGGACATCTCCTCCAGCTACGTGCTGACCCTGCGGGCGTGGCGCGATCGGTTCGAGGCCGCCACCGAGCGGCTCGAGGAGCTCGGCTACGACGAGCGCTTCCGGCGGACCTGGTGCTTCTACCTGGCGATCAGCGAGGCCGGCTTCGCGGAGACCCGCATCCGCGACGTCCAGATGCTCTTCGCCAAACCCCGCTGGTCGGGACCGCCCGACTTCGAGGCGCCGGACGCCGAGAGCCGCCGCGACCGGCTCGACCTGGCCGAGTCCTAGAAGCCGCCCGGCGCAACTCGGGACGGCCGATACGGTTGTCGGTGTACAGGTGATCAGGCTCGTCGTCGCATGCGCATTCGCCCTCGCCGTCGCCTTCCCGGCGACCGGTCTCGCCAGCACGCCCGCCGCACCGGCCCAGCCGGTCGAGCCCGCGACCGGCCCCGGCGGCGCCGCGCACAAGTGGGACGCGATGAAGGTCGTCTTCCACGACGATGCCGACGACAACCTCGATTACTGGACCTACGAGCCGCGTCAGTGGACCGGCAAGGCAGCGAAGAAGCCCGATCGCGTCCCGGTCACCTTCTTCCTCCACGGCTACAGCGCCACCGACCCGGTCGCCTACATGAACTGGATCAAGCACATCGTCGAGAAGGGCAACGCGCTGATCTACCCCAAGTACCAGGCCAACAACTACATACCGACAGCCTGGTACACGCCGAACGCGATCAGCGCGCTGAAGTCCGCCCTCGCCTGGCTGAAGGCGAACGGCAAGCCGAAGCTGCGGCTCGGCAAGGGCGCCAACGTGATCGGCCACTCCTACGGCGGCGCGGTGGCGACGAACGTCGGTGCCGAGGCGGTCGCGGCCGGCCTGCCGAAACCGGCGTCGATGCTCCTCGTCAACCCGTTCGTCGAGAACGCCGACTACAAGCCGCCCGCCGACGCGATCGATGCCGACCTGTCCGGCATCCCGAAGGGGACCGAGCTCGCCTGCATCGTGGCCGACATCGACGCCCCGGCCGGGCGGCTCGGCTGCGATGAGATCTTCGGCCGCATCGATCACGTCAAGCGAGCCGATTACCTGTGGATGTACAGCGACGACCACGGCGACCCGCCGCTCGAGATCTCACACCGCGCGCCCTCGATCGCGAGCCCCGACGACGCGTACGACTTCTACGGCTTCTGGAAGCTCTCCGACGCGCTCGGCACCTGCGCGCTCGACGACCGCAACTGCGCCTACGCGATCGGCGGCGGCGCCAGGCAGCGCAGCCTCGGCGAGTGGAGCGACGGGACGCCGGTCCGCCCGATGGACGTCTTCACGAAGCCGCCGCCCTGCCCCGAGGGCACGCAGACCTACGGCTGCTGACCACCGGCCGCGGCGGTGGAGCCGCAGCCGGTGGACCTGCCCCAGTCCGTTCCGCTCAGCGGAAGACCGCCCGCGGGACGTTCTTCTTCGTCTCGCAGGTGCTGTCGGCGGTGTCGTTGTTGCCGCCGCCGCCGTCGCAGACGTCCGTGTCGCCCTCGCCCGAGAGCGCGTCGGTCCCGTCGTTGCCGAGCAGCGTGTCGTTGCCGTCGCCGCCGAACAGCGTGTCGTTGCTGCCGCCGCCGTCGATCTTGTCGTTGCCGCCGCCGCCGCGGATGGTGTCGTCGCCGATGTCGCCGAACAGCAGCTTGTCGTTGCCGTCGGTGCCGGTGATCGTGTCGTCGCCGATATAGCCGTCCATCTTCTTGACGGGCGAGTTCTTCGTCTTCGACGACAGCTTGTCGTTGTCAGCGCCGCCGAGCAGCGAGTCGAATCCGCCGGCCACGAGGACGTCGACGTCGAAGCTCCCGTCGAGGAAGTCGCGCCCGTCGTCGGTGATTTCACCGTGCTTCTTGCCGTAGCCGATCAGTCGATCGCGACCGGCCTGGCCGTTGATGTAGTCGTTGTCGGGCCCACCCACGAGGTAGTCGTTCTCCTCCTCGCCGTAGACCTTGTCGCGGCCCTGGTCGCCGTAGACCTTGTCGTTGCCGACGCCACCGCAGACCACGTCGTTGCCCTTGCCGCCGTAGACCTTGTCGTTGCCGCGGCCGCCGTTGAGGATGTCGTCCTTCGGACCGCCGTAGACGACGTCGTTGCCGTCACCGGCGTTGTACTGATGGCGCCCCGGGCCGAGGTGCACCGTGGTGCCCTTGTCGCTGCCCTCCTTGGTGCGCTTCTGGCAGATCTTCGCGTCCGCCGGCACGTGCGTATCGGCCGTCGCCGAGGCGACCCCGACCGCTCCCAGCACCGCCATCGAAATAAGGATCGTTCCTGCCCGCCTGATCAATTTGCCTCTACCTCTTCCGCGGTCTCCGCCGCATCGATTGCTTCCAAGTCGTTGATCTCCGTCGTCCGCACGCTGCTCGAGCGCCCGAGGGCCTCGATCTCCCGCTCCATCCGCGGAACGGTCGTCGCGGCGTCCGCCGCCGAGACCCGCTCGCCGGCAGAGCTCGTGATGAGCGTGCGGAAGAGATAGGTGAGGACGGCGGCCTTCGGAATGAAGACGCGAGCCTTGCGGGCCTCGAAACCGTCGACGATCGCCCTCGCGCACGCCTCGACCGAGGTCGTCGCCTTGAGCGGCCACGGCAGCTTGGCCTTCGCCTCACGGAAGCTCGGCAGGTCCTTCTCGCTGTCCCGCACCATGTCGGTGTCGATCCAGGAGGGGTGGATGGCGCCGATGTCGACGCCGCGGAACCCGACCTCCTGGCGCACGGCGCGGACCAGTGCCTCGGCGCCGGCCTTGGAGGCGTTGTAGGAGGACATCCCGGCCAGCGGCGCGAACGAGGCGATCGAGCAGACGACGCCGATGTAGCCGCGGCGCTCGATCACGTGGGGAAGCGTCGCGTGGAGAGTCCGGTAGGCACCGTTGAGGTTGATGTCGACCGTCCGCAGCCAGGCCTCGGGGTCGCCCTTCTCGGCCGTGCCGTAGGTGCCGATGCCGGCGTTGGCGAGAACGATGTCGATGCCGCCGAAGCCGGCGACCGTTCCGTCGACGGCCTCCTGGACCGACGCCATCTCGGTCACGTCGCAGTCGAACCAGAGCGTTTCGGGGCCGATCTTCGCCGCGGTGGCAGCCAGCTGGTCGGGCTCGAGGCCGGCCAGAGCGACCTTGGCCCCGCGGCGCGCGCACTCGGCGCCGACGGCGGCGCCGATCCCGCGCGCACCTCCCGTGATGAAGACGACCTTCCCGTTCAGGCTCACCGGAGGCAGGATAACGGCAGCAAACCCGCCTCCCGACACCACCCCGGCGCTAGGCTCAGGGCATGGAACGGCGCCTGAGCAGACGGGAGCTGATCGGCGGCGCCGCCGTTGCCGCGGGCGGCATAGTCCTCGCTCGCGAGCTGACCCGCCCCGGAGACGGCCAGGCGACGCCGGCACCCGGCCGCATCGTGATCCTCGGCGGCGGTCTCGCCGGCCTGACGACCGCCTACGAGCTCGAGCGGGCCGGCCACTCGACGCAACTGATCGAGGCCCGCGACCGGCTCGGCGGTCGCGTCCACACCGTCCGCGACTTCATCGACGACCAGCACGGTGAATCCGGGGCCGAGGCCATCGACACCAAACAGCTGGAGATCCAGCGCCTCTGCAAGCGCTTCGGGCTCCCGCTCGAACTCGCCTACAGCGGCTACGGCGATCGCCGGGCAACCATCTACAAAGGCGGGCGCAACTACACCGGCAACCAGTTCCGCACCCCCTCCGAGCAGCGGCAGGTCGCCGCCTTCTGGCGTGAGATCGAGCGCCTCGCCCGCCCGCTCGACCCCGACGACCCGACCGCTCACGGCGGCGCCCGCCAGGACCGTTACTCGGTCGCCGACCTGCTCGACCGGATGTCGATCGGCGGCCGCGCCCGCTGGCTGATCGCCGCCCGGATCGAGTCCGACTACGGCTTCGCCATCGAGCGGCTGTCGCTCCTCTACGTGACGATCTCCGAGCGCCTCGCCGCCAACCAGCCCGCGGCCGGGGTCGAGAAGTACCGGATCAAGAACGGCAACTCGTCCCTCGTCGACGAGCTCACCAAGCGCCTCGTCACCCCGCCGATGCTCAGCTCCCCCGCGACGGCCGTCCGCTGGAGCAACTCGGGCGTCGAGGTGGATGTACAGGGCGGCGAGACGGTCACGGGCGCCAAGCTCGTCGTCGCAGCACCGACCTTCGCGCTCCGCTCGATCGACTTCTCCCCCGCCCTGCCCAAGCAGCAGGCGAGCTTCATCGCCGACATCGACCTCTGCGCCGTCGCAAAGACATTGATCCAGTACGACAAGCGGATCTGGCGACGCCAGGGCCGCACCGGCGGCTCGACCACCGACCTCCCCATCGGCCAGACCTGGGAGACGACCGACCAGCAGGGGGGCGCCCCGGGGATCCTGATCGCCTACACGTCCGGCAAGCGCGGCGAGCAGACCGCGAAGATCAGCGGCGCCCGGCGCACGGCCCAAGCCCGCAAGGACATCGACCTCATCTTCCCCGGCAGCAAGAAGCTCAGCGGCGACACCTACAGCGTCGCCTGGAAGGCCGAGCCCTACTCCGGCGGCTGCTGGGCCACCTACTCCCCCGGCCAGATCACCAAGCACTGGCTCGGCCTCCACAAGCCGGTTGGCCCGATCCACTGGGCCGGCGAGCACACCGAGCGCCTCAACGGCTACATGAACAGCGCCGTCTCCTCGGGCGAGCGGGTGGCGAGGGAGATCGGCCCGGCGTGAGCGTCGCGCCGGAGATCTGGACGATCCGGCCCGCCGAAACCGACGACGCAGAGGCGATCAGCGACGTACTGCTTGAGGCCGGCGCCAAGGCCTGGGCCTACCTCGGCGAGGACAGGATCAGGAAGGCAAACAAGGGCCTCCTCCACCCCGCCGACCTCGTCGCCGTCGACGAGCAGGGGGAGGTCTTCGCCTTCGTCGCCTGGGACACCGACACCGGCGAGATCGTCCGCCTCTTCACCCACCCGCGCGGCTGGGGCTATGGCGCCGGCCGGGCGCTGCTCGAGGCCGCCTGCACCGCCCTCCGCTCCGCCGGGTGCGAGCAGGCATGGCTGTGGACCGAGGAGCGCAACGACGCCGTCGGCTTCTACGAGCACGCCGGCTTCCGCCGCGAGGGCGAACCGCGGGTCCGCGACTGGCACGGCGCCCGCCTCTGCGAGCCCCGATTCGTGCGGGACCTCTAAGCCCCTTGAGCTACGGCAGGTTCTTGTAGTTCTGCTTCTGCTGCGCCCGCCGGTAGCGCGGGATGAAGATCAGCATCACGATCACGAGCAGGACCAGGATCCCGATCGGCCCCTTCAACGAAGAAATCACGTCGTCAAGCCGGTCCTTCATCGCAGCGAACGGGCCCTCGCCGAACGTCAGGGCTGGGGTGATCCGCTGTTGGGCGTCAGTGCTGTCGGACTCGACCGTGTAGGTGCCCTCGGCCGGCGCGTCCAGCTCGCCGACCAGCATCGCCAACCCGTTGTCGGTGTCCTTCGCATCCTCGCCGCCCCGGGTGTCGACCTGGACGAAGTTCCCCTCCGGGTCGGTAACCGTGTACTTGAGGTCGGCCGGGACGACGAGCGCGATACCGGAGTCGGGATCGACGCCCTCGGCGTAGTAGACGTCGACGGTGCCCTTGGGAAGCTCGACGGAGGATTTGCTGGGCACGGGCACCGAGCCGAACTGGTCGGTGGCGCCACTGAACCCAGCGGCCACGATGTAGACGATCAGGGCAATGAGGGCGATGCCGATCGCCGCTCCGGCGCTGATGAACCCGCCTTCGTCGCTCAGCCGCCTGCAGCCCCTGATTCTCATATCTCGATCATCGCAGCGGGGGCGGAGGGAGATTTCAACGGATCCGGTACCGGATCCGTTGAACCCCTTGGTTGTCGAGCCCGTCCGAGAATCGCGCCGAGACGTCGAGCCTCACGCGCTTGCCGTGCCGCCTGGCTCGCCGGACCTTCTCGAAAGCGCGCTTCGAGGCCCGGAGCGGAAGCTCCACCGAATTCCCGTTGATATCCCGTGCGCTAGAACGAAGCGAGACGGTGCGGCGGCCGAACTTGGCCTTCCCGGTGACACGCACTCGCCCGGGCTCCTCCATGCCCGCAGAAATCCTGCCGAGACTGCTTTTCCGGCGGAATAGACGCCGCGAAAGCAGTTTCGATTCCGGGCCGGAGACGAGAGTGTCGACGAGGAACTGCGATTCGGCCGGCGACGCGTCCACATTGCCAACCTCATCGACGGCGCGAACAGCAAAGGAGTGTGTGCCGTCGGCCAGTTCGCCCGCCGTGAAGGGATCGTCACAGACCTGGAAGGTGAGCCCGTCCAGCGCGCATTCGAAGGTGCTGCCCGCTTCAGAGGAGAAGGAGAAGGTAGGCGTTGAATCGTTCGTCGGGCCAATGGGACCTGCGTCGATAGTCGTCCCGGGGGGCGTGCAGTCCGCGTCGACAATGATCTCCTCAGACTTCGTGAAGGGCGTCCCCAGACCGGTGCCGACGCCGGAGATCGAAATCTCCTTCGGCCCATCGGTCGTCGCCTGGACCGTCCACGAATGCTGTTCGGACGTGGCACCCGCCTCGAGATCGCCGGCGGAAACCTCCTGAGTCGCCTGCCCCGACACCAAGTCGACGCCGACCGGGGGGTCGAGAGTCACCTCGGCGTCCCCGGCGACCAGATCATCGGAGTCGTTGCGGAGCGATGCGGTGACGGTGACCGGGACGCCACACCTCACGGCGCCCGTCGACGTGGCGCCGATGTCGACGGGCCGGACATCCGGAGCCTCCAGCTTGCTCAGGGGGGCAGCCGCAGTAATCGCGAACGGCTCCGCGTCGGCGCCGACCACCGACGACGACGCCTCCACCTTGTAGGTGATCTGCTGAGGCCCTCCCGCCGGAGCGCGCACCTGTTCGACCGTGTCGTTCGGATCGACCGCGTCCGGTCCGCCGCCGTGACCCGGGTCAGTCGGTGGCGGCACCTCCGAACCGTCGAGGAGGTACTGGCGGAGGTCGAGGTTCGACTGCGTGTACTTGATCGTCTGCGTACCCGGATTCGGAAAGCCGACGAAAAATCCACGCATCTCGAACGCGAGAGTGGCCTTGGCGCCGACCGGAACCGTCGCTCGATAGAACGCCGCATCCCCACCCCGCACGTCGCCGAGCTGGTAGTTCCCGCGTTCGGCGAGAGCCCGGTCGAGGTCGAGCTCACCCCAGCCGACCTCCGGCCGCCAGCTCGCCTGTGGAGGCGCCCACCCGTCCAGCCCGGTCGTCGTCCCATTCCAGTCCCGGGCGCTGTTGATCAGGATCGCGCGCTGGGCCATCGGGTCCCCTATGCCTGCTCCTTCGAGCAAGGTCATCGCCCCGGCGACATGAGGCGCGGAGAAGGATGTGCCGGAGGCACCCGTGAAGTCGGGGTTGGAGGGCGGGGAGTTCCAGAGCGACGATGGCGCGATCACCGCGCCGCCCGGCGCTGTGAGGTCGGGCTTCTTCCGGCCACCTGGCGTGGGGCCCCGCGAACTGACCCCGAGGACGACGTCATCGCTGGAATCAACCGTGCCGACATCGTTGAATGCCCCGACGCTCAGAACGTTTCGCCCGATGTTGGCGACGCTGGGAGTTCCGTCGACATTGTCGTTTCCAGCCCCCTGCGCCTGCCCTACCCCGAATACGCTCGTGAGCACGTCGTCGCCGTCGTCCGCGTCGTCCGAGGCTGCGGTGGATCCGAAGCTGAGGCTGATGACTTCGGCCGGATCCGCGGCCCCGTTCTCACCGTCAACGTCGAGCCCGAGAGCGTAGGCAACGCCAGCACTTCCGATAAGTCGATCGATCCCAAAGGCCACTCCTTTGAATGTCGCATCCCCCGAAGCGATGATTCCTCCCGTATGTGTGCCGTGATCGCTGACAGCAGTTTCGGGGTCGTTGTCAACCGTCACCGCGGAGAAGGCTGGATGCGTGGGATCCGCCGCTTCGCTCTCTATCGCAGCGTCGGCAGCAACCGTGTCAACGGGACCAGTCCCTCCCGTGTGCCCAGCGGACCACCATGCCGGGGCTCCGACGACCTGGGTACCAATCCCCGAGAGCGGGGCGGGTCGCGGCGCCG
>Ga0209023_10005078_pt1 | contig 14571 bp, 10 predicted proteins | sample LakOneMetagenome_FD_187468 | JGI IMG/M metagenome (GOLD analysis project Ga0209023, IMG submission 187468) | Freshwater and sediment microbial communities from Lake Erie, Canada (SPAdes) (version 2) | ecosystem: Environmental > Aquatic > Freshwater > Lentic | place: Lake Erie, Canada...
TTTCATCGTCCCCGGCCTGGTGATGATGAGCGTGATCCAGAACAGCTACGGCAACATCTCCAGCTCGTTCTTCGGCGCCAAGTTCGGCCGCCACGTCGAGGAGCTGCTGGTCAGCCCGATGCCGAACTGGGTGATCCTCACCGGCTACGTCGCCGGTGCGGTGCTGCGCGGGATCATGGTCGGCGCGATCGTGCTGTGCATCGCGATGCTGTTCACCAAGGTGCGCGTTCCGCATCCGCTGGTGATGGTGTCGTCGGTGCTGCTGGGCGCGGCCATCTTCTCGCTCGCCGGTTTCGTGAATGCCGTTTATGCGAAGAAGTTCGACGACATCGCCATCGTCCCGACCTTCATCCTGACCCCGCTCACCTACCTCGGCGGCGTGTTCTATTCGGTGAAGCTGCTGCCAGGACCGGCCGAGGCCGCGACCCACCTCAACCCGATCTTCTACATGGTCAATGCGTTCCGCTACGGCCTGCTCGGCGTCAGCGACGTGCCGCTGTGGATCGCCTACGCGCTGATGCTCGCCTTCGTCGCCGCGCTGGCGTCGCTTGGGTTGTGGTTGCTGAAACGCGGTGTCGGCTTGCGCAGCTGACACAACGCTTGCGCAACACGGACTCGGCCGGCGACACTTCCGGCCACGGCGTGGGGACGCCGGTCCATGAACAGGGGAACACGATGCGGGGAATGACGATGCGCGGCCTGAGCGCCGCGTTGGCGATTGCGCTTGTCGCGCCGGGCCTGGCGTTCGCGCAGGACAGCACTGACGAAGGCGCACAGGCGGCGAAGCTGGTGTCGTCGCTGCATTACCGCCAGGGCGATGTCGCGCTGGCGCAGGCGGACGCGCATTTGAACCTCGGGCCGCAGTTCCGCTTCCTCGACACGCCCGACGCGCGCAAGGTGCTGGAGGACTTGTGGGGCAATCCGCCCGACGACAGCGTGCTCGGCATGATCGTGCCGACGGCGGTGCCGCTGGACGACGAACATTCCTGGGCGGTGGTGCTGACCGAATCCGACGATGGCCACGTGTCCGACGAGGACGCGGCGTCCACCGATTACCCGAAGCTGCTCAAGCAGATGCAGGAAGAAACCGAGGACGAGAACGCCGAGCGCAGGAAGGCGGGTTACTCGGCGCTGCACCTGGTCGGCTGGGCGGAACCGCCGCATTACGATTCGGCCAGCAAGAAGCTGTACTGGGCGCGCGAACTCGCCGCCGACGGCGCCGGCCAGCATTCGCTGAACTACGACATCCGCGTGCTCGGTCGCAGCGGCTACCTGAGCATGAACGCGGTCGCTGGCATGAACGACGTCGCCGCGGTGAAGGCGGGCATGCAGGAACTGCTGCCGATGGTCGATTTCGACGCCGGCAAGCGCTACGCCGACTACGACGCCAAGACCGACAAGCTCGCCGCCTACGGCGTCGCCGCGCTGATCGGTGGCGGCATCGCGGCGAAGGCGGGGTTGTTCGCCAAGCTCGGCGCGCTGCTGCTCGCTGGCAAGAAGCTCATCGTGTTGCTGTTCGCGGCCATCGCCGGCGTGTGGCGCAAGTTCTTCGGCAAGAAGGGCGGCACGGTCAGCTGAGCATCAGCGCTCGGTGGCGAGCCGTGCGCGGATCTGGTCGATGTTCAACGCTTCGTTTTCGCCCGGCGGCAGCACTCCGTTCTTTTTGCAGAAAGCGATGAAACGCGGATCATCGCGCAGCTGCAGGATCAGTGGATCCAGCGGCAGGAAGACGAGGTCGTGGGACGATGCGCGTTCCAGCCATTCCACGGCGTGGCCGGCATCGCCGCGCAGCGCGTAAATCTGCGCTATCCGGTACGGGTGGGCATTCGCCTCAGCCTTGTTGGAGAGGGCTTTCGCCAACGCCGCGTCGGCCGCCGTGTGATCAGGGCCGACCTGCGCCGCGAGTACCGCGCCCAGGACACGATCCTTTGCGGACATTTGCGCGGAAATGTTCATGGCCGCATCCGCGTCGCCACGCGCCAAGGCGACGATCATGCGAAAGTAGACGGCTGAAGATTGCCAGTGTGGATTCGCCTGCGGCAGGCTTTCGGCAGTGCGCAGGTACTTCTCCGCTTCATCCAGTCGGCCGGCCAGCATCAGCAACCGTGCGTACTGTTGGTAGTTGATGATGTAGAGCGGCTCGATCGAAAGCAGGCGTTTCCTTGACTGGATCGCTTCGCCCAGTTTCCCGACCTGGGCGAAGACATAGCCGCTGCCATTGAGGACGGTGCCATCCCCAGGCGCCAGTTGCACGGCACGACGGCACTCGGCCAGGGCGCCGTGTTGATCGAAACCGTAGACATCCAGGTAGCAGCGGGCGGCATGGGCCGCACCCAGCGCAGGCGCCAGTTGCAAGGCCTTGTCCGCCGCGTCGCGCGCGATGCGCATGTGTTCGCGGGCCACGGCGGGGGGCTCGTTCCAGAACGTGGCGACCGTGCTCCACGACCCCGACAGGAGCGCCCAAGCCATCGCATAGCCCGGGTCGAGTCGCACGGCCCGGGTCATGTACTCGGCCGCCTTGTCGAAACGCTCGTCATGCCAATACTTCAGTCCCTGCAGGTAGGCGTTGTAGGCATCGAGGTTGCCGCTGGGCGGCCGGTCGCCTTGTTTCGCGGCGTCGCTTGCCGGAAGCAGCTTCGCCTGCAAGGCGCGTGCGACGGCCGATGCGATCTCGTCCTGCAGGGCGAACAGGTCCTTGTACGGGCGGTCGTAGTGTTCCGCCCACTGCGTGCTGCCGTCGGCGGCTTTGGTCAGTGACGTGTTGATGCGCACGACATCGCCCGCGCGCTGCACGCTACCGCTGAGCAGGTAGGCCGCGCCCAGTTTGCGGCCGATGGCCGCGCTGTCGTCCTTGCTGTCGCGGAACTGGAAGGCGGAGTTGCGGCCGATCACCTTCAGCTCCTCGAATTTCGAGAGGGCGTCGATCAGGTTGTCGGAAAGACCGTCGGAGAAAAATTGCTGGTTCGGATCGTTGCTCGCGTTCACCAGCGGCAGCACCGCGATGCTGCGCTCCATCGCGGGTACGGCCGGTGCCGCAGCCACGATTGGCGCGGGCGTGGCGTGCGGCCACCATGTCCATGCGGCGATGGCGAGGGCAGCCAGCAACGGCAACGACCACAACGCGATGCGCTCGAATCGCCGCGACCGGTCACTCGCGCGGCGACGCGGCGGCGGTTCCGCGGGCATGGCGGAATCCGCTTCTGGTTCTAGGCCCGGCGTCGCATTCGTCGACGTTGCGCGTGCGGCTTCGGGCAGGTCGAAGCGATAACCCACGCCATGCACGGTGTGCAGGCAGCGCGCGCCCTGCGCGTCTTCGCCCAGCGCATGCCGCAGCAGGGTCATCACCCGGTTGAGCACCCCCGGGGTGACGTGGCGATGGCCCCAGACCGCATCGAGGATCTCGTCGCGGGTGAATACGCGCCCAGGTGTCCGGGCCAGTAGCGCCAGCACGCCGAAGGCCTTGGGCTCCAGCGGTTGTTCGATGCCTGCGCGCAGCAGGCGGCGGCCGGCGAAGTCGATGGCCACGTCGTCGAAAGCCAGCGGTTTCGGATCGTGCGGATCCATGCACTCCATTCCGAGGGCGGTTGCTTTCAAGCATACGAAAACCACCGTCGGTGGCGGCCCAAGCTTTTCCCAAGCTTTCCAAGCGAAGCCAAGCCGCGGCCTCAAGACCCGCGGCACCGCGCTCGCGAGCCTGATCGCACCGGAATCGCCGGTCGCTCGCTCAAGGAGAGCCCGCATGAACCGCAAGCAGAAGCAACTCGTCTTCTCCCTCGCTGCCGCTGTCTCGTTCGACGCCGCCGCCGCGCAATACGGTGCGTGGCAGGATCCGGTGCCTGCGCCGGGAATCAACACCGCCGCCGCCGAAGGCTGCCCGATCGAATCACCCAACGGCCAGAACCTGTACTTCATGTCCACCCGGGAAGGCGGGCAGGGCAGCCTCGACAACTGGCGCGCAGACTGGAATGCCGCGCTGAAGACTTGGAATGCCGCCGAGAACCTCGGTGCGGTGGTCAATTCCACCGCAGCCGACTATTGCCCCACGCCGCTGCCGGGCAAGTGGTTGTTGTTCGTCAGCTCGCGGGAGAACTCCGAGGATTGCGCGGCCTGCATCCCCACCCCGACGCCGCCTGCTGGCAGCCCCCCGGCCGGCGATCTGTTCCTGACCCGGGAAAACCCGACGAAGGGCTGGGCGACGCCGGTACACCTGAACAGCTATCCGGACGGCCCGAACACCAAGGGCTGGGAATACAGCCCGTCGGTGGTGAAAACCGCGGAAGGCACGTTCCTGTTCTTCTCCAGCGACGGATACGCGGACAGCGTAGGCCAGGACATCTACATGAGCCGCCAGCGCGACGACGGCAGCTTCGGGCCCGGCGAGAAGGTTGTGGAATTGAGCACGGCGGCCGATGACCGCATGCCGAACGTGCGCCGCGACGGGCTCGAAATCGTGTTCAGCTCCAGCCGCGGCGGCAGCGGCCAGGACATCTACGTGGCGACGCGCCCGGACACCGCTTCGCCGTGGTCGCCGCCGGAGCTGATCGACAACGCCAACATCAACACGCCCGGATCGGAGACCCGCGCGACGTTGTCCGGCGACGGCAAGCGCCTGTACTTCGGGCGCAAGGTCGACAGCAACGATCCGGGCGACATCTACGTCAGCACGCGGACGCGCGTGCGCTGACGCGAACGCCTGCTGGCGGGTTCAGTCCGGCAAACGGAAAAACGCGGTCGCGGTCGCGGTCGCGGTCGCGCTGGTCGCGGCCGCGCCAACACATTCGCATGAAGATCAAGGAGGGACGCCATGCCCAACGCACTGAAAGCCCCGAAGAATCCCGAATTCCTGGTCGGAACGGTCGCCGCCATGCGGCTTCTTTCCGGCGAGCGCCAACCCCAGAACCCTATTGAACGGGAAATGCTGTCGCAGCTCCGGGCCTTGCAGCTCAAGCCGGAGGTGGCCAAGCGCATCGTGGTTGCGTTCGATGCGAAGCCGGATGCAGACAGGCAGCGCCTGCTTGGTCGTTTCGCGGACAAGAGCCATGCGCTCGAAGGCGTGGCGCCATTCGCACCACCCCATGTCGTGGTCCGGGATCATCGCAGCGGTTCTTCCTCTGGAGGGACGACGAGCGCCGAGTCGAGTTCCCGCATGGGGCCCGCATCGGATGTCGTCGGGCCCATGAGCGAGGAAGCGACGATCGACGGCACCCTGCCGGGCATTCGCTATACCGTCCGTTACAAGGGATTGTGGTGCCAGGAAGAGACCAACGGCCCGGGGTCAGACGAGATCTACATCATCACCAGCGGGATTTCGATCAACAACGACGTCAATAACGTTGTCGGGACCTTGCGTCATCCGATGGGAACGCAGGACAAGTATTACGGCGACGTGGATTCGTTGGACCGGCGCGTGGGGCCGGTGGCCGTCGTTTATACCGGCAGTCCCGACACGCTTTCTCTGGCCGTGGTCGTCATGGAACACGATGAGGGCGATCCCGACTACTACCGCGACGAGGTGAAGACGTTCGTGGACGGAGCCATCGCGCTCGCCACCTACTTGTACAAGCCGGCCGCCGTGTTGGCCTACTTCAAGGACAACATCGTGGATGCGATCAACTGGATCCTCGGCACCGGCGATGATGTCATTAGTAGCGAAGTCGCGACCTGGGAACGGGATGCACTCGAAGACTTGGCAATGCAGACCCCGAGCGAGTACCAGGGCACCAAGCGAGAGCTAGTGTCGACAAACCCCCCGATCCTTGGCCCCGAAGTGAACGTCCCGACGGGCTTGTTCGTGCACTTCGTCACCAACCACCACGGCGACGGTTCGAAATATGTCGTGGGATTCGACATCGAACGCGACCCGCCTAGGCCGGGCCCGGTGATTTTGTAACGGCAACGACGCCAGCAAACCGTCCGCACTGAATCCATTGAACGGTCTCGTGCGCGTGCAAGGCGCGCCCGAACCAGCACTCGTTCGGCAGCTTGCTATCGAGAGGGTGCGGGGACCTGGGGCAAGCGGAAGAACGCGGACGCGGTCGCGCTGGTCGCGGCCGCGGTCGCGGCGACGTCTTCGCCGCGGTCGCGCGCCAGTTCCTCGACGATGTGCGCAAGGTACATCGGCTCGTTGCGCCGGTGCGAGGGCTGCGGCTTCACCGTGCGCGGCAAGAGATACGGCGCGTCGGTCTCGATCATCAGCCGGTTCGCGGGGATGTGCTTCACCAGTTCGCGCAGGTGCTGGCCGCGGCGTTCGTCGCACAGCCAGCCGGTGATGCCGATGTGCCAGTCGTGGTCGAGGCAGTCGAACAGCTCCTCGCGCGTACCGGTGAAGCAGTGCACCACCGCCGGGCCGAGCTTGCCGTCGAAGTCCTGCATCATCGCCACGAAATCGGTGTGCGCATCGCGCTGGTGCAGGAAGAGCGGTTTCCCTGTGTCCGCGGCGACCTGCAACTGCCGCTCGAACGCGCGCCGCTGCGCCGGGCGTGGCGAGAAATCGCGGAAGTAGTCGAGGCCGCATTCGCCGACCGCGACCACCTCCGGATGCGCCAGCAGTGCGCGCATTTCCGCGTCGCATTCGTCGGTGTACTCGGTCGCGTGGTGCGGGTGCACGCCGGCGGTGGCGAACAGCTCGCGCGGATGCGCCTGCGCCAGCGCCAGCGCCTTGGGCGAATGCTCGCGCGAAGCGCCGGTGACGATCATCCGCGCCACGCCGGCATCGCGCGCGCGCTGCATCACCGCGTCGCGGTCGTGGTCGAAGCTGTCGTGGGTGAGGTTGGCGCCGATGTCGATCAGTTGCATGCGTATAGTTTAACGATGCCGTCTTTATCAAAGCGTTTCCCCATCACCGACCTGCTGCCGGACATTCGCGCCGCGCTCGCGGCGCACCCGAGGCTGGTGCTGGAAGCGCCGCCGGGTGCGGGCAAGACCACGCAGGTGCCGCTCGCGCTGCTCGACGCCGAATGGCTGGACGGCCGCAAGATCGTGATGCTGGAACCGCGCCGCGTGGCCGCGCGCGCCGCCGCCGGTTTCATGGCGAAGCAGCTCGGCGAAGCGGTGGGCGAAACCATCGGCTACCGCATCCGCTTCGAGAACAGGGTGTCGGCGGAGACCCGCATCGAAGTCGTGACCGAAGGCATCCTCACCCGCATGCTGCAGGACGATCCGATACTCGAAGGCATCGGCGCGCTGCTGTTCGACGAATTCCACGAACGCCACCTCGCCGGCGACCTCGGCCTGGCGCTGGCATTGGACGTGCATGCCTCGGTGCGCCCGGACCTGCGCATTGTCGTCATGTCGGCAACGCTGGATGGGGAACGCCTGGCGCAATTCCTCGACGCGTCGCGGCTGTCAAGCGCGGGCCGCAGCTTCCCGGTCGAAGTCGCGCATTTTCCCGCGCGCAAGGACGAAGCGCTCGAGCACCAGGCGCGGCGCGCGATCGAACATGCGTTGGCGACGCATCCCGGCGACGTGCTGGTGTTCCTGCCGGGGCAGCGCGAAATCGCGCGGGGCGAATCGCTTTTCCACCTCTCCTCCGTGGGTGAGGGCGGCCGAAGGCCGGGAGAGGGGGAAATCGAAATCCTCGCCCTGCACGGCGAACTGCCGGTCGAACAGCAATCGCGCGTGCTGCAGCCGGCAACGGATGGCCGCCGTCGCGTGGTGCTCGCGACCAATGTCGCCGAATCCAGCGTCACGCTGCCGGGCGTACGCGTGGTCATCGACAGCGGCCTCGCGCGCGAGCCGCGCTTCGACCCGAACAGCGGATTCTCGCGGCTGGATGTCGTTTCCATTTCGCAGGCATCGGCCGAGCAGCGCGCCGGTCGCGCCGGACGTGTCGCCGAGGGTTGGACGTATCGGCTGTGGCCGCAATCGCAGCGACTGGAGCCGCAGCGTCGGCCGGAAATCGCACAAATCGATCTCGCGCCGCTGGCGCTGGAAATGGCGGCTTGGGGCAGCGATGCGCTGCGTTTCGTCGATTCGCCGCCAACGGGCGCGCTCGCCGCGGGCCGCGATCTTCTTCTTCGGCTCGATGCGCTGGATGCGAACGGCACGATCACCACGCGTGGAAGGAAGATGCTCGCGCTGGGCACGCATCCGCGCCTCGCCGCGATGCTGCTGGCGACAAACGATCCGCGCCGCGTCGCGCTGGCTTGCGACCTCGCCGCACTGGTCGAGGCGCGCGATCCGCTGCGCAGCCGCAGCGACGCCATCGCCGGACGCTGGCAGGCGCTGGCTGCGTTCCGCGCGGGACGCGCGCCCGCCGAAGCGAACCGCTCCGCGCTGGCCGCGATCGACGCGGCATCGAAGCAATGGCGACGACGCCTGCGCTGCGAATCCGCACCGCCCGCGCACGCCGCGCCGCACGAACTCGGCGACCTGCTCGCGCATGCGTTCCCCGATCGCATCGCCCGGCAACATCCGCAGGATCCAAAGCGCTACCAGATGGCGAACGGACGCATGGCGCGGCTGTTCGACGATTCCGCCTTGCATGGCGAACCGTGGATCGTCGCCAGCGAACTGCGCTTCGAGGCGAAGGACGCCTTGCTTCTGCGTGGCGCGCCAGTCGACGAGGCCATGCTTCGTCGCGAATTCAGCGCGCATTTCCGCGAAGGCGACGAAGTGCGCTGGGACGCATCGCGGCGCGCGCTGGCGAGCGAACGCATCGAGCGTTTCGACGGCATCGTGCTCGCGTCGAAGCCGGCGGGACGCGTCGATCCCGCGCTCGCCGCGCAAGCCCTGGCCGATGCGGTGCGCGAGCTCGGGTTGGCGGCCCTGCCGTGGAACGAAGCGCTTTCGCAATGGCGCATTCGCGCGCAGTGCCTGCGCGCGTGGATGCCGGAACTCGGACTTCCCGACCTGTCCGACGATGCGTTGCTCGCTTCGCTCGATGCATGGTTGAAGCCCGCGTTCGCCGGCAAGACGCGGCTCGATGCCTTGTCGGGCGAAGAATTATCGGAAGCATTGAAATCCGGCATCGACTGGAACCTGCGCCGACGCATCGATGCGCTCGCGCCCACGCGCATCGACGTGCCGTCTGGAATGCAGCGCGGCATCGAATACGCGTTCGACCGCGGTGAACCGGCGTCGCCGGTGCTGGCGGTGAAGTTGCAGGAACTGTTCGGCCTCGCCGAAACACCTTGCATCGCCGATGGCCGCGTGCCGCTCACCATCCACCTGCTGTCGCCGGCGGGGCGACCGCTGCAGGTCACGCAGGACCTGCATGGTTTCTGGGAACGCACCTACCCGGAAGTGAAGAAGGAGATGAAGGGGCGTTACCCGAAGCACCCGTGGCCGGACGATCCGTGGAACGCGGTGGCCATGCATCGCGCGAAACCACGCGGGACATAAGCAGGCGTCTCGCGAGCATTCAGCCGCGATTGCGCGAACGCTCACGCAAACGCAACGCCTGTGCTTCGACACTGGCCGCGTACTTTCGCCATCGAGGAATCACCATGAGCGTGATCGAACGCCTGCCCGACCGCGCGCTGGAACTCGCCACGCAGGTGGGCGAGGGGATCAAGTCGCGGGTTCCGGATCGCGCGCTGAAATGGGTGGAAACCGGCGCCGCCATCGGCGCCGCGCGCACCGGCGCCAGGATCGCGACGAAATTCGTGCGTCGCAATCCGGTCATCGCGGTCGCCGCCGTCGCTGGCGCGGGCCTGCTCTGGTACGCGGCGCGTCGACGCGCGAAACAGGCCGAGGACGGCCCGATCGAAGGCAAGTCGACGCGGATCGAAGCGAAGCGGGGCAGTGCCGCGAACGGCAGCAGCGGCAAGCCGCGCGCGCGGCGCGGCACGCGCACGACCGCATCGACTTGAGCCGCGGCGTCAGGGCGCGGCCGGCAACTCGACCACGAAGCGCGCGCCGCCGCCTTCGCGATCCTCGTACCACAACGCGCCACCACGCTCGGCGAGGATCTGCCGCGCCAGCGACAGGCCCAGGCCGCTGGAAAGCCCGTCGGCGGGATCGTCGTCGGCGAGGCGCGTGAACGGCTTGAACAGCTGCGGCTGCAGGGACGACGGGATCCCCGGGCCGCGGTCTTCGACCAGCACTTGCCAGTAGCCGTTCGCGCCGCGTCGGGTCGATAGCTCCACGACGCTGCCGGGCGCGTATTTCATCGCGTTGCCCAGCAGGTTCTCGCCGACCTGGCGCAGCACCAGCGCGTCGATCGCGACCATCGCGTCGTCGCCGGGCGGGGACAGCGCGAGGCGCATGCCGCGGCTTTCGAACTGCAGTTCATGGCGATCGGCCAGCCACGCGAAAACCTCGTGCAGCGAAGCCGGCGCGTCCGCGCGCACAGCCCGGCCCGATTGCGTTTCCAGGTAGCGGCGGATGTAACCGAGCGCGTCCTGCGCACTGCCGTGGATCATCTCGAGGTAGCGCGGCACGCGTTCGGGCCGGCAGCCGTCCTGCAGCAGCACGTCGCTGGCGAACAGCACGCCGGTCAGCGGGTTCTTGAGGTCGTGCGCGACGAGGTTGACCAGTTCCTGGCGCTCGCGCGCCACGCGCACGAGCCGGTCGCGGGTGAGTTTCAGTCCGATGTGCGCATGCACCCGCGCCAGCAGTTCCTCCGGGAGGAACGGCTTGGTCACGTAATCGACCGCGCCGCCGTCGAAGGCGCGCAGCAGCAGTTCGCGGTCCTGGGCCGCGGTCAGGAACATCACCGGCACGTCCTGCAGCGATGGCCGCTGGCGGATCTCGGCGAGCACGGCGAAGCCGTCCCGGGCCGGCATCATCATGTCCAGCAGGATCAGGTCGGGAATGCGTTCCGCGGCCAGGGCCAGCGCCTCGTCGCCGTTGGGCGCGGTCGCGACTTCGTAGCCGACGCGCGAAAGCAGCGCGGCGAGCGTGCGCAGGTTCGCGGGCTGGTCGTCGACCGCGAGGATGCGGCCGGCAACCGGATTCGTGTTCGGCATGCGCGTGGCGTTCCCCGACAGGCCATCCGTTGGCCGGAAAACCTTAACAGAGCAGGCCGGGCCGCAAGCCGTCCCCACCGGGTTTGCGATGAACGGTTCAGCGAGGCGGGATACGGCGCCATTCGCCCGGCGCCAGCGCGGCGAGGGCAATGTCGTCGACGGCCGCGCGCACCAGCCGCAGGGTCGGCAATCCCACCGCCGCGGTCATGCGCCGCACCTGGCGGTTGCGGCCTTCGCGGATCGCCAGTTCCAGCCACGCATCGGGCACGGTCTTGCGGAATCGCACCGGCGGATCGCGCGGCCACAACGCCGGCGGATCGATTCGTGCGGCCCGTGCCGGCAGGGTCGGGCCGTCGTTCAATGCCACGCCGTTACGAAGCGCCTCGAGTTGCGCGGCGTCCGGCTCGCCTTCGACCTGCACCCAGTAGGTCTTCGTCCGTTTGTGGCGCGGGTCGGTCAGGCGGTGCGCGAGCGCGCCGTCGTCGGTGAGCAGCAACAGGCCTTCCGAATCGAAATCGAGGCGGCCCGCCGGATAGATGCTGGCCGGCAACCCGAACTCCGCCAGCGTGCGCCGCGGCGCTGCGCCGCCGTCGGTGAACTGGCAAAGCACGCCGTAGGGCTTGTTGAAGGCGACCAGCATCAGCGTGGGGGTCCGACCGGTGGCGGTTTGCGTGATGACACGAAGAACAATCCTATAAATTACGTAGGAATTACGCGGAGATCTTCGACAGCATGCCTTGCATGCGACGGCACTGTCTGGCGGGAACGTACGCACGCCGAAAATGAATGCGGCTGTTGGCGCCGAGTGCCGCTCTGATAGCGGCATTGTCAAGATTTTCCGAGAACATTTGTGTTGTGCGTCGCAAAAAAAACATGCGAAGATCGGGTCGCGACATCCATGGGCGGGTGTCGCTTGCGCGAGCAAGGCGGTGGCGGGATCGAAACCGCCCGGTCGTCCGTTGCATACGCCAAGGGGCGGCTGCAGCACCGTAACAACTTCCCCCGGGGGCGAAAACTGACCCTCGCGGGCGGTGTGGCCTGCGCAAACCACAAAACGCGTTGTTTTGCAGCATACGGAGTTCACGCTTGGGCGGCAGGTCCGCCTCGGCACGCTTTTCGCTAGGGATTACGACAACGAGCCTGGCGTCATCGCCCGGCAGGGGTTGGGGAATCCCGTGGACTGATCTTCGGCGGTCGGGCTTGGTGGGGGCACATGAAGCTGATGTCGGGAAAGTGGAAGGTTCTGGTCCTGCGCGGGCTGTTGTCCGCGGGCCTTGCATTGGGCTTTGCGGGCAACGCCGTGGCCGCCCCCGCGAAGATCAACAGCGCCTCGAGCCCGTTGCAGGGCAATTCCGAGGTGATGATCTCGCTGCGCCACCAGGATCACATGTGGGAAGCCGCCAACGGCGAGATCTACGTGATGATCAACCGCGGGGGGCAGAACAGCCTCGGCAGCCTGCAGCTTTATTCCACCCCCGACCATGGCCTGTCCTGGTTCGCGGGCCCGCGCATGTCCGGCAGCGACCGCAACGCGTTCTCCGACGGTTACCTGGACGGGAACATCCTCTACCTGACGTACACGAACACCGCCGGCGAAGTCGTGTTCACGGCTTTGCAGCGCAAGGCCACCGCGGTAGCGGCGTGGAAGACGATCTGGTCCGACACCGCGTTCTCCTCCCCGGGAACGTCGGCGTCCAACCCGGCGATGGCGGTCGATGCCGCCGGCACGATCTGGCTCGCGTTCGTCGCCCAAGACCTCGCCACCGGCAACTACTCCATCCGGATGTTGCGCAACACCTCCCGGGAAGAGGGCTGGGTGGATACCGGGTTCACGTTCGGGGATGTCGACAACCTGTCGATCGAGCGCAGCGCCAAGCCGATCGTAACGGCCACCGGCATGGGCATGGTCTATGCCGTGCACGACAAGATCTATTGGGCCTCGCGCGAAAACGATTGGCCCCTGGACCAGCCATGGACGGGGCAAGTGGTGTTCACCAGCAGTGCCGGCGACAACGATCCATATGCCAGCCACTTCAGCGTCGCTGCCGATGCGCAACACAACATCCACATGTCGTTGACCGACGGAAACCGCGTGGGCTACTCCCGCTACGACGCCGCGACCGGGACATGGAAATCGAAGTGGCTTACCGGCGTCGTCAACGCCGCCTACATCCAGACCTCGATCGTGGCGGGTGACGTCGTCGTGACGGCCAACAGCGGATCGAGTCGGCTGATGGTTTATCGCAGCGTGGATGGCGGCAACACCTTCACGTTGCCGTACACGCTGGAGCACCCGGCGCCAGGCGGCGGCGTGAGTTATGTCTATGCGCGCATGGAAACGGCAGCCACCACGCCCGGTCCCATGCTCGTGCTGCAGCAGTACACCGACAACAACCTCGACCGCCTGCTGCTCTTCAACGTGCCGCTGCCATGAACACGAACCCGCGCACCGACACGCCAACCGCGACAGGAGTCGCTGCACCCATGGCTGATTTCACCGTCCTCGCGTTCACCCCGGCGGGCCTTTGCCTCCCGGATCTTGCCATCGCTGCCTGCCGCGCTGGCGGCATCGGCGTGGTCAATGGCGAACTGCAGACCGAGAGTGCCGCGGCTCGTCGCGCGCTGGACGCGGTATCCGCCGCGACCGCGGCGCCCTACGGCGCCAAGCTTGACGCAATCGATGCGGAAATGGAGTCGGCCCTGCGCTCGCACGCCACGCGCGGATTGCAGTGGCTGGTCGTCGATGCGGAACTCGTGCCCACGCACGCGGCGCTGGTCCGCGAATTGCGCGACGCCGGCGTCAAGGTCCTCGCCGAAGTGACGACGCCGGAATGGCCGGGTGCTGCGCTCGATGGCGACGTCGACGGCCTGCTGCTGAAGGGCAACGAAGCCGGCGGATTCGTCGGCGAGGACGCCAGCTTCATCCTGTTGCAGAAATGGCGTGGCCGTACCGCGCTCCCGCTTTACATCCGCGGCGGCATCACCCCGCACGTCGCGGCCGCGTGCAGCGCGATCGGCGTCGCCGGTGGCGTGCTCGACTCGCAGCTGCTGATGCTCGACGAAGCGCGCCTGCCGGGTGCGCTGCATTCGGTGCTCGCCAACCTGTCGGGCAGCGAGACGGTCGCGGTCGGCGATGCCGAACGCGGCGAATACTTCCGCCTGCTGGTGCGCCCGGGTTACGACGGCGCCCGTGAATTCGTGGCCAGCGGCGAAGGCCTCGACAACGCCGGGCTGCGCCAACGCGCGACCGGGCGCGCCGGCTGGACCGATCCCAAGCAGTCGCTGCTGCCGATCGGCCAGGACGTCGCTTTCGCCGCGCCGTGGCGCGCGCAGTACCGCCACCTCGGCGCGGTGCTCAAGGCGATCGCGAACGCGGTGGAAAGCAACCTGCGCATGGCGGTCGAACACCGGCCGGTGGCCGAGAACGCACCGCTGGCGCAGGCGCTCGGCCTGCGTTATCCGCTGGTGCAGGGCCCGATGACGCGCGTGTCGGATACCGCCGAGTTCGCGATGTCGGTCGCGCAGGGCGGCGCCCTGCCGATGGTCGCGTTCGCGCTGCTCAAGGGCGAACCGCTCGACAAGCTGCTCGCGCGCACCAAGCAATTGCTCGGCGATCGCCACTGGGGCATCGGCCTGCTCGGCTTCGCGCCGCAGACCTTGC
>Ga0209023_10005079_pt1 | contig 14571 bp, 11 predicted proteins | sample LakOneMetagenome_FD_187468 | JGI IMG/M metagenome (GOLD analysis project Ga0209023, IMG submission 187468) | Freshwater and sediment microbial communities from Lake Erie, Canada (SPAdes) (version 2) | ecosystem: Environmental > Aquatic > Freshwater > Lentic | place: Lake Erie, Canada...
CCATCGCGATGGCGATGTTCATGCAGGTGCTGGACATCACCATCGCCAACGTGTCGCTGCCGACCATCGCCGGCAACCTCGGCGCCAGCGCCAACCAGGCGGTGTGGGTCATCACCTCGTTCGCGGTGAGCAACGCCATCGCCCTGCCGCTGACCGGCTACATGGTGCGGCGCTTCGGCGAATTGCGGCTGTTCGTGTGGGCGACGCTCGCCTTCGCCATCGCCTCGCTGCTGTGCGGGCTCGCGAACTCGATGGGCATGCTGGTCGCCGCACGCGCGTTGCAGGGTTTCGTCGCCGGGCCGATGTATCCGCTCGCGCAGGCGCTGATGATCTCGATCTACCCGCCGCAGAAACGCGGCCAGGCGATCGCGCTGCTGGCGATGGTGACCGTGGTCGCGCCGATCGCGGGGCCGATCCTCGGCGGCTGGATCACCGACAACTACAGCTGGGAATGGATCTTCTTCATCAACGTGCCGATCGGCATCTTCGTGAGCTTCATGGTCGCCAAGCAGATGAAGGGCCGGCCGGAACGCCTCGACAAGCCGCGCATGGACTACGTCGGGCTGGCGACGCTGGTGCTCGGCGTGGGCGCGCTGCAGATCCTGCTCGACCTCGGCAACGACGAGGACTGGTTCCATTCAACCAGGATCGTGGTACTGGCCATCGTCGCCGCGATCTCGCTCATCGTGTTCGTGATCTGGGAACTGACCGACAAGGACCCGATCGTCAACCTGCGTCTGTTCCGCCACCGCAACTTCACCGCCGGCACCGTGGCGATGGTCGTGGCCTATGCCGCGTTCTTCAGCGTCGGCATCCTGGTGCCGCTGTGGTTGCAGCGCAACCTCGGCTACACCGCGATCTGGGCCGGCTTCGCCACCGCACCCATCGGCATCCTGCCGGTGCTGCTGACGCCCTTCGTGGGCCTGTACGCGGCGCGCTTCGACCTGCGCATGGTCGCCAGCCTCGCGTTCGTGGCGATGGCGATCACCAGCTTCATGCGCGCTGACTTCAACCTCGACGTCGACTTCCGCACCATCGCCGAAGTGCAGCTGTTCCAGGGTCTCGGCGTGGCGCTGTTCTTCATGCCGGTGCTGACGATCCTGCTCTCGGACCTGGAACCGCACGAGATCGCCGCCGGTTCCGGCCTCGCGACCTTCGTCCGCAGCCTCGGCGGCAGTTTCGCCGCCTCGCTCACGACCTGGGCCTGGACCCAGCGCGGCACGATCCACCACGCCCACCTCACCGAGCACATTTCCGCGACCGACCCGGCGATGCTCGAAACCGTATCGCGGATGGGTGGCGGCGACCTGCAGCGCGGCGCGGCCGTGCTCGATTACCAGATCGCCAACCAGGCGGCGCAGATCGGATTCAACGAGATCTTCCACCTGCTCGGCATCATCTTCCTGATCGTGATCGTCTTCGTCTGGTTCGCCAAGCCGCCGTTCGCGGCGAAGATGGGCGGTGGCGCTGCCAGCGGCGGGCATTGATCACAGCGCGTCGAGCGCCTCGGCCAACCGTTCCACCGCGATCACTTCCATGCCCTTGTAGCTGCCGGCCTTCGGCGCATTGCCCTTGGGCACGATCGCGCGCCTGAAGCCGTGCGTCGCGGCTTCCTTCAGCCGTTCCTCGCCATTGGGAACAGGGCGGATTTCGCCGGACAGGCCGACCTCGCCGAACGCGACGGTCTTTTCCGCCAATGGCGCATCGCGCAGCGAGGACAGTACCGCCAGCAGCACCGGCAGGTCCGCCGCGGTTTCCTGCACGCGGATGCCGCCCACGACATTGACGAACACGTCCTGGTCGGCGACGCCGATGCCGCCATGCCGATGCAGCACCGCCAGCAGCATCGCCATGCGGTTCTGCTCGACGCCGACGGCGACGCGGCGCGGATTCGACAATGGCGATGAATCCACCAGCGCCTGCACTTCGACAAGCAACGGGCGCGTTCCTTCGCGCGTCACCATCACGCAGGAGCCGGGTTGCGGCGCGGCGCTGCCGGAGAGGAAGATCGCGGACGGATTCGGCACCTCGCGCAGGCCCTTGTCGCCCATCGCGAACACGCCGAGCTCGTTGACCGCGCCGAAGCGGTTCTTGAACGCGCGCAGCACGCGGAAGCGCGAACCGGCATCGCCCTCGAAATACAGCACCGCATCGACCATGTGTTCGAGCACGCGCGGGCCGGCGATGCCGCCTTCCTTGGTCACGTGCCCGACCAGGAATACTGCGGTTCCGGTTTCCTTGGCGTAGCGCACCAGTCGCGCCGCGCTCTCGCGCACCTGCGACACCGAACCCGGCGCCGCGGTCAGTGCCTCGGTCCACAGTGTCTGCACCGAATCGGCGACGATCAGGCGCGGGCGCGATGCGGCGGCGTGTTCGAGGATGCGTTCGACGCCGGTTTCGGCCAACGCATGCAGGCCGTCGATCGGCAATCCCAGTCGCTGTGCGCGACCGGCGACCTGGGCCAGCGATTCCTCGCCGGTCACGTACAAGCCCGGCAGCGATCGCGACATCTGCGCCAGCGCCTGCAGCAGCAGGGTGGACTTGCCGATGCCCGGATCGCCGCCGACCAGCACCACCGCGCCTTCGGCGAGTCCGCCGCCGAGCACGCGGTCGAGTTCACCGATGCCGGTGGACACGCGCGCATCGGCGTCCTGGCGCACGTCCTTGAGCGCGGTGACCTTGGGCGCATCGACCTTGCCGGCCCAGCCGCTGCGGCGCGCGGCCGGCGGGTTGGACGACGCGTCTTCCAGCACGATTTCCGACAGGCTGTTCCACGCACCGCAGGCCTCGCACTGGCCCTGCCACTTGGCGAAATCGGCGCCGCACTCGCCGCAGACGTAGGCCGTGCGGCGTTTAGGCGAAGGGGTCTTGCTCACGGCCATGCGTCGTTCCCTCGTGCAGGCCGACACTGTAGCGGGCCGGCGTCCCACGAGGCGAGACGCGGAATCAGGGACGATCCACGGCGATGCGGATCACCACGCCCGCGCGATCGTCCACGGTCCAGATCGCGCCATCGCGCGCCACCGCCAGACCGACCGGAGATCCCTGCGGACGTTTCCCCGCGACCTTGTCCCAACCCGGCGTCAGCACGATCGCGTCCGCCGACGGTGCCATGCCATAGAACCGCGATTTCCCGGCATACACCGGATAGCGCGCGTCCTTCGTCGCGACCGGAACGCCATCCTTGTCCGTTGCGTACGCGACGATGCGTCCACCCGTCATGCGGAAACCGTGCAGCGACAGCAGCAACTTTCCGCGCAGCGACGGGAACATCGCACCCTCGTACCAGAGCATCGACAGCGGCGCGGAATGCGGGGGCAGCAACAGCACCGGCGGCGTATGCGCGGAGGAAGCGCAACGGATCGCGCTCGTCGCCTTCCAGCCGGGCGTCGCCGATTCGATGTCGTAGCAGTACGGCCAGCCGTAATGCTTGCCGGCCTCGATCCGGTTCACCTCGTCGAACGGATGCCAGCGATCGTCGAAGTCGTAGCTGTTCTCGCCCTGCAGCACCGTGCCCCGGTGATTCACCGCCAACGCGACGGAATTGCGCAGGCCACGCGCATACACCGTGTAATCGCGGCTCCAGCCACCGTGGCCATCGGGCGGGTAACGGCGGATGCTCGCGGCGCGTTCGCCGGATTCGCTTTGCGGGCAGAGCTTGCCGAGCGGCTTGCCGCGCGCATCGAGGCACTGGTCCGAAGGTGCACCGATGTTGACCAACAGCGCGCCATCGGCGGCGAACGCGAATGCCGACAGCGGGTGGCGGTTTTCGTGCAAGCGGTTGTCGGGGAGATCGGCGACGACGGTCTGGATGGTTTTCGACGGATCGCTTGCACGTGGATCGAAGCGGAAGATCCGGCTCATCTCGCCGACATAAACCTTCCCGTCCGCGCCCAACGCGATCGCGTGCGGCAGGTTGAGCCCGCCGAGCATGCGCGACAGCTTCGCGGATTCACCTGGTTCCGTTTCGAGTTTCCACACCGCGCCGCGCGACGTGCCCCAGCCGCCGAGGTCGCTAACCAACCAGGTGTTGTCGTCGAGTTGCACCAGTTCGCGCGGGAACAGCATCGGTCGCGGCCCGTTTGCACTCGTCGGCCCGGCGACCAGGCCGGCGCAGAAACCCTTCGCCATGCCGATCGCAAGGCGCGGCCAGCCGTCGCAGGTTCCGGACGGCGCTGCATACGACTCGCGCCGATCCGCGCTCGACGCGGAGTTCGCCAGCGCGAGCGCGAGCAATGCCGTGGCCGCCATCCATTTCATCGCGTTCGGCATGTCGATCCTCCTTGCGGCAAGGATGCCATGCACGCATGGGCAACGAAAAAGCCCCGCGCGTGGCGGGGCTTTGGAAATGGTGCCGGAAACAGGAGTCGAACCTGCGACCTACGCATTACGAATGCGCCGCTCTACCAACTGAGCTATTCCGGCAAGGGCGGCAATTCTAGCGGCTGGGCGGCGTTCAATCCACCAGCCGCAGGCGCAGTTCCCTGGGCAGGGCGAACACCATGTCCTCGGGTTCGCCATGCAATTCGCGGACCGAACCGGCACCGAGCCCATGCAGGCGCTCCAGCACGCCGCGCACCAGCACGTCGGGGGCGGAAGCCCCGGCGGTGACGCCGATGCGGGCGCGACCGGCGACCCAGGCCGGGTCGATTTCGTCGGCGCCGTCAATCAGGTGCGCCTCCACGCCCTCGCGTTCGGCCAGTTCGCGCAGGCGGTTGGAATTGGAACTGTTGGGCGAGCCGACCACCAGCACCAGGTCGCATTCGCGCGTGAGCTCGCGCACCGCGTCCTGGCGATTCTGGGTGGCGTAGCAGATGTCGTCGTTCTTCGGTCCCTGGATCGCGGGGAATTTCGCCTTGAGCGCGGCGATGATGTCGCGGGTGTCGTCCACCGACAACGTGGTCTGGGTCGTGTAGGCGACGTTCTCCGGCTGCGCGAGTTCGAGCGTGGCGACGTCGTCGAGGCCTTCGACCAGGTGGATCGCGCCGCCGCCGGCTTCGCGATTCCACTGCCCCATCGTGCCTTCGACTTCCGGATGCCCGGCGTGGCCGACCAGCACCATGTCGCGCCCGGCGCGGCATTGGCGCGCGACCTCGAGGTGGACCTTCGTCACCAGCGGGCAGGTCGCGTCGAACACCTTCAGCGCGCGGCGCGCGGCTTCGTTGCGCACCGCCTGCGACACACCGTGCGCGGAGAAGATCACGGTCGCGCCGTCCGGCACTTCGTCCAATTCCTCGACGAACACCGCGCCGCGCTGGCGCAGGTCGTCGACCACGAACTTGTTGTGCACGACTTCGTGGCGCACGTAGATCGGCGCGCCCAGGGTCTCGATCGCGCGCTTCACGATCTCGATCGCGCGATCGACACCGGCGCAGAAACCGCGGGGATTGGCGAGGACGATGTCCATGGAACCTATTTTACCCCTGTCATCCTGGGCGAAGCGAAGGACCTGCTTTTGAACATTCGTGACGGGTCGGAACAGCAGGTCCTTCGACTGCACATCAGGATGACGGTGCTTGTTGCTTTTTCTTGCCCGGGAAGATGCTGAACAGCGCGATCAGCACCGCGCCGCAGACGATGGCCGAATCGGCGATGTTGAACGCCGGATAGTAGTAGGCGTCCTTCCAGTGCCACTGGATGAAATCGACCACGTGGCCGTGCAGCAGGCGGTCGATGACGTTGCCGATCGCGCCGCCGATCACCAGCGCGAACGGCAGCGCCGAACGCCAGTCGCCGCGCGGGGTGCGCGACAGCCAGAACCCGAGCAGCGCGCTGACCGCGAACGCGAGCGCGGTGAAGAACCAGGTCTGCCAGCCGCCGGCATTGGCGAGGAAGCTGAAGGCCGCGCCGGTGTTGTAGGTGCGGTACCAGTTCCAGACACCGTCGATGACGGTCACCGCGGTGTATTCCGGCAACGAAGTCAGCACCCAGTGCTTGCTCCACTGGTCGAGGACGATGACCAGCGCGGAGACGACCAGCCAGGGAAGTGCGTTGGGTTTTGGGGGTGTTGTCATTTTTTCTCGTCATCCCCGCGAAAGCGGGGATCCATGGACGTGGGTTTTCATGTCGGTCGGTCGAGCAACAACGTCCATGGGTTCCCGCTTGCGCGGGAGCGACGGATCGTGTTCAGAACCAGCGGCGATCCTCGCCCGGTCCTTCGATGTTGGACACGCAACGCGTGCACAACAATGGATGTTCCGGATTCGAACCGACATCGGCGCGGTGGTGCCAGCAACGCACGCATTTTCGATGGTCGGTCTTGCTGGCCACGACCGGCGGCACGATGCCGACCGGCGATTGCACGCGCACGTCCCCGCTGATGAACAGGAACCGGAGCTCATCGGCCAGCGGCGCCAGCCACGCCGCTTCCTCGTCGCTGGTCGTCAGCAGCAACTCGGCTTCCAGCGCCGCACCGATGTCGCCGGCCGCGCGCATCGGTTCCAGCGTCTTCGCCACCATCTCGCGCCAACCCAGCAACCGGTCCATGCGTTCGACCGAAAGCGCCGCATCGTCGGCAAGCGGCGCGAGCCCGTCGTACCAGACGGTGAACAGCACGTTGCCGGCGCGTTCGCCGGGAAGGAAGCCCCACATTTCGTCCGCGGTGAAGCTGAGGATCGGCGCGATCCAGCGCACGAAGGCTTCGGCGATGCGGAACATCGCCGACTGCGCGCTGCGCCGGCCGCGCGAATCCTCGCCCATCGTGTACAGGCGATCCTTGGTCACGTCGAGGTAGAGCGAACCAAGATCGACGCTGCAGAAATTCATCAGCGCCTGCACCACCGCGGCGAACTCGTAGTCCGCGTAGGCCTTCGCGATGTCTTCCTGCACCTGCCAGGCACGGTGCACGATCCAGCGGTCCAGCGCGACCATGTCCTCGAGCGGACGCAGGTCGCGCGCGGGTTCGAAACCGTGCAGGTTGCCGAGCAGGAAACGCGCGGTGTTGCGGATGCGCCGGTAGGCGTCGGCGTTGCGCTTGAGGATTTCCTGCGACAGCGACATCTCGTTGCTGTAGTCGGCCGAGGCGATCCACAGGCGCAGGATGTCCGCGCCCAGGGTCTTCATGATGTCCTGCGGCTCGATGCCGTTGCCCAGCGACTTCGACATCTTGCGGCCCTGCGCGTCCACGGTGAAGCCGTGGGTCAGGCATTGCCGGTAAGGCGCGGCCTTGTCGATGGCGACGCCGGTGAGCAGCGAACTCTGGAACCAGCCGCGATGCTGGTCGCTGCCTTCGAGGTACAGGTCGGCCGGCTTGCCGAGGCCGCGCGGCAACAACACGCATTCGTGGGTCACGCCCGAATCGAACCAGACATCGAGGATGTCGGTGATCTTGTCGTAATCCTTCGCTTCGTCGCCGAGCAGTTCGGAAGCGTCCAGCGAATACCAGACATCCACGCCGCCCTGCTCGACCCGATCGGCGACCTGGCGCATCAGTTCGACGCTGCGCGGATGCGGCTCGCCGGTTTCGCGATGCACGAACAGCGCGATCGGCACGCCCCAGGTGCGCTGGCGCGAGATCGTCCAGTCCGGGCGGTCCGCGACCATGCCGGCGATGCGCGCTTCGCCCCAGGCCGGATACCAGGTGACGCCCTTGATCGCGGCCAGCGCGTCGTCGCGCAGGTTCGCCTGCGTCATCGAGATGAACCACTGCGGCGTGGCGCGGAATGCGACCGGCGTCTTGTGCCGCCAGCAATGCGGATAGCTGTGCGTCAGCTTCGAGAAGGCGAGCAACGCGGCGTTGCCGCGCAGCACCTCGACCAGCGCGTCGTTCGCCTTCCACACATGCATGCCGGCAAGTTCGACGCCGTCGGCGGGCGGCGTGCTCGGCAAATACACGCCACGACCATCGACGGGATTGAGCTGTGCCGCGGAATACTTTTCGACCAGGCCGTACTTCTGCCCGACCACGAAGTCTTCCTGGCCGTGGCCAGGCGCGGTGTGCACGGCGCCGGTGCCGTCCTCGGCACTGACGTGGTCGCCAAGCAGGATCGGGATGTCGCGCTCGGCATAGAACGGATGCGCGAACAACAGGCCTTCGAGCTTCGCGCCGGCGATGCGGCCGTGCACGACAATGTCTTCTGCGCCGTAGCGCTTCAGCGCCTTTTCCGCCAGCGCTTCGGCCAGCACCAGCCAGCGGCGCACGCCATCGGGTTTCGCCGGGCCTTCGACCAGCACGTAGTCGAGTTCCGGGCCAAGCGAAATCGCCAGCGATGCCGGCAACGTCCACGGCGTGGTGGTCCAGATCGGCACCGCGATTTCGACGCCATCGGGCACGTCGATGCCGAACGCGCCGGCGATCTTCTTGTTCTCGCGCGCGGTGTAGGCGACGTCGACCGCCGGCGAAACCTTGTCCTGGTATTCGATCTCCGCTTCCGCCAACGCGGAACCGCAATCGAAGCACCAGTACACCGGCTTCACCCCGCGCAGCAGGTGGCCGTTCTCGACGACCTTGGCCAGCGCGCGGATCTCGTCGGCCTCGAACTTGAAATCGAGCGTGCGGTAGGGATGCTCCCAGTCGCCGAGCACGCCCAGGCGCTTGAAGTCGCGGCGCTGCACGTCGATCTGTTCGGTCGCGTATTCGCGGCACTTCTGCCGGAATTCGGCCGCGTCGAGCTTCACGCCGACCTTGCCCCACTTCTTCTCGATTGCGATCTCGATCGGCAGGCCGTGGCAATCCCAGCCCGGGACGTAGGGCGCGTCGAAGCCGGCGACGGTCTTCGACTTGACGATGATGTCCTTGAGGATCTTGTTGACTGCGTGGCCGAGGTGGATCGCGCCGTTCGCGTAGGGCGGGCCGTCGTGCAGCACGAAGCGCGGGCGTCCGGCAGCGTGGCTACGGATGCCGGTGTAGAGGCCCTCGGCTTCCCAGCGCGCGAGCGTGTCCGGTTCGCGCCTGGGCAGGTCGCCGCGCATGGGGAACGCAGTCTCCGGCAGCAGGATCGTGGCCTTGTACGGGTTTTCGCCGCCCTTGTCGGTCTTGTCGTCGCTCACGCGGAAGCTCGCAGTCTCGGTTGTTGTTGCAGGATTTCGCGCGCACGGGTCGCGTCGATGTGCATCTGTTTCACCAGCGAAGCAAGATCGGGGAAGCGCTCCTCGTCGCGCAATCTCGCGACGAATTCGACTTCGATGCGCTGCCCGTACAGGTCGCCGTCGAAATCGAACAGGTGCGCTTCCAGCAGCGGCTCGATGCCGTCCACGGTCGGGCGCGTACCGAAGCTCGACACCGACGGCCACGGTGCGTCGCCGACACCGTGCACGCGGGTCGCATAGATGCCGCGCAGCGCCGGCGTCATGCCGCCGAAGCGCAAATTCGCGGTCGGGAAGCCGAGCGTGCGGCCGAGTTGCCGTCCGTGCACGACGTGCCCGCCGATCGCGTAACGGTGGCCGAGCAGGCGTTCGACCAGGTCGAAATCGCCGGTGGCCAACGCCGCGCGGATGCGGGTGCTCGACACCGGCTCGCCGTCGAGCAGCACTGGCGCGATTTCGTGCGCGGTGAAGCCGGCGTCCGCGCCGATTCCTTGCAGCAGCGCGAGGTCGCCGCCGCGACCCTGGCCGAAGCGGAACTCCGGACCGACCAAGACCTCGCGCACGCGCAGGCGTTCGACCAGCAGTTCGCGCACGAAGGCTTGCGCCGGCATCGCCGCCAGCATCGCGTTGAAACGCAGCAGGCCGACGGCATCGGCGCCGAGCGCGCGCAGGCCCTCGACCTTCGCCCGCGGCAGCATCAGCCGCGGCGGCTTGTCGCCCCTGGCGAAGAATTCGCGCGGCAACGGATCGAAGCTGACCACCGTCGCATCCGCGTCGAGTTCACGCGCGCGTGCCACCGTTTGCCGCACCAGCGCGCGATGGCCGAGGTGCAGTCCGTCGAAGGCGCCGATGCAGGCCACGCTGCCGCGCGGCCCGCGCGGGGCGCCGTGGAGGTCGCGAAAGAGAAAGGTCATGCAGCCCGCGAGTATAGCGGCGATGCCGGCTTCATCCGGCCCGATCCGCGCTCAATGCTCGCGGAAATCGCGCGGGCGAAAGCCCAGCGCCAGCATCGCCAGCGCGTAGGCCACGGCACCGCCGGCGACCAGGGCCGCCAGCCACCACACCCGCGACCAGGCGCCCATGGTGGTGAACTCCGGCGCCAGCCACAGGCCGAACAGCAACACCGCGACCATCGCCGCGTTGGCGACGCCGAGCCTGAGCAGGAACCGGCTCCAGCCCGGCGCCGGGTCGTAGACCCGGGCCTTGCGCAGCCAGTACAGCAGCAGGCCGAGGTTGAGGTAACTCGACAACGCGCTGGCGATGCCCAGCGCGAAGTGCAGGCCGGGCGTGCTGGCAAGGCCGGCCATGATCCCGTTCGCCCGCGCTTCCGGCGGCACTTTCCACGCATACAGCACCGCCAGCAGGGCGATGTTGAACACCATGTTCGCGACCAGCGCGGCGATGCCGGCGCGCATCGGCGTCCGGGTGTCCTGGCGCGCGTAGAACGCCGGCAGCACGGTTTTCACCAGCGCGAACGCCGGCAGCCCGAAGCTCAGGCCGAACACCGACAGCGCGGTCATCTTCGCCGCGAACGCATCGAAGCGGCCGGTCTGGAACAGGGTCGAGACCAGCGGCAGCGACAGCAGCATCAGTCCCAGCATCGCCGGCACGATGATCAGGAAGGTGGCGCGCAAGCCCCAGTCCAGCGAGCGCGAGAACGCCTGCCGGTCCTCGTTGACGTGGTGGCGCGACAACGTCGGCAGCACCACCGTGCCGAGCGCGATCGCGAACACGCCCAGCGGCAGCTCGAGGAAGCGATCGGCAGTCGACAGCCAACTCTGCGAACCCGAGGCGAGCTTGGCGGCGATGAAGGTGTCGAACAGCAGGTTGATCTGCGCGACCGAGGAACCGATCAGGGTCGGCACCATCAGTTTCATTACCCGCCGCACTTCCGGGTGCTGCCAGCCCCAGCGTGGCAAGGTGAGCAGGTCGAGCTGCGCAAGCTGCGGGAACTGGAACAGCAATTGCAGGATGCCGCCGGCCAGCACCGCCCAGCCCAGCGCCATGATCGGCGGGTCGGCGATCTTCGAGCCCCAGATCGCGCCGGCGATCATGCACAGGTTGAGGATGATCGGGGTAAACGCCGGCAGCCCGAAGCGGTGGTAGCTGTTGAGCGCGCCGGCAGCGAGCGCGGTCAGCGACACGAACAGCAGGAACGGGAACGTCAGCAGCAGCAACTGCACGATCAGCGCCTGCTGCCCCGGGATCGGCTCGGCATGGTTGGAGAACAGCGAAGCCAGCCACGGCGAGGCCAGCATCCCGATCGCGGTCACCACCAGCAACACCCCGCCCAGGGTGCCAGCGGTGCGCGCCATCAGTTCCTTCAACTCGGCGTGGCTGCGCTTTTCCTTGATCTCGGTGAACACCGGCACGAAGGCGGTCGAGAACGAACCCTCGGCGAACAGCCGGCGCATGAAGTTGGGAATGCGGAAGGCGACGAAGAACGCGTCGGTCATCGCGTTCGCGCCGAAGTAGTGGCCGATCAGGCGATCGCGGACCAGCCCGAACACCCGGCTGAGCATGGTCATGCCGCCGAAGGACAGGATGCCGCGGGCCATGCTCCGATGCTTCGTCGCCGGGGCAATCGGGGGCGTGTCGCTCATGCCCGCCCCGCCCCTGCCCGGCCGAAGCCGGCCTTGTTGACCCAAGCCATTGAATCGCCCATAATTTCCGGTCTTTCCGACTCCCCTTCGCGCGGGATCTCCCGCCAGCCAAGGGTTTCCACCGCCCCAAACGTCGCCACAACGGCGACCGACCGACCAGGATTTCCCTCGTGGCCAACATCAAGTCCGCAAAGAAGCGCGCCAAGCAGACCGTCGTGCGCAACGCCCGCAACGTCGCCCAGCGCTCGATGCTGCGCACCGCCGTCAAGAAGGTCGTGAAGGCGCTCGACGCCAACGACGCCGCCAGCGCCGAGACCGCCTTCGCCAGCGCGCAGCCGCTGCTGGACCGCATGGCCGCCCGCGGCCTGATCCATCGCAACAAGGCTGCCCGCCACAAGAGCCGCCTGACCGCGCGGATCAAGGCGCTCAAGGCCGCCTGACCGCCGCTTCGGCGTCGCCGCGAAAGCCCCGCCATGTGCGGGGCTTTTTCGTGCCTGCGGGAAAACCCCGGCCTCAGGCGCTGGGCGCATCGGTTCCCGCCATCGCGGCTTCACGTTCGTCGCGATCGAGTTCGTCGAGGAAGGCCTGCACCCGCACCATCACCTCGCGCGTGCCCTCGTGGGCGAGGCCGGAGACGATGAACCAGGGTGCGGTCCAGCCGAGCGCGTCGATCACCAATTCCGCCTGCGCCAGCGCGTCCTCGTGCGTGAGCAGGTCGGCCTTGTTCAGCAGCAGCCAGCGCGGCTTGTCCATCAGCCCGGCGTCGAACTTCGCCAGCTCGCGTTCGATCGCGCGCACCTGCTGCGCGGCGTCGCCGCCATCGAGCGGCTCGATTTCGACCAGGTGCAGCAGCAGCCGCGTGCGCTGGATGTGGCGCAGGAACAGCGCACCGAGGCCGGCGCCATCGGCCGCGCCTTCGATCAGGCCGGGGATGTCGGCGATCACGAAACTGCGGTGCGGCTCGACGCTGACCACGCCCAGGTTCGGATAGAGCGTGGTGAATGGATAGTCCGCGACCTTTGGCGTCGCCGCCGACACCGCGCGGATCAGGGTGGACTTGCCGGCGTTCGGGAAACCGAGCAGGCCGACGTCGGCCAGCAGTTTCAGTTCCAGTCGCAGCGTCCGTGCCTCGCCTTCCGTGCCCGGCGTGGCCCGGCGCGGGGTGCGGTTGATCGAACTCTTGAAATGCATGTTGCCGAGGCCGCCCTTGCCGCCGCGCGCGACCAGCAGGCGCTGGCCGTGCTCGGTCATGTCGCCGATGACCTCGTCGGTATCGACGTTGTGCACGACCGTGCCGACCGGCACCAGGATGGTTTTGTCCGCGCCGGCCTTGCCGTACATCTGGCTGCCCATGCCGCCTTCGCCGCGCTCGGCCTTGAACCGGGTTTCGTGGCGGAAGTCGACCAGGGTGTTGAGGTTCTCGTCGGCCTGCAGCCAGACGTCGCCGCCATTGCCGCCGTCGCCGCCGTTGGGGCCGCCGAGCGGGATGAACTTCTCGCGCCGGAACGCGATGCAGCCATTGCCGCCGTTGCCGGCGGTGACGGTGATTTCGGCTTCGTCGACGAGTTTCATGGGATAGGGGCTAGGGGTCAGGAGTCAGGGACTGGGGAGCAGCAAAAACGGAAAAGGATCCAACAGATTCTAGGCGAGCGGACATCCGGGGGGTCTCTTGCGCATTCCCAACCCCTGATCCCTGGCCCCTGATCCCTGCCCTCAAACGAAAAGCCCCGCCGAAGCGGGGCTCTTCGCGATCCGTCGGTCGGCGATCAGCCGGCGACGACGCTGACCGTGCGGCGCTTCTTCGGGCCCTTGGTCGTGAACTCGACGGTGCCGTCGACCAGCGCGAACAGGGTGTGGTCGCGGCCGAGGCCGACGCCCATGCCCGGGTGGAACTGGGTGCCGCGCTGGCGGACGATGATGTTGCCGGCCTCGATGACCTGGCCGCCGTACATCTTCACGCCGAGGTATTTCGGGTTGGAATCGCGGCCGTTGCGCGAGGAACCTACGCCCTTTTTATGTGCCATGACGAATTCTCCTCAGTGCTCAGCCGGCGATGCCGGTGATTTCGATTTCGGTGTAGTGCTGCCGGTGGCCCATCTGCTTGCGATGGTGCTTGCGGCGGCGGAACTTGACGATGCGGACCTTGTCGGCGCGGCCGTGGCCGACGACCTTGGCGCTGACGGTGGCGCCCTTGAGCGCGTCGCCGAGCTTGATGCCGTCGGCGTCGCCGAGCATCAGCACATCGTTGAACTTGATCTCGCTGCCGGCTTCGGCTTCGAGCTTCTCGACGCGGAGCGTTTCGCCCTGCATCACGCGGTATTGCTTACCGCCGGTGACCAGTACTGCGTACATGTGGAGCCTCTCGGTTCTGTAGTTATTCTTCGATCCGGCCGCCATCGAGGGCGGACAGAAGCGGAATTGTAGGGGATTCAGGGACTTGGGCGCAACTTGCCCTTCCCCTCCCCCTTCCGGTGGGAAGGGAGAGGTTGGGAGGGGGTTGGAACGGGGTTCTACACCCCAACCCAACCCTCCCCTGCAATGAAGGGGAGGAAGGAGATCGCTTGGTCCTGACCGCATTTGCCCCCAAATCGGGGGCTGGTTACGCTCCCCTGTTGGCCCCTCGCGGGCCACCCCAGCCAGGAAGCCCTCCCCCGATGGCGATGGACACCATCCGCATCCGCGGTGCCCGTACCCACAACCTGAAGAACTTCGACCTCGACCTGCCGCGCGACCGGCTGATCGTGATCACCGGCCTGTCCGGCTCGGGCAAGTCGTCGCTGGCCTTCGACACCATCTACGCCGAGGGCCAGCGCCGCTACGTCGAATCGCTGTCGGCCTACGCCCGCCAGTTCCTCAGCGTGATGGAGAAGCCCGACGTCGACCACATCGAGGGCCTGTCGCCGGCGATTTCCATCGAACAGAAATCGACCTCGCACAACCCGCG
>Ga0209023_10005080_pt1 | contig 14571 bp, 14 predicted proteins | sample LakOneMetagenome_FD_187468 | JGI IMG/M metagenome (GOLD analysis project Ga0209023, IMG submission 187468) | Freshwater and sediment microbial communities from Lake Erie, Canada (SPAdes) (version 2) | ecosystem: Environmental > Aquatic > Freshwater > Lentic | place: Lake Erie, Canada...
GATCGTCGATGGCGGCGTCAGCGAGCGTGAGTGGGAGGTGGCCCGGGGCTACCTCGAGGGGGCCGCACTGTTGAACCTGGAGGACTCCGGCAACGTCATGGCCCGGATCGGCAACCACGTGTGTGCCCGCGGCTCGGTCACGCCGGTGGAGGAGCAGGTGGCTCGGCTCCGAGCCGTCACCCGAGACGATGTCCACGACGTGGCCCAGCGCGTGCTCGCCGCCGAGCCGGCCGTCTGCGCGGTCGGCCCACTCAAGAAGGCCGACCTCATCTCCTGACTCCGCGCCAGCTCCCCGAAAGCCCGGGAGGTTGTCGCAGTTGATTCCCGGTGGGGGAGGAACGGCAACGACCTCGGGCCGTTGCGTCAGACACGGTCATTCGCCGGTGGTGCCGTCGAGCAGCTCGCGCAGCACGTCCACGTGCCCCAGGTGGCGGGCGGTCTCCTCGATCAGGTGCAGCAGGATGAACCGCAGTGTGAACGGGCCTCGCAACTCGTCGACGCCGACGCCGACGTCGTCCAGTGCATGGGCGGCGGCCACGGCGCGGGAGCGGTCGGTGGATTCGGCGTACTGCGCCACCAGCTCGGCCACGGTGTGCTCGTGGGCGGTGTGGAACTCCCAGTCCGGGTCGGCATCCCAGTCGACCGACGCCCACGGCTCGGGGTCCGAGGCTCCCTGGAAGCGCTCGGTGAACCAGGAGTCCTCCACCAGCGCCAGGTGGTTGACCAGGCCCGCGATCGATGTCGACGACTTCAGGGGACGGGCGTGTGCCACCCGCTCGGACAGGTCGGTCACCTTGGCGATCACCCCCGCCCGGTACCACTCCAACATGGCATCGAGCATCTCCCGCTCACCCACGGTGCGGTCGGGGACCATCTCTCGCTCACCGGTGTCCACCGGTGCCGGGCGGCCCCGTTCCGCCATGGACAGCTCGACGCAGAACTCGTTGCCCTCCGGGTCGGCCAGCACCGCCCAGCCCCAGTCGGGCTTGCGGTGGTCAGCCACCAGTGTCGCCCCGAGACCGATGAGGCGCTCGACCTCGGCGTCCCGGGGCCCGTCGGGAACCACGTCGAGGTGGATCCGGTTCTTGGTCGACTTGTGTTCCGGTACGGGGATGAAGAGCAGACCGGGGTGGAGGCCCTTGGGATCCACGATCACCGCTTCGGGATCGCCGGGGTGGTTCGGGTTGTCCGGATCGTCGGTGAACCCCAGGGCGTCGCGCCAGAAGCGAGCCAGCTCGTAGGGCTGGCGGCAGTCGACGGTGATGTGGCGGATGCGCGTGGCCATGGGCCGACCCTACGGACGAAGGCTCGCCCGGTGCTGGGCAATACTGCTCCCATGGCTGTCAGCGTGGGTGTGTTCGGAGCGGCGGGGCGCATGGGAGCCACGGTCTGTGGCGCAGTGATCGATGATCCCGATCTGGAGCTGGTGGCCGCCGTCGACCCCGGCGCCGCGGGCGAGAAGCTGCGGGTGGTGTCCCGGGTGGCCTCCGACCTGGAGGTGGCGGCCAAGGCCGAACACCTCGAATCGCTTCCTGCCGTGATGATCGACTTCACCCACCTCGACGCCGCCCGCCACAACCTGGCCTGGTGCGCCGAGCAGGGCGTGCACGCCGTCGTCGGCACCACCGGCTTCGGGGACGACGACCTCGAACGGTTCCGGGCCACGTTCACCCGCAGCAACTGCCTCATCGCCCCCAACTTCGCCATCGGGGCCATCTTGATGATGCGATTCGCCGAGATGGCCGCCCCGTGGTTCGAGACGGCTGAGATCATCGAGCTGCACCACGACAACAAGGTCGACTCGCCATCGGGCACCGCCATGCGCACCGCCGAGCGGATGGCGGCGGCCAGCCCCGAGTGGGCGGCCGACCCCACCACCACCCACACCGTCGACGGAGCGCGGGGCGGAGCGGGTCCCGCCGGCATCCGGATGCACGCCGTGCGGATGCGGGGCATGGTGGCTCACCAGGAGGTGCTGCTCGGCACCACCGGTCAGACGCTTTCGATCCGCCACGACTCCTACGACCGCAGCAGCTTCATGCCGGGTGTGGTGCTCGGTGCCAAGCGCATCGGCGATCACCCGGGTGTCACTGTCGGCCTGGACAGTTTCCTCGACGGCTGAGCCGGTGTCGGAGGTCCGGCCCGCTCAGCCTTCAGCGATGGCGTCGGTCTCGGTGTCGCCGTCGGTCTCGGCTTCCATCTCGGCATCGATCTCCTCGATCTCCTCCTCGATGTTGGCCAGGTCGCCGATCTGGCTTCGGCCCGCTCGCCGCTCGGACCAGATCGTGTAGCCGACCAGGAGCACCGAGACCAGGAGCAAGGGCTTCTGGTACACGCCGATGAAGTGGCGGATCGGGCCGAGCAGATCGGCGAACACGCTGGCAAAGGCACGGATGAGGATCAGTCGGCCGATCGTGCCGATGACGTTGGCCACCAGGAACGATGTCCACGTCATGGTCGAGGCACCGGCGAAGAGGCAGACCGGGTTGTTGGGCATCACCACGACCATCACGTAGCGGGCCTTCTCGAACCACCGCTCCATCTGGCGCATGAGCTGGCCGTAGCTGGGCGACTTCCGCTCCATCCAGCGGGTGGCGCTGTCGCCGTACCAGCGGCCCAGGAGGAAGAAGAGGGGATCGGGCAGGAGGAGTCGGATGAACCCCACCACGAAGAACGACCACGCCGACAACGAGCCCGACGCCAGGGCCAGGTTGCGGTTGGTGGCGCTCAGCCCGATGAACAGCAGCGGGTGGCGGGTGAGAAGCACCGAGAAGAACGCGGTGGACACGTACCCCGCCACGACCATGGCGATCAGGGCGCCGACGACGACGTTTCGAGCTGCCGCGCTGGGCGGGCCCGAGTGCCTCGGGGCGGTGACCTCGCCGGGTCCCTCAGCTGGCCCGTGGGCCGACAGCGGGGGTTCGTCCAAGCAGACAGTGTGCCAGGTCGCTCCGACAGCGGACGACGGCGGTCACCACTAGGTTCCCGTCACGTTCGCAGAGCACAGTCCGCAGAGCACAAGGGGATCTTCCGCATGCAAGGCCTGATGCAGCACTACCCACTCACGCTCCCGATGATCTTCCAGCGGGCGGAGGTGTTGTTCCCCGACAAGGAGGTGGTGACCGCCCTACCCACGGGTCGGGAGCGGATCTCCTACGGCGATTGGGCCGAGCGCACCCGTCGGCTCGGGGGTGTCCTCGACCAGCTCGACATCTCCGCCGACGGTCGGGTGGCGACGTTCTCCTGGAACACGTCGCGCCACCTGGAGCTCTACTTCGCCGCGCCGTGTACCGGCCGGGTGCTGCACACGCTCAACCTCCGGCTGTTCCCCGAGCAGGTCACCTACATCGTGAACCACGCCGAGGACGAGGTGATCTTCGTCGACAAGACCGTGGCCGGGCTGCTCTGGCCCCTGCTCGGCACCTTCACCACCGTGCGCCACATCGTGGTGATCGACGACGGCGGTCCCTTCGACACGTCCGACCCCGGCCCGGGCAAGGAGGTGCACGATTACGAGACCCTGCTAGCGGGTGCCGCGGCGGTGGAATGGCGTGCCGACGACGAAGAGCGCGCCGCCTCCATGTGCTACACGAGCGGCACCACCGGCAACCCGAAGGGCGTGGTCTACAGCCATCGCTCGAGCGTGCTGCACACCATGGCGGCCCAGTTCGCCGACGGGTTCGGGGCCCGCGAGTCGGATCGCATCCTCCCCGTCGTTCCCATGTTCCACGCCAACGCCTGGGGTCTGGCCCACGCCGCGGTGGCCTGCGGCGCCGACCTGATCATGCCCGGCCCCGACCTCAGCCCCAACGGGCTGGCCACGCTCATCGAGGAGGAGCGGGTCACCGTGGCCGCCGGCGTCCCCACCATCTGGATGGGGGTGCTGCCCGCCCTCAAGGGTCGCGACACCTCGGCGCTTCGCGTGATCCCGTGCGGCGGTTCGGCCGTGCCCAAGGCACTCTCGGAGGCGTTCCGCGAGCAGCTGGGCCTGCCGATCTACCAGGCCTGGGGGATGACCGAGACCAGCCCGGTGGCCACCGTCGGCTCCATCAAGGGCAAGTTCGCCGGGCTGCCCGAGGAGGAGTTGGCCGACATCCGTGCCATGCAGGGCCTCCCCCTGCTCGGCGTCGAGCTGCGGCTCCAGGACCAGGCCACCGGTGCTGCGGTCCCGTCTGACGGCGAGAGCCGGGGCGAGCTGCAGGCTCGTGGCCCGTGGATCGCCCGGGAGTACTACAACGACGATCGCTCGCCCGATTCGTTCACCGACGACGGCTGGCTGCGCACCGGCGATGTCGCCACGTTCGATGCCGACGGGTACCTCCGCCTGGTGGATCGAACCAAGGACGTGGTGAAGTCGGGCGGCGAGTGGATCTCGTCGGTGGAGCTCGAGAACGAGATCATGGCCCACCCCAAGGTGGCCGAGGCTGCGGTGGTGGGCATGCCCCACCCCAAGTGGCAGGAGCGGCCGGTGGCGTTCGTGGTGGTGCGCGAGGGAGAGGACCTCACCAAGGACGAGGTCATCGAGTTCCTCGACGGCCGCGTGGCCAAGTGGTGGTTGCCCGACGACGTCATCTTCATCGAAGAGGTCCCCAAAACCAGCGTCGGCAAGTTCTCCAAGAAGGACCTGCGGGCCCAGTTCGAGGGCTACACCATCCCCGGCACCTGATCGTCGGGTTCCGGAAATCTGGGTAGGTTCGACGGGTGACGTATCGGGTGATCCAGTGGGCCACGGGCGGCGTTGGCCGCGCTGCGATCGAGGGGGTGCTCGGTCACCCCGACCTGGAGCTGGTGGGCTGTTGGGTGCACAGCGAGGCCAAGGAGGGCGTCGACGTCGGGGTGCTCATCGGACGCGAACCCATCGGCATCGCGGCGTCGCGGGACGTCGACGCGCTGCTCGACCTGGGCGCCGACTGCGTCATCTACAGCCCGCTCATGCCCGACCCGACTGAACTGCGCCGCATCCTCGGCTCGGGTGCTCGGGTGGTGACGCCGCTCGGCTGGTTCTACCCCGATCCGGTCGAGCGGGCAGAGCTCGACGCGCTGTGCCGAGATGCCGGGTCGGTCCTGCACGGCACGGGCATCCATCCAGGCGGGATCACCGAGCGACTGCCGCTCACCATCTCCGCCCTGTCGAGCGCAATCACCCACGTGCGAGCGGAGGAGTTCTCCGACATCAGGAGCTACGGCGCGCCCGACGTGATCCGCGACTGGATGCTCTTCGGTGCGACGCCCGAGGAGGCCGCCGGATCGATCATGCCCGCCGTGCTCGGAGCCGGGTTCGGGCAGTCGGTCCAGATGGTGGCCGACGAACTGGGCCTCCAGCCAGATCCCGACCTGCGGACGACCCACGAGATGGCGGTGGCCACCGCCCCGATCGACTCGCCCATCGGGCCGATCCAACCGGGACAGGTCGCGGCCCAACGGTTTCGCTGGGAGGGGACCGTCGACGGGGAGCCGGTGGTGACCGCCGCGGTCAACTGGCTGATGGGGGAGGAGCACCTGGACCCGCCGTGGTCGTTCGGGCCTGCCGGCGAGCGGTTCGAGATCGAGATCACCGGCGATCCGAGCACCACCACCGTGTTCCACGGCCTGCACCCGGCCAGCCTGGAGCTGGGCCTGGCTCGCAACCCGGGCATCGTGGCCACGGCGGTGCACTGCGTGAACGCGGTGCCGTACGTCTGCCGAGCCGAGCCCGGCGTGCGCACCTACCTCGACCTGCCGCTGGTGGCGGGCCGGGCGGCGGTCCGTCCGTGAAGTTCGCCGTCCTCCCTCCGGTTCGAACCGGCGTCTCGGCTGATCCGCACTGGATGGCAGCGTTCGCCCGCCACGTCGAGGCCATCGGGTTCGAGTCCATCGTCGTGGTCGAGCATGCGGTCATGATCTCGGGCCACCAGGAGGTGTACCCCTACTCGGCCACCGGGAAGGTGCCCCTCGCCGACGACTGCGACATCCCGGATCCGCTGGAGCTGCTCGCCTACCTGGCCGGCGTGACCACCACCCTGGGCCTGGCCACCGGTGTCTTGATCCTGCCGGAGCACCACCCGGTGGTCCTGGCCAAGCGGTTGGCCACCCTGGATCGGCTGTCGGGCGGCCGGCTGCGGCTCTGCGTCGGTGTCGGCTGGATGCGCGAGGAGCTCGAAGCCTGCGGGGTCGAGTTCTCGACCCGGGGTCGGAGGACCGACGAGTCGATCGACGTGCTGCGCGCCCTGTGGGGCGAAGAGAGCGCGGCGGGCGTCTCGCACCACGGGGAGTTCTTCGGGTTCGACCACGCCCACAGCCACCCGAAGCCGTCGCAAGCCGGAGGGATCCCCATCCACATCGGTGGCCACAGCGACGCCGCGGCGCGACGAGCGGGGCGGCGAGGAGACGGTTTCCAGCCGCTCGGCCTGGTCGGCGATGAGCTGGCGGCGAAGGTTGGCGTCATGCGGCGGGCCGCCGAGGACGCAGGACGTGACCCCGATTCCCTGGAGCTCAGCCTCGGCGGGTCGGTCGCCGCCACCACCCCGGAATCGGTCGAGGTCGCCACAGCGGCGGGCGCCCAGCGCCTGGTGGTGTCGCCCACGCCGTCTGGCGACCTGGAACAGACCCTGGACGAGCTCTCCGCCTTCGCCGCCCGGATGGGTCTGTAGGTTCGCCACATGCGGTTCGTGATCTACGGCGCCGGTGCGATCGGCGGTCTGGTCGGCGGTCGGCTGTTCGAGAGCGGGCACGACGTCGTGCTCATCGCCCGAGGCGAGCACCGACGGGTGATCGAGTCCGATGGCCTCCGGATCGAGTCCAACGGCGGCGATGTCACGGTGCCGGTGCCGGTGGTCGGCCATCCGAGCGAGCTCGAGCTGACGCCCAGCGATGTGGTCGTCCTCACCATGAAGACCCAGCACGCGGCCGATGCCATCGAGACCCTGGCTTCGCTCGCTCCGTCGGCCACGCCGATCGTCTGCATGCAGAACGGCGTGGAGAGCGAACGGCTCACCCTGCGCCGGTTCGCCGACGTCCACGCCGTCACGGTGATGTGCCCGGCCACCTACCTGGAGCCAGGGGTGGTGCAGGCATCGTCGTCGCCGATCACCGGCCTGCTCGACATCGGTCGGTACCCGTCGGGCCAGAACGCCATCACGGAGGCCATCGCTGAGGCGCTCAACCGGTCGACGTTCGAGTCCCGGGTGCAGCCCGACATCATGCGGTGGAAGTACGCCAAGCTGATCATGAACCTGGGCAACGCCGCCGAGGCGCTGTGTGGACCGTCGGCCCGCCTCGGCGACCTGGCCCGCCGGGTCCGATCCGAGGGTGCCGCGGTGTTCCGTGCTGCCGGGATCGATGTGGCCAGCCGGGAGGAGGACCTCGAGCGCCGAGGCGACCGGCTCACCATCGAGCCGATCCACGGGCAAGAGCGCGGCGGCGGATCGTCGTGGCAGAGCGTGCAGCGCGGCACCGGCAACATCGAAGCCGACTACCTCAACGGCGAGGTGGTCCTGCTCGGACGACTCCACGGCGTGCCCACCCCGGTGAACACAACGCTGCAGCGCCTGGCCAACCAGCTGGTCCGAACCGGGGGCACGCCGGGGGGAATGAGCGACGACGAGGTGCTGGCCCTGGCGGAGGCGCCGGCCTAGGAACACCCCCGACTAGAGGGTGACGAGGCGTCGGTCGTAGCCTCGCCGACGATGTCGCGGTATCGCTTCGCCCTCAAGCCACGGTGGATCGCGTCGCACCTCTTCGTGCTGCTCCTGGTCGTCACCATGATCTCGGCCATGTTCTGGCAGATCAGCCGGCTCCACCAGAAGCAGGCCCGCAACGCCAAGGTGGTGGCTCGCAGCCACGAACCCACCGCGCCGATCACGTCGCTGACCAAGCCGGGCGCGTACGACGGGGCGGGTGCGCTCGAGTTCCGGCGAGTCACCGCCACCGGTACCTACCAGGCCGATCAGCAGGTGCTGGTGCGGTCCCGCAGCCGAGACGGCGCCCCTGGCTCTTGGGTGCTCACGCCGCTGGTGCTGGCCGACGGCCAGGCAGTCACCATCAACCGCGGGTGGATCGCCAACGGCGGCGAGTTCCTCCGGGTGCCGGCCCGGTTCGCCCCTGCCACGGGCACCGTCACCGTCACCGGCCTCGCTCGGCCCAGCGAGACCCGGGGCAGCTTCGGCTCTCGTGATCCGAAGACGGGGACGCTCACGAACCTGGCCCGGGCCGACATCAAGCGATTGGACCAGCAGGTCCCCGAGGACCTCCTCCCCGTGTTCATCCAGCTCGAGACCCAAAAGCCAGGCCTGACCGACCAGGACCCCGAACCGGTGCCCATGCCGGCGCTCGATGAGGGCCCGCACCTCTCCTACGCCATCCAGTGGGCCATCTTCACCACCATCGCCCTGGTTGGCTACCCGCTCATCTTGCGCCGTCGGGCGCGGGAGATCGAGAAGGAATCGAAGCGCAAGGTCGGCCCGGATCCAGACCCGGAGGCGGCCGACGAGTCCCAGCCCGGGCCGGTCGCGGAGCCCGAACCAGCCCGCTAGAGCTAGCTCTTCGCCGTGTCCTCGAGCCGCATCACCAGCACGGGGCAGGGCGCGTGGTGCAAGACGTGCTTGCTGACCGATCCGATCAGCACCCGCTGGAGCCAGCCATGGCCGTGTGAGCCGAGGATGACGATGTCGGCGTTCACCCGGGTGGCCACGTCGCAGATGGTGGGTCCCGGTTCGCCGGTCTCCACGATGGGTTCGGCCGAAACCTCGAGCACCTCGTTGAGCTGGGCCAGCTCGGCGGTGCTCTCGGCGCGATCCTCCTCCTCGATCTCGTGCTCCATGTCGGGATCGATCACCGTCGGGTGGCTGTCCATGGGGCTCACCGCCGCGGCCGGGACGAAGGCGGGCGCGACCACGGAGAGGGCGAGGTACCGATGGTCCCTTCCGAGGAGCTCGACACCCCGCGCCATGGCGGCGGTGGCCAGGTCGGATCCGTCGGTGGTCAAGAGCACGGTTGCCATGGCGGTCATGCTCGCACAGCGGCGACGGTCGTCGTCGTAGCCTGCGGCCGTGCCCGAGCCCGTCCGCACCCGCATCCTCGAGGCCACCGTCGCCTGCCTCGGTCGGTACGGGATCGCCAAGACCACCTTGGACGACGCCGCACGTGAGGCTGGGGTGGCTCGGGCCACCGTCTACCGCCACTTCCCCGACGGCAAGGACCAGCTCATCAGCGAGGCCATCACGTGGGCGGTGGCGCAGTTCTTCACCGAGCTGGGCCACGCGGTGGACGACTCGCCCGACTTCGCGACGCTGATGGAGCGGGCCATCATCCACGCCCACCGCGCGGTCGACGAGCACGAGGTGCTGCAGAAGGTGCTCGAGACCGAGCCCGAGCGGTTGCTCCCCCAGCTCACCCAGTCGGCCCCGCTGGTCCAGGCCATGTTGGGTGGGTACCTGGCCGAACGCTTGCGGAGCGAGCCGCTGAGGCCCGGCATCGATCCCCAGGAGGCGGGGGAGTGGCTGGCCCGGATGGGCCTGTCGTTCATCCTGGCCGAAGGTCGGTGGGACCTCTCGGACCCGGCCGACGTCCGTCGACTGGTCCGTCAGGAACTGCTGGTCCCGATCCTCGAGCCGGCGGCGCTGGCCTGACCGCAGCGGAACAGGTTGACGATGAGACACTTTCCTTCTTAGTGTCTCATCTGTGCCTCTGGAGATCGTCGACGTCGACACGGTCATCGACCTCACCACGTCGGCGCCCGCGCCGGCTGACCCGGGCCCGCCCGACGAGCTGACCGAGCGCATCCTCGATGCCGCCCTCGTGCTGGTGGCCCGATGGGGGATCGGCAAGACCAACCTGGCCGACGTGGCCAAGGAGGCCGGGTGCTCCCGAGCCACCCTCTACCGGGCCTTCCCCGGGGGCAAGCAGCACCTCTTCGCAACCATGGGCCTGCGGGAGCTGGCCAGCTACCAGCAGGCCGTGGTGGACGCCATCGACACCGCCGACGATCTGGCCGACGCCGTCACCCGGGCCCTGGTGGTGGCCACTCGCCTGATCCGTGACCACGACGCGGCCCAGTTCGTCCTCGAACACGAGCCCGGCTACCTGCTCCCGTACCTGGGGTTCAAGCAGGTCGACGTGGTGTATCGCACCACGTCGGCCAGCATCGGCCCGCACCTGGAGCGCTACCTGCCCGCCGACCGGGCTCAGTGGCTCACCGAGTGGGTCGCCCGCCTGTTCCTCTCGTACCTGTTCCAGCCCGACCCCGAGGTCGACCTGGCCGTGGCCGCTGATGCACGCGACCTGGTCGAGCGCTTCGTCCTTCCCACCTTCGCCCTGCCCCCCACCCGAACATCTCCCTAGGAGCCTGCTGTGTCCACCAACGAAGCCATCATCGGCCGAGAAGACATCAACGACCTCGAGGCCATCCTCTCGGTGTCGGCCTCCGACCAACACGAATCCATCCGTGCTGTCCAGGACAACGCCGACGCCATCTTCACGTGGGACTACGAGAAGGGGAGCCGTCCGGCGCTCAACAAGCTCTACGAGAAGGCGAAGGTCTCCATGTGGAACGGGGAGACCGACCTCGACTGGAGCATCGTGGTCGACCAGGAGCAGGTGGCCCGCGACAACGCCGCCCTGGGCGCGTTCGGCGACGTCGACCTCTCCCACACCCCCTTCGCCGCCTGGGGCGACAAGGAGTGGACCAACCTCGGCATGGAGTTCCAGAACTGGAGCCTCAGCCAGTTCATGCACGGCGAGCAAGGCGCCCTGATCTGCACGGCCAAGATCGTGGAGACCGTCCCGTGGATCGACGCCAAGTACTACGCGTCCACCCAGGTCATGGACGAGGCCCGCCACGTCGAGGTCTTCGCCAAGTACCTCGACACCAAGCTCAACGGCCACTACCCGCTCAACGCCCACCTCGGCATGCTCCTCGACGACATCATCGAGGACTCCCGCTGGGACATGACCTACCTGGGGATGCAGATCATGGTGGAGGGCCTGGCGCTGGCCGCCTTCGGCTTCATGCACCAGATGACCACCGAGCCGCTGCTCAAGAAGCTCCTCCGCTACGTCATGAGCGATGAGGCCCGCCACGTCGCCTTCGGCGTGCTGTCGCTGAAGGAGTACTACGCCGACCTGAGCTCGGCCGAGCTCATGGAGCGCCAGGAGTTCGCCTTCGAGGCAGCCGTTCGCATGCGCGACCGCTTCATGCAGCAGGAGGTGTGGGAGCGGATGGGCCTCAAGCCCAGGGAAGTCCTGCCGCTGCTCATCGAGAACCCGAACCGCCTGCTGTTCCAGCAGATGCTCTTCACCAAGATCGTCCCCAACTGCAAGAAGCTGGGCCTGCTCGACGCCAACGACAAGTGGCTGCGCCACAAGTTCGAGGAACTCGGCGTGATCCAGTTCGAGGATCTCACCGATACGAGCGACGAGTACGAGGCGTTCGCCCTCGGCAACGCCGAGCTCGCGGGGTCGAGCGCCTCTATCTCTGCTTGACCATGGGGGGCGACGGTTAGGGTCGAGACCATGTGTGCCGTCCCGACCACCCAACGCTGATGGCTCGCTTCGGGCCGGTCTGCACCGCCATGGCCACGCCCTTCGGGGCTGATGGCTCGCTCGACGTGGATGCCGCCGGGCACCTGGCTCGCTGGCTCGTCGACCACGGCAACGACGCGCTCGTGGTGGCGGGCACCACCGGCGAGAGCCCGGTGCTCACCGACGACGAGCGCATCGAGCTGTTCCGCGCCGTGCGTGCCGCGGTCGACGTCCCCCTCGTCGCCGGGTCCACCACCAACGACACCGCCCACAGCATCGCCATGAGCGAGGCCGCGGCCGACGTCGGGATGGACGCGGTGCTGGCCGTGGTGCCCTATTACAACAAGCCCACCCAGGCCGGGCTCGACCTGCACTTCCGTGCCATCGCCGCGGCCACCGACCTGCCCGTGGTGCTCTACGACGTGCCGGGTCGCTCGGGCCGTGCGCTCGACACCGCCACGATCGTCACCCTCGCCCACGAGGTACCCACCATCGTGGCCCTCAAAGATGCCGGCGGCAGTTCGGCCCGGGCGGCCCAGCTCCTCGCCCAGGCTCCCGACGACTTCGAGGTCTACAGCGGCGATGAGCCGCTCTCGCTGGCCTTCGCCGCCTACGGCGCGGTCGGCGTGATCGGGGTGGCCACCCACTGGACCGGCCTGCTCCAACAGGAGATGTGGACCGCGTTCGCCAAGGGCGACGTGGCCACCGCTCGAGAGATCAACGCTCGGCTCCTGCCGAGCTATCAGTTCATGAACAGCGACACGTGCGTGTTCTCCCAGGCCGTCAAGGTGGCCATGGGTGTGCTCGGCGTATCCATCGGGGAGTGTCGCCTCCCGCTCGGTCCGCCCCCTGCGGGCACCGATGTCCTCGCTCGCGAGGTTCTAAGAGATCTGGGATACCCCACCTGATGGCGAGTTCCGTATCGGTCACCTTCCTCGGTGGCCTCGGTGAGATCGGTCGCAACTGCGCTGCGATCGAGATCGACAACAAGATCATGCTGCTCGATTGCGGCTTGATGTTCCCCGAAGCCGACATGTTGGGCGTGGACCTGGTCCTCCCCGACTTCAGCTGGTTGATCGAGCGGGGCGACGACATCGTCGGCTGCATCGTCACCCACGGCCACGAGGATCACCACGGCGCGCTGGCGTTCCTGCTGCGTGAGCTGTCGTTCCCCATCATCGGGTCGGCCCTCACGCTGGGGTTCGCCTCGAACCGCATCGACGAGGCCGGGCTGATGAGCCGCACCAAGCTGCTGGCGGTCAAGGACAACGAGCGCCGGTCGTTCGGCCCGTTCGACTGCGAGTTCATCCCGGTCACCCACTCGGTGCCGCACGGCTTCGCCACCGCGTTCCACACGCCGCAGGGCACGATCCTGCACACCGGAGACTGGAAGCTCGACCTCACCCCGGTCGACGGTCGCCTCACCGATCTCGGCGTCATGGGCGCCATCGCCCAGAACGAGGGCGTCCGACTCCTGCTGTCGGACTCCACCAACGCCGACCAGGCCGGCCACTCCCGGTCCGAGTCGTCTGTGGGCAAGGTCCTCAACGACCTGTTCGCGGCCAACGTCGGCCGTCGGGTGATCACGGCCTGCTTCGCCAGCCACGTGCACCGCGTGCAGCAGATCGCCGACGCCGCCATCTCCCACGGGCGGGTGGTGGCCACCCTCGGGCTGTCCATGAAGAAGAACGTGCGCCTGGCACGTGACATGGGCCTGCTCAAGATCCCCGATGACAAGCTCCTCGACATCGAAGACGTCAAGGATCTCGACCCGGCCAAGGTCTGCATCATCTCCACCGGTTCGCAGGGCGAGCCCATGTCGGCCCTGGCCAAGATGGCCTCCAACGAGAGCAAGTGGATCAAGCTGGGCGACCAGGACACCGTGATCCTCTCCTCGCACCCGATCCCGGGCAACGAGATGAGCGTGTCCAAGGTGATCGACGGCCTGGTGCGCCTCGGCGTGCACGTGGTCCACTCCGGCATCGAAGACGTCCACGCCACCGGTCACGCCAAGCAGGAGGAGCTCAAGACGCTGCTCTCGATCGTCCGACCGGAGTGGTTCATCCCGGTCCACGGCGAGTACCGCCACCTCGTGGCCCATGCCGGCCTGGCCAAGGTCATGGGCGTGGCCCCCGAGAAGGTGGTCATCTGCGAGGACGGCGACCGAGTCAACCTCACCGCCAAGGGCATCAAGCGAGCCGGGCGGGTGCCGGCCAGCTACACCTTCGTCGACGGCATCGTGGGCGACGTCGGCCACGCCGTGCTCCGAGACCGCCAGGTGCTGTCCGAAGAGGGCGTGGTGGTGGTGATCGTGACCATCGACCACGACCTGGGTGAGATCGTCACCGGACCCGAGGTCATCACCAAGGGCTGGGTGCACGCCCCCGAGGCCGAGGAACTGCTCGACGAGTGCCGCGAGACGGTGGAAGCCCAGCTGGTGAAGGCCCTGGAGAAGGGCGACCACGACCTGGACTCGCTGCAGCGGGTGGTCCGCAAGGCCGCCGGCAAGCTGGTGAGCGACCGCACGAAGCGGCGCCCCATGATCGTCCCGGTGGTGATGTCGGTCTGACCCGACCGCTGCGGCGCTCAGGCGTCGCGGTTGCGGAACCAGTTCACGCCGGCCAGCACGATCACCGCGCCCACGATGGAGCCGATGATGCCCGATGGCCTGAGGGCGAAGCCGTCGCCCGAGAGCAGGCTCAGGAGCAGACCGCCCACGAAGGACCCGGAGAAGCCGGCGATCAGCAGGGGACCCCAGTCCTGGGGACGGGAGCCGCCGCCGAGGATCAGGTTGGCGATCCAGCCGAGCAGCAGGCCGAAGCCGAAGATTCCGAGGATGATCACGTGAGGTGGCTTTCTTGATGGGGTACCGCAGGGCCAGGGGCAGAGACGGTACCGTTTTGGCACTGTGACCGCCACGAGACGGAGCCCCAAGACCACCGGAGCCAAGAAGAAGCCACCCGCCAAGGCCTCTTCCAAGCGCGCTCCGGCCAAGAAGGCTCCTCCGCCGCGCCCGCCCTTCACCGTGCGGGCACTGGAATCGCTCACCGCGGCCAGTCGGGGCCACGGCGCCGA
>Ga0209023_10005081_pt1 | contig 14563 bp, 10 predicted proteins | sample LakOneMetagenome_FD_187468 | JGI IMG/M metagenome (GOLD analysis project Ga0209023, IMG submission 187468) | Freshwater and sediment microbial communities from Lake Erie, Canada (SPAdes) (version 2) | ecosystem: Environmental > Aquatic > Freshwater > Lentic | place: Lake Erie, Canada...
TGTCTCGGCCTGCGGCGTCGTGCCGTGGCCCGGCCTGCGGCCGGGGTGCCGTGGTGGCCCGCCGCCGGGTCCGTGTCAACCCGCCTCCGCAAGCTCCGGCGGGCTTCGCCCCTGCGGGGTTGACACCGACCCGGGACCGGCGGGCCGAGACGCCCGTACGGCGAAGCCCCGGCCAGCGGGGCCCGACCCAAGGAGACACCATGCGAGCAGACAACCTCTTCGAAACCATCACCGACCAACTCATCGCCGCCATCGAGGCCGGCGCCGACGACTGGCGCATGCCCTGGCACACCCTCGCCGAGGCCGGCACACCTGCCAGCGTCGACGGCCACCGCTACCGCGGGGTCAACGCGCTGTGGCTTCCCATGGTCGCCGGCTCCGAAGGCTGGGACTCCGGCCTGTGGGCCACGTACCGCGGATGGCAACGACACAACGCCCAGGTGCGCCGCGGCGAGAAGGGCACCGCCGTCCTGCTGTGGAAGAAGCTCGACCCTCGAGCCGACGACGCCGCCGGCAACGAAGACGGCACCGAGTCCCGCGGCCGACTTGTCGCCCGCACGTTCACCGTGTTCGCCGCCGAGCAAGCCGACGGAACCGCCGACCTCATCGCCGCCCGCCAACGCACCGACCGCGACAGCCCCGAACGCATCGACGACGCCGACGCGTTCTTCGCCGCCATCGGAGCCGACGTGCACATCGGCGGGAACGTCGCCTGCTACCAACCCAAGACCGACACCATCCGCCTGCCGCGCATCGAGCAGTTCGACCAGGCCGCCCACTACTACGCCACCCAGGCCCACGAACACATCCACTGGACCGGCCACGAAAGCCGCATCGCCCGCGACCTCTCCGGCCGCTTCGGATCCGACGCCTACGCCGCCGAGGAACTCGTCGCCGAACTCGGCGCCGCCATGTGGAGCGCGACCGCCGGCATCAGCGCCGCCACCCGACAAGACCACGCCTCCTACCTCGCGCACTGGCTCCGCATCCTCCGCAGCGACGCCCGAGCCCTCGTCACCGTCGCCAGCAAGGCCCAACACGCCGTCGACTACCTGACCGACAAGGCCGGGCAACTCACCGCGTCCGACGTCGAAGCCGAAGCCGCCGCCTGACGAGCCAGGACCGCCCGGCCCTCCCAGGGTCGGCCGGTCCTGCCCGGTCCACGTCGTGCCGCGACCCGACCTGCGGTCGGGGTACCGAGGAGTATGACCCGGGCGGCAGCGTCCCTGGTCGCCGCGTGCGCTAATCCTCCCACCAGTCGCATGGCATCTCGGTGAGGCAGATCGGGCGACTGGTCTCGACCCATGTCGGCTCCTTCATGCGAGTGACGAAGCCTCGGAACTCGACACACACGCCCTGCGCCAGAGTGACCATGTTTGGGAGGACGACGCATGCCGTGAATGGCTTCTCGAGTTCCTTCGTCGCCTTCTCGCCGGTGTGGTCTCTAGACCAGTACTTTCGAACGAACGCGGTGTCGATCAAGACCCACTCGGGGTCAGCACTGCTTGATCTCACGGTGGCCGCGTGTGTAGCGAGACTCGCGGCGGCCCCGCCCTCGACGACGTAGATCGGGTGGTGGATTCCCATTCCGAAGAAGCCTGGGTGCTTCAGGAAGTTGGTCCACGCCCGAGCGGTCTTGAAGCTGGGGAAATTCTGCTCCCCTTCGGCCCACAGCTTCTTCGGCAACTCGACCGCCTTGCAGACATCCGAGACCCGCTCCCACATCGTGTTCACCAGATGGAGTGCGAGATGCAGGTGCGTCAGGGCTTGATCTTGCTGAACGTCGAGCATGAGGAAGTAGGCGAGCTCATGGACACACTCGTTCAGGTTGCACCCGAGGCAAGAGTGCTCCTCGTCGCTCGATACGTGCACGTCGTAGAGTCCACAGGCAACGTTCGTCTGAGCGAGACAGTCGTCGATCACCACACCGGCCTCGCGGAGCTGGGTGCAGACAGTGTTGAATTCCGCGTCGCGATCCAGCGTGAAGCCGAATACGTCCTTGATCGTGCGGTGTGGCATGGAGGCCAGTATCGCGGGCGGGCACCCCGGGGACAGCAGAGGTTCGAAGCGGCGATGGCTCGCCGTGTCGGACCGAAGGACTCGTCACGCGATCATTCGGCTCCGGGGGCCTACGGACCGTGGTCCTATGCCGATCTGTTGGCGTAGGGCCGAGACCAGCCGATCGCGACTCCAGATCTGCGCGGAGTCGGTACGTGCCAGCGCCCGCCAACCGGCCGCCTCGATCCCTCGCAACACCGTGGGGTCCAGGGCGCCGTCCCACACGATCGTGACGTCGTGACGGAGCGGGTCGAACGCCACCTCCACCGGGCTTCCAGCGATCGAGCCCGCCGGGTGGATCTCCCAACCTTCGGGCAGCGGCACTGACAAGGCGTCGCCGGCCAACCGCAGGAACGGCGCGGGCTTGTCCCACCGGCTCATCGGACCGGACCTGCCTTCGGCGCGGCACCATCCGCTCGACGGTTCGCGGCCAGTCGTCGCGCGGCCGCGACTCGGGTCTGCTCATCGGGCCCAAGGTCGAGCAGCTCCCCACACTGCGTGCGGGTCAGCCCGGTCGCCTCGAGCCGAGAGATCGCCGCAACCAAACCGGCGAGCGCGGTGCCGAGCTTCCTGTCGAGATCGTCGATCACCTTCTTCGCTCGACGAGCATCCCGCAGCGCCCTGTCTTGCTCGCTGGCCTGCTGACGTTGCCACGCTCGCAGATCCTTGAGGGCATCGGTCCCCATTTGCGTTCACCTCCGGGTCATCGCGATCGCGCCGTGCGATCGCCGATCGAGGTGAGCCCGTAGAACCGAACGTCCCGCGCAGCAACCTCCCCTACATACCCACTGCAAAGTCGGCTGCCGTCCGGAGATTTCTCGACCCGGTTCCTCCGCCAGCCGCCGACCTCGCCTGTCCGGTCGCGATTCGGCCACGGAGCGTCGTGCATCAGACGCAACTCGGGACCTTTCACAGAAAATCACCACAAGTGGGTGCACAATCTCCGGACGCTCGCCCGTTTCGCAGTGGGTATGGAGATGTGCTGTCCGTTTCCAAGCTCCGCGTCGGCGCCGAGGCGTACCAACTGACCGGCGTCGCGCAGTCGCTCGACGACTACTACTCCGGCTCAGGCGAAGCCGAAGGATGGTGGGCAGGGCGCGGCGCCGAACACCTCGGACTCGAGGGAACCGTTGCTGGCGACGACCTCCGAGCACTGCTCGCCGGCCTGGCCCCCGGCGGAAGCGGGCTGTCCCCAAACGGTGAAACCATCCATCCGCACCCGCGCCGCGTGCCCGGGTTCGACCTCACGTTCAAGGCCCCGAAGTCCGTGTCGGTCCTCTACGCGGTCAGTGACGACCCCCGAGTGCAAGGCGCGATCATCGACGCTTCGGAGGCAGCGTTGCGCGACACGCTCGCGTGGTTGGAACGCGACGTGATGGCGACTCGACGGGGCACGGGCAACGAACGGTTCCTGGCCGACCTCGCCCAGAGGGATCCGGCCGCGGCGGAAGCGGCGCGCATTCGAACCGAATCCGGCGGAGAGATTGCAGCCGCCGTGTTCCGGCACCGCACCTCCCGGGCCGGTGACCCGCTTCTGCACTGGCACGTCCTCATCCCGAACCTGGTGCGTGGCGGCGACGAGCGCTGGTCCGCGTTTGTCCACCCCCACCTATTCCGCAACGCCAAGGCCGCGGGCGAGATCTACCAGGCAGCCCTGCGCCTCGAATTGACCGAACGACTCGGTGTGCAATGGCGGCCCGGTCGGCACGTCCCCGAGATCGTCGGTGTACCCCAGGCCGCATGCGACGGGTTCTCCAAGCGATCCAAGGAGATCGAAGCATGGCTCGACGCACAGGGACGCACGGCCGACCCGGCCAGCCGACAGGACGCCGTCCTCGCCACACGACGTGGCAAGGCCGAGCTCGAAGGCGAGAAGCTCGACGCCCGTTGGAAGACCGAAGGCGTCGGCTACGGCTTCGGCCCCGAACAAGCCGAAGCACTGATCTGCGGGCCAGAGACCACCCGCAGCACCCCAACCGAGCAGGAGATCTGGCGGCTGCCCGAAGTATCTGTCGACCCCGACGGCACGCCCTACGCGCACGACCGGATCGTCAGCCCCGAGGAATGGATCGGCGACCTCCTCACCAACGACCTGTGCGTCGCCGACGCCACCTTCACTCGACCCGAAATGCTCCAAGCTGTTGCCCACCGACTCGGCGACGGCGCCAGCATCACGACCATCGAAGCCATCGCCGCGCGAGTGATGGCCTCGGCCCAGGTCCTCTCCATCGACACGAGCGACGACCGTCAAGGCATTCGACGATGGACCTCGATCGAGATGGTCGCCATAGAACGACGGCTCCTCGATGGCTTCGCCGAACGAGGCAACCGCGCCCCGGTCGCACCCGAAACCATCGCGGCCACCCTCGCCGCCCACAGTGGTCTCGGTGCCGATCAAGCGAGCGCTGTGTCGGTGCTCACGTCGAGCACGGATCCGGTGTCGGTGATGGTCGGCCCAGCCGGTACTGGCAAGACCTACACCTTGAACGTCGCCCGCGAAGCCTTCGAGACCGCAGGCCTCACCGTCATAGGCGCAGCACCATCGGCCCGCGCCGCGGCCGAGCTCGAAGCTGGCGCCGGCATCGAATCGTTCACCCTTCACGCTCTCAACCGACGGTGGAGCAGCGGCCAAGGCGGGCCCGGTCCGAACACGGCGCTCATCATCGACGAGGCCGCCATGGCCGCGACCCGCGACCTCGAACCACTCGTAACCCAGACCATCCGATCGGGCGGACGAGTCGTGCTCGTCGGGGACCATCGCCAACTCCCGGAAGTGACCGCGGGAGGCGGCCTCGCCGCGGCCATCGACACCGTCGGGTCGGTCGCCGAGCTGACCGTCAACCGACGGCAACACCACGATTGGGAACGCGTCGCACTCGAGGAACTTCGCAACGGTTCCGTTCCCAACGCGGTCGACGCGTACCGCGCACACGGACGGGTGACCATTGTCGCCGAGGACCAGAGCCTGGTTGCCGTCGCCGCCGACCGCTACCTCGCGGCCATCGACGACGGACTCCGGCCGATCCTCATGGCCGGTACAAACGACACCGTCCGTCGACTCAACTCGGCTGTGAGGGAACAACTCATCCTGCGCGGCACAGTCGCACCACATGGAGATCGCCGCGCCGATCAGACGCCGCTCGGATTCGGTGTCGGGGACCGCGTCGTGCTCCGCCGCAACCAACGAATCGAACAACCAGACCGGACGACCATCGCGGTCCGTAACAGCGACGCCGCCCAGATCGTCGCCGTCGAGGACGACGGCGCGTTCACCGTGCGCCGCGACGTTGACCACGCCGTCATCCGGCTCGACGCTACCTACGTATCGGCCGGTCACGTCGACCACGGGTACGCCGTCACCGCACATCGCGCCCAAGGCGGTACCTGGGACCTCGCCATCGCCGTCGGCGCCGACGGCCTCTACCGCGAAGCCGCCTACGTGCAGATGTCCAGGGGGCGAGCCTCGAACGAGCTGATCATCCCTGCACCCCAGATGGCCGACATCGACAGAGAACTTGCGCGCCACGACCGAGGCCTTCCGCTCCCCGGCGAAGAACCACCCGAAGCCCTCGACGACCTCATCGACCGCATGGAGAAGTCGCGCGCCAAGGTCATGGCCCTCGGCCGTGACCCCGACGCCGACCGCATCGCAACGCTCGCCCGATCGACCAGCCTCCCCGACCTCGACCGCCGAGCCCACCAGTGCCGTACCGCCGAACGCGCAGCAACGCGGCACATCGGCATCGAACCGAAGGTGCTCACCGCGGCCATCGAACGCGCCCAACGCACCGCCCTCCACGTCCAGGTCGGCCAACAAGTCAAGGCCTACGACCGCCAGAACATCGGCGTGGTCATCGGAATCGACGACTCCGAAGGCACCGTCGACGTTCACTTCCGATCCCACAGCGGCCACGAAGCCATCCGCAGGCTGCCCTGGACCGAGATCGACATCGTCGAACGAACGCTCCCGCCCGCCCGAGTCCTTCCCGCCGTCGCTCACGAACACCTCGATCGACTGGTTTCCGCGTGCAACGAGACCATCAGCGAGTGGCGCCAAAAGCTCGAGGAATCGGGCACCGCGCGCAACGAAGCACGCCGATGCGAGCGAGCCCGAGACCTCGTCATCGACCGCAGCGCCGCGCTCCTCGCAGCACGCACGCCTGAATGGCTCACCGAACTGATCGGCCCGCGGCCCGCAGGACCTCACGACGCGAGCATCTGGGATCACGCGGTTCGAGCGATCGCCGAACAACGAGCACTCACTCGGATGGAAGACGGCGAGCCGGGCCTCGGTGCTGAGCCGGGCGACCCGACCGAGCGTTGTCAATGGCAAGCCACTTCCCGACATGTCCTGGAAGCACGAACCCATCTCGCCAACGCCGACAGTCATCGATCGCTCGGTCCCTGGCCGCTGCTCCCATCTCGCTCGCAGCTGGATGAACGCCTGGCGCAGCTCGACGAGGTCCTGGCGTCGGCTCCACCCGACCAGCGGGACCTCCTCGATCGCCTTCGCAGCGGGGACCAGATGACGCTGCTCGACACGACGGAAGCATTGAACGCCGCGTTGGACACGCAAGGTGCGCGGCGCGACTGGATCCTCGCCAACTGGCCCCACGTCGTCGAGTACGCCGAGATCACCCGCGCCATCGACAGCCGCACCTACGGCCCCGACCTTGCCGGGCTTCACGCGAGCATCGAACGATCGAGTGAGAGCGAGCCGCTCCTCGACGCCGTGGCCAACGCTGAGCCCTGGGTCGACCGGGCGCTCGCGAAGCTCGTGGGGAGGACGGCGACGACGGTCAGTTCCGATGCGCGGGTCATGCTCGAAGCGATTGCGCAGTACCGACAGCATTGGGGCATCAGCAGTTCCAACCCGATTGGCCCGGTACCCCGCGATGCGGACCAAGCCGATCACCTCGCGACGCTCGTCGACCGGCTCGAACGCGGCTGGGGTGCGATGGACAGAAGGTCGGGCCTTCGCACGGAGTCGGTTGACCGTGCCGCAACCGCTGTGGAGGTGCCGCTCGATCGTGCCGAGGATCTTGCTGATGACGTAGGAGTCGGCCTCTTGTGACTCTCGAACGATGGTGCCGCTTGGACCGAACACGAAGGCCGCCGACTTGAGATGCGGTTCCCCACTCCCCGGTACGTTTGGCCCATGCCGGACAGTCATTGCCCCCCTCGTGTCCGAAGCGCGGCATGAACCTCGTCGCCGTCACGGCGAATCTGGCGTGCGGAGGTCCTGGACGCGAGAAGCACCTTTCTGCCGCTGACGCATGGGCCGATCACATCGCGTCGACAACCGTCGATCTCCTCTTCCTGCAGGAGATTCCATCCCGCGAGTGGCTGGTCCGATTCGAAGGTCACGGCTTCACCGGCTACACCCCCGGGCCTGAGGTCCGGAGCTTTCGTTGTCGCTCCGCAGTCGTAGTCCGTGACCGAGCGCTGAGCCACAGGCCTCTCGCGATCCCAACAGCCGACTACCACGGCTCCTACGTTGCGGGAGCAAGGATCGACCTCGGGGGTATCGGGTCGGTGGCATGCATCAGCGTTCACGCGAGCCCGAGCGAGCTTCGGCTCGAGGACACGCGCCGGTGGCGCGGCCCCGCCCCCGTGGCGAGAGTCGGAGGTGGCCGGCACAGGGGTGAGCTGTGGGACGCCGACTACGTGCTCGAAACCCTTCGTAGGCAGCAGCCGCTCGGGCCCCTTCTGGCAGCCGGCGATTTCAACGAGTCGCGAAGGTGGGATGAGACGCATCGCGGCGAGACCTGGGGCAACGAGTACTTCAGCGCCGTCGCCAACGCACACCTCGTCGACTGTCTTGACCGGCAGTGGGGCAGGGAGATCGCGACGCGTGGTGGCCACCAGCTCGATCACGTTCTCGCCGATGAAACGGTCGCAGCTCACGTGACAAGTGCCCGCGTTCTGGACCACATGCTCGACGGCTCGCATGTGCCCTCTGATCATCACCCGATCGAGTTCGTGATCGAGGTCTCGGGTTTGAACACGTGAAGGCCTAGGCTCAGCGACCCGGGGAGCGGCTCGTCGTTGGGGTCAGGTTCGTTCGGTTCCGAGTTCGTCTGCCCCGTCTGGTGTGGTCGGTGACAGCACCCTTGTTGACGGGTGCGGCCACGGATCCCCGCCGTTGTGTCGTGAGGACATCGTGTCCGCCCATCGCCGGACGGCTTGTTGGAGCGCGAGGTCGACCGACAGTTGCGGCTCCAGTTGAGCGGCGGAGAGCAGCCCGCTGAGCGCGTGGTGGAGTGCTTCGTGGTCGGCCCATCGGAGGTCGGCGATCTCGGGGTCCGGTACGCCGTCGATGGCGCTCTGGCGTTCGGCGACCCACCAACGGATGGCTTCCTCAAGCGCTTCCCAGACGGTGAGGCCGATGCGGTCGCCGCGGCGCAGGAAGTCGACGGCGGCGACGAGGTCAAGAAGGTGTGTGCCTCCTGCGGCGAGGTCCTCGAAGTCGGACTCATAGTTGGAGTGGAAGAGATTGGTCCAGTCGGGTGCGTCGGTCATGGGGTGATCTCCAGGTGCGGGGCACGGTCAGGTAGTTCGGGGTCGGGAATGGAGGCGAGCAGGTCGCTGCCGACGGAGAGTTCGTCGGGTTCGGGAACGCTGGCGAGAAGCGAATCGGAGGCATCGCCCCTCTCGGTGGGATCGGGGAGGCAATCGAGGAGCATCGAGCCGTTCGACAGGTTCCGGACTGTTGATTCGGGTCGAGGCGGGATGTGCGCCGCGATGAGCGCGTCGCGGTCTCGGCTGAGCGGCTTGGCGGCGCGCAGCTCGTTGAGGTCGGCGGCGTCGAGTGGCTCGCGGTCAGCGAGCGCCTCGATCACCGAGTCGTTGCGGAGCTGCAGCGTCGAGCGTGCGATCTGGGCGGTAAGGGTGAGGTCGGCGCCGCACCGTTCGAACAGAACCGGCACCGCGAGAGTCGGGGCGGCGCCCGCGTCGCCGAGTGCGGTCGCGGTTTCAGAGGGCGAGAGGCCGTAACGCTCGGACGTCGCGGCGACTGCTTCAGGAGGCATGCCCCTTCGTACCGCGAGGCTGATCCCGAACGAAGGGTCCTCGACCGCGGTCGTGATTCCTGCCGCGAAGCAAGCAGGATCAGGGGCTTGCGTCGCGAGGAGGCCCGCGATGTCAGTGGGGTGGTGACCGGCGACGGCGAGGGTGCCTCCTGCGAGCTCCCAGAGATGAGGGTCAGCAGGCAGGTGCTCGATGACCTCGCGAGGTCGAGCGGCCAGGATCTCGGTTGCGGTGCAGCCGGCGTCGCGCATGTCTGCAGCGGTGGCGCCGACAATCTCGGCGGCGGCGACCTTGTTGACTTCCCAGCGGGTTTCGAGGACCTCGATGGCCTTCGCCGTGGGGATGCCGATGATCGGGAGGAGTGGAGCGACTTCGGATGCCTCGAGCTGCTCGGCCCGCAAGACCGCGACGGTGGTCGCCGACGTGAGCCCTGCTGCGCCGAGTAGTTCGACGAGCTCGGCGGGGGTCGGGTCGGAAGCGAGCGCGGAACGCTCAGCGCCATCGAGGCGTGGACTGACCCGCTCGACCAGTGCAGCGCGCGAGTACATGCCGCCGTCGGCGAGCTCGGCGATGGCTGTGTCGAAATCCACCCGCGACTCGCGTGATGCTTCACGAACCGTGCGCAGTCCCGACAGGGTCGCGGCCGTCATCGCTTCTGCGCGCGTTGCCGTCGGATCGGCGACGGGAGCGAGCATTCCGCTGGGGGCGTCCTGGACCATCGGGAGCCACTGATCGGCAACCGGGAGGACGTAGATGGTGACCCCGTGGTCGAGTTGTCGTCGTCGGGCGTCGTCCGACGGGCGATCGGGTAGGGGTTCCCATCCATCTGGAGCGTCGTCGTGCCGCGCGACGAAAGGCGCGACATCCGGGGCGGCGTCGGCGAGTTGGGGGTACCGCTGTTGCATCGTGGCGATGCCGGTCGCTTGCGCTTGTTCGAGGGACTCCCCGTCGCCTTGGGCCAAGATCCCGGCGCCCACGAGCGAGCGTGTGTCCTCGAGCCTCCAGATGGCGCGGTCACCGTTCTCGGCGGCGACGAGGTAGGCGGTGGTGTTGAGTCGCAGGTACGCGCCCTTGCCGGCGGCGGTTTCGCCGCGCGCCGCCCACTCCTCGGAGGTGTAGGGGCCGACCTCGACCCACTTGCCGACGGGGAGCTGCGCCAGCGTCGATCGTGGCAGTCGGTTTCGGCGGTCGGCGGCGACCACCCGGTCGTCGTCGAAGTCCATGCGTGGCAGCGGCGACGCGAGCAGATCGACACCGAAGTGCTTGCCGAGGTTCTCGCTGAGGCGTCGGGCGGGGTCGAGCACGTCGAGCGCGAGCTCCCATCGTTCGCGGGGCGGATGGGTCGATGGGTCGAACTTTGCGATGGGCCCATCGGCCCGGTTGACTCGCTCGGCGACGAGCCACGCCACCTGACGGGCCAACGCGTCGTCGAGCGGGGGTCGCTGCGAGCTGCGCGGTAGCCGGCTGGCGGCCTGGGTGAGGACTGCGGTTGGGTCGTCGAGCGGCGCCAGGCGTCCGCGAACCGTGCGCTTGGCTACCGCTCGCGTCGCGGCGAGATACAGGTCGTCGCCGCCGGGTCCCAGAAGGGTCCCCGGCGGATCGGGTCGGCCGAGGGTCCCGGGACCGGGCCGTCGGGCGAGCTGTTCGACGCAGAACACTGACCGCCACTCCCAGCCGTCCACGGCGGCTTGGGTCGGCCTGGCGCGGCCGACGTGGGGATCGGGTTCGAGCCGCGCTGTGGTGACCGGCACGCGGACCGGGAGGCCGTGCTCGCCGGACCGGACGGCGCAGGTGTGCCCGTCGGCGGAAGGGACGAGTCGCCAGGTCTCGATTCCCGCGACCGGGCCGACGGCTCCGTGCGCAGCGAGGAGGAGTTGGTTGCGGGCGGAGTAGTCAGCCCAGTCCCTGGACGCGGCGAGGAGTTGACTCCATCGCTCCGGTGAGGAGAGGTAGTCGCCGGCCCACTGGTCGAGGTACCGGTTGACGTCGCGTCCGTTAGCGAGGCGGATCTGATGCGGGTTCAGGAGCATGCCCCGCACCGTCGAGAATCGACCTCCCTGAGGTACTCCCTGACCTACGCCCTGCGTCGAAGGTTTTGGAAGGGAGGTACTCCCTGAGGTACACCCCGTCGCAGGTCAGCGCATGTATTCATGAACCGGCGCGGTCCTGGTGTTCGCTTCGGGCATGGCAGCGTGCGCACTCGATCACGGTCGACGCGGTGTACGGGAGAAGGTGACCGTCGCCGACGCCGACCCAGGTTCCGCAGTGCGTGCATTCGCCCGCTACGAGGTTCGACTCTGGTTCGGCGGCGGGTCCGCTGGCCTCGGGATGGTCCGCATCGGCAGTGGGGACGCTGTCGAAATCGTCGTCGAGGAGTGCGAGTTGCTCTCCGCTCGCGGCGGTCGATGTCCGGGCCGATACCTTCCGGACGCTCGGCGCCGAGCCATTGGTCTTGGTTGACCCGGACGGTGAGGAGCTCCGATTGTTCGGGGGCTTTGCCGGTTGGGAGCGGGGCAGGTGGGTGGAGGATTCGGCGAGGGCCGATCGGTCGAGTCCTGCTTCGGTGCCGGGCTCGATCTCGTCATCGCTGAGGGGACATGTCGACACGTCGGGCGGGATCGGTCGACCCTCGTCATCGACCTGGACGAGCGCGCTGAGTTCCTTGTTCTTCCACCAGCGCACGGACTTCAGGTGGACCGGTGGAAGGGTGCCGTGGACCAGGACTGCTTCACCGGGGTACATCTGGCGAACGACGTGTGCACCGACGAGGTCCTCCCTCTGAAGGTTCTCGGAGATGGTTCGTCGACCGCCGCCGGTGTCGGCCGACCAGCCGCGCCGGGCCACGTTCTCGGTGCCGGCGACCTTGCTCAGCCAGTTGAGGGTGGCCGGGTCGTCGCAGCCGGTGAACACGACCTTGGATCGGTGACCGCCGAGCACGGCGTCGGCGAGGGTGCCGTAGCGGTGGTCGATCTGGGCCTTGGACTGCCAGCACGTGACGAACATGCCCCCGAGTCCGGCGATGGTGGAGACCTCTTCCGGAAGCCACTGCAGCTCGAGTTGAGCGGCTTCGTCGATCACGAACAGAAGCGGCTTGGCGAGGCGGTGACCCTCGACATCCCACGCGTGGATCTGCTCGCGCAGGTCGCCAAGCAGACCGCCGAGCACCGGGGCGAGGCGCTTGAACTCGGTGTCCGGGGCGATCAGGTAGAGCGTGTTCGCCCGTCCGTCATCCTCGTCGCCCATCAGCCAGCCGAGATCGACAAAGCGCGGCTTGTGGGACCAGATCTCATCGGAGTGGTAAGTGGCACGGGCCTTGCGAGAGGCCGAGTGCTCAACTGACGGCTCGGCCCAGGCCTCGAACGCGAGACGAGCCGTGGCATAGATCGACGCGCGGATGCGCGGGTCCTCCTGGTGCAGCGCGAGGAGCTTCAGTGTCGCTGCCTCGGCGAGCCGCTGGGTCTCGAGGTCGGGCGACTGCAATCCGGTGCGGACGAGGTGATTGATCGCCGGATCGGTGATGCCGGCTCCGCGGAACGCCCACGCCGTCAGACGTTGGATCGTGAGCGGCTCGCCCTCGGTCATGTCGTGGCACTCGGGGAGCAGCTCGGAAAGACCGGCCAGCGCCATATACGCCGAGACGAACGTCTCGCCCTGCTGGGCCCAGTAGTCGCCACCCGTCACCCCGCCGCGAGGGATGGCCGCAGCCAACGCCCGGCCGGCGCGAAGGGCGCCCGACGCCGTGGTGACTCCGTGCAGCGGGGTCCATCGAGCGGTCGCGAGCTTGGTGGACTCACCGGGGTCGAACACGGCGAGTTCGCCCGCCGCCGCCCGGGCTGAGGCCGTGACGTCGTAGAGATCACGCTTGACCGACAGGGCGACCACCGGGCCGTCCCAACCGATGACGCCGGCCGACAGCATCACCGTCTTGCCGGCCTGCGTCGGCCCGATCAGTGCAACCGAACCCCGCGACCCCTGACGGCGGGCGGCCTTGCCCTTGAGGGGGTGGCGCTCGCGATCCTCGGTGGCCAACAGCGGTCCTCGCGGTGCCATCTGCCCCAAGAGAAAGCGGCCCTTGGGCGGAACCGACGAACCCACGACGAGCGTCTTCACCTCAGGCGGCCGCGCAAGATGAGCGTCGGTGTCGACCCCGAATCGCTCCCGTCGCGGCGACGCCGAACGACGCCACAGCCAGACGGCGCCGCCCACGACCGCGCCGACGAGCAGCGCCACCATCGCGGTTGCCGACCAGTACCAAACCGGGCCCGGGAGTCCACTCGCGTGGTCGCCCCACGCACCGGCCGGATCACCCGGCGCCTGCGCAAGCTTCCCAGCGACGGACAACCACACCGACAGGTCCGCAGATACGCGGCCATTCGGTCGGCTGGCGATCCACGCCCCTCCGAACAGCACCCCGCCGACGGTCACCGCCGCGCCCGCCAAGGCGATGACGATCACCTCGAACCCCGACGAGGGCGGCGCTTGGTGCGCCTTCCCGGAGCCGTTCACCGCCTGACTCCCGCGCCGCGTCGATTCGACGGCACAACGCTCTGACCTGCGACGGGGAGTAGGTCAGGGAGTACCCGAAGGAGTAGGGGACAGCCGATCGTGGGCGTCGGGGGCCCAAGAAATCGGAACGAGGGCGTAGGTCGGGGAGTACCCCGGGGAGTCCGGTTTCGGAAGGTCTGCCCGTCAGCCACACCGATGGGAGCCCCCCGATGTCCTACCTGAACACCGACGTCCGCCGCGCCTACGCCCGCCTCGCGGACCGCCCGATTCCGCCCGCTTGGGTCGCGACGCAGCCCGTGCTCGCGGAACACGCCACGCCGGCCGCGCTGGTGACGGCCATCCGAGACGATTCCGACATCGCACTGAGCGACGCCGTGGTTCGAGCGCTCGCCGCGCTCGCCCAGCAGCGCATCGAGGATGCCGCGGTCGTGCTCCTCGAAGCCCTCGCCCCTGAGGCGCTCGTCCGAGCGGGCACGGGCTCGTCCTCCGAGTTTCGTGACGAAGTTCTGACCGACCTCACCTGCGTGATCCTCGACAGCGGCGACCTTGCCGACGCCGACCGGCTCGCGGAACGCCTCACCCGCCGAGCTCATAGCCGATCCGCGCGCCGCAACTTCATGAGCCACCAGCGGGCGGCGACAGAGGTCGCGATCGACGCCAGCCTGGAGCTGTTCGAGCCTGTCCCGTCCGTCGAGGGGCAAGTCGTCGCCCGCATCCAGATGGAGCACGTCCGCGAGCTCTTGGAAGCAGCGCTGGCGTCCGGCGAACTGCCGGAGTACGTGTGGCATCGCTTTCGCGACTTCCGGCTCGCGCCACTCTTCGGCTTCGATCGGCCGGCGTTCAACCGGCGCAGGGTTCACGACAACGGCATCGAGGTTCGTCAGCATCTTGCTCATGCCTCCTAACCCACCCCCAGACGCGTCTCCGTCCGGGGATTTCGCGTCCGCTCTACGAATTTCCGGACGCTCGC
>Ga0209023_10005082_pt1 | contig 14560 bp, 11 predicted proteins | sample LakOneMetagenome_FD_187468 | JGI IMG/M metagenome (GOLD analysis project Ga0209023, IMG submission 187468) | Freshwater and sediment microbial communities from Lake Erie, Canada (SPAdes) (version 2) | ecosystem: Environmental > Aquatic > Freshwater > Lentic | place: Lake Erie, Canada...
CACGCGACCGGGCTCTTCGAGCCCGACGGCACGGCGCTCGTCGCCCGCGAGGACGTCGGCCGCCACAACGCCATGGACAAGGTGATCGGCAGGGCCCTTCTCGACGGCACCGTGCCGCTGAACGGGCTGATCCTCTGCGTCAGCGGGAGGCTCGCGTTCGAGCTCGTCCAGAAGGCGGCGGTCGCCGGCTGCCCGATCCTGGTGGGGGTGGGAGCACCGACGTCGCTAGCGGTCGAGCTGGCCCGGGATCGCGGCATGACGCTCGCCGGGTTCGCCCGCGGAGGCTCCGCGAACGTCTACTGCGGATCCGAGCGGCTGACCTGACCGGCCCGCTGTTCCGGCCACCGGGCGGTCGCGCAGCTAGAGCTGTGCGTCGATGCCGTCGCGCTCGATCGCGTCGACCTTGGCGAGCCGTCGTACGTGGCGCTCCTCGCCGCTGAAGACGGCATTGGCGAACGCACTCGTCAGCTCGCTCGCGATCTCGGGGCCGATCACCCGAGCCCCGAGCGCGAGGACGTTGCAGTTGTCGTGCTGGACGCACTGCGCGGCCGTGTAGGTGTCGTGAGCCATCGCCGCGCGGATGCCCTTCACCTTCGTGGCGGCGACGGCGACCCCGGCGCCGGAGCCGCAGACGAGGATCCCGCGCTCGGCTTCGCCGCTGACGATCGCCCGGACCACCGCCAGCGCGAAGTCGGGGTAGTCGTCGCCGGAGTCGAGCTCGGTGGCCCCGAGGTCGACCGGCACGTGGTCGTCGGCGGCGAGTGCGTCGAAGATCGTCTGCCGCAGCGGATAGCCGCCGTGGTCGAAGCCGCAGGCGAACCTCACGACTACTTCTCCCCCGCGACCAGCTGCCTGGCGTGGTCGGCGACGGCGTCCGGCGTCAACCCGAAGCCCTCGAAGATCGCGCTCGCCGGGGCCGAAGCGCCGAAGTGGTCGATCCCGATCGCGTAGCCCTCGTCGCCGACCCAGCGATCCCACCCGAACGTCGTCCCCGCCTCGACCGACATCCGTCGCTTGACCGATGGCGGCAGAACCGAGTCCCGGTAGGCCTCGTCCTGCTTGGCGAACCGGGTCGTGCTCGGCATCGAGACGACCCGGACGGCCGTTCCGTCGGCCTCGAGCAGGTCGGCGGTGTCGAGGCAGAGCGAGACCTCCGAACCCGTGCCGATCAGGATCAGGTCCGGATCGCCGTCGGAGTCGCGGAGCACGTAGGCCCCTCGCTCGATCGCGTCCTCGGGCACGGCGTCGCCGTCGAGGATCGGCAGCTTCTGCCGGCTCAGCGCGAAGGCGATGGGCTCGCCGGAGCCGCCGAGCGCCCAGCGCCAGGCGAGGACCGTCTCGTGGGCGTCAGCGGGCCGGATCACCTCGATGTTCGGCATCGCCCGCAGGGATGCGACCTGTTCGATCGGCTGATGGGTCGGACCGTCCTCGCCGACGCCGATCGAGTCGTGGGTGAACACGAAGATCGACGGGATCTCCATGATCGCCGCAAGGCGTATGGCCCCCCGCATGTAGTCGGAGAAGACGAGGAACGTCGCTCCGAAGGCGCGCAGGCCCGAGATCGTCATCGCGTTGACGATCGCTCCCATCGCGTGCTCGCGGATCCCGAAGTGGAGGTTGCGGCCGCCGAAGTCGTGACGGCGGACGCTCGCGTAGTCGTCGAGGTTCGTCGAGGTCGACGGGGCCAGGTCGGCCGCGCCTCCGATCAGCGCCGGGACGTGCGGGGCGAGCCAGTTCAGAGCCTTGCCCGACGCCGCCCGGGTTGCGATCTGCTCGCCGGTCTCGAAGACCGGCCCGTCGGAGAGGGGCGGCAGCTCCGGATCCTTGCGCTGGACCACGTCGAGGAACTGCTGCGCGAGCTCGGCGTGCTCGGTCGCGTAGGAGTCGAAGAGGTCGTCCCACGCCTCCTCGGCGGCGATGCCGCGCTTCTTGACGGCCTCGAAGTGCTCGTAGACCTCGGGCGGCACGGTGAACGGCTCCTCGTAGGGCCAGTCGAGCGCCTCCTTGGTCAGCTTGATCTCCTCCTCGCCGAGCGGGGCGCCGTGGGCGGAGGCAGTGTCCTGCTTGTTGGGGCTGCCGTAGCCGATGTGGGAGGGCACGATCACGAGGGAAGGTCGGTCGGTGACCGACTTCGCCTCCTCGACGGCCGCCTCGATCCGCTCCAGCGAGGAGTCGATCTCGAGCCGGTGGACCGACCAGCCGTACGACTCGAACCGCATGCCGACGTCGTCGTGGTAGGCGAGGTCGGTCGGACCCTCGATCGTGATCGCGTTGTCGTCGTAGAAGCCGATCAGCTTGCCGAGGCCGAGGTAGCCGGCCAGCGACGCGGCCTCGCTCGAGATGCCCTCCTCCATGTCGCCGTCGCCGGCGATGAAGTAGGTGTGGTGGTCGACGATCTCCTGGGAGGGACGGTTGAACTGCGCGGCGAGGTGGGCCTCGGCGAGGGCGAAGCCGACGGCGTTCGCGACCCCTTGCCCCAGCGGGCCGGTCGAGACCTCGACCCCGACCGTATGGTGGAACTCCGGGTGACCGGGCGTCCGGCTCTGCCACTGCCGGAACTGCTTGATGTCGTCGAGCGAGAGCTCGTAGCCGGACAGGTGCAGGCAGGCGTACTGGAGCATGCAGGCGTGGCCGGCGCTGAGCACGAAGCGATCCCGGTTCTCCCAGTGCGGGTTGACGGGGTTGTGATGCATGACCTGCGAGTAGAGGAGGTAGCCGAGCGGGGCCAGTCCCATCGGCGTCCCGGGATGGCCGGAGTTCGCCTTCTGGACGGCATCCATCGCGAGCGTCCGGATCGTGTTGATCGAGAGCTCGTCGATCGGCTCCTCGCCGGTCGCGTTGGTCGCATCAGTCATCTGGTCGTTTCCTCTCGTCGCTTCAGTTCCTGTTTGGCAAGTAGGGCGGCCCCGAGCACGCCGGCGGTCGGTCCGTGTCGCGACAGCCTGATCTCGGTCTCGGTTCCCACCCCGGGGAGCACGTAACCCTCGGCGCATCGCCGGGCGGGCTCGAGCAGAAGGTCGCCGGCGTTCGAGACGCCGCCGCCGATCGCGACGACGTCGGGGTCGAGCGCGTTGATCACGTTCGCGATCCCGATCCCGAGGCGCTCGCCGAGCTTCGCCAGCAGTCCGACCGCGACCTCGTCACCCGCCTTTGCACCGTCGACGGCATCGTGGCCGGTGATCTCCTCTCCGGCGGCCAGCTGCCTGCCGAGATGGGAGTCGGGGTGCTCGGATGCGGCGGCGCGGGCGAGCCGGTCGAGCGCCGACCCTGCTGCGAGCGACTCGAGCGAACCCTGCTGGGGAAAGCTCCCGGGGGCCGGGACGTCGCCGTCGAGGTCGAGGCCGACGAGCATGTGGCCGAGTTCGGCCGCGGCGCCGGTCGCTCCCCGGTAGGGGCGGCCGTTGAGCACGAGGCCCCCTCCCACTCCGGTGCCGACCGTGAGCATCACGAGGTTCTGGGTCCGGACCTCGCCGTCGTCGCAGGCTTCGGCGAGTGCGGCGACGGTGGCGTCGTTGTCGACGAAGACGGGCAGGCCCAGGCGCTCGCCGAGCACCCTGCGCAGCGGGACATCGGCCAGTGGGACGTTCACCGAGGACCGGGCGGTGCCGCTCTCGAAGTCGACCACGGAGGGAACCCCGACCCCGACGGCCCTCACCTCGTCGCTCCCGATCCTCTCGACCAGGGAGCAGATCTCGTCGATGAGCTGATCGGAATCGTCGGCGTCGGTCGGCTGGATGCCCTGATGGTGAAGCGATCCCGACTCGAGCACCGCGGCGGCGATCTTGGTCCCGCCGACGTCGACGCCGATGTAGCGATCGCTCATTCGGTTGAGGCGGGAGGGATAGTTGGGCGTGGCAATTCGCCCGTGACGATAACGGCGCGGATGACGGTGAGCGATCAGAGGTCGATCCGTGCGGATAGTCTCGGTGCCGTGGCACTGCACGACGTCTCGGTCCCGGTCCATCCGGGGATGATCATCTACCGCAAGAACCCGGGAGTAGAGGTCGAACGGGCACTCTCGATCGACGGCGGGGACGGCGCCAACGTCAGTCGCCTGACGATGGGCGTCCATTCGGGCACGCACATCGATGGCTCGCTGCACTTCTTCAACGACGGCAGTGGCGTCGACGCGCTCCCGCTCGAGGCGATGCTCGGCCGCTGCGAGGTGGTCGAGATCGCCGAACCGGGCGACGCGATCGACGCCGAGACGCTCGAGGCCGCCGGGGTGCCGGATGGGACGAAGCGCCTGGTTCTGAAGACGCCGAACTCGAAGCTCTGGGAGCTCGACGAGTTCACCCACGACTTCGTCCGCCTCGACGGCAGCGGCGCCGCCTGGGTGCTGGAGCGCGGGATCGAGCTCGTCGCGATCGACTACCTCTCGATCGGCGACCACGATGCCCACGTCGCGCTGCTCGGCAACGGCGTCGTCGCCCTGGAGGGTCTGGACCTGCGGGAGATCGCCCCCGGCCCCTACGAGCTGATCTGCCTGCCGATGAAGCTGACCGACACCGACGGGGCATCGGCACGAGCCCTGCTGCGAGACATCGAACCCGAGGATCAGGAGAGCCGATGGCACCGATGATGAGACGGGCCGGCCAGCGACGCGGGGGCATCGACCTCGGCGGCACCAAGATCCAGGCGATCGTCGTCGACGAGGACAACAACGTGGTCGGCCAGTCGCGCTGCCCGACCCCGCACGAGGGCGGCCCGCAGGACGTCGCCGACGCGATGGCGAACGCGCTGCGCGAGGCGGCGTCGCTGGCCGGTACGGAGACGAGCAGCCTGAAGGGCGTCGGAGTCGGCTCACCCGGCGAGATCGACGCCGCCTCGGGCGCGGTCTCGAACGCCAAGAACCTGCCGAACTGGAGCGAGAGCTTCCCGCTCGGTCCGATCCTCTCCCAGGCCCTCGGCACGCGGGTCGCGGTCGGCAACGACGTCGACGTCGCCACCTGGGCGGAGTACGTCCTCGGCGCGGGCCGCGACCGCAACTCGATCCTCGGCGTCTTCTGGGGCACCGGGGTCGGCGGCGGGATCATCCTCGACGGCAAGAGCTGGGACGGCCGGGGTTCGGCCGGCGAGATCGGCCACATGGTCGTCAAGCGCGGCGGCGCCAAGTGCCCGTGCGGCAACCACGGCTGCATGGAGGCCTACGCGGGCCGCTCGGCGATGGAGACCGAGGCGCGCCGCCGGGTCGACCACGGCGACAAGACCGACCTCTTCAAGTTGATGGAGAAGCACGAGAAGCCGCGGTTGACCAGTGGGATCTGGCAGCGCGCCCTCGAGCACGAGGACGAGATGGCCACCGAGCTGATCGACCGCGCCGTCAAGGCCCTCGGCGCCGGCATCGCCTCCGCCGTCAACCTCCTCGACCCCGAGATGGTCATCCTCGGCGGCGGCCTCGGCGTCCGGTTCGGCGAGACGATCGGCCCCCGCATCCAGGAGCGCATGCAGCTCAACCTCTTCGACCACGACGATCCCCCGGACTTCGAGATCGCCGCCCTGGGCGATTTCGGCGGAGCCCTGGGCGGAGCTCTGCTGGTCAGCTAGCGCTAACCGCGGTGCCTGCGGTACCGCTCGATCAGCGCGTTCGTGGAGCTGTCGTGGGTCAGCTCGGGGTCCTCGCGCGACTGGAGCTCGGGGACGATCCGCTTGGCGAGCGTCTTGCCCAGCTCGACGCCCCATTGGTCGAAGGAGTCGATGTTCCAGATCGTGCCCTGGGTGAAGACGCTGTGCTCGTAGAGGGCGACCAGCTTGCCGAGCGTCGCCGGGTCGAGGCGCTCGGCCATCAGGACGTTGGTGGGCCGGTTGCCCTCGAAGGTCTTGTGGGGGACGAGCCGCTCTTCGACGCCCTCGGCGCGGACCTCGTCGGCGGTCTTGCCGAACGCGAGCGCCTCTGACTGCGCAAAGACGTTGGCGACGAGGAGGTCGTGGTGATCGCCCAGCGGGTTGAGCGACCGGGCGAAGAAGATGAAGTCGCAGGGGATCAGATGGGTTCCCTGGTGGATCAGTTGGTAGAAGGAATGCTGGCCGTTGGTGCCCGGCTCGCCCCAGAAGATCGGTCCGGTGGCGTAATCGACGGGGGTGCCGTCCAGCTGTACGTGCTTGCCGTTCGACTCCATCGTCAACTGCTGGAGGTAGGCGGGAAAGCGCTCGAGGTATTGCTCGTAGGGGAGCACGGCGACCGTCTGCGTGCCGAACAGCTCCGCGTACCAGACGTTGATCAGCCCCATCAGGGCGGGAAGGTTGCGCTCGTAGGGCGTGGAGAGGAAATGCTCGTCGATTGCGTGGAAGCCGGCGAGCATCTCGCCGAAGGCCTCGGGGCCGATCGCGATCATCGTCGTCAGTCCGATCGCCGAATCCATCGAGTAGCGACCGCCGACCCAGTCCCAGAAGCCGAACATGTTGGCCGTGTCGATGCCGAAGTCGGCGACCTCCTCGGCGTTCGTCGAGAGAGCCACGAAGTGCTTGGCCACCGCGGCGCGATCGCCGAGCGCCGCGAGCGACCACTCCCGCGCCGAGTGGGCGTTGGTCATCGTCTCGAGCGTCGTGAACGTCTTCGAGGCGATCACGAACAGCGTCTCCGCAGGGTCGAGGTCCTGCGTCTTCTCGACGAAGTCGGTCGCGTCGACGTTGGAGACGAAGCGGATCGTCAGGTCGCGGTCCGAGTACTCGCGCAGGGCGCGGTAGGCCATGACTGGCCCGAGGTCGGAGCCGCCGATGCCGATGTTGATCACGTTCCTGATCGGCTTGCCGGTATGGCCCTTCCACTCGCCGCTGCGGATGCGGTCGCTGAAGGCGGCCATCCGGTCGAGCACCTCGTGGACGTCGGCGACGACGTCGCGGCCGTCGACGATCAGCGAGCGGTTGCGCGGCATCCGCAGGGCCACGTGGAGCACCGAGCGGTCCTCGGTGACGTTGATGCGCTCGCCGGAGAACATCGCCTCGGTCCGCTCGCGGAGCCCCGCATCGCCCGCCAGGCGGACGAGCAGCTCGAGCGTCCGGTCGGTGACCCGGTTCTTGGAGTAGTCGAGGAACAGGCCCTCGGCCTCTGCGGTGAGCCGCTCCCCGCGCCCCGGGTCGTCGGCGAACAGGTCGCGGAGGTGGCGGGGGCCGACCGAGGCGTGGTCGGCGACAAGCGCCTCCCAGGTCGGCAGGCTCTTCATCCCGGCCATCAGCCCGCCGAGCCGACCGCGCTCTCCTTGCCGGAGATGCAGTCGAGCAGGTCGGTCCACGAATCCTCGAACTTCTTGGCGCCCTCCGACTGGAGTTGCGCGGCCAGCTCGTCGAGATCGATCCCCGCAGCCGTGAACTCGGCGAGCAGGTCCTCGTTGTCGCCGCCGTCGGCCGGCAGCAGGGGGCCGAGCTCGCCCTCCTCCGCGTAGGCGAGCAGCGTCTCCTCGGGCATCGTGTTGACCGTGTTCGGCGCCGCGAGCTCGTCGACGTACTTCGTCTTCGGGAGCTCCGGGTCCTTGGTGCCGGTAGAGGCGAACAGCAGCCGCTGCGGTCGCGCGCCCTCGTTCTCGAGGCGCTGCCAGCGGTCGGAGTCGAGCAGCTCGCGATACCTGACGTAGCCGCGGATCGACGCGGCGACGCCGAGCCGGTCCTTGAGCTCGGCCGGAACCTTGTCGGCGACCGCGACGTCCCAGCGGCTCACGAAGATCGACGCGACCGACTCCACCTTCGGGTCCTCGCCGCGCTCGATCCGGCGCTCGATGCCCTTCATGTAGGCGTCGGCCTGCCTCGAGTACTGGTCGGCGTCGAAGAGCAGCGTCACGTTGACCGGGATCCCGGCGGCGATCGACTCGGTGATCGAATCGAGGCCCTCGGGGGTGCCGGGAATCTTGATGAACAGGTTCGGCCGGTCGGCCTCGGCGTGGAGCTTTGCCGCCCACTTCGTCGTCTGCTCGGTGTCGTAGGCGAGCAGCGGCGAGACCTCGAGCGAGACGAACCCGTCGACGCCGTCGGTGCGGTCGTGGACGGGCCGGAACAGGTCGGCGGCTCCCTGCAGGTCGCGGATCGCGAGCTGGAAGAAGAGCTCCTCCCCCTCCTTGCCTTCGGCGAGCAACTCGGCGATCTGTTCGTCGTACTGGTCGCCGGCGCGCAGCGCCTTGTCGAAGATCGTCGGGTTCGAGGTCAGGCCGGTCAGCGACAGCTCGTCGATGTAGCGCTGCAGCGTGCCGTCGTTGACGATGTCACGGGTGATGTAGTCGAGCCAGAGGCTCTGCCCCGCGTCGTGAAGGTCCTTCGGTGCCGTGCTCATCTGTTCGCTCCTCTGCTAGCTCTCGCGTGTCATCTGGGTGGGAATTCCGCCTCGGGGAGGCGCCAGGTGTTCGGCGCCACGAGGTCCATCGCCGCCTGCGGTCCCCACGACCCCTGAGGGTACGGATGCATCGCTCCCGGGTGCTCGAGGACGTCGGCGCTGACCGCCCAGAGGCGCTCGATCCCCTCCGCGCTCGTGAACAGGGTGCCGTCGCCCAGCATCGCGTCGTGGATCAGCCGCTCGTAGGCTTCGAGCTGGTTCTCGGTCTGGAACGACTGGTCGTACTGGAAGACCATCCGCGCCGGCCCGAGCTCCATCGTCGGCCCGGGGACCTTCGCCTGGAAGTCGGCGGTGACCGAACCGGGCTCGGAGAGCTCGAAGACGAGTTGGTTGGCGCCCTGGTGCTGGACCTCGTTCGGGAACATCCGCATCGCCGGCTCGCGGAAGTCGAGCGTGACCATGTGCCGCGACTCGGCCATGCACTTGCCGGTCCGCAGGTAGAACGGGACGCCGGCCCAGCGCCAGTTGTCGATCTCTACCTCGACGGCGACGAACGTCTCGGTGTCGGACTCGGGGGCGACGCCGTCCTCGGAGAGGTACCCCTCGTACTGGCCCCGGACGACCTTCTTGGGGTCGATCATGCGGTAGGCCTGCATGACCTTGTTCTTCTCCTCGCGCAGCGCCTTCGCCGACAGCGCCGCGGGCGGCTCCATCGCGATGTAGCTGAGCAGCTGCAGGAGGTGGGTGACGACCATGTCGCGATACGCGCCGGTGCCCTCGTAGAAGCCCGCCCGGTGCCCGATCGAGAGGGTCTCGGGGACGTCGATCTGGACGAACTCGATGTTGTTGCGGTTCCAGAGCGGCTCGTAGAGGCCGTTGGCGAACCGCATCGCGAGGATGTTCTGCACCGCCTCCTTGCCGAGGAAGTGATCGATCCTGAAGATCTGGGAGTCGTCGAACGCCGCGTGAAGCGTGTTGTTGAGCTCGACGGCCGACTCGTAGTCGTGGCCGAACGGCTTCTCGAGGATGACTCGCGAGTCGGGGCCGTTCAGACCGACCTCTCCGAGCGTCTCGACGATCGACTCGAAAGCCGCCGGCGGCACCGCCAGGTAGTGGAGCAGCCGCGACTGCGGGCCGATCTCCTGGCGCGCGCGCTTGACGGCCTCGTCGAGAGCGGGCGGGCCGGCGCTGATCGGCACGTAGGAGAGTCGCCCAGCGAATTGCTTCCACGCATCGTCTGTGACGTCCGTGCGGCTGAACTCGTCGATCGCCTTGTGCGCGTGCTCGACGAACTTCTCGTCGTCCCAGTCCTCGGCGGCGGTGCCGACGATCTTGTACCCGGGCGGGAGCAGGCCCGCGCCCTCGAGATGGAAGAACCCAGGCAGCAGCTTGCGGGCGGCGAGATCGCCGGTCGCGCCGAAGAGAACCACCACATGAGGGTCGGGGATCGCCGCTCCGCCCATCCCGCCGGCGGCGCTGGGCAGTGTCGTGACCGAGGAGGTGCTCAAGCGATCAGGCCCCTTCCTGGCTCTCGACGGCATCCTGCGCCGGCTTCTCGTCGTGGCCGCCGAACTGCTTGCGCATCGCCGAGAGGATCTTGTTCGCGAACTCGTCCTCGCCCCGCGAGGCGAACCGCTCGTAGACGGCCGTGCTCAGCACCGGGGCGGGAACGCCCTCGTCGATCGCGGCGTGGAGGGTCCAGCGCCCCTCGCCCGAGTCGGAGACCCGCCCGCTGAACCCGTCGAGGGTCGGCGAGGCATGAAGGGCCGAGGCGGTCAGGTCGAGCAGCCAGGAGGCGATCACCGAGCCTCGCCGCCAGACCTCGGCGACGTCGGATATCTCGATGTCGTAGGGGTAGTACTGCGGGTCGCGGACCGGAGCCGTCTCGGCGTCGATCTCGTGCTGGCGCTTGCCGATGTCGGCGTTCGCGATCACGTTCAGACCCTCGGCGTAGGCGGCCATGACGCCGTACTCGATCCCGTTGTGAACCATCTTCACGAAGTGGCCGGCGCCGGTCGGGCCGCAATGCAGGTAGCCCTGCTCGGCCGGAGTCGGGTCGCCCTCGCGACCGGGGGTGCGCTCGGCGGCGTCAACTCCCGGGGCGATCGTGGCGAAGACCGGCTCGAGCCTCGAGACCGCCTCGTCGGGGCCGCCGATCATCAGACAGAAGCCGCGATCGAGTCCGAAAACGCCGCCGCTGGTCCCGACGTCGAGGTAGTCGATGCCCTTCGGGGCGAGCGCCGCGGCGCGATCGATGTCGTCCCGGTAATAAGAGTTCCCGCCGTCGATGATCGCGTCGCCGGAGTCCATGAGCTCGGCGAGCTCGTCGAGCGTGTCCTGGACGTAGCCGGCCGGGACCATGATCCAGGCGGCGCGCGGCTTCTCGAGGGCGTCGACGAACTCCTTCAAAGAGTTCGCGCCCGTGGCCCCCTCGCCCGCGAGCTCGGCGACGGCGTCCGCGTTCACGTCGTAGACGACGCACTCGTGCCCGTCTCGCATCAGGCGGCGAACGAGGTTCGCACCCATCCGACCTAGTCCGATCATCCCGAGCTGCAAGTTCGACCTCCTCGTCGTTGACCCTGACGCGCACTTCGGCGCTACCACCCGCACCTTTTCACAGCGGGCAGGCGGGCGTGTGGGAAGTTGGTGAACGCCCCGCGGCCGGGGTCAGGCGGGGACGGTGACGACTGCTTCGACCCGCACGGGCACGCCGTTCATGTGGGCCATCCCGGCGAGCCGCTCGAGGTCGTCGGGCTCCGAGGAGGTGAGCAGATTGACGTTTGCGCCGCCCGCCGCATTTGCGGTCTCCCAGCCGGCCCGGTGGCCCCACCCGTGCGGCACCGCGACGGTGCCCGGAGAGACCTCATCGGTCACCAGCGCCTCCGTCTCGATCTCGCCGTGAGCGGAGGCGATCCGGACACGGTCGCCGTCGGCGATCCCGGCCGCCTCGGCGTCGCCCGGGTTGATGCGCGCGCGATGAACGCGATCGCCGGCCATCAGCTTTTGCGAGTTGTGCATCCAGGAGTTGTGCGACCGGAGCTCGCGGAGCCCGATCATGCGCAGCGGGAAGCCCTCGTCCCCCTGGCGGTCCCGTTCGATCCGGCCGACCTCCGTCGCGATCTCCGGCGGACAGAGGTGGACGCGTCCGTCCTCGTGGCGGATCTTGCCGGCGAGGACCCCGGCCTCGAGCTCGTCGGCGAGGACGATCCCGTGCGGCGCCTCGGCCAGCTTCTTCATGCTCAGGCCGTCGCGGCGGAGCCCGAAGCGATCTCCCTCCGGGCCGATCCGCAGGAGCAGGTCCATGAGCCGGCGGGGCGAGAGCTTGACCCCGGCGCGACCGAGCCAGCGAGCCGCCAGCACGCTGGAGGGCACGATGCCGATCCGGTCGGAGATGTCCTCGATGATCTCCCACTCCTGGCGAGCCTCGCCGGCGGGCTCGACCACCGCCTCGGTCATGTTGATGAACGGCTTCGTGAACAGCGAGAGGAACGGCAGCGGGACGTCCTCACGCTCGAGGAAGGTCGTCGCCGGAAGGACGTAGTCGGCGAGCTTGGCCGTCTCCCCCATGTAGATATCGATCGAGACGCACAGGTCCAGCCCGCCGATCGCCGCCTCCAGCTCCTCGCCGTTGGGAACGCTGAGCACCGGGTTGCCGGCCGAGACGAACAGCGCTCGCATGCGCCCCGGGCCCGGCGTCGTGATCTCCTTGGCCATCAGGGTCGCGGGCATCGCTCCGAGCACCTCGGGGAAGCCGCCGATCCGCGAGCGGCGCTTGCCGTAGTCGCCGGCGCCGATCGCCTCGGCGACCCGGTCGAACGGGATCGCGGCGCCGCCGAACATCGACCCACCCGCCCGGTCGAGGTTGCCCGTCGCAAGCGCCAGGGCGTCGAGCAGGAACGAGACGAGCGTGCCGTTGCGGCCGAGGCAGGAGCCGGTGCGCCCGTAGATCGCGGCGCCACCCCGGCTCCGGGCGGAGGCGATCGCGCGGGCCAGCTCCCGGACCGTCTCGGGATCGACGCCGGTGGCCGCAGCCGTCGATTCCGGGGTGTGCGGCGCGACGAGCTCGCGAAGGTCGGCCGCCCCGGTCGCGCCGGCGAGAGCCGCCGCATCCTCGAGCGACTCGGCGAAGACCACATGCAGCATCGAGAGCAGCAGCTGAGCGTCGGCGTCGGGGCGAAGCGGCACGTGCTCGAACTCCCGCGCCGTCTCCGACCGGCGGGGATCGATCACGACAACCCGGCCGCCCCGCTCGACGATCGCGTGCAGCTGGTCCTTGATCCGCGGCGCGCTCATCACCGAGCCATGCGAGACGAGGGGGTTGGCCCCGACGACCAGCAACAGATCGGTTCGGGAGAGGTCGGGAATCGGCAGGACGTACGGCGAGCCGTAGAGCAGCGAGCTGGCGGCGAAGCGGTTGGAGACGTCCTGGGAGGAGGCCGTGTAGTAGTGCTGGGAGCCGAGCGCGTCGACGAAACCCTTGACCCAGAGCGGGTGTGAGTAGCTGAAGGCCCCGGGGTTGCCCATGTACCAGCCGACGGAGTCGCCGCCGTGTTCGGAGACGACCTTCCCGAGCCGCTCGCCGATCTCGTCGAGCGCGGTCTTCCAGTCGATCCTCTCGAAGGTGCCGTCGGCCCGGCGGCGTTGCGGGTGGAGGACCCGCTCGGGATCGTTCTGGACCTCGGTCATCGCGATTCCCTTCGGACAGGCGAAACCGCGCGACAGCGGGTGCTCCTTGTCGGGCCGGAGCTTCGTCACCCGCCCGTCCTCGACCGTCGCGACCATGCCGCAGAGCGGCTCGCAGATCCGGCAATAGGTGACGTGCTCGGTCGGGCTCATCGGTTCCTCCGCTCGCCACCCTATCTGCGGTCGTGGAGAATGCCGAAATGGCGATCGGCGGAGCGGCATGAAAATCCTCTACGGAGTCAACGGCGAGGGCATGGGCCACGCGACCCGCTCGCAGGTCGTGATCGAGTCGCTGATGCAGCGGCACGAGGTCCACGTCGTCGCGTCCGGAGCCGCCTTCAAATACCTCAGCGGCGTGCTGCCCGACGTCGAGGAGATCCTCGGTGCGAAGTTCGTGATGGAGGACGGCGAGATCAGGCGCTGGGCGACCGTTCGCCAGAACTTCACCGACGTCGGCGGCGGCGCGCCGCGTTCGATCCGCCACTGGATCGAGATGACCCGCGCCTGGCGCCCGGACGTCGTCGTCACGGACTTCGAGCCGCTCTCGGCGATCTACGCGCGCGTCACCCGCACGCCGCTGATCGCGGTCGACAACATCAACATGCTCGACCGCTGTGTTCACGACGAGGAGATCTACGACGGACACCGCGAGGACTTCACGATCGCCCGAGCCGTGACCCGCTCGATGGTCCCGAACGCGATCAACTACCTGGTCACGACCTTCTTCTACCCGAAGCTGGCCAAGGGCCAGACGACCCTGGTCCCGCCGATCCTCCGTCAAGCGATCATCGATGCCGAGCCCGAGGCGGGCGAGCACCTGGTCGTCTACTCGAGCGGCGAGGAGAGCGCGCTCGTCGCGCTGCGGGAAAGCGGAATCCCCTGCCGGGTGTACGGCATGCGCGGCGGCCCAGCGGAGGGGACGACCGACGGCAACCTCGAGTTCAAGCCGCGCTCCAACGAGGGGTTCGTCGAGGATCTGAGGACGGCCCGGGGCGTCGTCGCCGGCGGCGGCTTCTCGCTGATGAGCGAGGCCGTCTACCTGGGCAAGCCCATGCTGGCGATGCCGCTGGTCGGTCAGTTCGAGCAGCTCATGAACTCCCGTTACCTGGAGCGCGAGGGCTACGGCGTCTCGGCCATGGAGCTGACCCCGGCGGTCCTCGATCGCTTCACCGATGGTCTCGACGGCTTCGAGGAGCGGCTCGCGGCATACGAGCAGCGTGGCAACGAGGAGACGCTGGCGGCCGTGGAGGAGCGGGTCGAGGCCGCCGTCGCGGGCCGGCCGAAGGATTTACGCAGGGCCAGGCGGCTGTCGCGGATGCGAGCCGTCGGCCATCAGAGAGATGTCGAAGACGAGACCGAGGAGGGTCAGGGATGAACACCAAGGCAATCGGAGCCGCTGCGGGGCTCGCCGCTGCGGGAGCGGCCGGCGTCGCCTTCTACGGCGGTCAATACCCGACGGCGCAGATCTACGGCCCGACCATCTGCCGCAACCCGGCCGCCGGGCGGCGGATCTGCCTGACCTACGACGACGGTCCCAATCCCGTCTACACGCCGAAGCTGCTCGAGATCCTCGATCGGTTCAACGCCAAGGCGACGTTCTTCTCGATCGGGATGTGG